>ENA-OREN01000309-OREN01000309.1-marine-metagenome-genome-assembly--contig:-NODE-309-length-73116-cov-5.314668_pt1 | contig 73116 bp, 73 predicted proteins | sample MGYA00248624_ERZ508555 | MGnify/ENA primary metagenome ERZ508555 (study PRJEB26222, sample SAMN06267773) | marine metagenome | isolation source: Saanich Inlet, British Columbia, Canada | place...
TCCCAATCGTCACATCGGGGCAACTACGAAACGAACCCAATTCGTATTATCGTTATATAATAAAAGCTTATATCAATTATCGGAGCCAGCGGACCCACGGATGGAGCCGAAGGGGCACGCGGCTCAACGCCAAAGCGCCTTACGGTCACGGGAAAACCATGACCTTCGTGTTTTAAATCGGTGACATCCTATTTCTAGTGCGCCTCAGACATCGCGGGACGGGATGATGCTGACATGGATAGCGTCGGCAACGCCCTCGCCGCCGATGGAGCGGACGCCCAAATCCACCTCGTCCAGGCCGAGTTGGTGGGTGGCCATCAGATCCACCGGATAATTGCCCGATGAGATCAAATCGATGGCGGTTTCCACTGCTTGGTAGGAATGGCCACGCACGGCTTTTAAAGTAACCCGCTTGGCGGTCATCTGATTGGCCGGAAAATTGTTCAAAGTGCCGCCGGACGCAAAAACAACAGTGCCGGCTTTTTTGACGCAGCCGATACCGTCCACCAGCGTGTTCGGCCCACCTGCCAGATCGAGCACCGCATCGCAGCCCTGGCCATTGGTGAGAGCGTAAACGGTTTCGATCAGATCGTCTTTTTCCACATCTATGACCGCGTCGGCGCCAAAGGTTTTCGCAATCTCCAAACGCTTGGTGTCGCGGGCCAGGCCGCTGACGATAATCTGGCCGGCGCCGAGGCGCTTGGCCGCCAGCACCGCCGCCAATCCCTGCTGGCCCGGCCCTTGGATCAGCACCGTCTGGCCCATGCAAAGGCCGGCCTCATACATGGTCCATTGCACGCCATTGCTCATGGGGATCGACATGGCCAGATGATGGGCCGGCACGCCTTCGGCCACCTTGTGGATCACCGCGTTCGGATGCAGATACATAAAACGGCTGTAGCCGCCCCACAGGGTCGGAACCTCGGTCAACGGCGAGGAGCCGTAACGGAGGCCTTTTTTGCCGGTCCCGAACACTTCGGTTTCCTGGCACAGGCGAAAATCGCCGGAGCGGCAGAGGTTGCATTGCCCGCACGGCACATATTCTTCGAGGCTGATGCGGTCGCCCTCTTTCAGCTTCCACCTTTTCGCCGCGATGGCGCCGATCTTGGCGACGCGGCCAACATTTTCGTGGCCCATGATGCGCGGCGTGGAATTGAATTGGTAGTTGCGCCAATCGGAGCCGCAGATGCCGGCGGCTTCCAATTCTAGCAAGCCATCGTCGGCGCCGATCTCGGGAACATCAAATTCTCGGAGCTCGGTGGTCATCACATCGGTGGCCACGGCGGCCAGGGTTTTCTCGGTCATCGGATTATTCTCGCTCGCTCAAGGATTGATCATGTCGCTTTGCTGGCGCACCAGAAATTTTTCGTGGCGTTCGATGAAATCGCCAGCCACCGAGGCCACGGCTTCGGGGCGATCCGCATCCACCGCGTGCGCCGCATCATAGATCATCATCAAATGGCAATTGGGCAAAAGCTCCGCATAGATGTGCGCCACCTCGGGCGGCATCACCTTGTCTTCGGTGCCGAAGCAGGCGAGCACCGGAATTTCCAATTGCCTAAGCGCCGTCTCGAACGCGTCGTCCCGGGGCGGTCCCATGACGCGGCCCACCAGGGCATGTTGCTTTTCCAGCACCCCTTCGCCATAGGCCGGAAGGTCCGGATGATCGTCCGGGTGCGCGTGCAGGGCCGCCTTCATGGCCGCCGGGCCGCCCGCCGGCGGCGGTGCGTCTGTGAGCCGGATCGCCGCCGGGGCCAGCAATACCAGCGACTTGATTTTGTCCTTGTCGTGCAGGCTCATGCTCAGGGTCACTTTGCCGCCGAACGACATGCCCATGAGGTTGTATTCCGTGATGCCCATATTGGCGACGGCATTGCAAAGTGTTGCCGCCAGCTCGCTCATATTTGAGGACGTTTCGTTGGCTGGCGAGCCGCCGAAACCAGGCACCTCGATGGCGATCACCCGGTAGCTTTCGGATAATATGTCGTGGGCCTTGGAAAGCCGGACGCCACTGGCGCCATGGATATAGACCAACGGATCGCCCGCGCCGGCTTCCAGATAGCGGATTTCGAAGCCATCGGCCTCGACGGTTTTTTCGGCAAAGAGGGCGCTGGGCGCCACGACTGTTGAATGGTTCATTTTGGGATCAACCTATATTGATGCATTTGTGAAGAGGCGCGGTGGCTACCAGTCCTTGATTTGCGGCATAACCTTGGTGCCCATCAAGGTGAGCGATTTGTTGGTGCGCTCGCCCAACTGTACGGCACTAATAACATCGAGGATGCCGGGGCCAAGCGTGTCCTGGATTTTCTTGATCTGGGAGACCACGGTTTCCGGCGAGCCGACGATCAATTCGCCAAGCTCGATCTTTTCCTCCAAACCGTGCTTGGCGATATTCGATTCCCGGTCCTTTTCCACATCCTTGCCGTAATATTTGGAATCCTGCACTGCGTTCAGTACCGCCATGTTCATCAGCGTGATACCGGCCCTGGGCTTGTCGGCGCCGGCCTCGACAATATCGTTGATGGCTTCTTCGTCCGTATCGGCGATATGCATGCCGAGTCGGTAGATAATGTCGTCTGGCTTGGGCTCCCAGCCGGCCTTGACCGCCTGATCCCGGTAATAGTTGGCCGATTTGGTGGCGGCGGGAAGCGTGGTCACGGCGAAACCGAGGCCCAGCTGGTTGTCTGCGGCGAACTTGCCCGATTGCTCCGACGAGCCCGACATATAGATCGGCGGGTGCGGCTGCTGCACCGGGCGCGGCCAGATGGAGATCGAGCGGTACTGGTAATAACGCCCCTCCCAGCCGAAGGGCTGCTTCTCGGTCCAGGCGCGGCGGATCAGCTTGACCGCCTCGGCGAAGCGATCGCGGCTTTCGTTGGGATTGATGTTATAGGTCACATATTCGTTGGGCGTGCCGCGCATCAGCCCGGCGATAATGCGCCCGCCGGTCAGAGTGTCGAGCATGGCAAGCTCCTCGGCAACCCTGAGCGGATTGAGGATCGGCAAGTCCGGTCCCAACAGCGCGATCTTGGCACGCTTGACCACCTGGCTCATGGCGCCGGCCATGACCATCGGGTTGGGCGTTACCGAAAAGGGCGCGAAGTGATGCTCGGCCACCGAAATCCAGTCGAAGCCAACTTCGTCGGCGAGCTTGGCTTGATCCAGGGTTAGCTGCATGGAGCTTTCAGCGATCTTTGGATCGTACTGAGTGGCCGGCACCGGCCAGGTGCCGCGCACCGCCGGGCCCATATAGCGCGTGTTGCAAAACAACGAAATTTTCAAGCTGGTCTCTCCCCTTAAAACTTATCGTACGGGCGACGTTTCTAGGTTTCGTTCAGGAACTCTCCGATGGCGTCGGCAACCGCGTCCGGGGCATCGAACTCCACCTTGTGGCCGGCACCTTCGATGATGCAAACGCTGGCCTCGCCCGATATGGCATCGGCAAAGCGCTGGGCATAGGAGGGCGGCAACACCTGATCGTCGGCGCCCCAGATGATCAGCGCCGGCTGCGTGATGCGCGCCAGGCGCTTGGCCAGTCTGGTATCGCCCAGGGGCCAGAGCAGCTTGGCCGCCGCCATCTGGGCGCGAAAACGGGTCAGGTCCCATTCCACTTCGTCCTCGCCGTCCGGGGTATCGACATAACTATCATAGGCGTCCGGTTTGGCCGATATGATCGACGACAACAATTCCTGGCGCTGGGCGAAAACGTCGATGGATGGCTCTTCGTCCACATACATCCCATAGGGCGCAATCAGCACCAGCCGGCGCACCGCATCCGGCCAGGCCGCCGCAATTTCGGCGGCCAGCGCGCCACCCACCGATGCGCCGATCAGGTCAGCGCCGCCGAGCCCGGACGCGGCATGCACATCGCGCGCCGCCAATATCCAATCGAGCACATCATCCAATGGCTCGTAATCGTAGCCGCCGGGATAGCCCGGCAGGGACGGCACCACCACTTGGCGGTGTGCGCTCAAACTATCCAGGAGCGGTAGCCAGGCGGGCAGCCCATGCAGGCCGGCGAAATAGCCGACGGGATCGCCGGTGCCCATTTCCCACACACGGGTGGAGCCGCCGGAAGTTTCGACGGTGCGTTCGGTCATCGCGCTCATTCGGCGGCCTCGCTTTGAACAACACGCTTGGCGGCGTCCATGGGCTCGGGCCACCATTTATGCTCCCACTCATCTTCGAACAGATCGGTCAGTTGCGGCATCACCTTTTCGGCGAATAGGCGGGTGTTATAGTTGGTCAGATCACGGCTCATATTGCCGAAATGCAGCAGCATCAAAAGATTGCCCACATTCAGATCGATGGCCGCTTCGCGGATTTTATCGGCGACCTCGTCGGGGCTGCCGATAATGATATGGCCTTCGTCGAACATCTTGCGCTCGGCGCCCCGGTTGATGCCGGAGCCGGAAAAACGGTTAGACCGGTTGGCGGCGGTGACGATCTGCGAGGAAAGCCGCGCGCGCAAGGTTTCCTCGGTGGTGTAGCCGGGCGGGCTGGCGAACCGGGGGCTGAGATGAAGGCAGGTATCGAAGAAATAATTGCCGGGCTCGGCATAAAGCTCCTCGGCTTCTTTGCGGGTTTCGGCGACGCCGATGGCTTGTAGGAAGCCGGCCTGGAACGGATTTGGCTCCATCCCCATGGCGCCCATTTCCTTCCAATAACCCTTCATCACCGCTTCGGACGCCTTGTAGCCGAAATAGGATAAATAGGCATAGAGAAAGTCGTTGTCGGCGCACATGCGCCAGGTTTCGACGCTGCCCGAGCCCGGCACCCAGACCGGCGGGCGCGGCTTTTGCACGGGCCGCGGCCAGACATTAACGTAGCGCTGCTGGTTGAAGCGGCCGTTGTAGGCGAACGGCGCGTCGGCTTTCCAGGCCTTGGTGATCAGATCGATGGCTTCATAATAGCGGGGCCGCAAAAGGCTTGGGTTTTGGCCATAGGCGTAACAAGTATCCATGGGCGTGCCGACCGGAAATCCCGCGATCAGGCGGCCGCCGGAGATGCAGTCGATCATCGCCATTTCCTCGGCCACCCGGGTCGGCGGATCATACAGGGCCAGGGAATTGCCCATCACGCAGATGGCCGCGTCCGATGTGCCGCGCGCCAAAATAGATGCGATCAGGTTCGGCGACGGCATCAGCCCATAGCCGTTGGAATGATGTTCGTTGACGCAGATGGCATCCAGCCCCACTTCGGCGGCGAATTCCAACTCGTCTATATATTCGTTATAGACCTCGTGGCCGCGCTCAGGATCGAACAGGCCGGGATCGATATTCACCCAGACCGATTCGTGCTTGTCCTTGAAATCATCCGGCAAGTCCGGATAGGGCATCAGATGGAACCAGAGAAATTTCATGAATCAGACCTCCTCGACCGGCAAATTATAATCCAGACCGGCCTTGGGCTGCATATCGAATGCCCTTAAGACCAGCGCGGTTGCCGAATATTGCGTTATCAGAATAACAAAGTCCACGAGCCGCTTGTCGCCGAACAGGGCGCGGGCGGCGGCATACCGGTCTGCATCGATGCGCCGCTCGCGGAAAAGCTGGCGGCCAAATTCGATGATCAGGGTTTCGGTCTCGGATAGCCCATCGGTGGGTTTCTTGAAGCGCACCACGTCGATGGTTTCGGCAGGTACGCCGGCGTCGATGGCGGCGGGCTCGTGCGCCGCCCATTCGAATTTGCTGTCCATTTCCCGCGCCGCCACCAGGATCGCCAGTTCCAGCACGTCTTCATCGAAACCGGCTTCGGTGCGCAAGTAACGATTGAGGCCGCTAGAATGCTCCGACACCTTATTGCTGTGCAGCTGGATGGTGCCGGGCCCCTGCAATCCAACCCGGGATTGGGTGTTGGGATCGGCCAGCCGGTCATAGGCGGCCTTGCTCCGATCATCCATCGTTTCCCGGTCCGGCATCGGCAACCGGCAGAAGGAATCGGCGTAGATATCAGCGGGCGTGTCGCCATCGGCCATTGGATTACCCCCCCTTTTCATATTGTCGATTCAGTCAACGATACCATGTTTTCGAGGCAGGTCGAGCCTCGCGTTTGAGCGCCTTGGCCTCATTCCATATCGATGACAGTGCCAGTCATAAACTTGGCCCGCTCGGATGCGAAAAAGGCAACCAGATCGCCCACCTCTTCGGGCTCCGCTGGGCGCCCGATACGGGTGGCGGCGGGCAATTCGGCGTGCCTTTCTGGATCGCCCAGCTCTTTTTCCGCCGTCAGCCGGCGCAAGTAAATGAGCCGGTCGGTGAGGGTCGGGCCCGGATTGATACAGATCACGCGCACCCCTTTGTCGGCGCCAGCCACGCCCAACGAGCGGGAAAAATTGATCATCGCCGCATTGCCGGTTGCGCCGGCGATATAATCGGGCATCGGCAGACGCCCGGCGATACCCGCGATATTGACAATGACGCCATGGCCTTGCTCGCACATGACCGGGAAGATCATGCGCGACATGTGGATATAGCCAAAAATCTTGAGCTCCCAGGCATCGCGCCAAACCTCGTCCGTAAGATCGGTGATCGAGCCGCCAGGAATGGCGCCGGCATTGTTGACCAGGATATCAAGTGCGCCCACATCATCGACCAGCCCTTTACGCTTATCGGCGTCTGACAAATCCACGGCGTGGGTTTCGACGGCCACGTTGTAGCGCCCCCCGATGTCTTCCTTGGCTTTTTCCAGATCCTCCGCGGTGCGCGACGCCAGATGGATGTTGACCCCTTCCGCCGCCAGCGCCTTGGCGGAGGCAAGGCCAATGCCTTTCGAGCCACCGGTAACCAGCGCCCATTTTCCGTTAAGATTAAGATCCATGGGTTCTTCCTATATTATGTCATGTGCTTAAGGGCAGCGTGCCGTCGGCGGGCAGCTCCTCGAACGCATTAAGCACCATGGCGACAGACGTGTAATAGCCGAGCACGGCAACCAGCTCGACCACCGTTGCCTCGCCAAACTCGGCCAAAGCGGCGGCGTAAGTTTTGTCGGTGACGGATTTGTCCGCCATCAACTCGGAAGCGAAATCATAAAGAACTTCTTCGTCCCGATTTTCGAATTGAGGGCGTTCACGCTTGCGAATGGCTTCGGTGATGGCTGCATCGATGCCGGCTTCCACGGCGATTGGCTGGTGCACCCACCATTCTACTTCCGCCGACCAATCGCGCGACACGATCAAGATCGCCAGCTCCGACAGCTTCGGTGGCAAGGAGGTCTGGAACCGGCAAAAAGCGCCAAGCCGCTGCGCCAGTCCGGCCAGCTCGGGATTGCGGAACCATGCGTTCATGGGCCCGCCGATGCGGGTGCGCGGCCCCGACAGAATCTCGTCGTGGGCGATTTTTTGCGCAGCGGTCATTTCCTCATAAACAAGTGACTTCAATCTGGCCATGGCAGCCCCCCGTTTGCATATATTGACTTCAATTGTCTGCGAATATGTCAGGCCAGACAAGCGCCCGCGCCTTTATCTATTTGTAGCGGCTCGGCAAATGTAGGAACATGAGCGATCAAACAACACTAGAAGGGGGAGCGCTCACATGGCCAGGACCAAGGAACTCGAATGCGTTAAATATGAGATTGACGATGAAGGCATCGCTTGGGTGACATTCAACCGCCCGGAAAAACGCAACGCCATGAACCCGCAATTGCACTACGATATGGAAGAGGTGATCTGCGAGCTGGAGACCGATGACGACGCCAAGGTCATCGTCATCACCGGCAGCGGCGAGGCCTGGAGCGCGGGAATGGATTTGCGCGAATATTTCCGCGCAACAGACAAAGACCCGGCTGCCCGTTTCAAATCTTTCTGGGCGCATCGCCACTGGTCGCAATATGTGTCCGTGTCCAGAAAAGCCACCATCGCCATGGTCAACGGCTACTGCTTCGGCGGCGCTTTCTGCTCCCTGGCTGCCTGTGACATCGTGGTCACTGCCGACGATGCCACGTTCGGGCTGTCGGAGATCAACTGGGGCATCCTGCCGGGCGGCAATGTCTCCAAAGTGTTCGCCGATCTGGCTAGCCACCGGAATGCCATGTTCTACGCCATGACCGGGCGCACCTTTGATGGCGCCAAAGCGGTTGAGATGGGTATCGCCACCCTTGCCGTGCCCGCCGATGGCCTCCGGGATGAGGTCACCGCCATCGCCAGGGAATTGATGGAGAAGGAGCCGGTTGTCCTCGCCTACACCAAACACGCCATGAATAATGTGGGCGATATGAACATGGACATGGCCTATGAGTATCTGGCCGCCAAGGGCGTGGCGCTGCGCTTCGCCGATCAGAGCGATACCCGCGGTCGCGGCATGACCGAGTTTCTCGATAAAAAGACATACCGTCCCGGCCTAGGTCCTGTTGGCAAGGAAGACGAATAGCGCCAAGCAGCCGGGGGCCGCCATGCAAATATTGTTGAACGAAGATCAAACTCTGATCCAAGAAAGCGCCCAGCGTTTCGGCGCCGATCATGGCGGCGGCGACCGCCTCCGGAGTTTACGCGATGGCGGTGGAACCGGGTTGGAGCCACAAGACCTGCCCGATGCAGGCGCTGATGGCTGGCTCGGGCTGATGGCGCCGGAAGCCGCCGGCGGCGCCGGGCTTGGCGCCAAGGAATTGTGTCTAGTGGCCGAACAGGCAGGACGGGCGCTGGCCACCCTGCCTTTGGTTCCGGCGGCGGCGGGCGTCCTGGCGCTGGCCGAAGGCGGCGAAGAATTTTCTGATTTACTGGCCCGCGCCATTGCCGGCAAAGCGCTGGTGGTTCCAGCCCTTCAGACCGACAGCCGTGATGGGGCTGAAAACCCCGTCGAATTGCGCGTGAGCGACGGACTGCGGATCACCGGCCATCTGACGACGGTTCCGGGAGCGGCGAATGCCGACGCATTTATTGTCGATGCGGGCTTGGATGAAACCCGCATGCTGGTGCTGGTGGCGAAAGATGCCGCGTCGATTACCCCCCAGCGGGCCATCGACGGCAGCCCCATCGGAACCGTTGATCTCAAAGATGTGGCCATTGCCAAAACCGATATCCTGGCCCGCGGCGACGATGCAGCATTGTTGCGCCGACGCCTGGACACGGTGATCCAGCTGGGCCATGCGGCAGAGATGATCGGCATCATGGACGCCGCCCAGGAGATGACCCTCGATTACTTGAAAACCCGCGAGCAGTTCGGTCGAAATCTGAGCGCCTTTCAGGCATTGCAGCACCAGGCCGTTGATAATTTCATGGAAGTCGAGGCGTCCCGCGCCCTGGTGTATGAGGCGGCTGGCTATTGCGATCGGGATGACGCCTACGCCGACTGGCTGGCCTCGGCGGCCAAAGCCAAGGCCGGACCGGCGGTGATCCAGGTGTGCAATAGCTGCATCCAATTGCACGGCGCCATCGGCTTCACCGACGAGCATGATATCGGGCTGTACCTGAAGCGCGCCATGGCGGTGGCAGCCTTGAACGGCCCACCGGCGGCCCACTTGAAACGCTATGCAGAGCACGCCTTGTCGTCCCGCAACGACACCGATATTCCCAGCTTTCGCGTCGATACGGAAGAAGAGACGGCGTTTCGGGGCGCCGTGCGCGGCTGGCTCGAAGGCGCGTTGCCGGATCGCCTGCGCAACCTGCCAACCCGCCCCAATGCCGAAGATTCCATGTGGTGGCACAAGCAGCTTTACGATCAAGGCTGGATCGCACCGGCCTGGCCCAAGGAATGGCAGGGCATGGATGGGACGTTGAGCGAGCAGATTATCCTCGCCGATGAAATGGCACGCATCGGGGCGCCGGAAATTTCCGCCCAAGCGATCGGCCATCTGGGACCGATCCTGTTGCGCTTCGGCAATGAGGAACAGAAAAAGCAGCACCTGCCGGGCATGGTGGCGGGCGACGTTCTGTGGTGCCAGGGCTATTCGGAACCAGGCGCCGGATCGGATTTGGCCAGCCTCAGAACCGCCGGTGTCATCGATGGCGACGAATTGGTGATCAACGGCCAGAAAATTTGGACCACATGGGGCCATCTGGCCGATTGGATATTCGCCCTGGTGCGCACCGATCCGGATGCGCCGCGCAAACAGGAAGGCATCACCTTCATCCTGATCGATATGAAGACGCCGGGCATCACGGCGCGCGGCATCCAGACCCTGCCCGACGAGGACGAATATGCCGAGGTCTTCTTCGACGACGTGCGCGTTCCCTTGTCCAATATCGTCGGCGAGATGAACAAGGGCTGGGGGGTGGCGACAGCGCTTTTGGCCAACGAACGAGGCGGCAGCGCCAACCCAAAAAACAACGTCCAGGCCCTGCGCCGCATCAAGGAAAAAGCGCACGCCAACGGCGCCATCGAAGACGCCGCGTTCCGGGAAAAACTGATGCGTGCGGAGCTGGAAGTCTTGGCCATATCGGCGGGCTTCGCCCAGGTGGTGGCCACTTATCAGGCGGGCGGCGAGCTGGGACCGGATTCGTCATACCTGAAATTGCTGGGCACCGAAAACGAGCAGCGGCTGGCCGATCTGATGATCGAAGCCTATGGCAGCGACGGCGCACTTTTGTTGCCGCATAAGCCCGAGGATGGCTCGTTCGACGCCGCCTCCAATTTCCTTCGCGCCCGACGCGCCACCATCGCCGGCGGCACGTCCGAGATCCAGCGCAACATCATCGCGCGCCGAGTACTGGATATGAAATAACGATCAAAGGGAGATGCAACGATGCTGGATTACAAAACTTTAGGCCTGGAAGAAGCCCAGCGGGTGATCGACGCGGTCATTGCCTACGCCCGCGAAATCGACCATCCGGGTATCGCCGTCTGCGTTGTCGATAAAGGCGGAGAGATCATCGCCTTGGCGCGCATGGACGGCAAGGCGGCGCGCTTTACCCGGGCCGCCCACCGAAAGGCCTATACCGGTGCCATCTTCGAGCGCGATACCAAGGGCGTGATCAAGTTCTGGGACGGCCAGGCCAAACAAGGCCACCGGGGACCGACAGACTGGAACGACACCATGATCACTACCCTGCCCGGCGGCTATGTGGTCTGCCACGGCAAGGACGTGGTCGGCGGTGTCGGCGTTGCCGGCGGCAATCAGCAGTTCTCCGACGAAGCCTTTGCCGAACTGGCCATCGAAGCCCTGGGCGAAGGCTTCCGCCACCGCGTCGACTGGGAGCAAGGCCGTTGAGCGAGCGCACGATCTCGGAGATATTTGCCAATCCCGAGACCGATCCGATCCCGTCGGGCATCCGTATGGGCGATCTGGTCCAGGGATTGCGGATTGACGGTAAGGACCCGGCGAGCGGCGACATCCCGGACAGCCTGGAAGCACAAATTGCCGGCGCCTTCGAGAACATGCGCCGGGCCATCACCAATGCCGGCGGCGGGCTCGGCAACATTGCCCAGGTCAGCATTTTTTTCGAAGACGGCCCGACCGGCATGACGCTCCTGAACGCAGCGTGGGAAGAAGCCTTCCCGGACGCGGACGACCGGCCCACCTATAAATTCATCACCACGCCGCTGGTGGGCGGGCGCCAAGTGCAGTTTGAATTTTTTGGCGTCCTCAATGCCAGCCGCCAGGTGATCGAGCTGCCCGTCGTCGCCCATACCAACCCGATCCCCATGGGCGTACGCATCGGTGATTATCTGTTCACCTCCCGGGTGCTGCCGTTCAGCCCCGAAACCGGCAAGCCCGGTGAAGACGCGGCAAGCCAAGCCGATTTTGTCTTCCACAATGTCGGTGCCACCCTGGAAGCCGGCGGTATGGGCTGGGACGCGGTGCGCCAGGGCCGTCTGTTCCTGAGCGATATGGGCGGCTTGCCTTCCTTAAGAGAACGCTGGTCGTCCCAGTTCGGCGGCGAAGCCAGGCCGCTGCATCCCATTCACTACGCGGTGGCGCCCTCGCTTTTGGTCATGCTGGAAGTCATCGCCGCCGTCTGAAGGAGATCGTTTTGAGCAAGCTCAACGAATTGTTCGAGATTTATCCGGGTGACGCCAGCGCCACCATGCCGCTCGGCGTTCGCGCGAATGATCTGGTTTATGCGGGCGGATTGGCCGGCACCGATCCGGTAACCGGCGCGCCCACAGGCGATTTGTTGGCGCAGACCGAAACCGCCCTCAAACACCTCGCCGCCGCGGTCGAAGGCGCCGGCGGCAGCACCGATAACATCGGCCGCGCCGTGGCGTTCGTGACCAGGGCCGAAGACCGGATGGCGGTCTATGACCCTTGGGACGCCATGTTCCCGGACGCCAACGACCGGCCCGCCTTCAAGGTGCTGGTCGCCGATCTGCCGCCTGGCCAATTGGTGCGCATTGATGGGCTCGCCATCTTGGGTGCGCGCCGGATGCGGGGTGAAATACCTGGCGTTTCGGCCCGCGACCCCAGCGTGCGGCTGGGCGACTGGCTGTTCACATCCCGGGTGCATGGCATCCACCCCGAAGACGGTGTTCCCAGCGACGTACGGACCGAGGCAGTGCAGAATTTCGAAAACCTGTCCGATCTTCTGGACATCCACGGGTTTGAGCCGTCGGACATGGTTCAGATCACCATTTTCGGCAACGACAGCACCTATTTCGAGATTGCCCGGCAAGCCTGCGAGCAGGTCTTTTTAGCCGTCGGCGGCGATCCGGCCATCGAATGTGTGGCTAGCCCCCTCGCCCCCAAATTCAAGATCAGTGCCGAGATGATCGCGGTCAAGGGAGGCGCCCCGGACTTTGCCGAAATCTACATAGACACCGACGCCAGCGCCGCCCCCGATGGCGCCCGCCTCGGCAATCTGATCATCGCGCCTGGACTGGACGGCGGCAGCGGCGATGCGGAGGCACAAATGCGCGCCGCCTGCACCAATATGGTGGCCTTTGCCAAGGCCGCCGGCGGCGGCCTAGCTGATATCGCCCGCGTCGCCATCTATATGGCCAGCCTTGATGACCGGCCCGTGCTGAACGACGTCTGGGCCGAATGTTATCCGGACATGGATAACCGCCCGCCGCACAAATACGCCCCCGCCGCTTTGCCCGAAGGCGGTCTATTCCGCCTCATGGTGCTAGGATTGCTGAACGCCGAGCGCCAATGCCTGGTCATTCCTGGCATGCAGCATGGCGATCCCATGTCCATGGGGGCGCGCACCGGCAATCTGATCGCCTCGTCGCGCATTTACGGCACCCACGCCCATACCGGGGAGCGGGCCAAGGACGCCGCCGAGGCCGCCGATCTGGTGTTTGATCATGTGACAACATTGCTAGGTGAAGGCGGCGCCGATTGGTCGAACCTCACGCAACTGACTGCCTTTATCGGCGAGGCGGAATTTCGAGGCTTGATCGAGGAACGCTGGCAGGCGCGCACCGCTGGACTGGCATCATCACCGCGTCTCAACGTCATCGTCACCACCCTCGCCGGCGGACCCAATCCGAGAGTAGAAATCCTCGCCTTACTTTAAAGCTCGTCTGCCGTATAGGCGCCCGGGTGGCGCGTCTTGACGGTGCGCAATTCCGCCGGAGCCAGACAGCCGAGCTGGCCCAAGGTGGCCGCCAGATCATCCTTGAACAGATCGATCATATGCTCTGGGCCGCGCCCGCCAAGCGCCCCTAAACTCCACAGGAATGCCTTGCCGGAAAGCGCCACATCGGCGCCGAGGGCCAGGGCGCGGGCAACGTCGACACCGGAGCGGATACCGCTATCCAGAATAATCGTGGACTTTTCGCCGACGGCGGCCGCGATGGAAGGCAAGACGTCCACCGATGCCGGCAAAGCATCGATCTGGCGCCCCCCATGGTTGGTCACCACCATCCCGTCGAGGCCTAGCGATACTACCCGTTCCGCGTCGTCCGGATGCATGACGCCCTTCAAGACCATAGGGCCATTCCAATGGTCCCGGTAGCGGGCGATCTCGTCCCAGGTGAAGGCACCGCCGCCTTCGGTACGCATGAATTTCGCGGCGGCCTCCATGGACGGGTCGGTGTCCATATAGGGGCGCAAATTCACAAAGCGCGGGATGCCGTTGCGCATCAGCGACAGGAACCAGGGCAGCGACGACAAGGCATCCATGCGAAGCCGGTTGGTAAGCTTGAACGGGTTGACGATGCCGCTCTTGGTTTCCCGGGGGCGCGTTGTGCGCACCGGTGTATCGCAAGTCAGCATCAAGACCTTGACCCCCGCATCCCCGGCCCGGCGCACCAGATCGAGGCCGATTTTATGCTCATTGCGGGCAAACCGGTAGAGCTGCAGCCACAGGACATCGGGTGCGATCTGGGCAGCTTGCTCGATGGTGATGGCCGAGAGCATGCCAAGGGTATAGGGGATTTTCGCGGCCTGGGCGGCGCGTGCGAAATAGGTTTCGGCGCCGGGAAAGCCGGTGCCGGGACCGCCGATGGGAGCGATGCCGATGGGCGCCGAATAGGGCTGGCCGAACAGTTCAATATCGGTGGGCGGCGGCGCGATGACATTGCCGTAACGGGGCAACATTTCGACCGCATCGAGGGCCGCCCAATTGCGATTGATGCCAGTATCGGCGGCACCGGCGCCGCCATCGATATATTCAAAGGCGAAGTTGGGTAGCCGCCGCTTGGCCCGGGCGCGCAGATCAAACGATGTAGGATAACGCCGCTTGAGGGCCAGCTTTTCCGCCGATATGGGCTCCGGCGGCGCATTTGCGGGGTAATGGTCCGGCGTTATTTGCGGCGAAGATGTGGTCTCATCTGGCATGGAAGCGTCCCCGATTGGTATTTTTTATGGCCGGCAGCGGTTTCGATTGACGGCGATTTGATCATTCGCGCTGGTGCGGGTCAACTCAGTTAAAGTTTCGTATCAGGCTTATGTCAGGGCGCGCGGTAAACCAGATGCGGAAAGACCTGTTCCGCGTGCAGCCCGTCGCGGCGGACAAGAAGCTCTTCCACGGCTTCGAAGGCGCCGATGCACGTTGGCACCAGCGGATCGTCAAATATGAGATAGCCGCCGCTAATCATGCAGGGCTTTACCTGCTCGTAGGAAAAGGCAACAGCATCGTAGACATCGCAATCCACATGGGCGAGGCAGACGCGGCCAATTTCGGCCAGGGCGCCGGGCAATGTGTCTTCGAAGCGGCCTTCGATGAAGGTCAAATTATCAAGGCCCAAACTGGCCACGTGGCCGCGCAGCTCGTCCAGATCGACGGACTCAAAACCGCCTTCGCCATAGGCATCGATGGCCGCGTCGGTTTCCGGGAAGCCGGCGAACGTGTCGAACGAAATCACTTGGCTGCCCGGCAATAGCACCTTGGCGGCGGCCGCCATGAATATGGCCGAGCCGCCCCGCAAACTGCCAAACTCAACAATATGGCCGGGCGCCGTGAGGCCGGACAAATTCAATTTCAATATGGTGAAGAGGTTGATCAGATTGGCCAGGGCGACCACGGTCCGGGGCTTGCCGTTGGGCGCGGGCGCGGTGGCCAGCGCATGGGCTTCGCAAAACACCGGATCGGCGAGGCAAAGATCCTTGAGGTTGCCGTATTTCAGCCCGCAACCCCGGATATACCCGTTGTAAACCTCGCGCCCTTTTCTGGCAGCTCGCGGCATATTGCCGAGACCGGCGAGGAACGGCTGTAGCTGAATATTCCAATCATCCATACGGGGACTGCTTCCAAACGCTAATGAATTGCCGCCATCCTGCTACCGCCGAAGCCATCGACGCCCTTGCCGCCAAAGACAGGATCAAGCAGCAGAACCCTTAAAATTCAAGCCGGGACACTATCGCCCTTGATGGTGGTGCGCAGCATCAGCCGGCGCTCGGTTTCGGAAAAATCGGTGCGCCCATGCATGGAACAGCGGTTATCCCACAAGATCAGATCGCCCACCTGCCAGACATGCTCATAGACGAATTCCGGCTTTTCCGAGTGGTCATAGACCGCATCCAGCAGCGGCTTCGCCTCCGCGTCGGCCATATCGACGACACTCTCCGTCATCAGCCGGTTGATATAGATCGCTTTCCTGCCGGTGTCTTCGTGGGTACGGAAAACCGGATGGGTGGATTCCGAAAATGCCGGCGTGCCGAGATCATCACCGGTATTGGTCGAGCCGTAATGATAGTGATGAAACGCCATGCGCCCTTCCAGCGGACCCCGGACATCGGCGTCCAGGGTCTCGTAGGCCGTATAGCCATTGGCGAAAAACGTGTTGCCGCCAGTGCTCGGTACTTCGATGGCGTACAAGAGCGTGCCCTTGTGCGGAATATCGGCGTGCAGCATGTCGTGGTGGAACATCATGTCGCCGTCGGGCAGCGCACCGATGGGCTCGCCATCTTCGCGGATATTGGAGATCAGCATGATGTTGTCGAGGATCTCGGAATAGCCCTTCGGGTAAAATTCCGCCGGCCGGCCAAGGGGGCCGACCTCGCCGAAGACTTCGGTGATGCGAATTTGATCCTCTTGGGAAAGCGCCTGATCCCGGAACACCAACACCACATGCTCTAGCCATAGCCGGTTCAATTCGGCGGTCATTTTCACATCCACCGGTTTCGACAGGTCCAAACCGCGTATTTCGGCGCCAATTCGTGGGCTCAGTTTGATGACTTCGATGTTTGCTGTTGGCGACATGATGCGTTCCTTCCTATCCCGACCGGCCGAGATTATGTATAGCGCTGGAAAATGCAAGGCGGCGTTTGCCGCTTGGCGTTAAACTCCACCAATGAAATCACCGACGATGCGGTTAAATTCGTCCGGACGTTCCAGGTTGGCCAGGTGGCCGGCGCCGGGAATGCAGACATACTGAGCGCCGGGGATTTTGGACGCCATTTTTTCCATCATCGGCGCCGGGGCGTTGGTATCGTTCTCACCGGCAATCAAAAGCGTCGGCATGGCGATATTGGGCAGGTTGCCGCGCCGATCAAAGGTCACCAGGCACTGCATGGCGGCGCGGTAAGTTTCGGTGCTGACCGCGGCCATGCTTTTGAGTGCGAGCGCCACACCATCGGCGTTGGGATCCCGCCCGATCATTTCCGGAACCATAATCTCAGCCAGACTGGTCATACTCCGGCCGTCGTCCAGCGGTTTCATGCGGCTGGCGACAAATTGTTTTTGAAAATCGCCATCAGGGCGGCCAAAGGCGGGGCTGGTGGCCGACAGAATGAGGCTGATGAACCGGCCGGGATGGGCGGCGGCGGCTTCTTGGGCGACCATGCCGCCCAGGGAATGGCCGACCAGATGCACCTTGGCGAGGCCCAGATGGTCGAGGAGCCCGATCAATGCATCGGCCAGCCCAGCAAAACTCATGCCGCCGGAAAGCGCCGATCCGCCGTAGCCGGGCATGTCCCAAGCGGCGGTGCGGTAGCGTTGACCAAGGAAATCGAGCTGGTATTTCCAGCTTTCGGCATCGCCGCCGACGCCGTGCAACAAGACCGCTGCGCCGCCCTGCTGATCTCCTTCGGGGCTGCGTTCCAGATGACGGACGGCGTAGCTCATGAAAAAGCGCCTGCTAGCAGTTTGCCGGCTTCGACCACCGCCCGACCATCCAATTTGATGGTGCAATTGCCGATAGGCAGGTCGAAATGACCCAAAGTGTAGCGCTTGGCAAATTCGTTGGCGCCAGTGGAATAGAGGAAATTGCCCGCATAGGCGCGAATTTCGGTGCCGTTGGTTTCGCGCTTGTCATACATGGCCAGCGCCTCGTAGCGCGCGCCCTCGTTCATTCCCCAGCCCACATGGGATGTGCCGTAGGCTTCCTTGTCGTTCCAGGCCTCCATATAACGGCGGAACAGGTTGGCGTCGGTGCCGGCGCCTTCGATCCTGGTCACATAGTCTTCCTCGAGGGTAAGAATGATCTGGTTTTCCAGATAGCGCTTGAAGGTCAGGTTGATATCGCCAACATCCATGACGATGCGGCCGTTGACGGTTCCGGCCAGCGGAAAGGCGATGACGATACCACCCGGCCAGTGGGCGACGGTTTTGGGGCGGTCGCAATAGCCCCAGACACCGACACTGGGCGCGTCCGCCAGATTGACGGTAAGATCGGTGCCGGCCGCCGAGGTAACGGTCATCTCCTTGGCGGCGCGGATCAGCTTGACCCCGGCTTTGATGCGTTCCGTCAATTCGGCGTCAGGCAAAAGTCGTTCCAGGGCCTCCGGATGCTCGTTGCTGATCATCAAGAGACGCGCGCCATCCTTGATGATATCCGGCAACTCGGGCGCGTGCAGCATACCCTCGACGGTCAAATCGACGACCATTGAGCTGGCGGCAAGGGCCTTGATCGCTGGTCCCAACCCTTGCACTGCGTCCGACGCGCCGGTGGAGCGCACCGGCACCGGCGCGCGCTGCGGCGGCGTCGGCATCACCACATGAAAGGGCCGCGCCCCTAACCTGAGAAGCGCCAATTCCGCCAGATGCACATTCAGCGGGCGTGACTGGGTTTCGGAAAGGATGGCGACCTCTTCGCCCCTGACGACCTTGCAAAATTCGAAGGCCGTGACGAATGTGTCGATCCATTTTCCCTCTATTCTATCGGCGAACATAGTGTCTAATCCCTCCCCGCATCGTCCGTTATAAGGGCGCGCCGGTACAGTTTGCCAGTCGGCCCGGTAGGCAGACTATCATGAAAATGGATCGCCTTGGGCAACAGCGCCTTGGGCAGGGATGAATGATTGCGGCAATAATCCGAAATATCATCGGCGCTTGGCGGCGGCGTTTCGGTGACCAAATGCGCTTCAATGCGCTGGCCCCAGGTGGCATCGTCGACGCCGACAACGCCAGCCTGACGCACCTTCGGATGGCCGAGCAGCGCCGCTTCGATTTCCTCGGCATGCACCTTGATGCCCCCCGAATTGATGCGGTTATCAAGGCGGCCCTTGATGAACAGGGCACCGTTTTCATCTATGCGGCCGAGATCGCCGCTGCGCCACCATCCATCGGCGAATTTTTCGCGGCTGCGGCTGGGATCGCGGAAATAGCCCTGGGCGACGGAGGCGCTGGTGATCGCGATCTCTCCCACCGCGCCTGTCGGCACCTGGTCTTCCAATCCGCCGTCTGGATCGATGAGGCGAAGATTGGCGCCAGGCACTGGCCGGCCGGTGGATGCGGCGTCGCCTGCGTTCAGCAAAACCCCGGTATCGGCGACGATGCCGGACGCACAACCGCCCTCCGAGGAGAGGTACGAGGTAACCACGCCCCGGCAAATGCGTTCATTCAGTTCCCGAACCAGGCTTGCCGATCCGGGCTCGCCCGAAAAGAAGGCGCTTTTCAATGATCCAAGGCTGTAATCTTCCGGTCCTGCCGCCAGCACCATACGCCACGCAGTCGGCACCAGCGGCGCCAAAGTGATCTTTTCCCGCTGCACGATTTCCAGGAACGCACCCGGATCGAAGCGGTCATCGAAAACCACGCGCCCGCGCATGGCGATAAAAGGCAGCGCCGTATGGATCCACGCGGCGAAGGACGGTTCCATGGCGACAACCGTGACATCGTCCGGCGAAAAGCATCGGTAATTGTAAGGCCCCATCAGCGCTGTCGCCGCCAGCGTCGCTTGCGTGTGCTGCACGCATTTTGGCTTGCCGGTGGTTCCGGACGACAACAACAAAAGCGCCGCATCGCCGGGCTCCGCTTGCCCCGGAACGAAGTGTCCATCGCTGGCGGATTTGAGCCGTTCATAACTGGTTTCGGCACCGCCATCCAAGGCCATCAGGCGGATACCCGTTGCTTCGGCGATGGCTGTGGCATCCTCAATATGTGCCGCATCGGCGATCAACAGCCTGGCGCCGACAAAATCGGCGGTCTTGGCGTTATTGTCCCGGCTTTGCCGCGTATGCAGACAGCACGGCACCACACCGATTATCTGACAAGCGATGAAGGTCACCGCGAAGCGCGCCGAACTTGCGCACAGGAAAGCCGCAACGTCCCCCTTCTGAAGCCCAGCTGAGCCCAAGCCAGCGGCGATCGCGTTGGCGTCCCGCCACAGCTCAATGCCCGACAATCGCTCACGCCGGTCGCAGAGAATCTCACCGCCTCCCTTCCAATGGCAGGCGCGCTCGATGACGGCGGCGATGGTGGGATAAAGTGGGACGCTCATGGAAACAATCCACCCAATTGCAGGTGCCCGGACCCTATAGCCCGCGGGCGATGATATATTTCATCACCTCGTTGGTGCCGGCATAAATGCGGTGAACCCTGGCGTCGGCCCAGGCGCGGGCGATCGGAAATTCCCACATATAGCCGTAGCCGCCATGTAACTGCAGGCATTCGTCGAGAACCCTGTCGGCCAGTTCGGTGGTCCACAATTTCACCTTGGCGGCCACGTCCATGGATAGATCGCCAGCAACGTGCAACTCGATGCAACGATCGACGAACGGTCGCGCCGCCTCAACATCAGCGGCCATTTCCGCCAGTTTAAACTGGGTGTTCTGAAAATCGAAGACGGTTTGGCCGAAAGCCTTGCGGTCCCTGGTATAGGTGACGGTCTGGTCGACGGCCACCTCAGCCATTACCGCCGAGCGCACGGCAACCACCAAGCGCTCCTGGATAAGCCCATGCATCAGCACCCGCCAACCTTCATTGAGGCCGCCGATCATGTTGGCCGCCGGCACGCGGACGCCATCGAAAAACAATTCCGCCGTATCCTGGGCCTTGTTGCCGATTTTTTTCAGGTTTTTACCCCTGGTGACGCCGTCGAGGGCCAAATCCGTCCAGAACAGCGTAACCCCCTTGGCGCCCAACGAACGATCGGTTTTCACCGCCAACAGGACGAAATCTGCGATATGACCGTTGGTTATGAAAGTCTTGGCGCCGTCGATGATGTAATCACCGCCGTCAGCCTTGGCCGAGGTATTGATCTCCTTCAAATCGCTGCCGCCGCCGGGCTCGGTCAGGCCGATGGCGGTGATAATGTCGCCGGCGGCCATTTTCGGCAGCCATTCCTTCTTTTGCGCCTCGCTACCGAAATGCTGGAGAAACGGGGCGATAATATAGGCGTGCATGTCCCAAGCCGGCGCGGCGACGCCATGGCGGCCAAGTTCTTCGATAACAATGGCGTCGAACAGGAAATCACCGCCCATGCCGCCATACGCCTCCGGCGTGCTGGTGCCCAGAATTCCAACTTCGCCGGCGCGCTGCCATATCTCCCTTGGTGTGCGCCCGGCGTCTTCCCAGCTTTCATATTCGGGCAGCACTTCTTCTTTGAGGAACCGTGCCACCGAGGCACGGAAAATCTCATGCTCCTCGGCATAGATGGTGCGCGGTATCCCAAACTGCATCAGGTGTCTCCAAATTGTGGCCGTTTTGCCTTCGCGGGTTTAAGGTGGCCGGGTTTGAGGTGCCTAGATTGTGGGCGCATATTAAACGATATGCTACCCGAGACAACGCTGTCCCCTGACGACGATGGGAGATAAACGAAATGCCTGGCAAGAAAGCAGAAAAAACCAGAGCCAATTGGCTGTCGGTTCTGGAAAAGCACAAACATGATGCCGACGCGCCCGGCTCCGAAGAGTATTGGTCGCCGCGCCTGGATTGTGCCAGCCGCGATGAATTGACCGCGATCCAGAACGAAAAGCTGGCCGCCCTGACGCCGTTTTTGTACGAGAATTCCGGCTTCTATCAGCGCCGCTTCGATCGCCTCGGCCTTGCCCCCACCGACATCCAAAGCCTCGACGATCTGCCCAAGTGGCCGGTGGTCGACAAATCCGAAATGATGGCCGACGTTCAGGAAAACCCGCCCTTCGGCACCTACACAACCCACGACGACGATTTGTGGGCCAAGCGCGGCTGGATGATGTTTTCGTCCTCGGGCTCCACGGGCGTGCCGCGCCCGTTTCGCTATTCGCAGATCGACCGCGAATATTGGTCCTGGGCCAACGCCCGCGCCATCCATTCCTTCGGCATTCGGCCCCATGATTCCATGTTTATCTGCGCCGGCTACGGCCCGCACGTTTTTGCGTGGGGCGTCCAATACGCGCTTGCCAAGATGGGCGTCGCCTGCATCCCCGGCGGCGGCATGAACTCCGATATGCGCGCCATGATCGTCGAGCGGTTCAAGCCCACCGTCATCACCTCGACACCGTCCTATGCCCTCCATCTCGGCCGCGTTATGGAGGAAAAGGGCATGGACCCGGCGAAAAGCTCGGTGAAGACGCTTTTTATTGGTGGCGAGCCGGCCGCCGGCATCGGCAACACGCGGCAAAGGCTGGAAGATCTGTGGGGCGCCCGGCTGGTGGAATTTTATGGCTGTACCGAGGTGGCCCCACATAGCGGCGGCTATTCCTGCCCCGCCTCGGAGGCCGGACCCGGCCCGGTGACCACCCACCTGATGGAAGATTTCCAAATATGGGAGTTGGTCGATGACGAGACCAAGGAGCCGGTGCCGGAGGGGACGCGTGGATTGACCGTCTGCACCAGCCTCAATTCCGAAAGCTCGGCCCAGCTTCGCTTCCTGGTCGGCGATTATACCACCTACACGTACGAGCCCTGCGATTGCGGGCGCACCCATGTGCGCGCCGTCGGCGCCTTTGCCGGGCGCGCCGACGATCTGATCAACCTGCGCGGCATAAAAATGTATCCGGTGCAGTTGGAACAGGCGGTGCGCGCCGTCGCCGGCGTCGGCGATGAGTACGAGATTGTGCTGAACACCAATGCGGACGGCCTCGATATCATGACCGCGCGCATCGAACACGCCGAGCAATCCGCTGGCGATTTGGTGGCCAACGAGATCCGCTCCCGCTGCGAAATCCGCGCCGACGTGGAAGTGCTGGCCCTCGGCACCTTGCCGAAGACCGAGTTCAAGGCCAAACGCATCCGCGACGAAAGAGGAGACTGAGCATGGATATCAACGGCGGCGCGGCGATCATCACCGGCTCGGCCACCGGCGTCGGCGCGGCGGCGGCACAATTGCTGGCTGGCAAGGGCTGCAACGTGGTCATCAACTACACCAAGTCGGAAACCGAAGCCAAAGCGACGGTAGCCGCCTGTGAAGCCGCTGGCGCCGAGGCTTTGTTGTTCCAGGGCGACGTCTCCAAGGACGACGATTGCCGCGCCATGGCCCAGGCCGCCTTCGACAAATGGGGCCGTATCGATGCGCTGATCAACAACGCCGGGCGCACCATCCCGGCGCCCCCCGGTGATCTGGAAGCACTCAATGCCCAGGATTTTCACGACGTCTACGCGGTCAATCTGATCGGCGCCTATCAGATGGTGCGCGCCGTGGCGCCGCACATGAAGGCCGCCGGCAACGGCTCCATCGTCAACATGTCGGCCTTGGGCGCGCTCAACGGCGAAGGCTCGTCCATGGCCTACGCCGCCTCCAAGGGCGCGCTCAACGCCCTCACTCTGCAACTGGCCCGGCAACTAAAACCGGAGATCAGGGTCAACGCCGTCTGCCCCGGCTTCATCCAGACCCGCTGGATGGAAAATATGCTGGGGTCCGAGCGATACAACGAGCGCGTCCAGGAGATGGCCGCGACCACCCCAGTACAAAAAGCGGCGACGCCGGAAGAGATCGCCGAGATTCTCCTCTGGTTCATCACCGGCACGGACCTGATGACCGGCGAGGTGATGCAGGTGGATTACGGCATGCGGTTTGGAGCAGTGCCTAAGAAATGATGGCGCAGCAAGCATGAGCCGCAAAGCGTACATCATCATCGGCTTCGCCTCGGCGGCGCTGCTGATCTCCATGGGGATGCGCTACAGTTTCGGGCTGTACCTGGCGCCGGTCAGCGCCGCCCTGGCCCTCGACGTCCAGGTGTTTTCCCTGGCCATCGCTTTTCAAAATCTGTTGTGGGGATTATCGCAGCCCTTTGCCGGGGCGATCGCCGATAAATACGGCTCCGGGCGAGTGATCGTCGGCGGCGCCCTGTTGCATGTGGCCGGACTTTTGGTTTTGGCCAATGCGGACAGCGCCTGGGACCTGCATTCCGGCGCCGGTATAATTCTGGGCATCGCCGGATCGGGCTGTACCTTCGCCGTTATCCTCGGCGTCGTCGGGCGCGCCGTGGCACCAGAGCGCCGCAGCCTCGCCCTCGGCGTCGCGGCGGCGGCGGGCACCATGGGCCAGGTGGTGGTGGTGCCGTTCAACCAGGTGCTGATCAATGACTATGGCTGGCAGGCGGGCTTTTTGGTCATGGCCATCCTAATGGCGGCATTGGTGCCCATGGCCGCCGCCCTCACCGGCAATGCGGAGACCGAGTTGAACGAAGACGCCGCGGGAACAGCGGAACCCGTAATCAGCGGCGTCGGCGAAGCCATTCTGGAGGCCCGCTCCCACGGTGGATTTTTGTTGCTGACGGCGGGCTTTTTCGTCTGCGGTTTCCAGATCATGTTCATCATCGCCCATTTCCCCAACTTCCTGACCAGCGCCGGGTTGCCGGGCTGGCTGCCGGGCACGGCTATCGCGGTGATCGGTGTCGCTAACGTGGTCGGCACCATGGCCACCGGCTGGCTGGGCGGCCGCTATTCCAAAAAATACCTGCTGAGCGCGCTCTATGCCTTACGCGCCATTGTCTTCGCGGTGTTTTTGGCAGTGCCTCTGTCGGAGGCTTCGGTTCTTGTCTTTTCGGGCGCCATCGGGCTCATCTGGCTGGGAACCATCCCGCTGACCAGCGGCCTGGTCGGGCAGATTTTCGGCGTCCGTTACATGGCAACCTTGTTCGGCATTGTCTTTCTCGGCCACCAGTTGGGCTCGTTCCTGGCGGTCTGGCTGGGCGGCGTTATCTTCGATGCCACCGGGTCCTACGATCTGATCTGGCAAACCTCCATCGGCCTCGGCATCCTGGCCGCCCTCCTGCACCTGCCCATCGCCGACACGCCCATCGAACGCCAAGCGCCGGCACCGGCCTAGAGACAGAAGTCACAAAGAGAAAGACAGCCCTACCACCCCTGGTATGCCGCGCCAAACGCGACACACGGGTGCGACAATTTATCCGAGAAACGACCATACCGGTTTATTACTATTCCTTACGGTTCCTAACGGAATGTACCGGTATCGGCCACGATCACAGGGCACGGCCCGCGTGGGATCAACACTTCCTATTCACAATGTTCAAGAGCACCGGCGTCCGAGGGCGCCTCTTACTTACATAGCCTGTTTCGCGCTCGGCGCAAGTGGCAATGGCGCTATAAATTGCCACGATTTGGACAATGGAATTCGGCGTCTGCGAAACGTAACCCCTTCCCCCCTCCGAGGGGGAAGGTTGGGATGGGGGGTACATTATATGCGCCGCGATTTGCGGCTCCCCCTGTGCCTATACGCACCAACTCCCCCGCTTGCGGCCCGCGTAGATACGGCCCAGGCCCTTGGCGATCAGGGCCGCCGTTAGATCGTGGCCGTCGCCGTTTAAGACCCGGCTGACAACCCGGCCCGCGAACTTGCCATACTGAACGTCGCGCAAGGTGACGCCGCCCGCGCTTAAAAAATCTATCACGAAGCCCCGGGCGCGGCGGGCGAGCTTGCGCTCGGCGGCGCACTTGCCCTTCAATTCCGGCGTATCGACGCCGTCGACGCGGACCAAAGTTTCCACCGCCTGGCCCAGCCAAATGCGGGCGCTGACAGCGATGGTGTCGCCGTCGATGACGCGTAACAAACGCGCCGGCACCGGACCCGCCAGGGTTTCCGCCGATTGCGAAGCCGGCGATGGCGACAGGGCAAACGCCGCCAATGGCAGGATAAAGGCCAGAATACGAACCATTCTCCGTCCCAACATCTCTGGGTAAAAGCGTGGTCTATTTTAGAACAAAATAAGAACTTAATCAAGCGGCGCCATTATGCCGTCAGGACAATCTTGCCCAACACTTCGCCGCTTTCTAACAAGCGGTGGGCCTCGGCGGCTTCGGCCAGGGGCAGGCGGGCGCCGACGCTGGGGCTGATTTGCCCGGCGTCCAGCATCGCAATCAGATCGGCGGTAATGGCGCGCAATGCCTCCTGGTGGTGGTCGTAGGTGTGGATGTTGAAGACGCGGATCGCCGGGGTGCCGCCAGAGTTCTGGCGCATTTCGTCGAACACGTCTTTCTCTGGGAGCGGCGAGAACACGTTGTAGGCCACCGCCGTTCCGAAATCGGCCAACATCTTCACGCATTCCAGAAACACCGGCCCGATGACGTGATCGAAAGCCGCATCGACGCCGCGCCCATCGGTGAGCTCGAACACCCGTTCGGCCAACGGCTCGGTCTTGTAAAACACCGCGTGGTCGAGGCCGCGGGCTTGGGCGTATTCGGCCTTGGCCTCGGAGGAGACGCTGCCGATGGATGTGATGCCGCGCGCCGTGGCAAGATCGGTCAATGCCCCGGCGATGGCACCGGCGGCACCGGTCACGAAAATGCTCGTCGCGCTGTCCGCCAATCCCAGCCCGTAAAGCATGGCGTGGGCAACCACGTAGGAGGGCAGAACAACGGCCTGTTCAAAATCGGCACCGTCTTTGAGCACATGAACCGCCGATGCGGGCGCCGCGATCATCTCGGTGTAGCAGCCGCCGCGCACGCTGAGCTCCCGCGCGCTCAGGAGCACCGGCTGGCCGGTTGCCAGGCCTGTGACGCCGTCGCCGATGGCTTCGATTGTTCCCGCCAGCTCGTTGCCCGGATTGGCCGGCAAGGGCGGCGCCCATTTATAAATGCCCTTGCGGATCAGCACGTCGGGCACGCTGACCCCCATGGCGCGGACGCGGATGACCACCTCGCCGGGGCCAGGGGTGGGCTCCGGCGCCTCGACGATTTTTAAGACCTCAGGGCCGCCCGGTGCGTCCAACAGGATGCTTTTCATGGGGAAGTGCCTCTAAATTCGGATGATGCCGCTGGGATAAATCTGCATACGCTCATTGCCGTCGGATGTTATGCGCACCAGCCCGCCGGTCTGCACGCCGGCGGATGCGTCCTTGGTGATGATGTTGGGCTGCACAACCAGGGTCATGTTTTCGGCGAAGGTGAAATCCGGGACAGGCCCGGCGGGGCGCGACGTGCAGCCCAGCACCGGGGCCAAATAGCCGCCGCCATAGCCGTGCGTGACATCGTCCCAGATGGTAAAGCCGGCTTCTTCGATGACCGATGTTTGGGCGATCACATCGGCCGCCGTGGCGCCGGGGCGCAGCACGCCCTCGATGCCGGCCAGCACCGCCTCGGCCACGCCGTGCAGGTCCTGGTAAAGCTGATTGGGTTCCGCATCGATGGTCATGGTGCGCAACACCTGGCCCGAATAGGTCCAGAAGTGGGACGAGATTTCGGTGACCAGCGCATCGCCTTGGCGGACTTGGCGCGTCGACGGGAATTGTAATGGCACGCAGCAGCTGGGATCATCCATCGGCGTTACGCCCATGAACTCGATCACGTGGGCGCCGCCGTGGGGAAGGTAGGCGGCCTGGGTTGCGGCGGCCAATTCGCGCTCGGTGATACCCGGCGTGACCGTTTTCGCCATGGCTGCCAGAGCCATGTCGGAAAACAGCGCGCCGATGCGCATCCAGGAAATCTCTGCATCCGACTTGATTAGCCGCAAGGTGAAATAGGTCCGATTGAAATCGGTGATCTCATCGACGCCAGCGCTGATGGCACCATAGTCGTTGGCCGAAAGGCGCCCCATAAGACCGATACGCTTCGCATCCGGCGCCAATTTTTTTAAGATGCCGGAGGCCACGGAAAGGGGTTTGCGCTCGCCCCAGACCACTTCCACATCACAAGCCATTTGGCGGGCGTGGGGCAGGTGGTTGTAGTGTTCGACCACAAGATGCAGGGGCTGGCCGGGAACAAACACCAAAACGGCGGCGGTGGTTGCCGGCCAGTTGGTGAGCCAGTGAACCGCAGACCCGCCAAAGCCAAACTCCGCCACGATCAGCGCATCCAGACCGTCTTCGGCCATGGCGTTGGTGACCCGCTCGCGCCGCGCCGCAATCTCAGGGGCCGCGAAGCCCGGATAGGGCGCCTCCAAAATGGCGCGCTCGTCATCGCTTAGGAGGTGAATTCCAATATCTGTATTCGCCATCGCGAAGTCCCCTTCATTCCGTCATCGATCGCCGCCACCATTCCAGGGGCTTGCGGCGTTTGCCAAAGCCCATTCGGTCATCCAGCCACAGCATCAAACCTCGGAGCGGCGTTCCCAGCAAACGGCGCATGGCCCGCCATTTCCATTTAGAATAATCTTTGTTGTAGGGACAGACGCGCATGCAGATGGCGCAATCCACGTTGATTTTGGTCCAATAGGTAAAGCACTTCTCGCAATCGGCGGACCATTTGGTGACGCCGGTGATGTTGGAACGGTTCGGCCCCACCGCTTGCGGCGGGCCATGTGGCAGGGCTTTGGGCGGGCAGGCGTCGGCGCATTTCGTGCAGACGTCGCAGGTTTGGCGGGCGCCAAATTTCTTCGGCGCATCGTACACCAGCTCCAACTCGGTAAAGACCTTGGAGAAACGCACCCGGGGTCCAAATTCCTCGGTGATGACCATCTGGTTGCGGCCATATTCGCCCATGCCGGCCTTGATCGCATAAGGGATGGTGATCGCCGAATCGTTCGACGAGCCCACCGCTTCGTAACCAAGCGCCCGGATGAACGAGGCCAGCGAGGAAACGATGGCCGCTTCCCGGGAATATTCGCGGCCCGTGGCGGCGGCGGCCGTTGCCGACGGGTAGGATTTGACCAACTCGTAATCCATCTCGTGGGCGAGCACGATGACGCTCTTGAAATTGCCCGCCAATTCGTTCGGGCGCTCGTCACGGCTACCGTTGACTTCGGCCGAATGGGTATAGACCCAGCGCTCGTCATATTCGGTGATGCCGACCTTGCCGGCGCCCAGGAACTTGGCCACCTGTTTGATGCGCGCCGTGGTTTCTTCGGTGGACGGCAGTTCGGCCTGGGTCTCCGATTGGGGCAGGAAACTTTGGAAGGCATCGACGAAGCCTTCCCGGCGGCCATCGGGACGGCCACGGGCGGCGTAGTCGCGGGCCACCGACCAGGCGGAATTGATCAACGCGTAATCCCATTGGCCGAAGCCTTCGGCTTTGCGCGGCTTCGGGTTCAGCTGCGCCTCGTAAAATGTGCGCACGGCGGGCGACATGATCGCTTCGTCCCACCAGGCCCGGTTGAAGGCGTCGTCGTGCTGGGAAAAGCGCTTGAAGTCGGGGCCAATCTCAAACCCGGCGGCGGCGTCGCTTTTCGCGAACCGGGCCCAATCGCCAGGCGGATGGTTGGATGGCCAGTTTGCCACCTCGTTATGATCTTCGCCCGATTGAGACATATGGCACCTCCCAGTTACACGCTAGCCTTCTTGCAATCCCGCCAGGAGCAGCCTTTCGACGAAGTGCTCGAAATCGGCGTCCTCATCCTGGCCGGTGAGGCGCGAATAGCCGGCCACGTCTGCATAAAGGATCGCCGCCAGCTTGCGTTGGATCGCTTGATCGCCCATTGGCCCTCCCCCGAGGCTTTGTTTATTGGCATCATACTAGAGACGGCGGCGGGTCTCGGCCAGAGGCAATGGGTGCTGGACGGTTTAGGTCGGAATGGATATGGCTTTGGGCAAGCAAATTCAGGATCGGTGACGACGCGGCATGGACGCAAATACCAAGCGCTATTATTGGGCGGTGGGGCTCTCATTGCTGGCGGCAATCGGCTATGCGCTGAATTCCAGTTTGGCGGCGGTTTCCTATAGCCATGGCGCCAGCCCATTGTCGGTGCTGACCACACGCACCATCGTCGGCGCGTTGGGGCTGTACCTGATTCTAAAAATAAAAAAAATTCCTCTGAAATTGTCGGTCAGGGATATGGCGGCGGCAGCCGGGCTTGGCGTCTTTTTTACCCTATCGGCGTTTTCGATCCTAAGCGCCTTTCAATTTATCCCCGTCGCACTGGCGGTCCTCATTTTCTATCTGTTTCCCCTGTTGACGGCCATCGGTGCCTGGGCGTTTTTTCGCCAACCGCTACGCCCGCTATTTGTCGCCATGCTGATTGTTGCTCTGGTTGGGCTGGCCCTAGCCCTCAATACCGGCGCCGACGGCTTAGATATCAAAGGTGTCTTATGGGCGGCGGCAGGCGCCGTTGTTGTGGCCTGTTTCATGTTGCTCAACGGTAAGCTTGTCCAGGGCAAGGATGCGCGCCCATACGCATTGGCGATATTGTCGTCAGCAGCCGTGATGTTCGTGATTGCCAGCCTGATCGTGGGGGAATTCCCGCTGCCCGAAACTGGAACCGGTTTGGCGGCCTTTTTCGGCGTCGCTGCCGCCCATGCCTCTGCTTTCACCGTGATGTTCATTGCCCTCTCCATGGTCGGTCCGGTGCGCGTCTCGCTGTTTTTGAATTTCGAGCCGGTGGCGACCATCATATTGGGCGTCCTATTGCTCGGCCAGGTTTTGGCCCCATTGCAGCTTGCCGGCGCTGGCATCGTCATCGCCGCCGTCATCATCGCCGGGCGCCAAAAAATAGCCGAAGCGGCAACCGATTAATTGCAAAATACAATGCAAGTAGCTTAAAAGCTTCATGGAGTTTTCCCAATTCTTCAATCATGACATGGCCATCGCAGGCGGCTTCGCGGTGGCAGCGGCCATGCTGCGCGGCTTCACCGGGTTCGGTGCCAACCTGATTTGGGGGCCGGTGCTAATATTTTTGTGGGGGCCGGTGGAAGCCGTGGCCATCATGGGGCTGACCGGAATGTCGGCTTCGGTGCAGGCCTGTATTCCTGAGGCGCGCAAAGCCGATTGGCCGGAAATAACGCCCATTGTCATCGCGTCGGCCATCGCTGGTCCATTGGGCGTGATAACGCTGATCCATCTGGAGCCGGATTTGGTGCGCCGTTCCATCGGCGCCTTTATTTTGGTCATCGCCGCCATTCTGGCGACCGGCTGGCAGTACCGGGGCAAGCGCGGCCTGACGCCGAAGGTCATCACCGGCGTTATCGGCGGCTGGCTAGCCGGGTTTGCGGCCATCGGCGGGCCCATCTGTGTCCTGTATTTCATGGCGGCGCCGGGCCCCGCAGCGGTTCAGCGCGCCAACAACATGATATCGGTTACCATCCTGGTGCCCATGGTCCTGGTCAGTCTGGCAATATCGGGCGGTATCGGCATCGAAACGCTGCTCCGATCCTTGATCCTATTGGTGCCCTATTCGCTTGGCATCTGGCTAGGCGCGCTGTTGTTTCACATGATCCCAAAAGAATTGTTCCGGCGCGCGGTACTCGGTTTACTGATGATCATCGGCGTCGCCGTGATGGCAGCCTAGAAAGTGTCCAGCCCAAAGGCGGCGGCCCCATAAGCGGTTCCGGACCGGTCCCAGTTTTGCGAAATATGGGTGGAGACGGCGCGCATATCGCGAAATTTGCGCTGGGCGAAATGGCTGTCGAACATGCCCCTGGCGCCGGCGGCGGCGAACAATCGGTCGACGGCGTTTTGGCAAAGACGGGTGGCGTAGCCGTGATCGCGCCGGGCGCGGGCCTGTTCCATCACGGTCATGGGGCGGGCCTCGTCCATGGCGTCCATGGCGTCCCGGCAATCGCGCATGACCAACAGGCGCGCCGCGTCAATCTCGGCTGCGGCTTCGGCGATATGCATCTGCATGGTCGGATATTCGGCAATCGCCTTGCCCCGGGATTGGGCGCCGGCGATATGGGCAATGGAACGCGCCAGCAGGCTTTCGGCGATGCCAAGGCCGGTGGCGGTAAACAGAAACGGCACCGTGGGTAGATGCTCCAACCGGTAGAGGGGCCGGGTTTCCACCTCGCCGCCGGTTCGCGCCCGCCCTTCGGCGCCGGCATTGGCTTCCGCCATGGTCAGCATCCGGTGTTCTGGCACGATGGAAGATTGAACGGTGATATTCTTCGATCCGGTGCCTTGCATGCCCAGCACCTGCCAATTGTCCTCGATCGCGATATCGGCGCGCGGCACGATAAAAAAGGCGTGCTCCTGGCCGCCGTCCTCAAGCGGCATGAAGCTGCCCAGGATAAACCAGTCGGCGTGATCACAGCCGCTGACGAATTCCCATTTACCCGATACACGCCAGCCGCCCTCCGTGCGCTCCACCATACTGGTGGGGTGATAGCCCGCCGATATGAGCGCAAGGGGATTTGCACCCCAGATATCTTCGGCAGTTTGGGCAGAAAACATGCCCGTGAGGATCGAATGATCCGTAAAAACGGACGCCACCCAGGCGGTGGAGCCGCAGCCCTGAGCCAGGGCAGCGATCACTTCGGCCGCCGCGTCCATGGGCAACTCGGCGCCGCCGTATTTTCTCGGCTGGCACAGGCGGGTGAAGCCGGCAGACCGCAAATCGTCAATGGTTTCGCCCAACATTTGGCCTGCCGCTTCGGTTGCGGCGGCGCGTTCGTCCAGGCTTGGCGCCAGGGCGGCGGCCTGATCAATCAGCGCGCGGGCGCGCATGGTTTGGTCATCGATTTGAAGCGCGTTCATTGCATTGGTGTTCCCAGCCGGAATTTTCCAAGACATTATGCAGAAATCCACTTAAGTCCATAGCATTGAATTGGCTTTTGCCCCGCCGCCGGTGTAATCAGGGAACTTATCGACTTTGGATTAATTCGATTATGGATTTTGACCGGCGCCTAGCGCTCACCGCGCTCGCCCGTATTCTCGGTAAACAGCGGCATCTGGAAGACGCCCTGACGGAGGCCGAGACAGCCCTGGGCGCCGATATTGAGCCCAGAGACCGGGCCTTTGCCCATAATCTTGTGGCCACCACCTTGCGCCGTCTGGGCCAGATCGATGCGCTTATCGATGCGTTGCTGGACCGGCCGATGCCTCCCAAAGCGCTGGGCGCGCGCCATATCCTGCGGCTCGGCTGCGCCCAGTTGATGTTTTTGGACACCCCCGCCCACGCGGTGGTCGATACCGCCGTCAATCTGGCCGCCAATACCGGTCAGGGGCCCTACAAAAAACTGATCAACGCGGTGCTGCGCCGGGCTGCCACCGAAGGCAAGGCAGTCATCGCCGGCCAGGACGCGCCCCGCCTCAATACCCCCGATTGGCTGTGGCAAAGTTGGAGCCAGGCTTACGGAAATGAGATAGCGGCGAGCATTGCCGAGGCTCATTTGCAGACCCCGAATACGGATCTGACGGTCAAGTCCGATGCGCGGCTGTGGGCCGAAAAATTGGGCGGCTCGGTATTGCCGGGCGGCTCGGTGCGACTGGCCGGATCGGTGCGCCTTGCCGGGTTGGAGGGATTTTCGGAGGGCGCATGGTGGGTGCAGGACGCCGCCGCCAGCCTGCCGGCGCGCCTGTTCGGCGATGTCGCCGGACTGCGTATTGCCGATCTTTGCGCGGCACCCGGCGGCAAGACGGCGCAACTGGCCCACGCCGGCGCCCATGTGACGGCCATCGACCGATCCGAAAAACGCTTAGGCCGGCTCGCCGAAAATTTGGGCCGGCTTGGCCTTGCCGCCGATCTGGTATGCGCCGATGCGAGCGATTGGCGCCCGGATACACCCTTGGACGGGGTGCTCCTGGATGCGCCCTGCAGCGCCACCGGCACCATCCGCCGCCATCCCGATATCCAGCGCACGAGGGCGCCCCAAGAGGTGACGCGGGCGGCGGCGGTGCAGGCGAAGCTGGCGGCGCACGCGGTGGATCTGTTGCGCCCCGGCGGCGTGTTGGTTTTCGCCACCTGCTCGCTGGACAGCCAAGAGGGCCCCGTTGTGACCGCCAATCTGTTAGCATCCGACGAGCGGTTGCGCCGGGCGCCGATTTCCGCCGCTGATATCGGCGGTTTGGCCGAGGCGATCACCGAGGACGGCGACTTGCGCAGCCTACCGTGCCACCTTGGCGAACTGGGCGGTATGGATGGGTTCTACGCGGCGCGCATTATTCGCAAATGATCGGCGATTGGTGTCCGGGGATTAACCAAATGTTCGCCAATTTTGTTTAGCAAGACTGGAGGGATAAACAAAGATGATCGGGGAGAGTGTTTTGCTCTCTGAACTCCAGGGAATAGAGGACCGGCCGGGCCTTATGGGCGCGCTGATGCGCTTTGGCTACGGCAGTCCATTGTACCGCTACACGTTGATCGGGCGCAGCCCCGACCGGCTTCTCGGCACGCCGCCCGAAATTTTTCCGGGCTCGGCCGCTGGCGGTCAGGCGATCCTGGCCGGGCATCTTTCCTTTGCCGGCGAGCGCCGCGAGGTATCGGACATGGGCGCGGCCCCCGCCAATGCAGGTGAGGCGTGGCTATGCCACCTCAACGGTTTTGCCTGGCTGGGCGATTTGCGCGCCGTTGGCACAGACCAGGCGCGGGCCTGCGCAAGACGTCTGGTCGAAAGCTGGATCCGCAGCCATGGCCATTGGTCGGCGCTGCCGTGGCGCCCCGATGTGACCGCCCAGCGGCTGATCAACTGGCTCACTCATTTCGGCTTTTTCGCGGCCGAGGCGGAAGAAGAGTTTCGCCTCACCCTTTATACGGAACTGGCCCGCCAGGGGCGCCATCTGGCCCGCAATATTGCCAAGGCGCCGTCGTCGTCGAAACGCATCACGTCTTTGAAGGGGCTCATCTATTGCGGCGTGTCGCTGCCCGGTTGCGACAAATACCTCAATCAGGGCCTCCGCCAGATGAATATCGAGCTGCGCCGCCAGATCTTTCCCGACGGCGGGCATATTTCGCGCAACCCGTCGGTCCAGCTACAATTGCTGAGCGATCTGATTGCCGTCACCGAGACCCTCGCCGCCGCCCATTTGGAGCAGCCGGTCTGGCTTAAAGACGCGGTGCGCCTGATGGCGCCGATGCTGCGCTCCATGCGGCTTGGCGATGGCGGGCTGGCCTTGTTCAACGGCGGCGCCATGGAAGACGCCGATATCATCGATCAGATATTGAGCAAGTCGAATATGCGCGTGCGCACCATTTCAAGCGCCCCTCATTCCGGCTTTCAGCGCTTAAGCGCCGGGCGCTCGACGGTGATCATGGATGCTGGCAACATGCCCGGGCGCGACGCCAACCGTTGGGGCCATGCAGGCGCGTTGTCGTTCGAGATGAGCGCCGGCAAGGAGAGATTGATCGTTAATTGCGGTGGCGGTGGCCTCGGCGGCGAATGGCGCCAGGCCCTGCGCTCGACAGCAGCCCATTCGACGGTGGTGATCGGCGATCTCAACTCGGCGCCGGTCAATCCGGCCGGAGGCAGCGCCCGCAGCGCCCGTCAGGTCACCTCGTCCCGGCGCGAGCTTGACGGCAACACCATTATCGAAGCGGTGTCCGAAGGCTACGAGCAAGCCCTCGGCCTCACCCACCGGCGCTTGTTGATGCTGGAACCGGACGGAACAGAATTACAGGGCGAGGATCAGATCTACGGCAAGCCCGGCATTGCCTTCGATGCCCGCTTCCATCTGCATCCCAATATTCAGGCAACCGTGATCCAGGACGGCCACGGGGTTTTGATCAAGCCGCACCGGGGCAAGGGCTGGAAGTTCACCGCCGGCGCCTTTTCGCTCACCCTCGAAGACAGCGTCTATTTCGATGCGCCGCAACGGCGCCGGCGCTGCCAGCAGATCGTCCTTTCCGGGCTTACCGAAGCCAGCGGCACCACCGTCAAATGGCGCTTGGCGCGGCTTTGATCCGATGCTCCCTGCCGATCTTATCCAACGCTTCCAAGACCGCTCCGCCAAAATCGGCATCATCGGCATCGGCTATGTGGGCTTGCCGCTGGCGCTCACCTTTGCCGGCGAGAGATTCCAGGTTACCGGCTTCGATGTGGACAACATCAAAGTCAGCGCCGTCAACGAGGGGCGCAGCTATCTGAGCCATATTCCGGCCGATGTCATCGAAGCCGCCAAAGCGGGCGGGCATTTGCGCGCGACCACCGAATTCGCCGGCCTGAAAAATATGGACGCTATCATCCTTTGCGTGCCGACGCCCTTAGGCCCCGAGCGCCAGCCGGATCTTAAATATGTGACCGACACTGCCGAAACCATCGCCGCCCATTTGCGCGACGGGCAGTTGGTGATCTTGGAATCCACCACCTATCCCGGCACCAGCCGCGAGGTGATGAAGCCGATCCTGGAAGCTGGCGGACTTAAATCCGGTGTTGATTTCCTGCTCGCCTATTCGCCGGAGCGTGAAGATCCGGGCAACGCCGAGTTCCGGACCTCGTTGATCCCCAAGGTGGTCGGCGGCGACGGCGAGGATGCGCTCCAGGCCGCATGCGCCCTTTACGATCAGATCGTCGTCGAAACCATACCGGTCTCCACCCTCGAAGTGGCCGAAGCGGTTAAGCTGACCGAAAACGTTTTTCGCGCCGTTAATATCGCCCTGGCCAACGAAATGAAGGTGGTCTACGAGAAAATGGGCATCGATGTGTGGGAAGTAATCGATGCCGCCAAGACCAAGCCGTTCGGCTATATGCCGTTTTATCCCGGTCCCGGGCTTGGCGGTCACTGCATCCCTATCGATCCGTTTTATCTGACCTGGCGGGCCCGCCAAGTGGGCGCCGAAACCCGTTTCATCGAACTGGCCGGCGAAATCAATACCGCCATGCCGGGCCGCGTCGTATCGGTCTTAAGCGAAAACCTGACAGAAGCAGGCAAGTCCCTGGACGGCGCAGCCGTGCTTTGCGTCGGCCTGGCTTACAAGAAAAACGTCAATGATATCCGCGAAAGCCCGGCGCTGACTTTAATCGACATGCTGGAAGATGGCGGCGCGAATGTCGATTACCACGACCCGTTCGTGCCCGAGATTCCCCAGACAAGGGAACATGCAGCATTGGCCGGGCGGCGCTCGGTGGAACTGAGCGCCGATGTGCTCCGAAATTTCGATGCGGCGCTGATCGTCACCGACCACGATGCCATCGATTTCGAAGCTTTGGTGGCAGCTTCAAAATTGGTGATCGATACGCGCGGCGCGACGCGCACCATGACCACGCATCGGGACCGCATCCGCAGCGCTTAAGCGCCTTTCATTTCCCTGTTTACGGCGGCGGCGGAATCGGGTTAAGCCGTATAGACGTGGGGATTAATCTGCATAACGGGGACAGCATCATGGAAGCCATAGCGCGTTACTTCGACATCGAAGCCAAGGGCTCAACTATCCGCACCGAAATTCTCGCCGGTCTGGCCACATTTTTGACCATGGCTTATATCATCGTCGTCAATCCATCGATCCTGTCCAAGGCGGGCATGGATTTCGGCGCCGTGTTCGTGGCTACCATCCTGGCGGCGGCCGTCGGCACATTGATCATGGGCCTCTGGGCGAAGTGGCCGGTGGCCATGGCGCCGGGCATGGGCCTCAACGCGTTCTTTGCCTTCGGCGTGGTGCTTGGCATGAAGCAGACCTGGGAGGTGGCGCTGGGCGCCGTGTTCATCGCCGGCGTTATCTTTTTCATCCTCTCCCTCACCGGCCTTCGCCAATGGATCATCAATTCGATCCCAAGCTCCTTGAAATATGGCATTGGCGCCGGCATCGGCTTTTTTCTGGCCATCATCGGGCTAAAAAACGCTGGCGTGGTGGTCGATAATCCGGCGACCCTGGTCGGGCTTGGCGATCTTTCCAGCGCGCCGGTATTGCTGGCCGGGCTCGGCTTCGCAGGCATGGTGGCGCTGGACCGCATGAAAGTACCGGGCGCCATTGTTATTTCGATCCTGGTGGTCTCGATTATCGCCTGGATATTCGGCATTGCCGGTTTCAGCGGCTTCGTCGGCGAAATTCCGTCGATGGCGCCCACATTCATGCAATTGGATATTGCGGGCGCCATGTCGGTGGCCCTGCTGGGCGTGGTCTTCGCCTTCCTGTTCGTGGATTTCTTCGATACCGCCGGGACGCTCACCAGCGTTGCCAACGTCGCCGGCAAGGTCGACGCCGACGGCAATATCGAGGGCATTGGCCGCGCTGTTATTTCGGATTCGGTGGCCACCGTCGCCGGCTCCGTATTCGGCACCTCCAACACCACAAGCTTCATCGAAAGCGGCGCCGGCATCAAGGAAGGCGGGCGCACAGGCCTGACAGCGGTAACCACGGCGGTGCTGTTCTTGCTGTGCCTCGGCTTTGCGCCATTGGCACAGAGCATTCCCGGTTTTGCGACGGCGCCGGCGCTGGTGTTCGTCGCCGCCTATTTTGCGCGCAACCTCAAAGATCTGGATTGGGATGACGTTTCCGAATACGCGCCGGCGGTTCTGGCGGCGGTATTGATGCCGCTCACATTTTCCATCGCCAACGGCATCGCCATCGGCTTTGTCTCCTACGCGGTGATCAAATTGTTGAGCGGGCGCTTCGCCGATTTAAACCCTGCAATTTTGCTGGTCGCCGTCTTGGGCGCGCTGCATTACGCCTTCGGGACTTAAAAGGCCAGTTAGGTCCGAGCCATGGGTGTGGTGTAGGTAAGGTCCGTATCCCATGGGAAAAAGATCCAGACCGCTTGCGCCACCTCGTGCACGAAGGTGTCCACATAGGGCATGCCGTCCGGCTTGGCGTAGACCGTGGCTACATGGCTTTCGGGCAATAATTCCTTGGCGGCGCGCATGGTGGTGCCGGTATCGACCAGATCGTCCACCAACAGCCAGCCTTTGCCGGCATCGGCGACCGCTTCGTCCGGCGATTTTATCAGGGTAATCTCGCTCTGGTCCTTTTCGTCGTAGGACGCGATACACAATGTGTCCACATAGCGGATTTCCATTTCCCGCGCGAGAATGGTGGCCGGCACCAGCCCGCCCCTGGAAATGGCGACGATGCCGCGCCATGGTCCTGCATCGATCAGCCGGTTGACCAGCGCCTTGGTATCTCGGTGCACCTCGTTCCAGGTGACGATATGTTCGTTTCCGCTTACCGGTTCTGCCATGATTTGTTCCGCTCCGATACCCCTGAATTCGCCGCGATATTACCAGTCGATTAAGGTCGCACAAGAGAATCCATTTTTAGTTGCAACGTCAATGACTTAAGTGATAATTCCATGGTCATAAATGCGCCATCAATGACTTGAATACACCGCCAGCAATTCCCAATTATTGTAAGGGCCGGATAAAAACATTTAATCGCACCAGCCGGTTAATTTGGGAACAAACGAAATTGTTTAAACCTTTGAGTATAAAGGCCACTGGGTGGGTATTTGTCGGCCTCATGGTGATGGTCGGCGCCGTCTTTGGCGTGACGTCCGAGATCGCCCTAAACAATATTGAGAAAATTTCTAACGCCTGGAAATCATTCGACCAAGTACACTCCGACAAGCTCAGATTGCTCAACACCTTGCACCGCGAGCTGGGTTATGGCGGCATGATCCATGCCCAGAAGAATTTTATTCTGCGCAAGAACTCCATTTACGCCAACACGGCGCGCGCAAAACTTCACGGCGCCAATGCTATCGTTTCCCAATATGAAGACTTGCAATTGGATGACGAGGAAAAATTGGCCCTGGGCGACATCCGCGCTATGATTTTCGCCTATAGCAATTCCATCAACGACGCCATCGACCTGGCCGGCAAAGGCCGGTCAAGCGCCGAGATCAACGCCATGATCAAGGTCGATGACCAGCCAGCACTGGGTGCTTTCAATATCCTTTTCGACGCGGAAAGACGCCAGTTGAGCCGGAACAGCGAAACCATGAACCGGCGCCAGGTACTGGAAACACTCCGCGCCATCCTCGGTTATGGCGGCATGATCCATAACTTTAAGAATTTTGTTTTGAAGGGCGATCCGGCTTTAGCAGAAAAATTCCAGGTGCAAAGCAACCAAGCGGAGCAATTGCTCGCCAAGTACCGCGCGCGTACCGATAAGCCCAACGAAATTGCCGCCCTTACCGACGTTGGCGCCGTGCTGATTGAATACCAGCGCTCCCTGGAACAGGCGGTAGAACTTACCAGGCGGGGCCTGGTTCCGTCCGAGATTGATGCCCGGATTGTCGTCGATGACAAGCCGGCCCTTGCGGGGCTTATCCTACTTGGCCGCCAGATCGCCGCCGACAAGACGCTGCGCGCACGCGGCGTCACCGCCGCCCTCGACGAGATTAAATCAGTTGCCAATGCGACCAACGCCCTCAGGCCCGCCCTTCCGCTTGTCTTGATCGGTATGTTTCTATGGCTGGTTTTGGGGCGCATTGTCCGACCGATGAAGCTGCTGACCAACTCCCTACAGCGCATGGCCGCGGGCGACACAAATATTGATATTTCGAAGTTTCCGCGGTCGGGCGAATTCGGCGACCTGGTGCGCGCCATCGATACCCTCCGGCAAACGGCCCAAAGACAGGAAAGCGCGGAAAGCGCCCTTGGTGAAAGCGAGCGACGTTTCCTGGACGCCCTAGATAGCATGAATGCAGGCGTTGTTCTTTGGGATCAGGACCGGCGTCTGGCGATGTGCAACCAGTTTTACAAGGAAATCCACAGCGGAGTTTCCGCCATGCTCGAGCCAGGGCTACATTTTTCCGAATATGTGAGAGCGCTGGCGGCGGCCAACTATATGGAAACCAGTTTTGAAAATTCCGATCAATGGATCGATGACTACATCACGCATGGCCTCGAAAGCGGCCGCCAAGGGGAATACCGGGCCGAAGATAACCGATGGTTTGGCTACAACCGCCAGGAGTTGAGCGACGGCGCTACCATATCGTTTCACTACGAGATCACAAAGCTTAAGCTCCACGAGCGCGAACTTGAAGACGCCATGAATAAATCGGAAGCCGCCAACCGGGCCAAATCCGAATTTCTTGCCAATATGAGCCACGAATTGCGCACCCCATTGAACGCGGTCATCGGCTACTCTGATTCGCTGCTCAGTAAAATATTCGGGCCCCTGGCCAACGATAAACAGGCCGAATATATCGGAACCATTTCGAATGCCGGCAGCCACCTTTTGGAAGTCATCAACGAAATCCTGGATTTGTCCTCGATCGAGGCCGGCGCCGCCGATCTCAGCTCAGAAAACTTCGAACTCCGCGACGTGGCCGCCGAAGCGATGGATTACGTCGCCGAACCGGCCAGCAAAAAGGGCGTAAAACTATTCAACGGCATGCGCGATCTGCCCTGTACGATCAATGCAGACCGGCTGCGCATCAAACAAATATTGGTCAACCTCCTGACCAACGCCGTCAAATTTACCGATCACGGCGGTACGGTGTCGTTGGGCTCGCACGTTGATGATGAAAATGCGCTGGTGCTCGCGGTCGAGGATTCCGGCATCGGTATGACCAACGAACATATCGCGATTGCCATGACCAAGTTCGGCCAGGTGAGCAACGCCTTCGACCGGGAAAACGAAGGCACCGGCCTGGGCCTTCCGCTGACAAAAAGTTTGGTGGATCTCCACGGTGGGCACATGAATATCATCAGCCAGCTTGGCATCGGCACTACGGTCGAAGTGCGCCTGCCGCCGGATCGCATTATCGCCGCTTGATCGGCGCAAAATAGACTATTGGCATTTGTTGGATCGGGAGATTAGTCTCCGGGTTATGTCCCAAAATAACCCCATGAAAAAATATCCCTCGATTCCTGATCTCAGATCTGGCGCTGAGGCCCGAATGCCGCGCTTTGCCTTCGATTACCTGGATGGCGGCGCCGGCGACGAAGGCGGGCTGGCCAATAACCGGGCGGCTTTTCACCAGGTTCAGTTCGTGCCCGATTATCTGGAACAGCGCAGCGATCCGGAAACGGCCACCGAAATCTTTGGGCGCTCCTACGCCATGCCCTTCGGCGTGGCGCCGGTGGGATTGTCGGGGCTGATCTGGCCGCGCGCCGCCGAGTACCTTGCCGCCACCGCCAAAGAAGCCAACATTCCCTTTTGTTTGAGCGCCATGGCCACGTCGAGCATCGAAAAAATCGGCGCCATCGCCGGCGAACATGCCTGGTTTCAGCTATACCCGCTGGCCGATCACGGCCACGAAAAAGAGCTTTTGGACCGGGCCAAGGCGGCCGGTTTCTCGGCCCTGCTGGTCACCGTCGATACGCCGACTACGCGCCGGGGATTGCGCGAGATCAAGAACGGCATGACGGTGCCACCGAAATTGTCCTTAAACAATTTGTCGCGCATCGCCCTCAATCCTTCCTGGGCGCTGGCGACGCTGGCCGCCGGGCCACCCAGGTTTGAAAGTCTGCTGCCCTATTTTCCCGCCGGCGCCAATTACGCATCAGTTTCCGAAATGATCAGCGGCTTGCTGGCGCGCATGATCGGCTGGCCCGAGATCGAGGCTTTGCGCAAACATTGGGACGGCCCGATGATCGTTAAGGGGCTTTTGAGCGAAACCGACATCGAGCATTGCGCACGACTTGGGCTAGATGCGGTACTTTTGTCCAACCATGGGGGCCGCCAGTCGGAATCTCTAGTACATCCATTGGATATGATCGATGACATTCGCGCCCGCATTGGCGATGAATTGAAACTGTTCGTGGATTCGGGTGCCCGCTCCGGACTTGATGTGGCGCGGGCCTTGGCAAGGGGCGCCGATTTCGTGTTCCTCGGGCGCGCCTTTATGTATGGGGTTGCCGCCCTCGGCGAGCCCGGTGCGGCCCACGCGGCGGAATTATTGCGCACGGAATTGATACAGATTATGGGCCAGATCGGCTGCCCGGACATCGCATCGCTGCCGCAATTCCTGCGCACGCAAGGTAACCGCGGCGGCTAACTTTCGTTTCGGAGATTTCAGGCCAAAACCAGCTTGGTATCAGCCGGCCTGTTTGATGGCGCCGATCAGATCAACAAGCACACTTTCCGCGTCATCCTTGGCGATCTGGCATGTGCCGACGCCTTCATGGCCACCGCCGCCCTGTTCCAGCATCAAAAGCCCGATATTGGCGTTCGAGCCCCGGTTGAGGATGGATTTTCCGACCGCCAGCAAAATCTTGTCATCGGTATCGCCGGGCAGGACGTTGATGGAAACTTGGGCGCTCGGATAAATGCCGTACAGCAAGAACCGGTTGCACACATAGATCGGATCTTCTTCGCGCAAATCAGCGACCACCACATTGCCGTCGATGGTGGCGCATCGCTTGATTTGCATTTCCGCCAGCTCTTCATGTTCCTGGAACACGCGCAGCCGTTCCTCAACCTCTGGAATAGCCAGAATTTCCTCTACCGGATGATGCCGGCAATAGACCATCATATCGCGCATGAATTCATCGTTGGAGGTGGAGAAATTATTGAGCCGGGAAAGACCGGTGCGCGGATCGATGAGAAAATTCAATAGCGCCCAGCCGCTCGGCGCTAGAATATCGCGCTCCGAATAACGCGCCGCGTCGGCCTTATCGACCGCTTCCATCATTTCCGTGGAAATTTTGGGAAAGGCGTTTTCGCCGCCGTAATATTCATAGACAACACGCGCTGCCGATGGCGCGTTGGGATCGATAATGTGGTTTTTGTGTTCGCCGACGCGCACCGTTTCGCTGACATGGTGGTCAAAGCAAAGATGCACTCCATCCACAAAGGGAAGGTTGGTGGTAATATCGCGCGGCGTGATATCAACGCGGCCCTGTTGGACATCACGAGGCTCGGCGAACAGAACCTCCTGGTCAACTATGTCCAACTCGATCAGCAAACCGCCGGCGACGACGCCATCAAAATCCGCCCGCGTTACCAGCCGAAATCTGTCTTCACCCATGTACAATGCTCCGAATGCACGTCAAGTCCATAAATATGGTGCTCCTGGCCCGAATATCAAGCCCCAACCAAAGGAATCCTGTGGGCTTTTTCATCGGGAATTTTCCGGCGAGCCTGCGCCCGTACCGCCCGCTTCGATTTGTTTGGCCCGGCTCTCGGCCTGATTGGCTTTTTCGGTCTCGCCGAGCACCCTGTAAGCGCGCGCCAAACGGCGCCATCCGGCGGCGTCTCCGGGCTGTTCTTTCAGCCTGGCAGCCAGTCGGGCGACCATGGAGCGGATAAATTTTGCCCGCTCCGCTTCCGACAATTTGGATGCCGCCTCCACGTCTCCGCGGCTGGGGCCAGCGCTTGGGGCCGTGCTTGGCGCCCGAACCGGCGCCGTGGCCGGTTCCAGCCTGGACCGGACCCGGCCCAAATCGATGCCGCCGGCCTTGGCGGCATTGGCGATCTGGCGGCGGACGCTGTCCAGATAGGGTGCGCTCGCAGGCGATATGGCCACCAGATCGGTCCAGCTCTGCACCGCCGGGCCGTGCTCGCCGGCCTGAAATTGCGCCAATCCCAGATAGAACAATGCTTTTTCCAGGCGCGGATTGACTTTGAGAGCAGCTTCCAGCGCCGCCCGGGATTCCGGCTCAAAACTTTGCCCGGCGTTCATAAACATCGCTTCGGCCAGGGCGGCTTGCATGGCGGCGTCGGTTGGCGCCAGCCGGGCGGCCTGACGGAAGGCGTGGGCCGCCTGGGCATAATCGCCGAGCCGCATGGACGAGCGGCCGAGCAGCTTCCAGCCCTCCAAACGGTCCGGCGATTGCTGCATGCGTTTGGCCAGGGTATCGACAACCTTTTTCAGGCTAGCGGTTTCGGGATCGACATCGGGCGCGCGCGTCGCATAGGGAAGGCCCGGCTGGGCCGGCGCACCCAGCCAGCCATATATGGAAAACGAGAATACCGGCACCAATACGACGATACTAATGGCCACCAATAAGCCGGCCGCTTGCGGCGCTCCGTCGCCCCGGGCGGCATCATCGGTAGCAGCCGCCAATCGCTGGGTGATCTCTTCGGCCAAGACATCGGCTTCGTCTTGATCGATGAGGCCGAGGGCGCGGTCATTCTCGATCTCGGCGACCTGGCTGGCATAGACGCCGGCCTCGTGGCCTTGCCCAGCGCTGCGCCGGCGGAACAAGGGCAGGATCAGCACAAACAGCACCAACAACGATAACAAGCCGGCCAGCAACCAAACGGTCATGAGCTGCGATCTTTTTCAGTGCCGGCGGCGGGACCCGCCAATTGCAGTTTCTTTTGCCGGCGAAAATAGACGGTGATGCCGAATATACCGATCAGCGCAAACCCCACCGGCCCCAGCCACAAGACCGCCGTGGTGCCTTTTACCGGAGGATTCAAAAGCACGTAATCGCCGTAGCGGGACTGAATGTAATCGACAACGCCCTGATCGCTATCGCCGGCCACCAGCCGTTCGCGCACTAACACGCGCAAGTCGCGGGCCAACTGGGCGTCGGAATCGTCAATCGACTGGTTCTGGCAGACAATGCAGCGAAGGCCCTTGGAAATTTGCCTCGCGCGGCCCTCCAGTACGCTGTCCTCCAATATCTCGTTGGGATCGACGGCGAAGGATGGCGGCACCCAAATTATGGACGCCAGGACGAAGGTTACGAGCAGGCCACGAAGCATTATTGCTGCCTCAGTTTTTGCACAATGGGAAGCAAAGTCGCCTTCCAATTGGCTTGGTTGATGACGCCGATATGTTTGTAGCGGATAATGCCGGCCTTATCGACGATGAAGCTTTCCGGCGCGCCGGAGACACCGAAAGCGATGGCGCCCCGGCTTTTCGGATCATCGCCCACCAGCAAATAAGGATTGCCCTGCCGCTTCAGCCAGCGCGGCCCCGAGGTGCGGTCCTGCTCGCGCCAATCGATGCCATAGACGGGCAGCACCTTGTTTTTGGTCAGTTGCATCAGGAATGGGTGCTCGGCGAGGCACGCATAGCACCAAGAGCCGAAGATATTGACCAGCGAGACCTTGCCCATGAGGTCCTTGTTGGAAAAGCCGCGATCAAAGCCTTTCAGCGCGGCAAGCGAAAACTCCGGCACCGGCTGGTTGATCAGCACCGACGGTATGCGGCTGGGATCGCGCTGCAGGCCGAGGGTAAACCAGATGGCCAGAATGCCGAGCACAAGGATCGGGGCGAGGAAGGCGAGCCGTTTGATCAAGCGTCTTGGCCCATCAGGCTTCGGCCTCGGCGCCTTTGGGAACCGGCCGCGCGGATGGCGCGCCGATGCGGTAGCGCCGGTCGGTCAGGCTGACGCCGGCGCCCAGCATCATGATCAGCGCGCCGGCCCACATCCACGGAACCAGGGGATTGAAATAAATCCGGGTAATATAGCCGCCCTTGCCGTCGGCATCACCGATCACCGCATAAAGATCGCCAAAAAATGTCGGCTCGATGGCGGCCTCTGTGGTCGGCTGGCGCGATACCGTGTAGGTGCGTTTCTCCGGGAATAAATCGATCAGGAACCCGTCGCCGCGTTTGACCTGGAAGGCGCCCGTAAGCGCCTGATAGTTGGGACCCTGGATGGTTTTGGCACCTTTCAATGTGAATTCATAGCCGCTCACCGTCACCGTTTCGCCGGGGCGCATGACCTGGATGCTTTCGCTGCGCCATGCGCTGGACGCGGTCATACCGGCGATGGCGAGGGCGAGGCCGCCGTGGGCCAGTGTCATGCCCCAACTGGCGCGCGGCTGGCGCAAAATACGCCGCCAGGTGGCCGCCAGGCCGGGCTCGAACAGGCGCACCCGCGACGCAAATTCATAAAGGGTCGCCAAGGCCAGCCAGGCCGCCAGCGCCATGCCGAACGACGCCAGCGCGCTGGCCCGGTCGAACAGTAGCCAAAAGCCGAAGCCCACCAAGACGGCGATCAGAAAGACGTATTTGAGGCGGGCTACTGCCTTTGCGCCGTCGCTCTGCTTCCATTGCAGTAGCGGCGCGATACCCATCAAAATAATCGCCGGGATCATCATCGGGATAAACACGGAATTGAAATAGGGCGCCCCCACCGACACCTTGCCAAGTTCAAGCACATCCAGGAACAACGGATAAAGGGTGCCGAGCAGCACCGATGCGGCGGCTACGGTAAGCAAGAAATTGTTGACCACCAGTCCGCCTTCCCTTGATATGGGATCGAAGCGGCCTTGGCCGACAAGGCTTGGGCCCCGCCAGGCATAGAGCGCAAAAGCAGCGCCGACAGTGATCACCAGGAATGCCAGGATGAAGACGCCGCGCGATGGATCGGACGCGAAGGCGTGCACCGAAGTCAGCACGCCCGAGCGCACCAGGAAGGTGCCCAGCATCGAGAGCGCAAATGCGATGATCGCCAGGAACACGGTCCAGGCTTTGAGCGCATCGCGCTTTTCCGAGACAATGGCCGAATGTAGGAGCGCCGTTGCCGCCAGCCAGGGCATGAAGCTGGCATTCTCCACCGGGTCCCAGAACCACCAGCCGCCCCAGCCCAGTTCGTAATAGGCCCACCAGGAGCCAAGCGCGATACCGCCAGTCAAAAACCCCCAGGCGGCCAACGTCCAGGGCCGCACCCAGCGCGCCCAGGCGGCATCGATGCGACCTTCGATGAGGGCTGCAACGGCGAACGAAAAGGTCGTCGACAGCCCCACATAGCCGAGATAGAGAAGCGGCGGATGAAAGGCCAGGCCCGGGTCCTGCAGCAACGGATTAAGCCCCGCACCGTCGATGGGCGCCGGGTTCAAGCGCTCGAACGGGTTCGAGGTGAACAGGATAAACGCCAATATGCCGATGCCAATCAGCGCCTGGACGCCGAGCACCCGCACTTTGAGGCTGGGCCTTAAATTGCCGCCGAAAAACGCCACCGCGCCGCCATAGAGGGCAAGGATCAGCGCCCACATCAGCATCGAGCCTTCATGGTTGCCCCAGACGCCGGACACCTTATAGAGCATCGGCTTCAAGCTGTGCGAATTGTTGGCCACATTAGCGACCGAGAAATCCGAAGTGACGAACGCATGGGTTAGGGCCGCAAAGGACAAGGACACCAACGCAAACTGCAAAAGTGCCGCTGGCGCCGCCATCGCGGCTAAGCCTTCATTGTGGCGCCACGGCCCGACTAGGCCGGCAAAGGCCTGCACGAAGGCCACCGCCATGGCCATGATCAGGGCGAAATGTCCAAGCTCGGATATCATGGTTTTGGTGCGCTCCCTTTTCCCGGCCCAACAGGACCGCCTTTCCATTGCCCGGATTTCTTAATCGCGTCAGCGACCTCGACGGGCATGTAGGTTTCGTCGTGCTTGGCCAGCACTTCGGTTGCCTGGAAGATGCCGTCCCGGAAATGACCCTCGGCGACGATGCCTTGGCCCTCGCGGAACAGGTCCGGCAGGATGCCGCGAAAATTAACTTGGACCGAATTGGCCAGATCGGTCACCGTGAAACGAACATTGGCGTCGGCGATTTGTTTGACGCTGCCCTCTTCCACCAGCCCGCCGACGCGTAAGCGTTGCTCCGCACTGATTACCTTGGTCTTTAAATCAGTTGGACTGTGAAAAAAAACAAGGTTGTCCTGAAAGGCGGTCAGCACCAGCGCCACGGCGCCCGCCAATAAAAGGAAGCCGAGTGATATGAATGCCAGTCTTTGATGTTTGGGTTTCACGGGCGGTCCTCTTGGACATCGTCTTTGTGGCGCAATCTTTCCAGCTCGGCGCCGGAGCGTTTCAGCCGGGCGCGACTCTGCCAAAGGATAGCAACCAATACCAGCGCCGAGAGGCCATAGGATGGCCAGATAAACGCCCCGTAGCCGCCCATATCGATAAAGGTGTTAAAATCCATACCCTCAAGCCTCGGTCTGGCGGAGGCGCAGCGCCTGAATGCGGGCGTCGTTGAACTCGGCGCGGACGCGCACGAACATCACCCAGAAATAAAATGCGGTATAGCCCATCGCCATCAACAGAAGCGGCGTCAACATGCTCGAATGGATCGCCGGGCCGTCAATCTTCACGACGCTGGCCGGCTGATGCAAGGTGTTCCACCAATCCACCGAAAACTTGATGATCGGCACATTGACGGCACCGACGATGGCCAGGATAGCAGCGGCGCGCGCCCCTCGGGAGCGGTCGTCGAAAGCGCCTTCCAAGGCCATATAGCCCAAATAGAGAAACAACAGTATCAGCACCGATGTTAAGCGCGCATCCCACACCCACCAGGTACCCCACATGGGCTTGCCCCACAGCGATCCGGTGGCCAGCGCCAGAAATGTAAAGGCGGCGCCGATGGGGGCGGTGGCGCGGGCTACCACGAAAGCGGTCAAATGGCGCCAGATCAGGCCGACAGCCGAGGCACCGGCCATGGCCGAATAGCAGAACATGGCCATCCAGGAGGCCGGCACATGCACGTACATGATACGCACCGTCTCGCTTTGCTGATAATCGGCGGGCGAGACAATGAGCGCGAAATAAAGCCCGGCGGCTAGGCAAAGCACGCTCACCCCCATAGCCCATGGCTGCAGGGCGCTAATGAGCTTTAAAAATCGGGTCGGGTTGGCAAACCGGTGCATGGCATCCGTTGTAATTCGGTTGAGCGAATATATCTAGCGCGCTCGCGATGAATTGACATTGATTTCTATCATTTGGCCTATTCCGCAGCCTGGCGCAAGGCGGCGGCACCGGCCCAGGGCGTTAGCGCCGCCGCGCCCAGCAGCAATCCGCCGAGGATAAGAAGTTGTGCTTTCGCGCCCAAGCCCGTCAGGCTGGCATCCACCGCCGAGACGCCGAAGATCAGCACCGGGATAAACAGCGGCAAAACCAGCAGCGATAACAATACCCCGGAACGCCGGGCGCCGAGGCTCAACGCCGCGCCGACGCCGCCGATCAGGCTGAGGCTCGGCGTGCCGAGGGCCAGGGCGGCCAAAAGGACCCCAAATCCCTCGGCGCGCATATTCAAGAAAACGCCGAGCAACGGCGCCGCGATGATCAGTGGCAATCCGGTGGTCAGCCAATGGGCCGCGGCCTTGGCGAGGAACTGCAATTCCAGCGGCAGCGGCGACAACACCAGCAATTCCAACGATCCGTCCTCGTGATCGCTCTGGTACAAGCGGTCCATAGACAGCATCGCCGCCAGCAAGGCCGCCACCCAGATGACGCCGGCGGCGACGCGCGCCAATATGGCCGGCTCCGGGCCGATACCTAAGGGAAACAAAACCACCACCAGCACGAAAAACACGATAACCATCATACTGTCGGCGCCTTGGCGCACTGCCAGACGGATATCGCGGGCGATCAGGGCAAAAAGCGGGCTCAAAGCACAGCGTCCCCAAAATCCGCCATATTGGCCGCATATTGGTCCAGTTCGAGCACTGTGCCATCGGACGGATCACGCCCGTGGGAAGCCATAACAACAAGGCCGCCCGCCGCCCGGTGACGGGTAATTTCGTCTTCCAATACTTGTTCCGAAGCCGTATCCAGCGATGCCGCCGGCTCGTCCAGCAGCCACAAGGCCGCCGGTATCGCCGCCAGCCGCGCCAGATTGAGCCGCCGCCGCTGACCCGCCGACAAAAATCGCGCCGGCAGATCGGCCAGAGGTGCAAGGTTAAAGCGGGCCAATCCCGCCGCCGCATCGCCGCCGCCGGCCATGGTGCACCAGAAAGCCAAGTTTTCGAAAACGCTGAGCGCCCCTTTGATGGCGTCCGCATGGCCCAAATATATAAGCCGCGCCCGGTGCCCGTCCCGGTCCTGGGCTACCGGCGCTCCATCCCACGATATCTGGCCCTCGATAACCGGCAGCAATCCGGCCATCACGCGCAGCAGCGTCGATTTGCCGGAACCGTTGGGGCCGACCAGATGCAGCAGGTCGCCGCCGCCCACGGCAAAATCCAGGCCGCGAAAGACCATCCTTTGCCCCCGATAACTGCCGAGGCCGCTGCCAGAAAATTGCCCCATCAAACCCTCAAAGCGACTAGCGTTGCGCGGCCAACCTAACGGAAGCCATTTTCAATGAAAAGCGGGCAGGAAAAAGGGTACTGTCTCAGTTTGAATTATTTGGGTATAATGTGATGCTAGAGATTAGTCTTCTGGATTTAGTCCGCATCACGCAACTGCGCCACCAGAAGATCGGCTATATAAGATTCCATTTCTGTAAAATCTAAATGGCCGTCGTCCCAAGCGCGATCAGCGGCAATCAAGGCCGCTTCATATCCGGCCCTATTCTCCTTAATGCGCTCTGGTACAATATGGCGTCCGGGCAAAAGCGCACCCGACCTAGCACACAATAGATAATAGCATGTGGCTCGAGCGGTGCGCCCGTTGCCTTCGATAAAAGGGTGTATCCAATTCAACCGCCACAAGCCGTACGCCGCCAATTCGGTAGGCTTCCAGACGAACCAGTTTTCTTGAACCGTTGATATAAAGCGGTCCATCCATTCATTAACATCGTTGAAATGTGGCGGTTTATGATTCCCGACATAGATTGGCTCCTTACGGAACCTTCCACCAAATTGCGAGATTGTGGCGACCGCCACGTGGTTCAGTGCCCAGAGGAAGTATTTGTCAAATGCCGCAGGGCCCTTACGTAGACCAATCTCTATACAGTTAGTCAGAAGTTCGTACTGCCGATTGAGATTCTGTTCCTGAACGCGATCAAATAGCTCTTGATCTTCTTCTTCCAATATGAACATCAGAACAAACCCTTAGTTCTGGTGGCGGCTTAGCCTGTTGGCTCTATAACTCTAATTCTTTTAACGGATTCCGCAGCAGATTCTTTTGTGATGCGAGAACCATCAGGGGCGTTACCATATACGAAACTTGCGCGCTGTTCCTGCAATTGTTCGTCAGTAATGATGGTGTTTCTGGCTTGCTCAAGAAGGGTATCCAATTCGGGACGCTCTGGCGCGCGCTTGAGTGCCGTTTTGCGTTCGGCCATGGCAGACATCTCCTCTAATTTTTTATGGGTCGGGAGACAATATCCCAACTAGTCCTACCTTGAGGTTAACTGGTTTGCGCTTGATGCGCTAGACTGATCTCACTCGGTATTGTGTCTTTTGTATTGTCCACGCGGTCCAGGCTTGGGTGCGGCATCATCAATCAGCTTCACAATATCTTCCATGCTCCACAGTCTATCGGAGATTCCGGCTGCCATTGCTGGGGCCATCTTCACTGCGCCGTTGATCCGAGCATAATTGTACCAGACCGTATAGAGCGAGATCATATGGCAGTGGTTCTCGAATTTCTATCTGTGCGCGGTTGTCAATCTGGTGAAGCGCCGCATATGCATCCGCATGGACAGGTTAGAGCGTTCAACGTGTGACGTGCTGATCACACCTCGTTCGGGGTTGCCGGTAACGCGATCCTTGCGAGCGCCGACGCATTCAGCCGGGCTATATTTCCGTTCCGGTCCCTGGTTCGGTGCTTCGCCGTACAGCTTTACCAGTTGCGCATAATCAACATCATCTCCGAACGCTTCGCCAACGGCATTCAAGTAAGCCCGGTGTCCATCGGTCGTAAGCTGAACACGATTGGCAACGCGGCTTCGCAGATCGTCCATGAACGCCAGCGCATATTCGCCATCACGTCCGCCAATCAGATAGGACAGGATCATCTTGCTATCGCGGTCTTGGGCGGTCCACGTCCAAACATCGCCAGCACCATCAAGCGCGGCCTTCGCCGTCGGCACGTTCTTTTGCTTAGCGTCAAGTATTTTGTTCATTTTAATCCAATGCTTGCATTTAATATTGTGCAAGTTTATGCTTGCATTTATTGCATTGCAAGAACGGAGGTTTTAATGTCTGATAACGACACTAAAGACGCCAAAAAAGTTGCTGGCGGGAAAGCGCGGGCTAGGTCACTTACGGCCCAAGAGCGTTCAGATATTGCTAAGCGGGCTGCTGCCGCGCGATGGGGCAAGGTCCAGGTTGGTGAAGCAATCAAAGCCGGTATGCTGAATATTGGCGGCGCTGAAATTCCTTGTTACGTGCTGGAAGATGAAACGCGCGTTCTTGCACGAGCACAATTTGTTAGATCAATCGGGCGAACCGGAAAAGTGAAGGGTGGCCGCAAATTTGATGGGGAATTGCAAATACCGGTTTTTTTGAGCGCAAACAACCTAAAGCCCTTTATAAACAAAGAGATAGAGGGTAATTCCAAGCCAATCATTTTTAAGTGGATGGGTACGGAAATGATTGGGTATCGCGCTGAACTTTTAACCGATGTTTGTGATGTTTATTCCGACGCCGAACGGGTCGGTAAACTCCGACCCAACCAAACTCATATTGCCGACGCTTGCCGCATTCTGGGGAAGGGCCTTACGCGATTAGGTATCATAGGGCTTATTGATGAAGCAACGGGCTACCAAAAAGACCGCGCCGCTGACGCTTTATCAAAAATCCTTGAAGCATATATTGCAAAAGAATTGCAGCCGTGGGTAAAAACTTTCCCTGACGATTATTATGAAGAACTTTTCCGCTTGCGCGGCATCCCTTACCCGACTGAAACAGTTAAGAAACCACAGTACATTGGCAAATTAACTAACAACATCGTTTACGAACGGCTAGCGCCCGGCGTCCTAGAGGAATTAAAGAACTCAACACCGAAAAACAAAGTTGGAAGGCCAAAGCAACAATATCACCGTCGCCTCACGCCAGAACTTGGACACCCAAAATTGCGAGAGCATTTGGCCAGTGTGGTCACAATCATGCGGCTGAGTGATGATTGGAGCGACTTCAAAAAGAAATTAGACCGAGTTCATAGAAAATATTCTGATCAAATGGAAATGGCGGTTTAGTTTTTCTGGTTAGACCACCGCTTCTCCGCCGCCTTTCTGGCGATCTCTGTGCGCTCTTCATTGGTTAACGCTTCGGCACGCGCCTTGCCATCCTTGCGCCCCAATTCTTGGGCGGCCTTGTTCTTGCCATCGTCGGGCGCCTCGTCGTCAACCTCTCCCGTTGCGATCTGCATCACCTTGACGGCGGCACCGATCACGTCGGCAGGGCGTCTCTGTCCTTTGGGGCCTTTAGGCATCGGATATTTCTATCTCTGGGGCTGGTGCGCCTGATTCTTTGAGACACTTAGCCAGCTTATTAAACAAATTTGGGTGTCCTCGCTTGCTCTCGGGATTCTTATTAACAGTTGTGTGAAATCCTTCAACGTTCTTTGCCGTGATATGGATGTGCCCTTGATCTTCGTCGTACCAAATACCTACATCCAAATACACGCTATTTCCGGGTTTGCTTGTTTGCATATAAATTCCTCCTGCTTTCCGCTAAGCATACAGGAATAAGATAGTATATTCGAGGGGATCGTCAATCCCGGCGGAATTCAAACTGAGACACTACCGGAAAAAGCGGCCGGGAAGTCAGGGGGGTGGCTTCCCGGCCGAAGTTGTTTGGCTTCGTCTGCCAATAGGGGGGTAAGAGAGTACTGGTCTCTTAATCAGGAGGCCTGATCACCGTCATATAAGCCCGGAAATAAGGCAATAATGCGCCGAAATTGTATCCATTTCATGCCGTACCCATATCTACATACATATAATTAAGTGTGGGGCTGGACGAGGCGAAGGCCGATAGTGTAGGCAGAAGCCGCATAGTACTGGTATTTAAGGAGATTCCCATGGCCGAGGTTGGACAGGACAGCTTGAAGACGCGGGCGACGTTAAGTGCGGGCGGCAAAAATTACGATTACTACAGCCTCGATGCGGCCTCCAAGGGTGGCCTCGGCGATTTATCGCGGCTGCCGTTCTCGTTAAAAGTCCTCCTCGAAAATCTGTTGCGCTATGAAGACGGCGTCAGCGTCACAACCGATGACATCAAAGCCCTAGCTGAACGCCGCCCCAATCACGAGATCGCCTTTCGCCCGGGCCGAGTGCTTCTGCAGGATTTCACCGGCGTGCCGGCGGTTGTCGATCTTGCCGCCATGCGCGAAGCAATGAGCGATCTCGGCGGCGATCCGCGCAAAATCAACCCGCAAAGCCCGGTCGATCTGGTCATCGATCATTCGGTGATGATCGACAATTTCGGCTCGTCCACCGCCTTCGATGCCAATGTGGAAATGGAGTTCGAGCGCAATCAGGAACGCTATGAATTTCTGCGTTGGGGCTCGGAAGCCTTTGATAATTTCCGCGTCGTGCCGCCGGGCACCGGTATCTGTCATCAGGTCAATTTGGAGTTTCTGGCGCAAACCGTCTGGACAGCGGATGTGGAAGGCGCCGAAGTGGCCTATCCCGATACCGTGGTCGGCACCGACAGCCACACCACCATGATCAACGGCCTGGCCGTATTGGGCTGGGGCGTCGGCGGTATCGAAGCCGAAGCCGCGATGCTCGGCCAGCCGGTCTCCATGCTGATCCCCGAGGTTATTGGCTTCAAGCTCACCGGTGAAATGCGCGAAGGCAACACGGCTACCGATCTGGTGCTAACCGTGGTGCAAATGCTGCGTGCCAAGGGTGTGGTCGGCAAGTTCGTCGAATTCTATGGTCCGGCCTTGGATTCTCTATCGCTTCCCGACCGGGCGACGCTCGCCAACATGGCCCCCGAATACGGCGCCACCTGTGGTTTTTTCCCAGTCGATAAGGAAACCATCCGCTTCTTGAAATTCACCTCGCGGGATGCGGGGCGCGTCGCCCTCGTCGAAGCTTACGCCAAGGCGCAAGGCATGTGGCGGGATACCTCCACGCCGGATCCGGAATTCACCGATACGTTGGAGCTGGATATCTCTACCGTCGAGCCTTCCATTTCAGGCCCGAAGCGCCCCCAAGACCGCATTCCCCTGTCGGGCGCCGCGCCGGCGTTCGCCAAGACTTTGGACGATGTGGGCAAGGGCTCTGGCCCCATCGAAGCCGCCGGCGCCGATTATACGGTGCAGGACGGCGATGTGGTGATCGCCGCCATCACATCATGTACAAACACATCCAACCCATCGGTGTTACTGGCCGCCGGGCTATTGGCGCGCAACGCCGCAGCCAAGGGCTTGCGGCCCAAGCCGTGGGTCAAAACCTCGCTGGCGCCGGGCAGCCAGGTGGTCACCGATTACCTGACCGACGCCGGCGTGCTGGTTGATCTGGAGACACTCGGCTTCAATGTGGTCGGTTACGGTTGCACCACCTGCATCGGCAATTCCGGGCCCTTGCCGGAACCGGTGGCTCGCGCCATTGATGCAGGCGATCTGACGGTTTGTTCGGTTTTGTCCGGCAACCGCAATTTCGAAGGCCGCATCCACGCCCAGATCAAGACCAACTATCTGGCCTCGCCGCCGCTGGTGGTTGCCTACGCCATCGCCGGTTCCATGACCCGGGATCTCTATAACGATCCGTTGGGCAAAAATTCCGACGGCGAATTGGTTTATTTGAAAGACATCTGGCCGACCAATGAGGAAATTCAGAACGCGGTGGCCAGCCACATTACGCCGGAAATGTTCGCCCAACGCTATGGCGACGAAGTTTGGGCCGGCCCGCAGCAATGGCAAGACATCAAGTCGGCGGGCGAATTAACCTATGGCTGGCAGGAACATTCCACCTACGTCAAATATCCCAGCTTCTTCGACGGCATGACCCAGGAGGCCGGCGATTTCGCCGACGTGGAGGGCGCCCGCGAACTGGCCATCTTAGGCGATTCGGTAACCACCGATCATATCTCGCCGGCCGGCGCCATCCAGGAAAGCGGCCCGGCGGGCATCTATTTGACGGAACGCCAAGTGCGCCCCGCCGAGTTCAATTCCTATGGCTCCCGGCGCGGCAATCACGAAGTTATGATGCGCGGCACCTTCGCCAATATCCGTATCCGCAACGAAATGGCCCCCGGCACCGAAGGCGGCGTCACCGTCCACCAGCCGTCCGGCGAGCAGATGCCGATCTATGACGCGGCGATGAAATATGCCGCCGAGGATACGCCCCTGGTGATCATCGGTGGCAAGGAGTACGGCAACGGCTCGTCCCGGGACTGGGCCGCCAAGGGCACGCGCTTGCTCGGCGTCCAGGCGGTGATTGTCGAAAGCTTCGAGCGTATTCACCGCTCCAACCTGGTCGGCATGGGAATATTACCGTTACAGTTCAAGGACGGCACCACGCGCAAGACCTTGGGGCTGGATGGTACCGAGGTTTTCGATATCACCGGCATCAAAGACGGGATTGATCCGCGCATGGATGTGGCCTGCCGTATTACACGGGCCGATGGCAGCTCGGAAGATATCGCGCTGCTTTGCCGCATCGATACCGCCGACGAAGTGGAATATTACCGCCACGGCGGCATCCTTCAATATGTGCTGCGCCGTCTGAAGGCGGCCTGACCGGATCCACGCCGACAGGCGCTACGGAATGACCCGGGGTCACGGAACTATCACCGCCATTTGATTGGCGGTGGGACCGGCCTTGGACTAATTTTACGGGCAATGAATACGAAACAAATATTTCCAGGGTTTGCGGCATTGTTGCTGGTGTGGCTGACGGTTTCAGCCCTGCCCGGCGCTGCCGATGCCGGACAGAAAGGCCGTAGCGGGCTAACGGTGGTTGAGCTTTATACCAGCCAAGGCTGTTCTTCCTGCCCGCCCGCCGACTTCCTGCTTGGCCAATTGGCGCATCAAAGCGGCATTCTGGCGCTGTCGTTTCACGTGGATTATTGGGATTATATCGGCTGGAAAGACCCCTACGGATCGGCTGCCAATACGCGCCGCCAGCGGGCCTACAAGAAAACCTTCAATCGCTCCTATGTTTATACGCCGCAGATGGTGGTCGGCGGCATGTTCGAAGTGACCGGCTCCGACGCGGGCGCGGTCAAGGACGGTATTCGCCAGGCCAGCCTGGCGCCGAGCGTGCCGATCGGCCTTGTGCGTGATGCGTCCGGAAATTTGAAAATTTCGGTCAGCGGCTCGGCGAAGCCGGCGCAATCGACGATTTGGCTGGCGCTATTTGATCTGACCACCAAGACCCGCGTGCGCCGCGGCGAAAACCGGGGCCGAACCATCGTCAATCACAACGTGGTGCGCGATTTCAAGAAAATCGGTGACTGGATCGGTGCGCCCAAAACGCTGACCGTTGCCGCCGCCGAATTGAAGCAACACAAGGGCCGCGGCTGTGCAGTGTTTCTGCAAAGCGAGCTGAAAGGTCCCATCCTCGGCGCCGCGGCGATCAAATTGGAACCCCAGCGGTAGTCCCGATATTCGCGCCGGGCATTAATGCCTGGGCGCAGGGGATTGCCCGACTTGCGGCTTGGTGTAAACCAAGCCGCATTTTTTTGACCAACGGGGCGTGAGCTTAACCTCTAGCCCGACCGGACTCGAATTGTATTTCTACCATACTTGTGGTCCGGTATAATCGCACCGAAGTCTCCAACCAAAGACGAAACAAATCACCCCATGAGCCAATACCAGACCCTCGACGACATCGAATTCCGGGGCAAGCGCGTGCTGATGCGCGCCGACTTGAACGTGCCCATGAAAGACGGCCAAATCACCGATGGCTCGCGCATTACCGAAGCCGCACCCGGCTTGGCGGAACTTTTGGACGGCGGCGCCAGCGTCGTGCTGACCAGCCACCTTGGCCGGCCCAAGGGCAAGGCGGCGGCGGAATATTCGCTGGCGCCTATTGCGCAAGAATTGGCGAAGGCGCTGGGCGGTGTTGAAATTTCCTTCGTCGAAGGCTGGGACGGCACTGGTCCTGAAGACGCGGCGGCGGCATTGCGTCCGGGCGAACTGCTGCTCCTCGAAAATCTGCGGTTCGAAGCGGGCGAGGAAGCCAATGATCCGGTGTTCGCTGCGCGTCTGGCCGGGCTGGCGGACATCTATGTGGACGATGCCTTTTCCTGCACACATCGTACGCACGCCTCGATCACCGGGGTTGCAGCGCATCTGCCCGCGGCGGCCGGGCGGCTAATGCAAAAGGAATTGGAAGCCTTACAAACCGCGCTCGAGAATCCGGTGCATCCGGTGGCGGCCATCATCGGCGGCAACAAAATCTCGACCAAACTCGGGGTTCTCGAAAATCTGATCGCCAAGGTCGATCATTTGCTCATCGGCGGCGCCATGGCGCACACCTTTTTGCTGGCCGATGGTATCGATGTGGGACGCTCCCTGGCCGAGCCTGACATGATCGCGACGGCGCGGCGCGTCACTGCCGCAGCGGTCGAGGCCGGCTGCAAGATCACGCTGCCCACCGATGTCCGCATCGCCGCAGAATTTGCCGAAAACGCACCGTCCAAGGCCGTGCCCGTCGATGCCATTCCGACCGGTCAAATGGCCCTCGATATTGGCCCAAAGACGGCACGCGCCATGAACTTGGTTATCGCTGCATCGCGCACCGTAATCTGGAACGGCCCCATGGGCGCCTTCGAAATAACCCCGTTCGATACCGGCACCAACACGCTGGCATTGGCGGTGGCCGAGCGCACCCAGATCGGCGCCCTAAAAAGCATCGCCGGCGGCGGCGACACCATGGCGGCCCTGGTGCATGCCAAGGCGGCCAAGGATTTCACCTACGTATCGCTAGCCGGCGGCGCGTTTCTGGAATGGCTGGAGGGGCGTGCGTTGCCGGGAATCGAGGCGCTAAGATCGTAGCCGGTCTGGGGATGGCCCAGTTGGCTAGGCCGGCGTGAGGTCCGACAACGCGCTATCTCAGTTGAGCGCCGCTACGCATCCCGCCATCGATAAATAACACAAGCGAACCCAAATTTCGGATGCGGCACTGTTTCGCCCCCAGCAAATCCTTCCCGCTCATAGAACCGGCAGGCGCCATGGTTTGCCGTCGGCGTCCGCAACCATAGCCCCTCCGGCGAACCGGCCTTGGCGTGATCCAGCAAGTCCTTTCCAATGCTCCTTCCTTGTGCCTCCGGCGCAACGAAAAGCTGATCCAGGCAATGATCGGCGGCAATAACGGCAGCGAAGCCGAGCAGTGCTCCGTCCTCCTCCGCCACATGGACCGCCCAGCCGGCGGCAAGCTCATCGGGAATGCGGTCATGGAGGGTTTGCCCGTCGCCGCCCTCGGCCTCCGCCAAACCGGTGGACCGCCAGCTTGCCAGCCATAACCGCGCCAGGGATGTCTGATCCTGCTCCTGATAGGGTCTGATTTCCATCCCGGTCCCTTGACAGCGTGCCAAAAAAAACTACCTAACACATATCTGCTCTTGGACATTGTAAATATGTCTTTTTAGCCCATGCGCCGGGAAACACCCGGGTCACGCAAACGCCGTCGTTGCTCGGTTCACGGCGTCGCAAAATGTCCATAAATGGTGATGATGTACATACCGATTGGGGTGTCGCGTGTCGCACCAAATGGCAAAAACCGTCATGAACCGTAAGAAACCGTCATAACCGTAAGGGGGGTGCGCGTCGAGTAGGGCGAGTATTGTTGGCGATATACACCCATAAGTGCATTATCTGGGCGTAGGTCCAGCCAAGCTCATCGGGGCTCGGGGTTTACTCAGGCTCGCCACTTGAGTAATTCGGCAATCCCCCGCCTTCCAACTTGATCTTGCCCAACAGATCATCGAGCTTGCCGCGCAGCTCTTCCGATTGCTGCATCAACACCGTCGCCGCGTCGAGCGCGTCGGACGAAGATACGGCGGCGAATTCCAGGGCGACGTCGTTGACCGCTCCGATGGTATCGCCGATCTGTTGGATCGAGCGGATCGCCTGGTTGGTGCCTGATTGGATGACGCCGATGCGGTCGCTTAAAGTTTGGCCCACATTGCGCTGGCCGGTTTCATCCTCGCGCCGCTTGTCGGCCAGCAGGATCAGGTTTTCCTGATCGCTGGTGGGGATGCCGTCGTCGGTCAATTGGGATTGCACCACCAACAGGCTCATCTGGTCGGAAACGCCAGCCAGCAGGGTTTCGGTCTGTTCGATCTTGTTCATGGAATCGGCGATACCGTTGATGATCATTTCCGTGCGTTCCGCCTCGTGGGCGGCGCTGGAAGCGTTCTGGCTGGTCTCTGCCAGCTGGCGCGAAAGATCGGAAATATTGATGTTGGAAAGATTTTGCAGGCCCGCTGCCGCCGGCAAGTTTTCCTCCGGTGCGGGGTCTGGCATTGCCGGCAAAGGGGCTTCGATTTCGGGCTCCGGTTCGATATAGGCTTGCTCCTGGGCCTTGGACTTGGATTTGGCTTCCTCGGCTGCCTGGGCGCTTTCGGCGGCGGCGCTTTCTGCCGTTTCCAGACGCAACTCCAACTCATCCCGGAGGCGCTGGGCGTGGTTCATGTTCTCGCGGAACTGGACCAGGGCGTGGGCGATCTCGCCGGTTTCATCATAGTTGCCGAGAGCTGGGATATTGGTGCCCTGATCGCCGCGCGCAAGAACGCTCGATGCGTGGGCTAACAAGCGCACCGGGCGGATCACCGAGCTCATCAACAGCGCCGTCAAGGCAACGAACAAAACCAAAATGACCGCGCTGGCGCCGGCCAGGAACTTGCGCACGAAGGTTTGCGCGGCGTCAGCGGACTGGCGCGCCGACAGGGCAAGACTGCCGCCGAATTCGGCCAGGGTCTGTATATTGGGGGCAACGTAGGCGTTGATCTCTTCAATACGGGCGACCTCGGTATCCATGGTTTGGCGCATGCGCACCAGTTGCGCGAGGTCCGATGCGTACGCGCCGGCCAGCTTCGCCAATTGGCTGCGCAATTTATCATCGATCGGCGCCTGGCCGACAGCGGCGGTCAGGTTGCGGGCTGCGGCGGCGATGGTGGCTTCGCTGGCATGGGCGCCTACTCTTCCGGCGGCCTCTTCCATGCGGCGCAATTGAGCAAGACTTTGCGCTAGGCCGGTGCGGCCGGTCTTGGCGATCTCGGCCTCCAGCTTGCCGCCGAGGGCGCGGGCGTTGCCGATCAAACCGGTGCGCTGGCCGGGGCCGAGCAGGGCGGCCAACTGGGCGGCTTTGTGGAAGTGGACGGCGTGCTGGGTGAAGCCGTCATTGAGGGTCAACACGGTTTTCTGGCCGTCGCTGGTGGCCGGGTTTTCGATCAACGCTTTTAAGTTGCGGGCGACCGTCTCCATGCCCCGGTCATAGCCCTTGATGCGGTTGCCGCCGCCGGCAATCAGCAGGCTTTGATGGCGGCCCAGCTCGCCGAGGGCGGCGGCCTGAACGGTGCTCACCTGGGCTTGTACCAGCATCGCCGATTTGAGCCGCTGCAAAGCGGCGTCGCTGCGCTGATCGGCGGTGTAGAACAGCCCGCCGGTGGCGACGATGACCGCCAGACCAAGGCTGATGACGCCGGTCAGGCGGGCGCCGAAGCTCATGCCGCCGAACAGGGTCCGTTGCAACGCATGATCGCGGATCGGCTCCATCGCTTGTTGCCGGACTTGTTCCATGGGACCGGGAAGTCTGTCTGTGCCGTTCGTATCGCCCGCCATTGCATGCACCCTAGGTTTGTTGTTTCGATCTTCCAACTCGGCGCTGCGGTCCCAGGTACCGATATTTTCGGCCTCGCGGCTGTCATATTTTACAGCCTTTATTCGAAGCCCGGCAATCGGCTTTGCGCCGATCGGCGGCTTATCCACAGATTCATCTCGGATTCAGGTGTATTAGCTGTTTATTCCGGCGCCATTCTTAGATTCCGTTAACCAATTGCGGTCATAATCACACAATCATGAGCGAATTTATGCGAATCGAATCCGCCAACGCGCCGAATGCGGTGGGCGGGCCGGGCGCCAGCCGCGCCGAAGCCTTTTCCGGATACCGCTCCGGCCAGGAGGCTGCGGGGAATGCGCGGGTGGCGGCGCCCATGGACGGCGCCGATTTTCAGAACGCGCTCAAGAAACTGACCCGTGTCATAGATGCCGGCAAGCCCTTGCGCCACGACGTGCCGCGCGGCTTCTATCTCAATCTCAGGGTCTGATGCCGACTTAAGCTACGCGTCTACATCCAAAAGCGAATTGGCGAAATCGGCGGCTGCGAAAGGGCTGAGATCACCGATCTGTTCGCCAACGCCGATGGCGTGCACCGGCAGACCGAACCGTTCCGCCAGCGAAACCAGAACGCCGCCCTTGGAGGAGCCGTCCAGCTTGGTCACGATCAGGCCGGTCACCTGCACCATCTCGGCGAACACCTGCACCTGGGAATGAGCGTTTTGCCCGGTGGTGGCGTCAAGGATTAGAAGCACGCTGTGCGGCGCCGCCGCGTCCTGCTTGGCAAGTACGCGCATGATTTTTTTAAGCTCGTTCATCATGTCCGACTTATTCTGCAGGCGCCCGGCGGTGTCGATGAGCAACAGATCGATGTTTTGCGCCCTGGCCCGCTGCAACGCCTCGAACGCAAGCCCGGCAGCATCGGCGCCGGGGGCCGCGGCGATCACTTCGCAGCCGGTACGCTCCCCCCAGATTTGCAATTGCTCGGTGGCCGCCGCGCGGAAGGTATCTGCCGCCGCCAACATTACCGAGCGCCCCTCGGCCTGGAACTGGCTGGCCAGCTTGCCGATGGTGGTTGTCTTGCCGGTACCGTTGACGCCGCAGACAAGAACCACGTGCGGCTTGCATGTATCATCAGGGACAAATGGCATTGCCACCGGGTCCAGAATTTCGGCGATGTTTGCGGCCAGGAATGCGCGGATATCGGCCGGGTCCGGGTCCTTGTCGAAGGCGGTCTTGGCTACGCCCTGGCTTAAACGGCGGGCCGCATCGACGCCCAAATCAGCGGCGATCAACGCGTCTTCCAAATCTTTGATGGAAGCCGCGTCCAGGGGGCGTTTAACGAAAATATCGTTGATGGCGCCGGCCACGGCGGCCGATGATTTGGCCAAGCCCGATTTCAGCCGCGCCCGCCAGCCGGTGGCCGCGCCTTCGCCCTCTCCCTCGCCGCTCATCGCAAGGGCTCCGCCGTCAGCACCAGATCCTGGACGGCGGTGATCTCCACCGGCATTAAATTACCCGGCTCGGGCGCATTGCCCATGCGCACCGGCGCGTAGTGTTCGGTGTAGCCCTTGCCATCTTTTTCGGTGAGCACGGTGGCGCGGCGGCCGATCATGCGGGCAAAGATTTCCGCCTTCACCCGGTTGCCGGTATCGCGCAATTCTTGGGCTCGGGCGCGCGCCGTGGCGGCGCCGGACTGGGGCATCAATGCAGCCGGCGTTCCCGGGCGCGGTGAATAGGGAAAGACGTGCAAATAGGCGAGCCCGGCTTCTTCCACCAAGGCCACGGTATCGGCGAACATGGCGTCTGTTTCGGTGGGAAAGCCGGCGATCAGATCGGCGCCGAACTGGATATCGGCGCGCGCCTGGCGCAGCCTCGCGCATATTTCAATCACCTGGGCGGCATCGTGGCGGCGCTTCATGCGTTTCAGGATCAAATCATTGCCGGCCTGGACGCTCAAATGAAAGTGGGGCATCAGGCGCGGCTCGTCGGCGGCCAGCGCAATCAGCTCCGCATCCACCATGGCCGGATCGAGGGACGAAAGACGCAGGCGCGCTAGCTCCGGCACTGCCGCCAGCAATTGGCGCACCAGTGCGGCCAGGCCGTCATCAAAGGACGAGATATCAACGCCGGTGAGGACCGCTTCCTTGTAGCCCGCCTCGGTCAATTGGCGCGCTTGGGCGATAATGTGCGCCGCCGGCACGCTGCGCGAATTGCCGCGCCCGAACGGAATGATGCAAAAGGTGCAGCGGTGATCACAGCCCTGCTGAACTTGAATAAAAGCGCGGGAACGGTTTTCGAAGCCGGGCACGGTCAGTTTCGGGGCGGTTGCCTCTGTCATAATGTCGGCCACCTGGACCGGCGGCGCGGCAGCGCTAGCACGATAACTTTCGGGCAACAGCTTTTCAGTGTTGCCCAGCACCTGATCCACTTCTGCCATGGCGGCAAACTTCTCAGGTTCAATTTGCGCGGCGCAGCCGGTAACGATGATGCGCGCGCCGGGATTATCTTTGCGCGCCCGCCGGATTGTCTGGCGCGCCTGGCGTTCGGCTTCCGACGTGACGGCGCAGCTATTGATAATGACCGTGTCCTCGGCGCCCGCCGCCTCGGCATGGCCGCGCATAACTTCTGATTCAAAGGCGTTCAGCCGGCAGCCGAGGGTGATGACGCGGGGCCCGGTCATGAGATTTCTATGCCATCGATGCAGCCTTCGAAGCTAGTGGCGATGGCGCCGGTCATTAACACATGGCCCGCCGCATTCCATTCAATATCAAGGGCGCCGCCATCCAATTGGACCACCGATTTGCGCCCGGTCAGGCCGCGCCGGTGGGCCGCCACCAGGACGGCGCAAGCGCCGGTGCCGCAGGCCCGGGTGAGCCCAGCGCCGCGCTCCCAGACGCGTACGCGGATCAGATCGGGCCCGATTATTTGTGCCACCTCGATGTTGGCGCGGTTGGGGTACAAGGGATGCACCTCCAATTCCGGCCCCAGATCCCCCAAGGCGACGGCATCCACGTCGTCAACGAAAAACACCGCATGCGGGTTGCCCATGCCGACGCCTACCGGATCGGCCAGCGGCCCGGCGCTCATATCCAGGTGCAAGGTGTCAGTTTCTCTGGCCAGCGGAATGCCCGCCCAGTCTTCCACCGGCGCGCCCATATCGGCGGTGATGCGGCCATTGTCGCTTTGCTCCAGGCGAACCGGGCCGGCCAAGGTTGCAACCGTGGCGGCGCTTTGGCCGGTCTCATCCATAATCAGCGATCCGACGCATCGGACGGCATTGCCGCAGGCTTCGACCTCGCCGCCGTCGGCGTTGCGGATACGCATGAAGGCATCGGCGCTGGAGCCACCCTCGGCGTTTTCGATAACGATCAACTGGTCGCAGCCGACGCCTGTACGGCGGTCGGCAATGGCGCGGACGGCGTCATCGGAAAGCCGGATGGCAGCCTGGCGCCCATCGAAAATGACGAAGTCATTGCCGAGGCCATGCATTTTTATGAATTGGGTGCCGGTCATGGGGGGCATATAGAACCGAACGCCGTGCAAGTCCAACGGATTTCGGCGACTTAGGCCGATCCCTTATTCGATTAGGGGCAATACGCGCGGAAAAAGGCGTGGTGGTGAAATCGCGCCTGATCGGGCTCGTGGGCGTATTGGGCGCCGACCGGGCAGGCGCGCCGGGCGGCGCATCCGAAATCCATGCAATCGCCGCCGCTTGGTCCGGCCAAATGGGCGATGCAGGGATCCATTTCAAAGCCGTCCTCGGTCATGGCGCCCACCGGACAGGTATGGAGGCAGGGCTGATCGTCACAATCGTCGCAGGGGCTCGGCGCCTGGCGGCGCGCCGGCACTGAGAAGGTTTCCGCGAATAAAAATAGTCCCCGATACGCATGCCAGAGCCCGTAGGTGGGATGGATGAGCGGGCCGACTGGCGATGGGTACACCGCTTCGGCCCGCTGGGCCCAGCGCTGAAACGGGTGATGCGGCGCCCCGCCGAACGGAAACAGTATCTTGGCGCCGAAGGAAGCGGCGATAGCCTTCAAGACATTGCCTGACCATTCGTTCAGCGGGTCTCCGGCGGCGGCGGGAAATTCGGCGCGGAAGCGGCGCCAGAAATCACCGCCGGCATTGCCGGCCAAGATAGCGGTGCCGGTGCTGGCGGGCAGTCCGTCCTCGGGGTTCGGATGAAACCCGCCCCGGCATATCATGCCGGTCTCAGTGATGCGGGCGCTGATGGTGTCATAGTCCATGGTGAAGCTTGTAAACGCAAAAGCCCGCCGGCGCCATATGGAGCGCCGGCGGGCTTTTGCTTTAGGGCTCTGCCTGAACCACAGACTCGATCAGTTCCATAAGCGATTTGCGCAGTTGTTTGTCCGGCAGGCTGATATAGATATTGAGTATTTTGACCAGTTCTCGGGCGCGCGGCGCTAGCCTCGATTGCGCCGCAGGATCCAGCCTTACCGCCGCATCGCCGACTGCCGGAAGATCTTCGAAAAAGAACGCGACTGGGACCCGGAATATGCCACCGAGGCAATGCAGCAACGCACCATCGGCGGATTCCTCGCCGTTCTCGATGGATTTCAAGGCCTTGGCCCGGAGGCCCAGCAGGCGCGCGATATCGCCGACATCGGCGCCGGATTGCTCACGCAATTCGCGGATGCGCAAGCCAATCACAGGATCGGCAATATCACGCCAACCGGCATGGGCCAGACTGAGAGAGGTATTCAATTTGGGTTTTTGGCGCGCCGACATACAAATTCCAATATTCTAATTATGATTGTATTATAAAATCATGTTCGAACAATGGTACAACACCACCTTAAGTCATTGAAAAGATATATGTCCACAATTTATGAATGTAATTATTCGTAGATTCGCTGAGTGTCAGCGCAAAATCCCCCGCTTACCCGTTAGTTTGGGCCAGCGTTTTCACAAATTGAGAGAGTTTTTTTCTAACATTTTCGTCTTTTACACGAAAATAATTATGCATCAATTCGATGGCTTCCCTGGACGACATGGGGTCCACATCGAACGTGGTTTGCGAACCTTCGGACAAGCCGGCCAGCTCTTTTGCTGCCTCATCGTCTTCGCCAAGGCCTTCGAAAAAGAAAGCGACTTCGACGCTCAGAGTTTTGGAAATTTTGAACAGGTTGCTGGCGCCGATGCGATTGGTGCCGTTTTCATACTTTTGCACCTGTTGGAAGGTAACGCCGATGGCGTCGCCTAGTTTGGTCTGGCTGATCCTCAGACCAACGCGACGCGCGCGCACGCGCGAGCCGACATATTTATCGATCGGGTCCGGCCCGTCATCTTTGATGGTGCGTCTTCTTGCCATTTTATTCCTCAATTGTTGTTTACAGCGGCAACGATTGCCCTCGTGAACCGCCAAGCTTTTGTGCATTTACGGCAGCAATAACAGAGCCATATTTACCAACGGTTGGCACCGAAAATGCCTTACAATAATAATTATGTGATGTCAAAAGCTGGGGATTGCAATTTATTCGCGGAAAAATGCAATCGAAATACGTGTTTTCAACAGCACGCGTTTCGCGGTTGGCTGAATTCCGCCATTATACGCCCGCCTTGACTTGTAACGCCAGCGGAAATACAGTCCGATCCGAATTTGACGCCCCCGAGTTTTTATTCGTTGGCGCCGCCAGTCCGCGAGTTTCGCGCACTGGCGTTTTTTGCTTGTAGCTTTCTTTTGGGATCGGGCCTCGGCGCGCCAGCGCTGCTGCCTTAGGAACGAACGATGTTTGACGGTTTAAGCGCAAAGCTGGGGGAAGTATTCGACCGGCTAAAAAGACGCGGCGCGCTGTCCGAAGCGGATGTTTCGGAGGCCATGAACGAGGTGCGCGTGGCGTTGCTGGAAGCCGACGTGGCGTTGCCGGTGGTCAGCGATTTTATCGCCGCCGTGCAGGAAAAGGCGGTTGGCCACGAAGTGCTGAACAGCGTCACCCCCGGCCAAATGGTGGTCAAGGTGGTGCACGATCATCTGGTCGAGATGCTCGGCCCGGACGATGCGCCGGTTAATCTGGACGCGGCGCCGCCGGTACCGATTTTGATGGTCGGACTGCAAGGATCGGGCAAAACCACGACCGCTGGTAAACTGGCCCTGCGCCTGATCCAGCGGGAGCGCAAAAAAGTGCTGCTGGCCGGTTTGGACGTGCAGCGCCCCGCCGCCCAGGAACAGCTTCGAATTTTGGGCGAGCAGGCCGGTGCCACAACTTTGCAGCCGGTCATTGGCGAGCAACCCCTCGGCATCGCCAAGCGGGCTTTGGACGTGGCCCGCCGCGAAGGCTTCGATGTGGTTATCCTGGATACCGCCGGGCGCCTCGTTATCGATGCCGAGCTGATGAGTGAAGTGGCGCAGGTGCGGGCCGCCGTCAATCCCGCCGAGACGCTTTTGGTCACCGACGCCATGGCCGGCCAGGACGCCGTCAACGTGGCCAAGGAATTCAACGAAAAGGTCGGCGTGACCGGCATTGTGCTGACCCGCGTCGATGGCGATGCACGCGGCGGCGCGGCGCTGTCCATGCGCGCCGTGACCGGCGTTCCCATTAAGCTGATGGGTGTCGGTGAAAAGCTGGAAGCGCTGGAAAATTTCCAGGCCGAACGGGTTGCCGGGCGTATGCTGGGCATGGGCGATATTGTCGGTCTGGTGGAACGCGCCGCCGACACGGTTGATAAGGAAGAGGCTGAAAAAGCCGCCCGGCGCGCGCTCAAGGGCCAGTTCAACCTGGAAGACCTGGGCAATCAGCTAAAGCAAATTCGGGGTATGGGCGATATCGGCGGCTTGCTCGGCATGTTGCCGGGCGTCGGCAAAATGAAGAAGCAGATGCAGGCGGCCAATGTGGACGACAAGACCATCGCCCATCAGCAGGCGATTATCTCGTCGATGACGCCGAAAGAACGGCGCAACCCGAAAATCCTGAACGCGCGCCGGCGCAAACGCATCGCGGCTGGCTCCGGCACCTCGGTGCCAGAGGTCAACCGGCTTTTAAAGCAGCATCAGCAGATGAGCACGATGATGAAAAAAATGGGCAAGATGGGCAAAAAAGGCCAGATGCCCGGTGCCATGCCGGGAATGCCGGGAATGCCAAACATGCCCGGGCAGCTTCCGCCCGGACGCGGATAGATGATACAGATTTTTTCAACAACACCAGTTAGCCAGAGGTAGACAAAATGACAATTCAGTATATTGCGGAGGAAAAACGTTAGATGGCGATTAGAATCAGACTGTCCCGGGGTGGCGCCAAAAAGCGTCCCTATTATCGCATCGTGGTGGCCGATTCGCGCAGCCCGCGCGATGGCCGTTTTATCGAGCGTCTCGGCACCTACAACCCGATGGTTCCCAAGGATCATCCCGAGCGTCTTGTCCTCAAAGAAGACCGCATCCGCCATTGGCTCGGCCATGGCGCCAAGCCCACCGACCGGGTCGCTCGGTTCCTGGGTGCGGCCAATATCATTGAGCTTCCGGAACGGCGCGAGCAGACCAAGCAAAACCTGCCGCGCGCCAAGACGCTGGAGCGTATGAAGGAAGCGGAAGAGGCCGCCAAGGCCGCCGCCGAAGCGCCAGCAGAAGAGCCGATCGAGGAAGCTGTAGCCGAAGAGGCACCAGCGGAAGAAGCTCCGGCTGAGGAAGCGCCCGCCGAGGAAGCGGTAGCCGACGAAGCGCCAGCGGAAGAGGCTCCGGCTGAGGAAGCGGTAGCCGAAGAAGCACCGGCCGAAGACGAGGCGCCGGCGGAAGAGGCCGCGCCTGAGGAAGCACCGGCGGAAGAAGCCGCCAAGGAGTAGGCGAAACGAACATGGAGGATGCGCCCAAACGGATATGCCTGGGTGTGATCACCGGCGCCCACGGAATTGGGGGCGCCGTCAGGATCAAATGCTTCACCAGCGTCGCCAGGGACATTGGTAAGTTTGGTCCCTTGAGCGACGCCGATGGCGCCAGGATATTCGAGTTGCGGGTACAAAGCGACACGCCCAAGGGTCTGATCGCGCGCATCGGCGGCGTCGATGACCGCAACCAGGCCGAGGCGTTGAAGGGCACGGAACTTTATGTGGCGCGCGGCGCGCTACCGGACGCGGACGAGGACGAGTTTTATTATACGGACCTGATCGGCCTGGCGGCCTATGGGACCGACGGAAACAAACTGGGTGTTGTGAAGACCATGAACAATTTCGGCGCCGGCGAAGTGATGGAGATCGAATTGGAGACGGGCGGATCGGTCATGATCCCGTTTACCAAATCGGCTGTCCCATTGGTGGATCTGGCGGCGGCGCGCATCGTTGCCGATCCGCCGTCCGGCCTAATGCCGGCGCCAAAGAAGGAAAAGTCAGCCTCCAAAAAGAGGCCGAAAAGGAAAAGACAAAGCGAATGACGGCTGAAAACGCCATATGGAGGGCCACGGTCCTCACCCTGTTTCCGGAGATGTTTCCGGGGCACCTCGGCCATTCCTTGGCCGGTAAGGCTTTGGCGGACGGTCTTTGGTCGCTGGATGCGCACGATATTCGGAGCGCGGCGGCGGACAAACACGCCACCGTAGATGACACACCGTTCGGCGGCGGTCCCGGTATGGTGATGCGCGCCGATGTGATCGATGCGGCGCTCACCGGCGTTGCCGGCGCGGGCACCGATCAAGCGGCACCGCGCCCGGTGATTTATATGACGCCAAGGGGTGCGCCCCTGACCCAGGCCCGCATTGCCGAGTTGGCGGCGGGGCCCGGGGTGGTTTTGTTGTGCGGGCGCTATGAAGGCATCGACGAGCGCGTCGTCGAGGCCTGGAATATGGAAGAGATCAGCATCGGCGACTTCGTTTTGTCCGGCGGCGAGCCGGCGGCGATGGCGCTGATCGATGCCGCCGTGCGCCTGTTGCCGGGCGTCATCGGCAGCAAATTGTCCTTCGCTGAAGAAAGTTTCGAAGGGGGATTGCTCGAATATCCCCATTACACCCGGCCCCGCGTTTGGCGGGACCGCGAAGTGCCCGAGGTATTGTTGTCCGGGCATCACGGAAAAGTCGATGCCTGGCGCAAGGTCCAGGCCGAGAAAGCAACCGAAGAGCGACGCCCGGATCTTTGGAACCGGTATGCCGCAAAGAATTTATGACCGAGGATTGGAACCATGGATACCATTCAACAACTTGAACAAGAACAGATCGCCAAACTGACGGCGAACAAAGAAATCCCAACCTTCGCCGCCGGCGACACGGTACGCGTTGCCGTGAAAGTGGTTGAAGGATCACGGGAACGGATACAGGCCTTCGAAGGGGTCTGTATCGCGCGCAAAAATGACGGGCTCAATTCCGCCTTCACGGTGCGCAAGCTGTCCTACGGCGAGGGCGTGGAAAGGGTATTTCAGCTCTATTCGCCCAACGTCACCGGCATCGAGGTGATCCGCCGGGGCGATGTGCGCCGCGCCAAGCTTTATTATCTGCGCGGCCGGCGCGGCAAATCCGCCCGTATCCGCGAGAAGCGCGATGACCGCGCCACCCGCGCCGCCAAGGAGGAAGCCAAGGCGATTTCAAAGAAAGCGGCTGAAAAGCAGACGGGCGCGGACGCGGAATAAATCCGCCGCATAAGTCATATCCGGACGCGGCAAGAGGAATGTATAAATGAGTGATCCAAAAACCCTGTTTGATAAGGTTTGGGAGAGCCATGTCGTGGCGGAAAACGACGATGGCACATCTCTTCTCTATATCGACATGCACCTGACCCACGAGGTCACTAGCTGGACAGGCTTTGAAGGTCTGCGCGATGCCGGCCGGCAACTACGCCGCACCGACAAGACGCTCGCCGTACCGGACCATTCCATCCCGACGCGCAATCAGGACCAGGAGATTACCGACCCAATCGCCCGCGAGCAGGTTGAGGCGCTGGTCCGCAATACATCCGATTTCGATGTTCCCTACATTCCGCTCCTCGACGAGCGCCAGGGCATTGTCCATATCATCGGCCCGGAGCAGGGCGCGACCCAGCCCGGCATCACGCTGGTGTGCGGCGACAGCCACACCGCGACGCACGGCGCCTTCGGTTGCCTTGCCTTCGGCATCGGCTCGAGCGAAGTCGAACACGTCCTTTCGACCCAAACGCTGGTGCAGAAGCGGCCGAAAAACATGCGTGTCGCCATTGACGGTGAACTGCCCTTGGGCGTGAGCGGCAAAGACATGATCCTCGCCATCATTGGCGCCATCGGCACCGCCGGCGGCACCGGCCATGTGATCGAATATGTCGGCTCGGCGATCCGCGCGCTTTCCATGGAAGGCCGTATGACGGTGTGCAACATGACAATCGAAGGCGGTGCGCGCGCCGGCTTGATTGCGCCGGACGAGACCACCTTCGCCTATGTCAAAGGCCGCCCGATGGCGCCGGGCGAGGCCGATTGGGACGCAGCGATGGACTATTGGCGCTCGCTGCCGTCCGATCCGGGTGCTGCCTATGACAAAGAGATTTCGCTCGACGCCAATATGATCGCGCCGCAAGTCACCTGGGGCACCAGCCCCGAGGATGTGGCGCCGATCGACGGCCGCGTGCCGGACCCGGCTGCGGCGAGCGACGAGAAGCAACGCGACGCCATTCAACAGGCGCTCGACTATATGGATCTCAGCGCCAATCAGCCGATCGAGGACATCAAGATCGACCGCGCCTTTATCGGCTCGTGCACCAATGGTCGCATCGAAGATGTGCGCGCCGCCGCAAAGGTCGCCAAGGGCCGCAAGCTGGCTGCCGGCGTGAGCGGATTTGCCCGAGACGTGCACAGTGAAACGCAGGAAAGCATAACGGCCTGTCACCAGCCTGCCGGTCTCGCCCTTGGCGGGTTCGGGCACGAGAACGCATTTGTGCGCCCTGGCGACCTCTTCGATCCGCTTCTGGTTCGACGGGCTGCCGACTTCTTCATCCGAAATAAACATGAAGGTCACGGGAAGTTCCGGCGTCTCGCCCGCGCGCAACAACTGACGCAGGGCGTAATAGGCCGTGAACATGCCGCCCTTCATGTCGTAGATACCGGGGCCATAGACCTTGTCGCCCTCACGCCGGAACGGCAGCTGGTCATCAAGCGTGCCGACCATGTGCACCGTGTCGAGATGACCCAGCACGAGCACGCCCGGCCCCTCCTGCCTGCCCGGCACACGGCCCAGCACGATGTCGCCGTAACCGTCCCTGCCCGGCTCGCGCGTGATCTCCGCACCCAGACGCTCCATCGCCTGAACGGCCTTGTCCATCATCAGGTTGACGCCTTCGACATGGACCGTGGGGCTTTCGGTCAAGACCCAGTCGCGGATGCCTTCCAGGATCTCGTCGGCGTCGTATTGGGGCTCGTTGCGGGCAACCATCTTGGCTCCAGACGTGCTTGCGGCGTGGAAACAATGCCGTCATGGTGACCGGCCCAACACCGCGACTCAAGGGTTCCATGCTCGAAACACCC
>ENA-OREN01000310-OREN01000310.1-marine-metagenome-genome-assembly--contig:-NODE-310-length-72952-cov-5.089304_pt1 | contig 72952 bp, 60 predicted proteins | sample MGYA00248624_ERZ508555 | MGnify/ENA primary metagenome ERZ508555 (study PRJEB26222, sample SAMN06267773) | marine metagenome | isolation source: Saanich Inlet, British Columbia, Canada | place...
GCTGCTACCTTCCGGTCCTGACGGAGTTCACGAGGTCTCGCCGCGCAGGACCAGGCTCTCAATATCTAAATACTGACTCCAGAGGCCACATGCGAACAATCTCGACAGAGCATTCAGTCTCGCTAGAGCGGATTACGAGTACAGGGCACCGCTAACGCCCCACCTAGCACGATCATCCTAATCGTACTACCCACTCGGCAAATAGTCGCTGAAATACAACACGAAAACGGCTGCGATTCCCGATAGAATCCCAATATGTCTAACCAGTCACTCAATCTTTCAAACAAACACCCGGCTATAACCAAAGCGGTCATACCGGTCGGCGGACTCGGAACTCGGTTCCTTCCTGCAACCCGTGCAGTGCCCAAGCCACTGCTCCCCGTCCTGAACGTTCCGGTGATCGAATACGCCGTTCGTGAAGCAGCCGAAGCTGGTGTGACCGACATCGCCATCGTTATGTCGCCGGGCATGGAGTCAGTTGCAGATTACTTCGGAAATCAGGAAGTACTTGAACTTGAATTGAAGTTGCGAGGACGTGACGCGCTATTAGAAAAGCAGTTAGAGATTGTGTCGCTCGCCAGGGTGACGACTGTTTACCAGCACAATCCAAAAGGTCCGGGGCACGCCATATTGCAGGCACGAGAATTCTGCGACGGAGAACCGTTCGTTACGATTTTCCCCGACGACGTCATCTTCAATGATGTTTCGGCAACGGAGCAACTTATGCAGGTGTATCGAGAGCACGGTGGCTCTGTGATAGCGGTGAACGAAGCTGCTGACGAGATTATTCACACCAAAGGCGTGGTCGGTGGAAAATCTGTTGGAGCTGGTGTTCACGAAGTCGATGCTCTAGTCGAGAAACCTGCGCTAAAAGACGCTCCGAGCAATCTGGCAATTGTCGCCCGCTACCTACTCGACAACGCAGTGTTCGACTATCTCTCAGAGGAACACGAAGGCGTCGGAGGTGAAGTACAGATAACCGATGCTATCGCATCGCTTCTCGGTAACAATCCAATTCACGCCAGAGAAATCAATGGATTTCATGCCGATACCGGGAACCCCGGCGGAATGCTGGAGGCGGCGATTCATGTTGCGAAACAGGATCCTGAACTAGCGAAGATCGTAAAACAAGCGCTTATCGACTAGCGATATGGTCGCTAGATTCGTCTCATCGATGGTGAAAACAAGTACGCAGCGATGCCAGTGATCACGACGATGATGCCGGCACCTGCAAGTGCCGTTTGAACACCAACCGCTTCTCCAACTGCTCCCATACCGAGATGCCCGATCCAGCCGAAACCGATAGCGAACACCCAAGCACCTACAGCGCGACCACGCATTTCATCTGGAACGTTCAACTGAAGCAGAGTCCATTGCATAGCGTCGAACGCAGCTGCCGATGCGCCGACTCCCATAATCAGCACTAAAGCTGCTGCATATGAGCCAGGAGCGGAGAACGTGGCCAAGAAAATCCCATAGGCGATCGCAATGCCGATTAGCAGCAAGCCCTTGCGGCGGAAATTGCCGAGAGCCATAAGGAAGACCGAGCCGATCACCGAGCCAACACCCGCCATCATGGTTAGAGTTCCCAGTCCTTCCGAATCGACGTTCAGTGCGTTCTTCGCAACCGCTGGCATGACCGCACCGTAGGCGAACCCGAATATTTCGACTAGGACGGCGGTGATCAGAATCATCCTCACTATGGGCAATGTCGACATCAGCTTCAGCCCGTCAACAACATCTCGCACAACCGAGTCGGTTTTGACCATTTTTCGAGTCTGCAGTCCTTTGTTCGCAAATAGTGCCAGAACTCCTCCGACTACGAACGTGCTCCCTGATGCCAGGAACGTGACTGGAACACCAATTGCACTGATAGCATATCCGGCCGCCAACGCTCCAAGTGCCCCAACGGCACGCATCCCAGTCGACTGCACAGCCACAGCGTTCATCCGAAATGCTCTAGGCACTGAACTGGTAACCATGCCCTGTATCGCCGGTAGTTCGAACGATTGCCCTACTCCAGAAAAACCAAGGATCACAAACACCAACCAGAGCGGTTCAAGACCGTTCGCAGCGATTATCGCCAGAGCTGTGAGGATCAATGCTTTGTAAATGCTGATCAAAAGCACAATTTTCCCGCGAGAGAATCTATCGGCAACAGCTCCACCGATAGGTGCAAAAATTAGTTGCGGTGCCTGACGTACAGCGAAGGTTGCGGCCGCCAGAAAGACATCATCTGTTTCATTGAGAACTACCCAGCCTGTCGCCAGACGCTCTCCCCAGTTACCAAGAGAGAATATGACTGAAGCCAACCAGACTCTCCGAAACTTAGGGAATGCGAAAGCGGCGAGGGGGCCACGAGGGCGAGAAAATGTTGAACTTGTCGGGCTAGGAATCATGATGTGCCCGTCATTCTGTGCACACTCTCGTGATTAGTCGAGGGTCAGAACTGCCATAAACGCTTCTTGTGGCACTTCGATGGAACCAACCATCTTCATTCGACGCTTCTTGCCTTTTTTCTGCTGCTCAAGAAGCTTACGTTTACGAGTGATGTCACCGCCGTAGCACTTCGCCAAAACGTTCTTGCGGAGCGCTTTAACGTTTGTACGAGCGACGATCTTGCCACCGATAGCAGCCTGAATTGGCACAGCGAACATCTGTCGAGGAATAAGATCCTTCAACTTCGACGTCAATGCACGTCCAAACGGAGCAGCATTGTCTCGGTGTGTAATCATCGAAAGTGCGTCGACCGGCTCATGGTTTACGAGAACGTCTAATTTAACTAGATCAGCCGACCGATTATCGATCCTCGAATAGTCCATCGACGCGTAACCCTGAGTACCGGACTTCAGTTTGTCGTGAAAATCAACGAGGATTTCTGAGAGTGGGATATCGTATTCGAGCAAAACACGAGCGTCACGAATAGTACCGCCGTCGGCATCATTGGAAGCCGGCTCTAGGTACTCCATTTTCTTGTACTCGCCACGTTTGGTTGTAACCAGTTCCATGATGTTGCCAATGTAGCGTCCCGGCGTGACGATCGTGATATTCACCCATGGTTCAAGAATATCGGCAAGGTTGTTGTGATCTGGCAGTTTTGACGGGTTGTCGATTGTGATCGAATCACCGCTCTTAAGCAGAACTTCGTAACTTACGCTAGGTGCAGTTGCGATCAGACCAAGTCCGTATTCACGTTCAAGTCTCTCCTGCACGATGTCCATGTGCAATAAGCCCAAGAAGCCACACCGGAAGCCGAAGCCGAGAGCAGCAGATGATTCTGGCTCGAACACGAGTGCAGCGTCGTTAAGCTGTAATTTATCGAGAGCATCACGAAGTTCAGGATAGTCTTCACCCTCAGTGGGGAATATCCCAGTGAACACCATCGGACTCTGTGGAGCGTAACCCGGAAGCGGTTCGATAGCAGCATCTGTCGAAACTGTCATCGTATCGCCAACGCGTACGGCCTTCACATCTTTCAAACCTGTGGCTACATAGCCGACTTCACCTGTTTCAAGTCCCTTGGTTTTTTCTAAAACCGGACTAAAGAAACCTGTTTCGAGAACTTCTGCCTCAACGCCAGTGCCCATAAGTCTTACGCGATCGGAAGATTTGAGCGAGCCGTGCATCGCACGGATATAGGCGATAACACCTTTGAACTGGTCGTATTTCGAGTCAAATATAAGTGCGCGGAACTTGTCTTCAACTTGACCGACAGGAGGGGCAATTCGTCCGACGATCTGCTCGAGCAACTCGCCTACACCGTCTCCGGTTTTTGCCGAGATTTTTAGAACCTCATCTTCGCCATAGCCGAATGTTTGTTCGAGCTCGGTCATCACACGTTCAGGCTGAGCGGCTGGCATGTCGAGTTTGTTGAGGACAGGGATTATCTCGAGATCGTTTTCCAGCGCCAGATAGACGTTAGCAATCGTTTGCGCCTGAATGCCCTGAGTAGCATCGACTAATAACACAGCGCCTTCACAAGCGGCTAGTGACCGAGATACCTCGTAGGCGAAATCGACGTGACCGGGAGTATCGATCAGATTGAACTGATATTCGATCCCGTCTTTTGCTTGGTACTGAAGGCGAACTGCCTGCGCCTTGATAGTTATGCCGCGCTCCTGCTCTAGCTCCATCGTGTCGAGGTGCTGTGCGGTCATTTTTCGTTCTGACACAGCCCCGGTGAGTTCGATCAGGCGATCGGCAAGCGTTGACTTGCCGTGATCGATGTGGGCGATTATGCAGAAATTACGGACGTTATCTTGCGACATGTATTCAATAGTAGTGGTTAATCACGAAAATACCTTGTGCTGAATCACCCAGTTCAGCGCAAGTTGCGAGTCTCAAGAGATCGTGAAGAATAAGTGAGCTAGAGTTAGTGCCCACGGCGTAAAGCACGACCCGGGGTAGCCCCAGTGTTTGTCCCGTTCTCGATTACCACCTCACCATTAACGATCACGTAGTCGATTCCAACCGGATAGTGCTTCGGATCATCCTTTGTCGCATCTGTTCGAACAGTGTCGGGATCGAATATCACGATATCGGCTCTAAAACCGTCGCAAAGAACTCCCCGGTCTGTGAGTCCGAGTCTCTGAGCCGGGAACGATGTCATTTTTCGGATCGCCTCGGGGAGTTTGAGATGCTTTTCCGCTCGAACGAACTCAGCTAGCACGACCGGGAAACAACCGTATGTTCGAGGATTTGGATACTCGCCAAAGAGAATAGCGTCCGAAGCGATCATACCGAACGGGTGTGACACAAATGCTGGCAGTGTGTGGGTGTTGGTTCCAGTTCCAACCTCGCTAATTCCGAGTCGCTCTTCCAAAAGCAAATCGAACAAAGCATCGGCGGGATCTTGTTCTCTCATTTCAGAAATGTTCAAGATCGACTTGCCATCATATTTTTCGTTTTGCGGTTGCCTGAAGTTATGCAACCAACGTTCTCGCCAGATCGACTGAATATCCGAGCGTGAATTCAACTCACGTTTCATCTTTGCTCGATCATCCGGATCAGCGAGAGCCGCCATCGTTCGCTCAGGACCGCCGTCTTTCGCCCAGAAAGGCAACTGAATCGTTACCGAAGTTCCGGAATACGGATACGTATAGCAATCGAACGTAACGTCGATTCCCTCTGCACGAGCGTCTTCGACTAGCCCAAGATAATCGTGATGCGAGCCTTCACCCTGCTTCGGCTGTCGATAGTGCGTTAGGTGAATCGGTATACCCGATTTACGACCGATCTCGACTGCCTCTTCCCAAGGTGCATAAGTGCCTTGTTCTTTCAGCGAAGCACGGGCATGAGTATGGTAAAAACCACCCATCGCAGCGGCCTGTTCCGAGATCGCGATTAGTTCTTCCGTGGATGCAAATGCGCCAGGTGGATAGTCGAGTCCGGTCGAAATCCCCCAAGCTCCTTCTTCCATCGACTCGCGTATGACGGCTTTCATATTCGCGATCTCTCGTTGTGTTGCCGGTCGATCGTCCCAACCAGTCGCCCAGATCCGCACAGGCGAGTTGCCGAGAATGTATGCGATGTTCACTGCTACCGTGCCGTCGTACTTATTGAGCAACTCTTGTGTCGTAAGCCAATCCGGATCAGGCGGATACCAATTCAAACCCGCATCCATCCAGATGTATCGTTCTAACTCATCGCGTGTTTTGAATGGAGCATGGGAGATGCCGTCGATACCAACTAACTCGGTGGTGACGCCTTGTCGTACTTTTGGATCGTGATGTGGGTCGGCAAGAATCGTGAGACCGGCGTGCGAGTGGAGATCGACAAAGCCAGGACAGACCACTTTATCCTCGGCATCGATGACACGTTCCGACTCGTATTCAGTAGGATCGAACGCCCCGCGCTTGATCGATATCGTGTTGTTTTCGACCAGCACCGCACCCCTAAACCAAGGAGAGCCGGTACCGTCGATAATTCTGGCATTATGAATGAGTAGTTGCAGCATGAGCCAGATGATAGACGATTGCTGTTCACTCGCCATACTATCTACCCTAAGATTGGCGTCTGTATCAATGAATCGACGTTTCATGACAGCAAAAAGAAAGACTCCCAATTGAGCGACAATAATTTCAGAGTGGCAGTTGTGGGTGCTGGCGGAACGGGTGCGTACTACGGCGGAGCACTAGCAAGAGCCGGGGCGCAGGTGACGATGATCGCCCGAGGGGCGCACTTAGACGCCATCAACAAAAACGGACTTCAGTTGCAGTCAGCCCTACTTGGCGATTTCGAAGTTGAGTGCGCCGCTACCGACGATATGTCGACCGTCGATAGAGCCGATCTGGTGATCTTTGCTGTGAAGAGCTGGGGCACCGACGCCGCAATTGAAGCTATGGATTCAGGTGGGATGGTCGGCGAAGGCACATTAATTATTTCGATGCAGAACGGTATCGACAGCGAGCCTTTACTAACTAAAGCGTTCGGCGCGGAACATGTTCTCGGCTGCACGGCCACTGTTTCAGCATTGATATCGGAGCCGGGAGTTGTGAAACAAGCTGGTGGCCCGGGTTCGCTAGTGATCGGTGAGTTGGGAGATCAGCAGCCCAACAACGGTAAAACATCAGTACGGGTGGCCACGCTGGTTGAACAATGCGTTGAAGCTGGTCTCGCTGCCGAATCCCACGAAAACATCGAAATGGCCCTGTGGATGAAGTTCACTTTCATCTGCGCTCTAAGCGGAATGACCGCCCTAACCCGCAAACCGATTGGCGATATCTTCGCCCAAAAAACGACAACTAAAATGTACCGTCAGGTGCTATCTGAAGTCGCAGCGATCGCAAGAGCAAAAGGCATAGAAATTACGCAGGAACTTGTGGACATAACGCTCAAGACGACACAGGGACGTGAGCCGTTCATCATCGGCTCGATGGGGCACGATCTAATCGCTGGTAACCCAATCGAAATCGGACTTCTCAACGCCCGAGTCGTCGAAATGGGCAAGGAACTAGGGGTCCCAACCCCAGCCAACTTCGCCATCGAAGCAGCGTTACGTCCGCACGAGGATGGGGATAGGAATGGCTAAGCTCTAAAACGACAAATTGGTTTGGTCGTTAGTCTTTAATTGTCTGCACAACTCACCTGTCACCAGCCATCCCTGGTCTAATCCAGCAACCCATCCTGCGGGGTTGTCCATGGAGCACGTGCTGACCACTGCTTCGGTCGAGGTACTCGTGATACTGGTACGTCGATAAACACTGGCTTGTTCATCGCCAGTGCTTTAGGCAAAACGTTCTTCACGTCGAGCGGGCCTTCAGCCCGAATACCAACTGCGCCATACGCTTCGGCAAGTTTCACGAAGTCGGGATTCACGAAATCTGTCTCGTATGTACCACCGAAGTCGTCGTCCATGTCACGTGCCACGTTTCCGTAATGACCATCATTGTAGATCACTGTTACAAGGTTGATTCCGTACTTCACAGCCGTAGATATTTCCGACGAGTTGTACATAAATCCACCATCACCTGAAACACAAATAACTGGCTTGTCAGGGTTTCCTACCTTGGCTCCCAACGCAGTAGGGAACGCAAATCCAAGGTTTCCCGAGTACCCAGAATCGATGTACGACTTCGGGTTCTCAGTGATCCATCGGGGACGTGAGTAGTATCCAAGTTGAGTCATACCGAAGATCATAATCGCATCGTCGGGAGCACCCTCTTGTAACGCTCGAAGGTAGTCCTCTTGCGGCTGGTTGATCTCTTCATCGCTGTTCGTGAGATTTTCTTGAATCTGAGCGACTTCAGCAGCTGGAGAGTTCCACTTTCCACCGCCGGCGGCTGTAATCGCAGCACTGAGTTTTGACAGAGACACCTTGACATCACCGATTACGCCAAGAGAGTTCTCGTGTACGTGACCGATCATTTCAGGGTCGACATCAACATGAATTAGTCGAGCATCAGCTGCTGCCTGATTACGCATCGAGAAACGAGTTCCGATACCGATAACAACATCAGCATCCTCGATGTAGTCCTTCAGCTGACCCGTTGGCCCGAGTGATCCGCCTAGTGCCAGAGCGTGTCGCTCCGACATCGTTCCTTTACCACCTGCAGAGGTTAGAACGGCGATCTTGTGGGCTTCGGCGAACGCTACGAGTTCTGCCTCGGCGTCAGATCGAGCGATACCACCACCTGCGTAAATAACCGGCTTCTTAGCGGCAATGATCTCTTTTGCAGCCTGTTCGATAATCGAGTCGGCAGGAACTTTGCGTTCGATCTTCGCAGGCTCTAGAAGTTCAACTTCTTCACGTTCGACCATAGTCTCAGGGGGAAGTTCAAAGTGAACTGGCGAAGGTCGATCCGACTGTGCCTGTTTAAATGCTTCGTGGATGCCTTCTGGAACCTCGTTAGGACGAAGAACCTGCTTCTGCCATTTGGTAACCGGATTAGTGATTTCCTTTTGGTCATTCACTTCATGAAGTCCACCAAAATTCTTGCCAATACCGTCTCTGGGAATCTGCCCCGCAATCAGCACGACTGGTGATGATCGTGAAAATGCAGTCGAAAGACCACCGCCAGCGTTGTAGATACCCGGGCCGGGGACAACCATCGCAACACCGGCTTTACCAGTGGTTCGCGCGTATCCATCTGCCATGTAGGTAGTAGATGTTTCGTTTCGAGTAACAACGAACTTGATGCTTGGCTCATCTCGCAATGCAGCGACGATGCCGTACATCTGAACTCCTGGCAAACCGAATATGACTTCGACTCCCTCACGAACCAAAGATTTTATGAGGGCTTCTCCACCCGAGAGCTTTGCCATGTATTACCTCTACCGCAGCACCAATGGTGCGAAAATATTTTCTGAATGTTGCAAGCGAACGCAGACTACCGCTCTATTAGTCGGTGTGCCAGCGTTTTTGATCTAGATAACGATTAATCGTGTGGGCCGATCATGTACTTCACACCACCACCCTTTGCCGATATCTCTAACGCCTTCGACGTTTCTTCTAGAGAGAATCGTCCGCTCACGACGCCTTCTAGGTTTAGCTTCGGCAGTGTTTCTATGGCTTCACCAAATGCATCACCAGCACCGAACGCACCGCTCATAGTGATTTCCTTATAGTGCAAATCGTAGAGGTCTACTGGCAACGCTGAACCTTGTGGCGACACGCCAATCAAGACCAGATTTCCGCGAGGCCGGATTAGCTTCGAAATATTAGCTACCAACGCCGGCACCCCAACTGCCTCGGCTCCGATTTTCACACCGTATCCACCGGTGACTTCATTCACCAACTGAGGGAGATCGTCTTTAGTTGGGTCGTTCAAGTGGGTTGCACCAAATTGCTTGCCCATCCCAAGCCGCTGTGCGTTTGGTTCAGAGAGGATGATGTTCTTTGCGCCGCGCAGCTTGAGCATCCCGACTGTCAGCAGTCCAAGCAGACCTCCACCGACCACAAGCGCATCGCAGCCTTCTTCGATTTCGATCATGTTCAGAGTCGAAATGACACATGCCAGAGGTTCAGCCATCGAGGCAGTTTCGTGGTCGAGACCATCGGGAACAATGTGCGCTTGACGGTGATCGACAAGGACGTACTCGGCGAATCCGCCTGAGTATCGTTTGTTGCGTTCGCAGTGCATTGCCGACCACGTGAGACATCCCTGACACTCGCCACACGCAGGATTAAGCGTGCAGCCAATAACTTTGCCAATCATCGATTCATCGACACCCTCACCGACTTCAATAACAGGACCAACGAATTCGTGCCCAAGAATGTCAGGGGGAGTGGCAGGAAATAATCCTTGAGTCTTGTGAATATCAGTTCCGCAAATTCCCGATGAAAGAACCTTCATCACCAATTCGCTCGGTCCCGCCTTCGGAGCCGGAACTTCATCGATCGTAATTTCAGTTCCGCCGCGCCACGTCGCTACTTTCATTTTGTCTCCATTTCGATCGAGAAAGAATTTCTGGCACGAATACTAATACCTATTTAGGCGAGCCGCCCGACATTCGGACTCCTATGGAAGTATCTTCGTCCGATGACGCCTGTAAAAGATGATCCTCTTCAAAGTGGCGAAGCTAGAGCGGGAGGGGCTGCGACGCGTGAGTGACTCGTTCAACGACGATGGAACTTAACGAGACTACGGCTTGGATTCGAGTCGTCAGATGACGCCCAGAGCTAATACGTAATTGCAGCTCTCGTAAGTTAACGATAAGGATATTCATACGATTTACGGTCCCTTCTCTCTGATCTGGGCATAGAATTTCGGACGTATTTTCAGTCAACATTGCAGTGAACGATTCTTATTCGGAGCCAACTTATGAAGATTACCGACCTGAAAGTTGCCATCATCGGCAACGCACCCGTCGTCCGAATCACGACCGACGAAGGCATCGATGGTGTCGGCGCCGGTGAAACTGCCAAGCCTTACCTAAAGCCAATGATCGAGTTCTATCGAGACATGGTCGTCGGCAAGGATCCAACGGACGTCGAACGTGTGATGCTGGGAATTCGACGTATGGGTTCGTTCAAGCCTTGGGGCACGGCGGTAAGTGCGATCGAGATGGCGCTTTGGGACATCGCCGGCAAGGCAGCCGGCCTTCCGACTTACAAGCTTCTCGGCGGCAAGATTCGAGATAAGGTGCAGGTCTATAACGGTAACGTGCGCTACGAGATGGAAGGCGATGGAAGAGAGCCGGAAGACTTCGCCAAGAACATGCAGAAGATGAAGGATCACCCTTACAACTTCTCGATCATCAAGCAGGCAGTTTCGTTCCACGGTGGTATGCAGAACAGAGAAGGCTTCTACTACGGAACGCCGGTCACGCAGGGACGTTATCCGAACCGCGGCACGATTACTCCAAAAGGTTTCAAGTACCTCATTTCTGTTGTTGAGGCAATGCTCGATGTACTCGGCGATGACGTCGGACTCGCCCTCGACTGTGGCCCTGGCATGACTGTTCCAGATGCTTTGAAGTTTGCAAAAGAGCTTGAAGGTTCGAACATCATGTGGCTTGAAGACATGGTGACAGGAGACTACTCGCCGTTCGTTCTTGCCGATTTGTACACGCAGATAACGCCGTACACGAGCACTCCGATCCACACTGGAGAGCAGATTTACCTGCGCCAAAACTTCGTAGAACTAATCGAACGAAATGCCGTGAATGTTCTCGGACCCGATGTCGCCGACGTTGGTGGTATCGCTGAAATGAAATTCATTGCGGAGTACGCCGATCTCCACGGAATCCTATTTGCACCACACGGCACGTTTGACGGACTTATCGGGCTCGCTGCGCAGACTCATCTAGCCGCAGTGCTTCCAGAGAACTACATTGCGTTCGAACTTCCTCAAGCCAAGCCTGAATGGTGGCTCGACATCATGGATGGTGGCGACCAGTTCGCTGTAACTGACAGTCATATCGATGTGCCTAGCACGCAAGGTCTCGGACTCACGTTCATCCCAGAAGAGACGAAGAAGTACCTGCGTGAAGAAGACGCCGACTTCTTCGACAATTAGACATTCTAGTCTCCAATACATCACTAATTACCAAAAAAAACCAACTTTGACTATGACGAGTAATTTCGCCGCTATCAAGAAAACGCCACAGTGTGGCACGGAGCTGAAATGAAAATTACCGACCTGAAAATAGCAATCATCGGGGGACACCCAGTGGTGCGCGTCACGACTGACGAAGGCATCGACGGCATTGGCGCCGCCGAACTCGCCAAGCCTTACCTGAAGCCCATGATTGAGTTCTATCGAGACATGATTATTGGCAAGGACCCAACGGACGTCGAGCGAGTGATGCTCGGAATTCGTCGCATGGGTTCGTTCAAGCCGTGGGGTGCTGCTGTAAGTGCGATTGAATTCGCACTATGGGACATAGCGGGTAAAGCTGCGAATCTTCCTGTCTACAAGCTGCTTGGCGGCAAAATTCGAGACAAGGTTCAGGTCTACAACGGTAACGTTCGGTTCAAGATGAACGGTAAAGAGCCTGAACACTATGCCGAAGTTATGCAGAAGATGAAGAACAGTCCTGAGAACTTCTCGATCATCAAGCAAGGCGTAGCGTTCCATGGCGATATGGCAACCGAAGTTCCTGATTTTTACTACGGAACGCCTTCGACTGGTCTGGGCGGTCGACATCCCAATCGTGGGTTGATGACGCCAAAGGGCTTCAAGCACATGATCAAGTGCATCGAAGCAATGCTCGATGTACTGGGTGACGATGTTGGTCTTGCACTCGACTGTGGACCCGGATTCACTGTTGTAGATGCCCTGAAGCTTGCCAAAGAAGTTGAAGGCACGAATGTCATGTGGCTCGAGGACATGCTTACCGGTGACTACACGCCGTACGTTCTCGCCGACCTGTACACGCAGGTCACGCCTTATACATCGACTCCGATTCACACCGGTGAGCAGATTTATTTGCGCCAGAACTTCGTCGAGTTGATCGAACGAAACGCCGTGAACGTTCTGGGTCCAGACCCAGCTGACGTTGGCGGATTGCAAGAGATGAAGTTTATCGCCGAATACGCTGATCTTCACGGAATATTGTTCGCACCACATGGAACAGTCGATGGCCTTATTGGTCTTGCAGCGCACGTGCAGCTTGCGGCCGTATTGCCAGAGAACTACATCGCCTTCGAACTGCCAACTGGCAAGCCTAATTGGTGGTACGACATTCTCGATGGTTCAGACAAGTTCGGTGTTACCGACAGTCACATCGATGTGAACGAAGCACCGGGACTTGGAATCACCTTCATTCCTGAAGAGGCAAAGAAGTACTTGCGAGAAGAAGACGCCGGATTCTTCGACGACTAAAACTTTTTAAGTACATACGAAAAACGCCCCGGTCGAATTGCTCCGCCGGGGCTTTATTTAGTTAGATCTTCAACGATTAGTTCTTAATACGAGCGTTGCCAGCGATCTCGGTTTGGTTCACGCAGTACGGTGGCCAGTCGCCCGCCACGGCTGCCAGAACGTTCTCAACCGACATCATCGCCATCTTCATCCGAGTGTCGCCAGTAGCGCTCGCCACATGCGGCATGATGAGGCAGTTGTCGAGCGTTAGCAGCGGGTGGTCAGCAGGAATCGGCTCAGGCACAGTGACGTCCAAAGCTGCACCGGCGATTTCGCCGGACTTCAACGCTTCGTAGAGTGCATCTTGATCAACTACAGGCCCACGCGTCGTGTTGATGAGGATCGCCGACTTCTTCATGAGTTTGAATTGATCGGTGCTCATCATGTTCGTCGTTTCAGGCGTCAGAGGATTGTGCAACGAAATGTAGTCAGATCGTTCGAGAATTTCTTCTAGCGAGTCGACGTACGTAGCGCCAAACTCTTCGTCACGTTTGTTTCGATTGAAATACAGCACGTTCATGTTGAATCCAGCGGCACGTTTCGCCATCTCGGCCCCAATGTTACCCATGCCGACAATTCCAAGCGTCTTGTGGTGAATGTCGGTTGCGAGATATCCCAGCGGGTCGAAATCGCCCCACTCGCCGCGCTTCACCATCGCTGGTAGATCGTGGGTGCGTCGAGCCATCGAGGCCAACAACGCAAACGCCTCATCGGCCGTGCTCTCGGAAAGAATTCCTGGGGTGTTGCAAACGGCAATACCTCGTTCGTTCGCCGCTGCAATTTCGATGTTGTCGTAGCCAACACCAAATTCTGCAATTACCTTCAAGTTCGGCGCAGCATCCATAACTTCAGCGTTCACTTGGTTCGTGATGTGAGCGTAAAGACCATCGATATCTGCAACAGCCTTGAGCAGGTCATCTTGGGATGGAGAATCTGCATCTTCCCAAATCACAACTTCTGCTCCGCTTGCACGAAGTGCTACGGCGGCTTCCGGAAATGTACGTCGGGTTACGAGGATTTTTGGCATGGGTTTTCTTTAGCTTGAACGATTAGCGGGACATTGCTGCGACTTGAGAATCGCGCCATCGACCGGTGATTGTACGAAAAATAAAATGGTGGGGAAGGTGGGAGTCGAACCCACACGCCGATTAAGGCACATGCTCCTAAGGCATGCGCGTCTGCCATTTCGCCACTCCCCCACTGAGGTGAATCACTCACTGCTGACTTCTATCCATTCTAGCCAGCGAAAAGCGAAATGGGCTAGCCCCGTTGCTCCCAACCAACGGCGAATTTGTCCCAACGTGCGTGAAGATCAGAAACCGTAGCCTCGGTCACACCAAGCGGCTCGGAAACCATCTCTAAATTCGACTTCATGTGATGCGGACGTTGGGTTCCCACTATGGTCACGTCGACCTCAGGATGAGCAAATGTGAATCCCAAAGCCAATCTGATTCGGTCGTTCGGGTCGTCTTCTAATAGACCTGCTTCGCCCATCACCCCGGCGCGCCGAGTGTACTCCATAGTGTATTCGGGAATGTGTTCGTAGGGTCGAGGGTCGGCATCAGCACCCCAAACGGCGTTACCGATCGGTCGTTTTACGATCAAACCCATATCGTTTGCTTCGACATCTGCGAACAGATTCGTTCGCGCTGATTGATCAACTAGGTTGAAGCTGGTCTGAAGCGTGTCGAACAGGCCGCTGGTCACCGCCCATTTGGCGTTTTCGTTGTCGCCGCTGTATCCGATGAACCGGGTCTTACCTGCTGCTTTAGCGTCCTGAAGCGCACGTATTACATCACCGCGCTCCAGCACTTCGATCACGCATGAGTGAAGCTGGACGATATCGACATGATCGGTTTTCATCAGTTCGAGCGAACGGTCGATCGACGAAATAACTAGGTCGTAGGTCCAGTCTTCTCCGTCGCCTCTGGGGAGGAAGTGACCGGCCTTGGTGGCGAGTACATATTCGTCGCGTCGATCGGAGGCTACAACGCCGAGAAGTTCCTCACTGATGCCGTAACAGGCGGCCGTGTCGAGGAAATTCACGCCGCTATCGAGTGCCTGATTAATGATGGCCCTAACCTGATCGACATCGGACATTTCCAGATTGAATCCGGCTTCCGAAAGACCAATACCAAGGCGTCCAACCTCAAGATTTGTTTTACCCAGTCTCTTGGTTTCCATCGGCATGTGTATTCAATCCTTTCGGCTGGCCGGTCTCTGGCATCACGAATACGATAACCTATGGCGTCAATATTCGACATCCTTGAGAAGAAATTAAGGGGGGAATGTTGCTGCGTTTAATGTTAGTCCAATCTAAATCGTTTTTTGAAATGTGAGACATAACTATGACCCGCCCAAATATTGTTCTGATGGTTGCTGATGACATGGGCTACGGCGATTTCGGCCTTTACTCAGAAGGTCGTGTCCACACCCCGGCACTCGATGAGTTGGCGTCCCAGGGAATTCGCCTGACTCAGCACTACGCTGGATCGGCAGTTTGCTCACCGTCAAGAGCCGCACTATTGACTGGTCGGTATCCGATACGAACTGGCGCGGTTACACCGCAGGAGGTTCTCGGCAATGACCGTATTGCATTAGAAGAGGCAACGATTGGTGATTCGTTCAAGGCGGCCGGGTATGCAACGGGAATGGTTGGAAAGTGGCACAACGGTGCGATCGATCCGCGTTTTCACCCGAATGCTCGCGGATTCGACGAATTCGCAGGCTTCCGCGGTGGTTGGGCTGATTACTACCGTTGGAATCTCGACAGAAACGGAGCTCTCGAGAAATCGGATGGCCGTTACCTGACCGATGTTCTGGCCGACGAGGCTTCGAGTTTCATCAGTCGGCACAGGACAGAACCATTTTTCCTGATGATCACCTGGAATGCCCCACATAGTCCTCTGCAGGCGCCCGAAGACGTCACCAAGAAATATGTGGATGCTGGTTTTGAACTGGGTACCGCAATTATTTATGCCATGATCGAGGTGATGGACCGTGGAATAACCCGAGTTCGCGAGGCGCTGAAGACCGCGGGTGTCGAGGATGACACGTTGCTCATGTTCACCAGCGACAACGGCCCGGCGTTCTCTCATAGACCCGATCAGATTCCAGAAGGTGTTTCGCCGGCTGAGTCCAGATTCAACAACGGATTCGCAGGCGCAAAGGGTTCTGTCTACGAAGGTGGAATCAGGGTTCCTATGATCGCTCGATGGGCAAATGGTTTACCGCAGAACGTTGAGATTACTGATCAGATTTGCTTCACGGATTGGTTGCCGACATTATTGTCGATGACAGGTGCATCGCATGTAGGTGAAAAGCCGATCGACGGGCATGATGTGTCTGCCGTCTTGAAGGGCGAGTCACCAGATGAACAGCCGAGGCGGTTCTGGCAGTGGAACATGGACACGCCGATTGGAACTACTAACGCCGCGATGCGTCACGGCGACTGGAAGCTCGTACGCCCTGCTCTCGATATCGCTTTTGCGTCTGATGCCGATAAGAAGCTAGCCACTGACTATGTAGAAATGGACATCGAGTACAAGTACCACCCCGAGAATTTTACCGAGGTGTTCGACTGGCCGGATCCGAAAAAGATCGTTCCCGAACACGCGGCGCCCGAGCTGTACGACTTGTCAGTTGATGTTGGCGAGACGAACAATGTCGCTGCCGAGAATCCGGAGTTGGCAAGCAAGATGCTTGCTGAACTTGAAACGTGGTTCGAAGAGGTTGAATCAGAGCGACAAGCGATTGTCGAATAGCCACCGAAACAGGATGTTCGACCCTCCCATTTTATTTAGGCGTTCCTGTGCAGTCGCGATCCAGACGATCATGACGACTTATCGCATCCGGCGGTCAGAGAATCTGAATCAAGTACAAAATGACGGGATGAAGTGCTGAAACAGCAATTCAAGCAAGTTAAAAGTCTAGATACGGTTCGTCCTGGATCTGCACGAAATCAGTAGGTGGATATTTCGCCAGTGCTTCGAGTTTGATATCCGCTCCCCAGCCGGGTCCGTCGGGTACAGTGGCGATCCCGTCGGTGATGTCGATCGGGTTCGTCAAGACATCTTGATATCGATCGAAGAACGACACGAATATCTCCTGCATGAACGAGTTGGGGATACTCATTTGCAGATGCAGACTCGCTAAGGTCGAAAGAGGGCCGTTGGAGTTATGCGGCGCGACCGGCACGTAGTACGCCTCGGCCATGCTGGCTATCTTGAGAATCTCGGTAAACCCGCCACAGTGGCAGATGTCAGGTTGAATCATCCTCACAGTGTTGGTTTCGAGCAGAGGTCGGAATTCCCAGCGGTTGTACAACTGCTCGCCCGTCGAAACTGGCACATTCACTGAACGAGCAAACTCAGCCATAGCATCGACATTGTCGTATAAAATCGGCTCTTCCATCCAAGCGATGTCGAACTGCTCCAACTGTTTTGCAGCTCGGCCCGCACTCCATGGATTTAGCCGCGCACGCACGTCGATCCCAATCTCCATATCTGGGCCAACTGCTTCTCGGACCGCACGTACCAATTCGATACCGTGACTTATCTGCGCAGGTGTGGTTGTCTGCGGACCTCCAAACGGGTAGAACTTCAGCGCAGTCCAGCCTTCGTCTTTGAGTCGAAGTGCCGCTTCGGCATGCAATTTGGGCGACGCCTGCCTTGCCACCAATTCGGCCGGAACTCCCGGTACTGGTTCAGTCAGATCTTCGAACCATCCGTTGGCGTAAACGCGAACATTGTCACGATGCTTACCCCCAGCGAGTTCCCAAACTGGAATACCAAGCGATTTCGCCTTCAAGTCCCATAGTGCGAGGTCGATAGCGGCGATAGCCGACATCGAAACAGGGCCACCAGCCCACGTAACGCGCCGGTAGAGCGAGGTCCATATCCAATCGATACGTCGTGGGTCTTCACCTTCTAAAAATTTCGCAAAATCAAGGATTTCGGCTTCGAGAGCGGCGTCCTTGTACTGAAGCGAACCTTCACCCCAACCTGAAATCCCCTCATCAGTGTCGATACGTACGAACAGCCAATTTGTGCCGGCTGTTTTGTGAACCGGCGTTGCCATTCGAAACACTTTTACGTCAGTGATTTTCAAGTCGAACTCCCTTGGTAACCCGTCCTTCCCAGTACAGTACAGAACAGGGCGGTCAGTATTGATTGCTAGTTGATTGCCAGAAACTGGAGGCAGACAGGCGCCGGAACGCTTATTACCGACCCGGTAGGAGTCAGAGTGCCATCATCTTCTCGTTTGAACGAAACGATGCTGTCTGAGTCTTGATTTTCGGCAACCAAGAATTTGCCGTCTGGAGTGATAGCAAAGTTTCGCGGTGTCTTGCCTTGCGTCGACTCATGACCGACGAAAGTCATCTTCCCTGTCGACTGGTCGATCGAGTAGATGACCAGTGAATCGTGTCCGCGGTTAGATGCGTAAACAAATTCGCCATCAGGAGATGTGTGAATGTCGGCCGTAGTGTTATCGCCGTCCCAGCCTTCAGGAAGTGTTGGAACCGTCTCCATCGGCGACAACGTACCGTCATCGCCAAGGTTGTACAGCGTGATGGTGCATCCTAGCTCGTTCAATACGTAAACTTGTTGATTAGTCGGATGGAACGTGAAATGACGTGGACCTTCGCCCGCAACTTCATCCACGGTCGATGAAAGCGATAGCTTGGCGTTCTCGACGTCTATTGCGTAAGTAAGCACCTGGTCTTTACCCAAGTCACAAACGAACGCGAACCGGTTCGTCTTGTCGATATTGACCGAATGAGCATGGGCCTTTTCCTGACGACTTTTGTTGATCGATGAACCTTCGTGCTGAATGAACGTGGTGAGTTCACCGACCGATCCATCGGCATTGATCGGATGGGCGGAAACACTTCCGCCTGAGTAGTTGGTAACGATTACCATCGAATCTGTCGAATCGACCATCAGGTGACACGGACCAGGACCGCCGGTCGACTGCTGGTTGATCTGGCTCAGTTCACCAGTCGAGCGGTTTACGTTGAACGCAGTGATGCCCCCGGAACCATTGAAACCGCTGCTCTCAGAAACCGCGTACAGGTGATCGCCTGAAGAATCGAGTGCGACGAATGAGGGGTTCTCAAGACCGCCAGCGACCGACAATTGAGTCAATTCTCCGGTCTCGCCGTTTAGTCGCAGAGTGTAGACCCCCTCGCTTCCGAGTCGTGTGTAGGTTCCTACGAATGCAAATTGATCGTTGGACATTGAATGTCCCTCCTAAAATTCGGTTTTCAATTATTGAATTCTAAAACTAGTTGTTGATGATTAGGTCTGGGTCGATTTCGATTCCGATTCCCGGTTCTGTTGGCAGAGGCATAAATCCTTGAGAATCGACCTCTGGTGCGTTAACCATGATCGAGAACTTGTTCTTGTAGTGACCAATCGGCGGGTCGTGGAGTAACTCCATGAACGGCGCGTGTCGCCACGATGCCACGAGGTGCTGGTGCGCAATCACGCCGATGTTTCCTCCACCATGGTGCGGAACGATTTCCTTGCCGTGTAACTCAGCCAAATTACCGATCTTCCGCAGATTGGTCATTCCATTCATGACCATGCTCTCAGGCTGAAGCAGTTTGTAGGTGTCCATCTCGCACATCTGAACGAACTCGTGCAATCCAGGGTTGTTCTCACCACCAGCGATTCGCATTTCAACTTTGGCGTTTAGCTCTGCGAGTCCTTCAAAGTCGTATCTCTTCAGCGGTTCTTCCAACCAGTACACATCGAGATCCTGCAGTTCGACTGCTGTCTCGTAGGCCCGCTTGAAATTCCACATCACTCCCGGCTGCCACGTACCGCTGCTCTGCGCCTGATTAGCATCGACCATGATCGTGAAATCTTGGCCCACAGCATCTCGGACTGCTTCAATAATCTTAATATCATCGGATATCGATTCATTGTGTAGGCGAATCTTCATCGCCTGCCAACCTTCTTCTTGCAATGACGACGCCTGCTCGGCTCGCTCTTCAGGTGTAGATAGTGCAACCATGCTGGCATACGGGATGATCTTTTCTTTTTCGCCTCCCCAGAGTTTGTACAGCGGAAGATTCGCAGCCTTGCCAATGATGTCCCACAGTGCCATGTCGACACCAGCAGTTCCCTGATAGTGCAGATTCTGTACATAATAGTTCAGAGCAGCAGCATGATCTTCGACAGCAAAAGCGCTTCGGCCCACGAGGTACTCTTTCACGGCTTCGAGAAGCATCGGATGCATTCCCGGACCGATTCCGGTAATCCCAGCGTCGGTATGAACCTCGGTAAAGGAACCTCCACCGATGTCGAAAGACATGTCACGCCCGGGACTCCACGCTGGTTCGATCTTTCCGACGTGTTTGACGGTACGGAGGTTTACGATCTTGACATCGGTTACTTTGATATTGCCGTTCAACTGATTCTCCTGTTAGTTCATCTGAAGCTGGCAAATCATACATCCGTCGTTAGTGTTTTAGTGGCGAACTAGGGCTTTTTACATCGCTCGTAACACGCGTACACTGCCACTCATAAACAAATCTTGACATTCGCTATGCCACTGATCGCCATTTCAGGTTCCGCCGAGTCTCGTTCAGCTAATCAAATAACGCCAATCAAAGTCAGAAAGCCCATATGACCATAAGAAACGAATCTTCTAATGAAACCGTAGATATAGTTGTGATTGGCGCCGGGGCCTCTGGTGGAGCTGCAACGGCTTGGCTTGCCGAATCAGGATTCAAAGTAAAGTGTCTTGAACAAGGCTACTGGCAAGATTCTTCCAAGTACGCTTCAGCTTCTGAGGACTACGAGTTCGAGATGCTGACTAATTGGGCTCCCGATCCGAACGTGCGGCAGCGCGCCGAAGATTATCCAGTTAACGATTCGAATTCTCCGGTTACGCCGGTGATGTTCAACGGCGTTGGCGGAAGCACGATTCTATGGACAGCGCATACTCCGAGGTTCCATCCTTCCGATTTCAGGGTGAAAACACTCGATGGAGTGGCAGACGACTGGCCTATTTCCTATGACGAGCTTGAAGAGTTCTATGATTTGAACGATGAGGTTATGGGCTGTTCAGGCATTAATGGCGATCCTGCGAATCCACCTCGAAGTCCGCGGCAGATGCCACCACTGCCGATCGGTAACGACGGCAAGAAGCTAATCAGCGGATTCGAAAAGTTGGGTTGGCACTGGTGGCCATCTGACAGCTACATCAATTCCCAACGATACGGCGAAGGCCGAGACGCCTGTAACTTCTGTGGTCACAACCATATGGGTTGCTACCAGCGAGCCAAATCCAGCACAGATATTACATACTGGCCACGTGCACTCCGAAGTGGTGCCACGATCGAAACAGGTGCAAGGGTCAGACGGATCATCATCGACGATTCTGGGCGTGCGACTGGCGCTGACTACATAGACTCCAAAGGTAACGAGCAACACCAAAAGGCACGGGCGGTCATCATGGCTGCTAATGGCATTGGCACTCCGCGTCTGCTATTGAATTCGACATCGGATTCGTACCCAACCGGTCTAGCAAATTCGAGTGGCTTGGTCGGCAAAAATCTTATGTTTCACCCGTTCGCCATGATCTCGGGAACATTCCCCGAAAAGATGGATACGTGGCAGGGCCCGCTCGGAAACATTGGTCTCAGTCAGGAGTTTTACGAGACTGACAAGAGACGTGGATTCGTCCGAGGCTACACTTATCAATTCCAGAGAAGTCTTGGTCCTGCATGGATAGCGAACGGTGGGTTCCGGAATCCTGTGCCGTGGGGTGAAGGACATCATGAGGAACTTAGGAAGCGACTCGGCAGTGTTATGGCGATGGCAGTTATCGGAGAAGATCTTCCTGAAGAACACAACATGGTCGATCTCGACCCCGAGTTGACAGATTCCGACGGCATTCCGGCTCCCCGACTCAACTACACATTGAGTAAAAATTCGCGCGACCAACTTGACCACGCTATCGAAAACGCCAAGAAAGCCCTCAAAGCTGCAGGGGCAGAAGATATCTTCGTCGATCCTATGATGCGGCAGTCTGGCTGGCATCTCATGGGAACTGCACGTATGGGCAATGACCCCGAAAAGTCGGTGGTCGACAAATGGGGGCAATCCCACGACGTCGATAATTTGTTCGTCATCGATGGCAGCGTGTTTGTAACAGGAGCCGCGGTTAATCCAACTCCAACGATTCAAGCCCTAGCTCTCAGAACCGCTGATTACATCGTTGAGCATCGACAGGATTTGAAGGGATAATCTCGTGACCAACAACGCTTCCACCAAGAACGTCAACGAAGAACTTTTAGCAGCCATTCTTGACCGTTTAATCCCAGCAATAGACGATGTCCCTTCTGCTGGTAATATGGGCCTGACGACCGAAATTGTGCGATTGTCAGGTCAACAAGCCAGATTTCAAGGCATCTTCAAGAATGCGATGGAAATCTTCGAGTCAACCAATTCTGAATTCGTTTTGCTCGACAGCGAAGCACAAGTTACAGCGATTAGGAAGTTTGAATCGAATGAACCTGATCTATTCAGTTCGCTGCTTACAATCAGCTACATCGTCTACTACAAGGATGCGAGAGTTCACAAACGAATCGGCTGGAGCGGTCGTACTCCCCAGCCCGAAGGCAATCCGATGGAGCCATGGGACGATTCGATCCTCGAAACTCAACGTGAAAGAGAGCCATTCTGGCGAAAAGTCTAGTTTCCACCCAACCGATACCGATCTACATTCAGATCAATAGAGACGCAAGAAACATAAATATGAAACCAGTAATACGAAACGAACAGGACGCAGCAAACCCAATACTCGGCCCCGGCGACGGTGTGTCGTCTTATGTGATGTTGTACGTAAAACATGGCCCCGGAGAATCGAGTCCGGATCACGTGCACGAGTGGGAGCACCAGGCATTCATCACTGAAGGTGCTGGAATCTTGGTCTGCGGCGGCAAAGAGTATCCGGTGAAAACAGGTGATGCCGTATTGGTTCCCGGCGGTGTTCGACATCAGTTCATCAACACAGGTGACGTTCCGCTTCATCGAGTTACCGTGAACCCGGTCGAATCAGTTCAGAACAAATAGCGAACGTACCAAACTCGATTAGAGACGATTGTTTAGGCGTGAACGTTGCTTAGCCCAAGCTCGCCGTGTTCGACGGTGTACACATGCGTAGCGATCTCTTCGACGATTGCTGGGTCGTGGCTCGCACAGATTATCGTTCCGTCGTAATCACCCAACGCGCTCAATAGTTCTTCACGAGTAGCCGCGTCTAAGTGGTTCGTAGGTTCATCGAGCAGCAATACGTTGTTCGGTTGCACGAGGAATTTCGCCAAAGCGACTCGACTCTTTTCGCCACCCGACAACATTCGAATTAGCTTATAAACATCGTCAGAGGAAAACAGGAAACGTCCCAAGATGCCACGCAGTGCGCCATCTGGCTGATCCTGTGCAGACTCTCGAACAGATTCGAGTACTGTCGAATCTGGGTTCAGAGATTCGTCTTGGTGCTGAGCGTAGTAACCACGATTGGCCCGTTCAGACCAGTTGATATCGCCCTCAGAAGGAGTAACTTCTCCCGCCAGAATGCGTAGCAACGTGCTCTTACCGCCGCCGTTGTGACCTATCAAAGCTATTTTCTGGCCACGTTCAACTTCTAGCGATACATCGAGCAGTGCTGGAGAATCGTCCCAGTCATGTGAGATGGCATCTGCTTTCAGCACGATACGTTCGACTCTGCCAGATGATTTTATCTGGAACTTTGTCGCTTTCGAGGTGAGCATTCGGTCGACTCGGTCCATCTTATCCAGTGCTTTAATTCTGCTCTGAACCTGCTTAGCCTTCGTAGCTTTTGAACGGAATCTATCGATGAACTGCTCTTGTCGAGCGACTTCTCGTTCCTGTCGGCTCGCCTGAACATCTAGCTGCGCCATACGAGTTTCTTTACCGCGTTGATACTCGGAAAACGTTCCCGGATACGACTGAACACTTCCATGCTCAACATCGAGAATACGGGTAGCTACCTTCTGAAGAAACTCTTGATCGTGGGTAACCATCAAAATGGCGCCAGGGTAACCCGCAAGTTCCTGAGCCAGCCAGTCTTTCGACACAGAATCGAGGTGGTTCGTTGGCTCGTCGAGAAGCAGATGGGCTTCACGCCTGATCAATATTTTTGCCAGCGATATACGCATTCGCCAACCGCCAGAGAAATCACCGCAGGACTTTTCGATGTCACCGGAACTAAAACCTAACCCGGTAGTCACTCTTGCGATAGAAGAATCGACTCCGTTTCCACCGAGTAGACGAAATTGATCTTGGGCATCTCCAAGTTCGATCACTAGGGCCTGACTATCGCCTTCTTCAAGGATAAGTAACTCGTCAATCTCATCCATTCGCTTACGCAGAGAATTCACTACCGGAAGCGCAGACCACATCTCTTCGCCGAGCGAGCGATCGAGTTCAACATCCGACTCCTGATGAAGATAGGCCATCTCACCTTCAGAGATATTTACCTGTCCACCACTGGACGGCTCATCACCAGCGATCATTTTTAAAAGAGTCGTCTTGCCTGCCCCATTGGCACCAACCACGCCAACTTTTTCGTGTGAAGACACACTGAACGAGACTGTGGAGAGTAGATCTCGGCCGCCAAACGACTTAGTTAGGTTTTCGACAACGATCATTAAGGAAGAATGTTCCAGTACAGAAAATACAAGTTTGAGTCTTAAAATAAGTGTCTCAAATCAAATCGAATGTTTGTTAACGAAATTTAGTAAAGAATTCAAGGGAACTGCGAATTAAATAAAACGACCGAGCGTGATGCTCGGTCGTTTTAACCAAAATTCTTCAGTTAACTATCGAGAACTAGTAGCTGTTCTTCGAACCGCGACGTGCAGATTCGGCCCATGCTTCAGCCAGTGAATCTACAGTCACGTTCCCTGATCGTGCAACGCTAATCACAGCTTCTTCCTGATCGGCGAGAGCAGCTGCGGCGTCCGGTAGTCGTGCAGCCGCATCTAATGGAATGTGGATCGCACCGTGTAAGTCAGCAGCAATCAGATCGCTCGGTTGAATGTAAACACCACCGACATCGACTGGCACGTTGTATGCAATGCCATGAACGTACCCATGCGAAACAAGTACTTCTTTCGCCCAGAACGGGAAGCCCATCTCTTCGGCTTCTTTCAAATCACGCACCCCACCGTCGGTGACGACACCTACACAGTCTAATCCAAGAGCGATATTGCCCTGGATTTCGCCCCAGTAGGAGCCAATGGTTTCCGGGTAATCTAAATCGTGGAACACAATCATCCGAGGCGAAGGAATATCCAAAATAGCCTTGTAGTAGTCGCTACGCTCAAGGGCATTCGGAGATTTTTGTCGTGCGGAAATGACTCCAGTAACTGCGTAGCCGATAAAAGTTTCGGTTACGGGCGATTGGGACTTGATTTCTGGGCGTAGAAATCCTTCAGTACGCGGTCGTATGTCCATCAGCTCAAGTGCGTTGGCGATGGTTGGGGTGTCGATCTTCCTAAGCTGATCAAGCAGCTCTTCAGACAGTGGGCCAGTCGTGGCACCCATAGTCAGGCTCCCTTGGAGAATTCAAATATAAGGAACAAACGGTTTTGTTTCGGAAATCATAATACCTGCGTATTGCCCTCCCTCTTCACTTTCGCTATGAAGTTATACGCGGGACATAGATTCCTTATGTTTGATGGGGTGCGACAACTTAGCTAGTTCGAGTCATTTCTCTCAATCGAGTTCAAGTCAGTGGTTTCACGCCGCCTGGTGCTCACATTGTGCATCCTATGTTCATCAAAAATTCATATACCGAGTTTTGTAGTAGCCGCCGGAAAGGACTAGAATCGCCACGCCTCGGACAACAAAGATTCGTGGTCAAGCCGGATCCCAAAGTGGATTACCGGGGTAAATACGGAGATTTTGAATGAACGGAACACAGTTCATCGCCCAGATCCTCAAACAAGAGGGCGTAACAGAAATGACTTGCTTCCCTAGCAATGCATTGATCGAAGAAGCGTCGAAAGCCGGAATTAGACCTGTGATGTTCAGGCATGAGCGCGGCGCCGTCATGGCTGCTGACGGCTACAGCCGAATGCATAACGGCAATAAATTCGGTGTTGTTGCTATGCAGCACGCAGCAGGATCCGAAAACTCGATGGGTGGTCTGTCACAGGCATTTGGTGACAATGTTCCAATCCTTGTGCTTCCAGGCGGGTACCCACTCGAACAACGACACGTTCGCCCAAACTTCTCAGCAAGAGATAATTGGTCCGGTGTGACCAAGTCAGTTCAAACCATCGATACGCCATCACAGATCAAAGATGTGATGCGACGAGCCTTCCAGGCGCTCCGTAACGGTAACGGTGGTCCTGTTGTTGTCGAAATGACTCTTGATATTTGTGCGATGGAGGTACCTGCTGACGCTCTAGACTACAAGTCACCAATAGCCAGCAAGTCAGTTCCGTCAAAGACTGATATTCAAGATGCCGTTAAGATGTTACTCGCCGCCAATCGACCTATGATCTGGGCCGGCAGCGGTGTTCTAATGTCTCAGGCTTCTCCTGAACTCACTGAGTTCGCAGCGCTTACCGACATTCCAGTGTTTACCACTATGGAAGGTAAATCGGGATACGATGAGCGACTCCCCCTCGCACTTGGTGCTGGTAGTGGCGCAACGACTGGTCCAGCATACGAATGGATCAATGAGAGCGATGTAATCATCGGTATCGGCACCAGCCTTTCGAATAACAGCTATACACGCAAAGTTCCGTCTGGCAAGAAGATCATTCACAACACGATTAATAACGAAGATGTGAACAAGGGAACTCCTTCAGACATTGGTCTGATCGGTGACGCTAAGCTGACTCTTCAGGCACTTATAGAAGAAGTAAAGGCTCAGATCGGCGAGGGTGGACGTGACACGGGAGTTGCATCACACATCGCCGCTGTAAAAGAGAAGTGGATGGCTGAATGGTCACCAATTCTCAATTCCGATGAAGCTCCCCTCAACCCATACCGGGTAATCAACGAAATCAACAAGAACCTCGATCACGAGAACAGTGTCGTAACACATGACGCTGGTGGACCTCGTGACTGCATGGTTCCGTTCTACACAGCCACTACTCCTAACAGCTACCTCGGCTGGGGCAAGACGACTCACCTCGGTTTCGGTATCCCACTAATGATCGGTGCGAAACTCGCCGACCCTAGCAAATTCTGCCTGAACTACATGGGAGACGGTGCATGGGGGATGTCGGGTACCGACACAGCTGCTGCAGCTCGAATGGGCCTGCCTATCACCACCGTTCTCCTGAATAACGGTGGAATGGCTACTTACCCAGGCGGATTTCCTACTGCTCGTGAGCAGCACGACGTTTCCTTTATGGAAGGCGATTACGCAAAGATCACCGAAGGTATGGGAGGTGTTGGACTTCCAGTTTCGAAGCCAGAAGAACTAGGGCCTGCCATCTTGAGAGCACGACAGTTGAATGATGAAGGTAAGACTGTGTTGATCGACGTGAAGTCGAACTATGAGTCACGTAAGTCCTTCTTCGGCAAGTGAGTTATTCAAATATTCGATCTGGTCACTTACGAGTTTTAGTAAAAGACCTAATCACGATTGCTTAGTCACTAAAGACACTGCCTGTGTGCATTTACTCAGGCGGTGTCTTTAGTTCGGTTCGTTTGGTTAAACCTGCTTTTTCAGGTTGTTGAGTGTATTCAAAGGACAAAAATCTTCGTGACACACAGCATCTTCAGGACACCCGTTAACCGCGTCTCAGTCTCTATTTAGTTCAGAATGCGTGGTATTGGACTTGGTCTTGTTAGTCGCTCTCATTACGCTACATCGTCTTCTAAGGGCTCAGCTTCGCACAAATTATTGTTTATCGCGCTGAAAAAAAATGAAGATTCGACTGCGCTTTACAGTCTCCTATCCTTGAGTTCCATTCCACTTTTAGATGAAAGATAACTGCGTTAGAGATACGGGTAGTTGTACGAATTAGTATCGCGTCGCAGGCCCAGCCACATCTTCCTCCGAAGAGAATAAGAACCGTTAGTTATGAGGATTGTAGAAATTTAAATCCGGATGACATTTCTTAGTGTGTTCGTTACGCTTTGCAATCACTGAATCAATCCAAATCGACAATTAACGAGCACATACATATTGACCTCTCTAATAACTCAAGAAAATGTTTCAGCAGAGATGAGAGATGGCAGCGTACTCAAAGCAGATATCTATCGTCCTGACGACGGCGGTCAGCACCCCGTATTGCTTCTGAGAACTCCTTACTGGAAGCTCAACCCAAGGTATATCAATAGTGCGCGCAAGCTTGCTGAACAGGGTTATACGGTGATTTGCCAGGATATGCGGGGACGATACGATTCCGAAGGCGACTTCAAGTGGCAGTTCATGGACAACTCGCTGACAGGAGATGCCGAAGATGGTTATGACACAGTTGAATGGGCTGCAAATCTAAAACACTCAGACGGTCAGATCGGTACTTGGGGACACTCCTACGATGGTTGGACATCATGGCGAATGGCAGAACTACAGCCTCCCTCTCTCAAAGCGATTCACGCCAGTGGCATGGGTACTAAGTCGCTAGATATGAACTTCGGCATATTCGAAACCGGTCGTAGGCTTGAATGGACTTACATGATGGCCGCCGACATGCGTCGTCGTTCGGGTGTAAGTCACGGTCCACATTCTCCTGTCGAAGCTGTAAATCAATGGCGTTCGATTGAACGTGGCAAATGGATTTGGTATCTGCCGTTCAGCGATATACCAGACGAACCGTTCTCAGGTTTAACTCCCCAACTCAGAACGTATTACAGAGAACAAAATATCGAGATGTGGAATTTCGATGCGGTACATCCAAAAATAAATGTCCCTGCAGGGATGTTTACCGGGTGGTGGGATCGCGTTATTGGCACTGTTAACCAGTTCACCGGCCTAGAAACCAATGGACCCGAACACCTACGTGGTCAGCACAGAATGGTCGTCGGGCCATGGTCGCACATGATGACCACGCTAAATCGAGATCTCGGACCAATCGATTACGGTGCCCAGGCTGAAGAAACATGGGAGAACTTGATATTGCGCTGGTACGACTACCAGTTCAAAGGTATAGATGACGGAATAGGTTCTGAACCTGGGGTAAAGCTGTTCATACTCGGGGCGAACGAATGGACTTTCGAAGACGAGTGGCCGTTGAACCGGGCAGAGACAGTACCGTACTACCTACATAGCGACGGCTCAGCAAACACTCCACAGGGTGACGGCTCGCTGTCTGACGACCAGCCATCCTCAGAGAACCCCGATACTTATTCCTACGACCCACACGATCCCGTGATGAGCGTCATGGATATCGATGCTCAAGCCATGCCTCGGGATCAAAAACCGTTGGACGGTCGACACGACGTGCTGGTTTACCAAACTGAACCATTTAAATCACCTATGAGATTTATTGGCCCCGTGGAGTTGGAGTTATGGGCTAGTTCTGATGCTCTTGATACCGATTGGACTGCCAAGCTCGTTGTTGTAGAAAAGAGCGGTCTCGCCGTAAACCTAACTTACGGGATCATGCGAGCTCGATACCGAGATGGGTTCGATAAAGAAATACTGGTGGAGCCAGATACTCCGTGCAAATACACGATCAAACTAAATCCAGTGGGAATCGAACTACAACCGGGACAACGATTGCGACTTGATGTCTCGAGTTCTGACTTCCCAAATTTCGACAGAAATCACAACACGGGCAAAGATTTTTGGTCTGATTCCGAACTCAAAGTAGCGAAACAGACGGTGTTCCACAATTCGGAAATGCCATCTCGACTTCTACTGCCCTTGGTTTCAAAGAAATAGACCGGAGCCGCCTTACCTAGAGACTACGAACTATGTACTGCTAATCGGTGCACCGGTTATGCTATCAGCGTTGCCAGCTATGTCATCGAACGAGGTGTAGTTCGTCTGCCACAGTTGAGCGTAGAGCCCTGTTTCCGCAAGTAGCTCATCGTGAGTACCTTTTTCAACGATCTCGCCGTCTCGCACGACGATGATCTGGTTCGAGTTTCGGATTGTCGAGAGTCGGTGGGCGATCACCAGAGCGGTACGACCTTCTAACAATTTTTTCAGTGCTTCTTGAATAATCCGTTCGGTGTAGCTGTCGATGTTTGCAGTCGCTTCGTCCAATACAAGTATCTTTGGATCAGCGACCAGAGCACGAGCAAAGCTCAATAGTTGACGCTGTCCTACAGACAGGTTTGAGCCACGCTGCTCAAGAGTCGTGTCATAGCCATTGTCGAGCTGCATCACAAAATCGTGGGCCCCGATGATCTTACAAGCTGCTACGACGTCTTCACGAGTCGCATTTTCCGTGTTGTAACTGACGTTCTCCAACACAGATTTCGAGAATAGGAACGGCTCTTGTAAAACCATACCCATCACATGCCCAATCGACTCCTGAGTTACGTCGCGTATATCTTGTCCATCGATCGAAATAGAACCTTGTTGCACATCGTAGAAACGGTGAGCGAGTGCTGTGATAGAAGTTTTACCTGATCCAGTGGGGCCGACTAGGGCGATTGTCTGGCCCGGCTCAGCTACGAAACTTATATTGCGAAGAATTGGACGTTCAGGCTTGTAACCAAATGTGACGTTTTTGAACTCGACTCTTCCGTCGACATCACCTATCGGCTTGGCTTCTGGTTTATCTGCGATATCGAGCGGAATATCCAACAGTTCGAATATACGGTGTCCTGAAGCGACTGCTCTCTGAAGTGCAGCGTAGTGCATCGTCAGGGTACGAATCGGTTCGAAGAATCGTTGGACGTACAGCAAGAATGCGACCATCGTACCGATTTCAATCGATTCGCTTAGTACTCGCCCACCTCCAACAACCAGAACGATTGCCAGAGCAGCACCGGTCATCAATTCCACCGTCGGCATGAGTACTCCACCGAGTCGCGATGCCCGTACCGACGACCAGAAATATGTGTGTACCTTTCCACCCATTATTCCGGTATTTTCTTTTTGCCTGTTTAGTGCCTGAACAACACGTATTCCGCTTACGTTTTGATCGAGATACACACCCACTATCGATGAATTTCGTCGCATTCTTAAAAATGCTCGCCTAGCAAACGGCTGCCAAATCACTCGAATCAGAAATAGCGCTGGTACAAGGGCAAGAGTGAACAGCGCTAGTTGGAAATCGAGCAAAAGCAAAATCACGACTATGCCGACCAGAGTCAGCAGATCACCGATGATCTCAATCGATGATTCGAGCATTTCTTGAAGCGCACCTACATCACCAAACATTCTCGCCATTAGCGCACCGATTGGAGTTTTATCAGAGAACGACAACCCCAAACGCTGGAGTTGAAGGAACATGTCAGCACGAATATCGTAAAGCACCGTAAGCGCCACTCTGGTGATCAACACGCTCTGCAAGTAGTTCGTGAACCAGTAAACAGCAGCTACTCCAACCATTGAGACAGCAATTATGCGCGAAAGACCTAAATTGTCTTTGCCGATAGCACTGTCGATGCCAAATTTCACAAGTAGAGGCACTGCAAGGTTCGCCAAAGTAAACCCGATAATCGCGAAAGTAGCTACGAGCATCGCCTTTTTATACGGTGAAGCATAGTAGAAGAATCGCTTAAAAACGGTACTGTCGAGCTGGGCGAACATCTCTTCATCCGACTCGTTCAGATTCGAATGTTCTTCTTCAGCGTTCGCTGGCCTTTGTCGTTTTGGCTGTTTGGAGGACGGAGTATTGCTCGAAGTGGTGGCCATTATTCGCTTTCCTCCACACCACGCCCCTGTTGCAGGTCCCACAGTTGTTTGTAGTGGCCATTTTGAGCCAACAAATCGTCGTGGCCTCCCCGTTCGATTATTCGACCTTCGTCCAGCACCAGTATTTCGTCGGCGTGCTGAAGCGATCCGAGCCTATGCGCGATGATGATGGTAGTCTGACCATCTGTCAGTTCCTTGAGCGCCTGGCGGATACGGGCATCGGTTCCAGCGTCGACCGACGAGGTCGAATCGTCTAGCACCAATAACGGTGAATCAGTTAGCAGAGTTCTTGCAATAGCCACACGCTGACGTTGGCCACCCGACAGTCCCACACCGCGTTCACCTAGCTCAGTATCATAACCCTCAGGCAGAGCGGCTATGAAATCGTGAATCTGGGCTATTGCGGCGGCAGCTTCAACCTTCTCATCCGAAGCATTTACATCGCCGTAGCGAATATTGTCCCGAATCGATCCATCAAACAGAAACGGGTCTTGCTCGACAAGCCCAATTGCCTGCCTAACCGAAAGAGTCGTCGCAGATTTGAGATCGGTTCCGTCGATATAAACAGTTCCAATCGTCGGATCGTAGAACCGCGGAACTAGGTTGGCTATAGAACTCTTTCCACTGCCCGGTGCTCCCACTATGCCGATCGTATGGTCTTTCCTCGCCTCGAAGCTGATCCCGCTGAGAGCCGGAGCGTCGCCATAGCTAAACGAAACGTTATCGAATTTCAGCACCCCATCCGTAATTTTAAGTGGGGCCGCCTTGCTGTCGTCTGCGATTTCTGAAGGAATATCTAAAACCTCTAAAATCCTTCCACCAGCAGAAGAAGCACGCGCTGTCGAATTAATAATCATGATGAGCATTCGAACCGGGAAGCGTAGAAGTGCGAGGTAGAAGAAGAATTGCGTTAGCTGACCTACTGTGAGATCACCATTTATTACCTTCTCACCGCCAACCCACAAGACGATTGCCCAAGCCACGAGGAATGCAAACGAAATCGATCCGCCTCCACGGGCGTGAGTTCGAGCAGCACTCATTCTTAGATCGACAACCTCACGAGCGGTTGTCTCAAACTTCGACTCTTCATACTTTTGAGCCGAGAACGCCCTGACAACTCTCACACCCGCAAGGTTCTCTTGCATTGTCGTTGTTAATTCACCGAGTGCATCTTGAATCTTTCGCCAAGTTGTTCTCAACTGAAGACGCAGTTTTGCACTGCGGTACGCCATAAACGGAACAAAACTTAGGCTCAGTAGCGCTAGTTGCAAGTCGATCTGCGCCATAAAAATACCGGCAGCGATCAGTACGACCGCAACCCTGACTATCTGCACAAGTCCAGACTGAACGAACATCCGGACGCCTTCTATATCTGAAAGCCCGCGAGACATCAGCTGCCCGGTGTGAACACGATCGTGGAAGCTGAAGCTCAGCGCCTGTAATTTATCGAAATACAACATCCGCAAACGATTAGATACGCGCTGACTCAGAGTATCCCCAAGGAACATCTGAGCGAAACCGGTCGTACCTCGAAGCAGGGATACCAAGATCACCAAAAGCGCTGTATTCAGCAACAGAGATTCGATTTCGCCCCTAGATGCTGATTCACCCTTGATTAGAGAAAGAGCGTCATCAACACCGTCACCGAGCAATCGTGGGATGAACAGAGATATGACTGCCGTAGTGGCAGCGAATACGGTCGCTGTGGCGAAGTGCCACCGATAAACGAGTGTAAGTTTCACTATTCGCCACAAAACATCTGAACCAGTAGGTCCCGAATCTGTGATCCGAGATCGAACGCCTCTTTTCTGGCGTTCAATCTGACGCGCTGTGGGTATTTTTGATGAAGAACTCGTCAGGCTGACCTCGCTGCGTCGTTCAACGCGTAAAACGGTAGCGAAGTCGGCAATAATCGTGAAGGTGTTTTTGGGACGTCGAGAGTATACGCCCCTCCCCCCCATCTTGATCTTGTCGCGAGTGGGAAATAAAGATTGAGATTTATCAATGCTAAGCAGGTTGGTTAATGCTCGTCACGACACCTAGGATGTTGAATCCTATTCAGGTGCCAATCCCTAGTTTTTCAAATCTGTATTCGAGACATTCAACCATTCATCACGCCTTATACTGATCGATTCCTTCTGTGACTGGAGCCGGTCCCGATGGGAACACCCCAGTCTTGGCTCTATCGGCACCAACGACAAGGATGTAGCAGTCCTTCGCATCGTTCATGATCGGTACAGTGATTTCCAGTAGTTGATCCTCTGTTAGATTCTCTAGCCATTTCCAATGATTGTGAACTCGTGCTTCGCCCTCAAGTGGCATGTACTGCATCAGCTTCCCAACGCTGGCGTTTGCATGTTTGTGAATGAACTCTTTTGCCGCTTGCTTCGAAAAACCTTGGGAGCCGACAGGTCGAGCAACGTCGGGTGGCATCAGTATTAGGCGTTCTTGGCCACTGCGGGCACTCTGAAGATTCATAGTCCCGAAGGTGGAACCATACGCAAGGTTCTTCAGCAGTCCTTCAGCCGTGTGATTCCCTTGATCTTGTACATCCAGTTCGCCATCGGTAACGAACACGCTCACAGTGCTCTCGTCAGCAGCAAACCCTTGATCCACGTGGAAACCAGCCCAAGGACTTGCATCTTCGTTCTCAGCAATACACTGGATGAACTTTCGAGACGTTCCAATGGTGTCCATGTCCATCTTGTTCAGATACCAGTGTCCGATGTTTCGGAAACACAAAGCGAACGCACGCCCTATTAGCGTGTTCACTTGATTGTCTCGCCCCGGCCCGAGCGCACTTCCCGGGTTTAGGCCAAGTTGCTTGGTAAGCGGACCATTTACGATCAATAATGGCGCCTGCGGACTTGTCGACATCAATAGCGACTTACCGCCCTGCCCGCCCAGCTTGGACAACGCTTTTACTGCAGCGATTACAACAGGCAAATGCTCTGGCTTGGCACCAGCCATGACCGAGTTGATAGCAATTTTCTCGACCGTAGCAACCCCGAAACCCGGTGGCATGTCGCACACCGCATGGCCTGGCGACAGATGCGTGCCAGTGAGCATTTCGTCAACAGCTTCTTTCGTTGCCGGATGCAAGAAAAGGCCATCGCCGAGATCTTCATTGATGAATTCCTGATTCATCTTCAATATCGAGTCGTGACGATCTTCGCCTTCATAACGACGGGTGTCGGTCGATTCAGCGTTCTCTCGGGCATCAATGGATGTAGTAAGGCTGCCGATTAGATCGTCGATTGCATCTTCGGTTTGGGTTCGGCAGGTTTCAGGATCAAGGTTCCTGTAGATATGTGGAACGACAATCCACTGCAAGTCAGGCATTCCAAACGCACGAGAACTCGCAACTGCGTCACTCTCGAAGCGGCCAGAAACTATGGCAACACCGGGCTTACCCATCTTTTCAATCACAATCATGTCGTGGACCATCCACGACGCACAAGTTCCTCAGTCGGCTGTGGCGCCAATGATGACGTCACACTCCTCGCCTGCTTGCTGCACGATCGCAGGTGGAGTCGGATAGTTCCCGCCTGTGTAGAAATTCACGTTGACGTTTTCGAAGCGCTCTTGGAGCATCTCGCCTGCCCGTTTCAGAGCGATATCACCGCCGTGGGTGCCACTCCAGATCAGTCCAACTGTTTTGTCATCAAGGCTCGTCGGTCGATTACTAGCGCTAACCGCGTTGAGAACACCGCGCTGTATTGCTACCGGATTGTTGACTTCAAGTAGATGCATTGTTCGAGAGCTCCCCAGAGATTTTGCTCATGATTTGCTCACTAAGAAGTGAGATTGCTGTTCGACGGCAGGATAACACCGATGACGAATTCTCAAACATATGGATAGACTCCCCCCTTGATTTCGAACTTCAAGAATGAATGGAACTCCTGATGAAATTTCTCGGTGTCGATCACACCGACATTAGTGTTAACGATCTTGCCAAGTCGATCGAGTACTACCGAAAGTACGGCATGCAACTTTAAGGAACAGTCGACGGTGAAGAGCGTGTTCGACGGTCCGGTTATCTGGGGTGAAGAACTCCTCGAGGTGCCTTGGGAATAGTTGCGTGCAGAGCTGATTCGTTCGCCTAAAACCTGTCGATCTTCAGTAGATCGATATCGTGAGTTGTTTCGCCTGCGATCACGAGATCACCAACGATCTCGCCTACAACACTTGCGAATTTGAATCCGTGACCTGAGAAGCCAGCCGCTACCGTAACTTGCGGCATTCCGGGCATTTTGTCGATAATGAAGTGCTCATCTGGCGTGTTGGTGAACATACAAGTTTTTAGCGTCATCAGCGTTCCGTTAGCTTTAGGGAAGTAGCGCGACGCTGCAGCTCGCAAAATGTCTTCATCTTCCTGTGTTACTTCTCTCTCCATGTGATCAGGATCAGTCACCTCTTCAAGATGGTGATACCGACCTATCTTGAATCCCGGAATCCCGAACACAGGAAAGCCGTAGTAACGCCCTTCTTCGAAGTAAGCATTGAATACGGGAAAGTTCTCAGGGGTAAATAGCGACGGTTCAGTAGGCTGAAGCCAAGCAAGCACCTGCCGTTCGGGAACGGCAACTTCTTCAAGGGAAGGAACCATTCCAGCGGCCCAAGCGCCAGCGGTAATTACGAGTCGATCTGCGGTATATTCCGCTCTATCGGTGAATACGCGAACCCCACTGCCTTCAGGTTCCCATTTGATTACAGATTCACGAGCATGGATTTCAGCACCTTCAGCTACGGCGGCGTTCACATAAGCAACTATCGATCGTTCGGAGAGAACGAATCCTCCGTCGGCTTGATACAAACCCATCTGACCCTGCGGCATTTCGTAGCCAGGGAATCGATCGTTGATCTGATTGTAATTCAGCACTTCGTGCGGAATATCATGAAGCAAGCATGATTCGAGCGATCCTTCAAAAACTTCGTGTCCTGAAGGCGCAGTGTCGATCGAGCCGATTTTGTATAGCAGTTGCTCGCCAGTAATCGTCTCGATCTCAGACCACATCTCGTACGCTCGCCTCAACAAAGGCACGTACGACGGGTTTTCGTAGTAGGCGAGTCGGATGATCCGGTTTACGCCATGAGAAGATCCTTCAGAGTGAGGAATATCGAACTTCTCTAGTCCGAGAACCTTTTGGCCGCGTTTCGCTAGATTATGAACAGCTGAACTGCCCATTCCTCCGACACCAATCACTATGCAATCAAACTGCTGAGCCAAATTTTTACCTTTTACCCACATCTATTAATCAGCGCTTACCGCTATTTTTGATCGACTGAACTTAGCACAGGAATCGGTGTATTCCCGCTCAGGCAACCTCGGGCAAGAGTAAAGTTCCGAATGTTCGACCAACATGCTGCCAGAATACGCTGTGAGCAAGGATCTAATACACAAATGACTCAGTCTTCGCCAAAGACAAACAACAACACAACACAACAGAAGAAGCCGAACATCGTCCTAATAATGGCCGATGATCTGGGCTGGTCTGATCTGGGCAGTTTTGGATCGGAGATTCGCACTCCAAATCTCGACAAGTTGGCAGGTCAAGGTGTTCGGTTCACCCAGATGTACAACTCGGCGCGATGTTGTCCTTCACGTGCGGCTTTGTTGACGGGACTGAATCCGCAACAGGCAGGCATTGGGCACATGATCAATAATTTGGGTGTCCCGGCGTATCAGGGCTACCTGAACGACAACTGCGTGACAATTGCCGAGGTTCTAAAAACTGCCGGCTATCGAACGCTGATGGCAGGCAAGTGGCACGTCGGTGGCGAACAAGGAAATCTGCCCGACGGTTGGCATCCCGACATGCTCGGATACCCTTCGCCCAAAGGACGTGGATTCGATCGTTTTTACGGCATTCTCTCGGGTGGCGGCAGCTACTACAACCCGAACATGCTGATGGACGACACCACCCGTATCAGCGTCGAGACAACCGACTACCATTTCACTGACGCTATCGCATCGAAGGCGACACAGTTTGTGGATGATGCTGTGCATCGAGACGAACCGTTCTTTCTGTACATGGCGTTCACAGCTCCACATTGGCCGCTCCACGCTTTACCAGAAGATATCGAAAAGTATCGCGGTAAGTACCTAAAAGGATGGGATGAAACCCGGCTAAACCGACACGAATCACAGCGAGGTCTCGGCGTTGTTGATCCTGATTGGACACTATCGCCTCGGGACGGCGGAGTCCTTGCTTGGGACGAAGCGCCTGACAAGGAATGGCGAGATGTCCAAATGGCGGTATATGCCGCGCAGGTCGAGCAGGTTGATCGTGGGATCGGGCAACTCATGGCAAAAATCGAAGAGTCGGGTGAGGCAGACAACACTGTCGTAGTTTTCCTCGCCGATAATGGAGGCTGCGCTGAACTGCTGGCAGAAGACACGCCATTGCCCGACCCTTCTCGCTACAACTACCCGACCGTCGATGGGCGCGTTGTGCGAACTGGCAACTCGCCGTCGATTGAACCGGGACCAGCAGACACGTTTGCGAGCGTTGATATCTCATGGGCAAACGTGAACAACACGCCCTTTCGCTTGTTTAAGCACTTCACCCATGAAGGCGGAATTTCGACGCCGTTCATCATTAGCTGGCCCGATGGCGTAGCCGACAAAGGAGCGATTTTCAATAATCCTGCCCACATCATAGATATCAACGCCACTTTGCTCGACATCGCTGGGGCGAACTACCCGACTACGTTTAAAGGCAAGGATATTAAACCGGCAGAAGGCGAGTCGTTCGCTAATGTTTTGAGGGGGCAAGATTGGAAGCGAGATCAGCCAATCGCTTGGGAGCATGAAGGCAACAGGGCTGTCCGTATCGGTGACTGGAAGCTGGTAAGCGAGATAGGTGATCCGTCAGATCCAGACTCGAAAGCAGTTTGGGAGCTCTACAACATCACCGCTGACCGAACTGAACTAAACGATCTGATCAACGGTGAAAAAGAACGCGCTACTGCAATGATCCGGTTCTACAACGAGTGGTCTGAACGGTGCGAAGTTGAAGACTGGGAGAATCCGGGATTCACGCTCCGCCCTAAATTGAATACCATCAGCCGACACAATCACGGCGGTCCTGTTATTCCTGCCCGACTCGGTCCTCGTCGAGATATTCCTACTCCTCCGGTATAGGGGTGTATCGACACTACGTAAAAAACTATTTCCGCTATACGGACTAAGATCCGACACAAATGCACTACAAAACGATTTCCGAACTTGCCCCACTTATCGAATCTGGTGAACTATCTCCTGTTGATCTAACCCGGTCGCAACTCGACCGTATCGAAGCACTAGACGGCACTCTTAAGTCGTACGCTACCGTCACCAGCGAACTGGCTATAGAACAAGCCGAACTAGCTCAAAAAGAGATAACCAACGGTAAGTATCGAGGCAAGCTTCACGGCATTCCGATCGCTGTGAAGGATTTATGCGACACGGCTGGTATTAGAACGATGGGCGGTTCGGCGGTTTTCGCTGACAACATTCCTGTGGAAGATTCGACCGTGGTTACGATGCTTCGTGAAGCAGGGGCGGTCATGCTTGGCAAACTCAACATGACCGAAGGAGCGATGGGCGGCTACAACCCAAAACTCGACGTTCCGGAAAACCCTTGGCGGAAATCTCACTGGGCTGGCGCTTCTTCAAGTGGCTCCGGATCAGCAACTGCGGCAGGGCTGGCTTATGGAACGCTCGGTAGTGATACCGGCGGGTCGATCAGGTTTCCGGCTGCGGTTTGCGGGACGGTCGGACTTAAACCGACGTGGGGACGCGTATCTCGCCACGGGGTCATGAATCTTGCTGAATCGCTCGATCACGTTGGCCCACTCACTCGCTCGGCGCCCGACGCAGGAATCATGCTTCAGGCGATCTCAGGATTCGATCCAAACGACCCAACGTCACTTCCTCACGAAGTACCGAATATGCTGTCGAAAGTTGGCAAAGGCGTGAAGGGGTTAAAGATCGGCTGGGACGAAGCATATGCGACTGAAGACATGGAGTCGTCGTTCGCTCAAGCAGTATTCGATGGCGTCAAGATCATGGAATCGCTTGGCGCTGAAATCGTCGCTGTTCAGATGCCTAAGATCATGCGAGAGGCAATGGCAGCTTGGCCAATCATCTGCTCAACAGAAGCTGCCGCGGCACATGCTGATACTTATCCGTCTCGTGCCGACGAATACGGTCCGTTTTTCCGACAATGGCTCGAAAACGGCACGGCTCACACTGCCACAGAGTACGCGAACGCTCACAATTTACGATTGAAAATGAACGGCGAGCTGAGAAATACTATGCGTGACATCGATGTTCTCGCGGGGCCCTCGAACGCAAAAGCGTCGTACCCGGTTTCACCTGAAGGTCTGTATGGCCCAATACCCACCGACCGAAAGCCGTGGGACAGCAGATTCACTGTGCCGTTCGATTTCTCAGGGTTGCCAACTATCGCCCTGCCATGTGGTCTTGATCACACCGGCATGCCAGTTTCACTACAGTTCTCAGGCCATCATCTCTCGGAACCGCTATTAATTGGTGCAGGCGATGCATTCGAACGTGCGACCGACTTCCACAATCTTCACCCACCAATCTGAGATTCACTATGACCAATCGATTCGAAGGAAAAGTCGCACTAGTCGTTGGTGGTGCCAACGCCGATGAAGATCGCCTTCTTGGATTCGCTGGGCTATCGGCGCTAAAGATCGCTCGCGACGGCGGCAAAGTGGTGATCGGTGACATCGACGATGAGGCAGGAACACGGTCGGTCCAGAAGATGAAATCGGCGGGGCTAACTGCTGATTACGTTCATATGGACGTTACTAACGAGGATGATTGGCAGGTGGCTGTCGACAAAACAGTTGGCTTACACGGTCGACTCGACATCATGATTATGGCAGCCGGTATTCCAGATAGAGGGGAAACCATCGACAGCACGGAAGTCGATACTTGGCGACGAGTAATGGACGTTACAAATCTCGGCATGTTTCTTGGCACCCGTGCAGTAATCGAGCCCATGAGGAGTAGTCGTGGTGGTTCAATCGTTCTAATCTCGTCGATGATGGCCAGAGTGGTACGTGATGGGGCGAATGCGTACGCCACTTCGAGGGCGGGCATGACCCACTTTGCAAGATCAGCAGCGGTTCAATACGGGGCTGACAACATAAGAGTGAACACAGTACTTCCGGGCTGGACGTTAACGCCGTTTACTGCGAACGCATTCGACGATGAATGGAGCGAGCGACTCGCCAAGCGAGTGCCACTCGGACGAGTTGCCGATGCGTCTGATATCGCAGGTCCTATTCTGTTCTTGGCATCTGATGAATCCAAATACGTGACAGGAAGTGAACTACTCGCAGACGGCGGTGTAACCGCCTGGATTGGCCCGATGGATTAGAAATCTAGTCTCGTAATTCCGCTTTCTGTTGATAGCCTTGCGCAGGCTCAATCATTGTTCGATCAAAACATCCATGCAACTATTTCAACTTCTCAATCCAATGATGCTCGTAAGAGCGTTCGGCAACTCACTTAACGGGCTATCGTATGCTTTGCGGTCCGAACGGGCATTCCAACAGGAAGTCGTTGTGTTAATTGTCGGCTCGATTGCTGCATTCCTACTCACCGACATCAGGGCCGAACGGGCACTGCTAATTGGATCGCTCGCAATCGTCGTAATAATCGAACTCGTCAATTCAGCTATTGAGGCCGCTATTGATCGAATCGGTCCTGAACTACACGAGCTATCCAAGACTGCCAAAGATTACGGATCGGCCGCAGTTTTGGTTTCGCTTGTATTAGCAGCAGCTATTTGGGTAATAATTTTGGTCTGATCAATCAGTTCACGTTCATTAATCGCATACTCCAGCGGAGCATTCCACATTGCCAGACAAAATTAATCTGCTCGTAACCGGCCTGAACGGTATCGTTGGACAAGCACTACGCCCTGCCCTTGAAGAGCGATATACGATCAGTGCTCTATCTAGAAGTGGCGTCGACGGATTACCGCCGGAGCGCGTGTTCAAAGCCGACATAGCTGATTTTGAATCGCTCCGACCGGCGTTCGAGGGAATCGACGTTGTTTTGAACTTGGCGGCTGATGGCGGACTAAGCAGTGAAGCTGGGATGAACGCCGGCTGGGATTCGATGTTGAAAAACAACATCATCGGTGCGTATAACGTACTAGAAATGGCGAAACAGACTGGCGTTGCAAGAGTAATTCTCACAAGCTCAGGTGCCACATCGAACGGCTACGAACTCGAAGAACCGTATAAATCTCTAGTTTCAACCGAAGATGTTGAAATACCCGATTCATGGGAGATGGTGAATGAGTTTTCCGAGCCGAAGCCGGTAAGCCTTTACGGCGTGACCAAGTTGTTTGGTGAGGACCTAGGTCGTTACTACGCGTTGACCTCAGATCTTTCAGTCATTAATCTGCGCATTAGCAGTTGCGGTCCGATCGACAAAGCGGGACCTGGTCGAGCCCAAGCGAACTGGTCAAGTTACCGAGATATCCAGCAACTCACAGTGAAAATTATCGAAGCTCCTGTCGATTTAAAATTCGATATATTCTGGGCGACATCCGACAACAGAAAGCTCTTCAGGGATAACGCCCACGCAAAGAAAGTACTTGGTTACGCTCCGCAAGATGGCGTTAGATAGCCAACACTGAACATTTCCTATCATGTCGCAAATCATCGTCTACTCATCAAATAACTGAGGCTCGTGCGAAATGGTGAAAGGGTACCTTTCACTCCGTGGAGTTGAGTTCATTGTGAAAAACGTTTCGACCGATCTCGAAGGGCGTGCAGAATTGATTGCGATAGGATTCGATTCGACACCGGTTACCATTATCGGCGATCAGCAACTATCAGGATTTGATATACCGACGATCGATAAAGCACTCGCTGATCTGAAGCCCAACTAACAGTTGTAGAATGTCGTTAAATAGTTCGCAGGCAACCCGAAAGACTTTAAGCACATGGTTGAAAGCACATCAGACGCCAAGGTGGATTTCGTACTTGAACAAATCCAAACGATGGTCTCTTCCGAAGGTGGAACACTCGGAACGCCGATGCTTGATAATGAAATTTTGAAAATCGAGTACACCCCCGGCGTGAACGAAGAATGCCCCGAGTGCGTGCCTTCACTCGAAATGGTGACCCAATTCCTCACAGCGTCACTCCGCATCCACGCACCCCACGTAACCGCAATCGAAGTTAGCTAGTCCGGTTGGAGATTCGGCTCAATCAGACACTTTGTCCAACTCCGTCAAGAAAAATGGTCGACTCGATGAGATCAGGATCACAACAGATTTCATAGAATCAAACAACATTTTTCAATTGGTTGATCCTGCACCTTTCGACATTACTGCGATGGGTAAAGAAAAACTCCGATCGTTAATTACGCACAAATCCGATTCTAAATTGCGCTATCAGTACCTAGAAACTAGGCAGTTACAACGACGGGACCAGGTTCGCTTGTTGAGCGGCTACATGGGCCGTCGACAAGCGAATTGAATAACCCATCGGAACATGAATGATGCTGTCGATACCCTGGACCCAAAGTTTCTGGAATCATTCGCCTTGTGGTGAATTGCAGCAACCGTTGGGAAGTTATGGTCTGATTGATAGTTTCTAGTTTAATCAACTCATCAGTTGACGGATCAGCCTAGAATATCGTTGTTACACGGCAGACCGAATTAACCATGGGGGCATCGAAGATGGCGAATCGACTCAACGGCAAGGTAGCGATAGTTACCGGCGGCAATAGCGGTATCGGCGAGGGCACGGCACAGCTATTCGCGCAAGAAGGTGCCAAAGTCATCATTATGGCGCGCCGGGAAGACCAAGGTAAATCTGTCGAAGCTGCTATCCGAAGTACGGGTGGTGAGGCAACATTCATCGCATGTGACGTCGGAGACGAATCGATGGTGAACACAGCTGTCGAGCAGGCAGCGGATGTGTATGGCGAAATCAACGTTCTCTTCAACAACGCTGGCGGTGGCGGACGAGAGAACTTCCCGAACGAATCTAGCGAAGAGTTCACCCGGGTGATTAATACGAATCTAAACGGAACGCTCTATATGAGTCAGGCGGTATGGCCGCATATGGTGTTAGCAGGTGGCGGGGCTATCGTGAACATGTCGTCTGTGGCTGCAACTCGTGGTACGAGTCCGAAAATGCATGAAAAATTCGGTTCCACTTCATCTTCCTACTGGGCAGCTAAAGCCGGCGTCGATGCCATGACTCGTTATATGGCGGGAATCGGCGGCGGAGTCGGAATTAGAGTGAACGGCGTCCGACCCGGCCAAATTATGACTCCCGGTGCCACTCGCGGGACGATCACAGATGCTGATGGCGGACACCATGCGTTCGAAGGAATGTTCGAGCTAATGCAGATGATCGATGGTCCGGGATACCCAATAGATGTGGCAAATCTTGTTCTGTTTCTGGTTTCTGGAGAATCCCGTTTCATCACAAGCCAAATCATCCACATCGACGGCGGTACACCTGTTCAGATCTAACGGCACTCACATCAAGTGCCTCCGGCGGCGATGGCAGGTTTTGCGGATCAGTGGGTGTAACAATTCGTCTGTCCACTCTTCGGGCCGTTTATCTTCGACTGTTCATCTCCCCCAGCTACTACACATCAAATCAAGGTTTAATCACTTAGGTTGTACTAGCTCTTAAAAACAAGCGGGACTCACAGTCCTTAGATAAATGTAGTAATGAATAGTAGTCAATATCGATGTGGAATTTTCACAGTATTACTAATGCACTATTCCAATTCCTACTGCTAACAGTAGATCCTGACATCGATTCAATGACTGCACTGAATCACGACCTTGGCATAGCATTATCACGTTACCAATAATTACGTAATCAGCGTATATCGGAGTGAGAGCCCCCCGGGATCCTCCACCTCCACGGCGATCCTTAGTACCCTCGTCCCAACGTACGTCTACAGAGCGAAGTAGAGCGTCTGGTCCGGTTACTTCCTCTGCGTACTCCATCCCTTTCTCAACTGCACTCGTATGATCAGGATAAATGCGTAGTTCGTACTGAATTGAATTGCTGTCGGGTGGAGTGAAAAAACCTTTATATGCTGCATCTGCCATGGGTAGCGCGGAAACGTCGTACTCTTTGGACAGCTTAAAAGGTGCTTTTTCAAAGCTACTTAGATCTCGAATGGTCTCATCCGGGTTAATTTTCGAAAATGAATCTTCAGGCTCACTATCACCAGATGAACATGAAGATCCAAATATCGCTACAGCAACTACGAGCGCACACATAATTGCTGGAGTGGTCATCGGTATCTTTATCATTCAAGCCCTCGTTTTTCAGGTAAAAGAGCATCATAACGGTCGATTTCGGTCGAGTGGTACACAGCTAATTAGCGTTAACCGAAAACGTGCGCCACAGTGGGCGCACGTTCTCAAGTTTAGTTTCAGTTTGGTGACGGGCCGGGGACTTGAACCCCGAACCTAGTGATTAAGAGTCACTTGCTCTGCCAATTGAGCTAGCCCGTCACTGAGTTCACTTAACAATTCAATCGGAGCGCATCCACACTGTCAACGGCAAATCAACTAAGTTACGCGATCAGTCAAACTCGGTTACCACCAGTAATTCGCTCGAATCTCCGAAGAATCCTTCTAGATTCCGCTTCGGACATCATCGCTCGGCTGTTTTCCACACGCGAGAAACTTGCTAAAGCGACATACGCCATACCTTCGAAGTACAACTAGAGCGCCGATTCGTCTCTCTCACCGGTGCGCACCCTAATAACTTCCGAAATCACCGATACGAATATTTTCCCGTCGCCGATAGAGCCTTCTTCGGAGCTCTTAGCCGCTCCGAGGATTGCTTCGATAATTTTGTCTTTATCGCCATCCCTAACAACTATTGTTATAAGGACCTTAGGAAGCGACGTCCGTGTGGCAGTTGTTGCACCCCTACCTGTGAACACTTCAACGCCCTGCTGTTGACCACGTCCGTTCACGTTTTGAACGTTAAACCCACGACAATCGACAGCGTCTAACGCATCAATGATGATGTTAATTCGATCGGGACGCACAATGGCTTCTATTCTGATCACGTAATTGTCCTAAATGGTTACCGCGTTACTGTGCGGCGAATAATAGCGTGTTTACAGCCCCTTGTTTTTAGCAAAGGGCAACAAGGGTTAGTAAGTCGGTTAGTCGGTTAGTCAGCTCCGTCTGCGACGTATCCACGTTCACCGTGCAGTGTGATATCAAGACCGAGATCTTCTTGTTCCCTTGTGACTCTGAGTCCTAGCCCTGGAATAACGTCGAGAATTTTCAAAATAATAAAGGTCATAATTCCTGAATAAACGGCAACAGCTATGACTGCTCTAAAGTTCGCCCAAAGAAGACCTGTTTCTCCGTCGATCAACCCAACGTTCTGCATAATTCCGTTGTCGTCGATTTGTTGAACGGCGAATATGCCAGTTGCAATTGAGCCCCATATTCCACCAACACCGTGAACAGCGAACACTTCCAAGGCGTCATCGATTCGGGTCTTGGACATCAATTTCACAGCTGAATAAGCGGCGATGCTGCCCACAATTCCTATTCCAAACGCACCCATCGGCCCAACGAATCCGGCTGCCGGCGTAATCGAAGCCAGTCCGGCGATTGCACCTGTGGCAAAACCAACGCCACTGGTTCGACCAGTCGATTGGTAGTCCAAAACCATCCACACCAATCCTGCGATTGCCGCAGAAGTGTTTGTCACGAGGAACGCCGTGACGGCGACACTGTCGGCAAGTAGACCTGACCCAGCGTTAAAGCCGAACCATCCGAACCACAAAAGACCGGTTCCTAACAGAACGTATGGAACGTTATGAGGTTCTACACCTCGCTCGACTTGGCGTCTTGACCCAACCATACGCGCCACAACAATTGCGGCGATACCGGCAGAGGCGTGAACGACGATTCCACCAGCGAAGTCGAGTGCACCGATCCCAGCGATCCAACCATCAGCAGCCCATACCCAGTGAGTCACCGGAACGTAAACGACCGTGACCCAAACAAAGAGAAACACTATGTAAGTCGTGAATTTGAATCTCTCAGCAAAGGCACCGGTGATCAGTGCCGGGGTGATGATGGCAAACATCATCTGAAAAATAGCGAATAGCATCGGCGATATACCACTGTCGGTACTCTCAGCCGATACGTTTCGGAACCCGACAAAATCGAAGTTACCTATAAAATCGCCGCCCGCTCCGAACGCCAGACTGTAACCCCAAAGGACCCACAATACGCTCACAACGCCCATAGCGACGTAGCTGTACATCAATGTAGAAACGACGTTCTTCCCGCGAACTAAACCGCCATAGAAGAAGGCCAGACCGGGAGTCATGAGAAGTACTAATGCCGACGCGGTCAGCATCCAAGCTACGTTGCCGGGATCAGACATATTCGAGCTCCATTTTCTTTCTGTTGCGAACCAATTAAAAGTCAGGGCAAAAGGACGAACTAAATTGTTCCTGCTCGCTACTTTGCGACGAGCAATGAGCAGAAAATTGGCATGTACACCGAAGTTGATCCCTGAGCATCACATTCGGCTAACTATCACCGAGTAAACCTAGCAAACGATTCACCGTTTACAAATAGTTCGTCTCCGCTAATTGAGATTTCTTCTGTAATCTCGGGAAATTATGCTTCTGACATCATCTCGCCACCGACCGACCAACTGGCCTTTTCTACATCTTGGAAGATAATCGTTGTTGCCGAATCAGGCACTCCAGCAGTTTCAGAAATGGCTTTTGTGATCGCCTTAGCGAGATCGGCTTTCTGTTGGTCGGTTCGACCGGCATAGAGAGCTACGTTTACTATTGGCAAATTCTTCTCCTTAGTTTCGAAATGGCGTTATTGACACTAATTTTCCGGTCGAATTATAGGCGGCAAGCGCTCGTATAAATGGGTTTTGGAGACAAAATATCTGAACGAATTGATACTTTGCCAATATAATCGACTCCATATATGAAGCCTCCGATAAACAATGACAGTACGAATATGAATGAATTCGAACTCATTGCTCGTCTTTCTGAACTCGAATCTGCCAAAAACATCGAAGGTGCTGACACCGTTATTACCGGTATTGGTGATGATGCAGCGGTGGTCTCGACACCCGCCAGCCAAATGTTGCTGACAACCGACGCAATTGTCGACGGTGTTCATTTCCGATCTGCCGACGAACGCTGGTTCGACATTGGCTGGAAGTGTGCGGTTTCAAATCTCAGCGATATAGCTGCCATGGGTGGCGTTCCCGATCATGCGTTGGTTACTTTGGGTGTTCCGTCAAGGGCATCTGTTGATACGTTCGCTGATTTCTATGACGGCATGAACGCTGCTTTTTCCGAGTTCGGTGGATCGATTGTTGGGGGCGACGTTGTTTCTTCTCCAATCATGTTCGTGAACATCGCCTTAAGTGGTCATCCATCAACGGATTCATATGGCGAGCCAATGACCATGCGACGCACCGAAGCGCAGGCTGGCGATTTGGTTTGCGTCACTGGACCATTAGGTAGCTCCGCAGGCGGACTCAAAGTGCTGTTCAGTGGTGAAACAAACCCAAGCGGGGAAATTCTTGTCGATCGCCACTTTCGCCCTACTCCACGAATCGAAGTTGGCAACAAACTTGTCGCATTTGGAGTTCGTTGTGCAATGGATATCAGCGACGGACTAGTTGGTGATCTTGAGAAGATTGCGAAACTAAGTGGTGTCAAAATTACGATTGAGATGGTGAATATCCCGCTCGCAACTGAGTTAATATTTATGTTTGGAACTAGTGCTATCGAGCTCGCTCTCAGCGGTGGTGAAGACTATGAACTAGCGTTCACAGCATCAAAATCTCTAGTAGACGATCTTGTCGCTAACAAAGTCGATCTCACAGTTATCGGCAGCGTATCTTCGAGTGAATTACCGAGTGGTCAAGTGGACGTAGTTGATGAGAACGGCGAGCTGTACGAACCGATTCACAAGGGATGGGATCATCTGAATGATTGAAACTGCCCAGCCAAGCCAGCCGAGCCCTGCCCTACTACTGGTATCCGATTCGGAAGACGATACTGTCCGAATTGGTAAATCGATCGGATACGCTATTCGATCCGGCGATACGGTTTTGCTTTCGGGCGACCTAGGAGCAGGTAAAACAAGAATGGTTCATGGCATGGCTGAAGCTATCGAAAGCCCAGTCTCTGCTCGTAGCCCAACCTTCGTCATCATCAACGAATACCCCGGAAAGATTCACCTTAGTCACTGTGATCTATATCGCCTTGGCTCAATCGACGAGGTGGAAGAGCTTGCGTTGGACGAGCGACTCATAAATGGGGCATTGGTGATTGAATGGCCTGAAATCGGGGGAACAGCGTTGCCGTACGACGCTCTATTCCTGAAAATAGTTAACGGCGATCACGACGACCAACGGATCATCACCTTTACGCCAACTGGCCCCGGTTCAGCAAACTTGCTTAGCCGTTCTGCCGCCGTGTTCGAATCACTCGATGGCGCTGTCGGGTTGACTTACTCATCAACACCTGAACAGACAGGCCAACCGGAAAATTGATCTTATTAGCAATCGATACATCGACTCGTTTCGCCGGAGTCGGTGCCATGGACAGCGAAGGCAAGCGAGAAACCCGGACTTGGCGATCGAACCAGAACCATGGTCGAGAACTGATGCCCGCCGTCGTTGAATCGCTATCCGAACTTTCGCTAACGCCTAAAGATGTAACTCACGTAGCTGTCGCTCTCGGACCAGGCGGATTTAGTGCCGTACGAGTCGGAATTAGTTTGGTTCTTGGGCTCGTAGTAGCCAAGCAGCTTCCGGTTCTGGGCATAGCGACTCACGATGTGGAATTAGAACCACATCGTAAATTGATCGATGCCGAAACACCCGTCTACACGCTAATCCCAGCTGGTCGAAACGAAGTGTCATGGGCTCGGTACACGACAGATTCAGATCCCAAGACCGGCATTGATTCACCAGAAGAACTTGCACTAATACTCGAACCGAACGCACTTCTATGTGGCGAAGCGTGCGATTTGATGGCTGGGCACGTTGAACAAATTCGCTTTCGAGGTCAGCCGGCGCCGACTCGAGACCCGAATTCGATTATAGATATCGCACTCACCAGCTTCGAATCAGGTCTATCGACTCCATACACAGAACTTCGACCAATCTACGCCCGCCCACCTTCGATCAGCACACCGAAACCTCCCAAGTAACTGAAATTGTCCTAATCCGTCGCCAACAACAGAAATTTCACGGCACAATGATTAGACACAATTCCTGTAAATCCTTTTAGGGAGAAGAAATGACAATGGAGCGAACACTCGTACTGGTAAAGCCTGATGGTGTACAACGCGGACTTGCCGGTGAGATTATCGGGCGACTTGAGCGAACAGGCCTACAGATCGTCGGCATGAAGCTGATGCAGATTTCCGACGAACTAGCCGGCACTCACTACGGTGAGCACAAAGGCAAGCCCTTCTACGATGGACTCGTAGGATTCATCACTTCTTCTCCAGTGGTTGCGCTTTGCCTTGAAGGCCCAAGCGCTATTTCGACCACCCGAAAGATAATGGGTGCGACAAACCCAGCCGACTCGGCACCGGGAACAATCCGAGGCGATTTCGGTGTCGACATGGGTCGCAACCTGATCCACGGTTCAGCCAATGAAGACGATGCAGCACGAGAAGTGACGCTGTTCTTCAACGATTCTGAACTGACTTCGTACGACCGTGCGACTCAGCCTTGGATCGTAGAGTAAGTATCTCGATTAAATAAAAAAACGCCGGTGGGAAATAAGTCCGCACCGGCGTTTTTCGTTTAACGTATGTATCGCTATTGAACCCGGACAACTTCCGTTGCACGCGCCCAGAGTTGTTCAAGTCCGTAATGCTCACGTTGGTCCTTGGTGAACAGATGAACAACCACTCCTGTGAAATCGATTAGAACCCAGCCACCGCCGCCAGAACCCTCACGGTGAGTTACGTGAACACCCATCTTTCGTGAACGACGGCTAATATCCTCAGCCATCGATTCGAGGTGACGATCGGTCTCACCACTGATAATTACGAAATAATCGGCGAAACTACTCACACCATCAGTATCGAGCAGAACGATGTCAGATCCGAGTTTCTCGGATGCCTCATCGACCGCAGCTCGGGCGATTTCTTCGTTAGTGGCGATTGTCTTTGTTTTGGTCGTGTCTTCCATTGTTTTAAATTATAGACACAATCGGCCTGATTCCCACTCAGTATTTTTAGATATTCCGTTTAACCGTTGTTTAGCAGTATTTCTATGAACATTTGGTAATCTGAATTGATGGTGGATGTTCAAAACAAGAAAAAACGTGCAGTTGTAGCTATGAGTGGCGGAGTTGATTCGTCGGTTGCGGCCGCCCTGCTCGCCCGCGACGGCTATGAAGTAGTTGGCGTAACCATGCGACTTTTCAACGCTCCGAACGAGAGTGTTGCACGTCTAAACAAGTCGTGCTGCTCGCTCGAAGATGTCGAAGATGCCCGAGCCGTCTGCCGAAAAATCGGAGCAAAACACTACTTTCTAAACTTTGAAGAAGAGTTTCAGAAGCACGTTGTCGACTATTTTGTTGGCGAGTATGAACGCGGGCGCACACCGCACCCCTGTCTCGCTTGCAATGATCGTTTGAAATTCGAATTTCTCGTTCGACGTGCAGAGCTCATGGATGCCGACGTTGTAGCGACCGGGCACTATGCTCGAATTCGGAAAGACAATGGCGAGTACAAGCTACTTGCCGGAATCGACTCGATGAAGGATCAGTCCTACGTCCTATACACATTGAGCCAAGAGCAGCTCTCAAAGCTGGCTCTGCCGATTGGTGACTACTCTAAGGACGAAATACGGGAAGTCGCTCGCGATCTTGGCCTGTCAATTGCTGACAAACCCGATTCTCAGGACATCTGTTTTATTCCTGATGGCGACTACAACCGGTTCATCGAGCCTCGCCTAAAGCGAAAAGCTCCGGGCGATATCATCGATGCCGAAGGCAAGGTGCTTGGTGAGCACGAAGGAATCCACGGATTCACGATCGGACAGCGCAAACGAATCCCGATCTTCAACAGCACCCCACGTCCTATGTATGTGACAGACATAAACGCAGAATCAGGTCAGGTTACTGTCGGTCCAGCCGAAAATCTGATGAAAACGCGTTTGTACGCTTCCGGGGTGAATTGGATATCCGGATCGTCCCCTACCGAATCGATTACGGCCGAAGCTCGAATTCGATACAACGGACGTAATACCCCTGCGAAGGTTCGGGCAGTTTCCGGTGGTGCTGAGATCGAATTCAATGAACCGGTTCGAGCGATCACTCCCGGTCAGGCTGTCGTCTTCTATCAGGACGATGTCGTTATTGGCGGGGGCTTGATAGAGACTTCGCTTCCCGAGCTATCCAAGCAAAATCCGAACGAATCTGGCGATTCCACTGAGCCGTCTGCTATAACGGTCTGAGTTTTCCCAAGTAAGCGATATGCTTCGGGTTCTACTTATATAAGTTAGGCAGGTTCATTCAACGAATCTACTTATTTCTTCAGACTCTTTAAGTATTCAGTTCAGTTGCCAAAAACAACACGTACTCTTCCAGATTTTTCGATTGAGACCGATATCGCAAACGGCTCGAAACTGCTGATTGCTGGCGTCGATGAGGTCGGTCGTGGAACCTTGGCCGGACCGGTCATCGCCACAGCAGCGATTCTTCCTGGCCCTGTTCCTCAGGAACACCGTCTCATCATTAATGACAGCAAAGTCCTGTCAGTGTCCCAGCGAGAACGGGCATTCGCATGGCTAATCGATTGGTGTGTGAGCTACGGCGTCGGCGCATCTACTGCTGCTGAAATAGATTCGGTTGGAATTGTTCCAGCAACCAAGCTAGCAATGTCTCGAGCAATTGCATCGCTTGAACCTCAACCAGACCATCTAATTATCGATGCTGTTGATCTTGATCAGATCTCAATTCCGCAGACCTCGATCATCAAGGCCGATACACGGAGTCAGAGTGTGGCTGCAGCTTCGATTATTGCGAAAGTAACCCGTGACCGACTGATGGCGGAGGTGTTCGATTCTGAATTTCCCGGTTATGGATTCTCCGCCCATAAGGGCTACGGCACGGCGATTCACATGTCGGCTTTAAAAAAACTAGGGGCTTCACCGATTCACAGACGAAGCTTCAAGCCGGTTAAAGACGTCCTGGTCGTAAACGAGTAGTCCGGTCCCTCTCGGTTTGTTCTACGTTTGTTTTTCGGGCCTAGGGCTATAGAAGGATTTGGATATTTTTGGGCTTTACCAGTGAAAAACTGAACTTACCGCCCGGAGCCGGTCGAGCCGATCATGCAGCGGTGCGGAATATGTGACGGCAGAACTTGGTTATGAAATTGTCGAAACTAATTTTGATGCCCAGAAAGGAGAATTCGACATCATTGCCAAATCTGACTCCATCCTTGTATTTATCAAAGTTAAAACTCGGACAAATCAAAAGTCAGGATTTGGTGACAATCAGATTTCTTCTCGCAAAGCCCAGCGTCTACAGGCAACAGCTCTTCGACATATAAAAAAGGTAAGTAACTTCGACGTTTATGTTGATTGGCGCATCGATTTACTAAGTACTCGGTGAATACTTGAGTGTACAAAATCGACCGCTTATTTGATCATTTTACGATGCTCTAGAAAATGACCATTGGGTTCACAGGTGACCCCGTAACAGTGGGCATTTTTAGCGGCAGAATCGAAATCATAAACTCCCACTTTCCTCGCTTTCTGCACTCTTCAGCGAGATCGTCGAGCCATGCGTTGTCGAGGATCCAGAGCCCAAGACCTACTATTCCAACCTGGTGAACTGGATTCGAAAACCTCTCGTACGGGTTAGGTCCGATATCGTTGCCAGTATCAGATCCCATCACTGCTACTCCACGTTCGTGAAGCAGTGGCAATATCTCAGGTGAAGGACCAGAAGAACCTCCTACGTTCACATCAACTGGTCCTGTTATTTCCCGCTGCCCTAGCTGACCCGTTCGAAGCAGCAAAACGTCCCCTTGTTCAACTTTTACGCCATGTTCACGCTCTGCGGCTTCAATATCGGCCACTCCAACCCCATCTCCACGTTCGATGAACTCGACCCCGCGTAGTAACGGCGCATCTACGAGAATGCCTTTCGTCACTATTCCGCCAGTAGCAGCCATTACATCGAACTCAGTTGCGCCGTCTTGAACTGATACGACACTTGAAGGCCGCCCATTATAAGTTTGACCATCCCAAAAAAAATGAGCGAGGCTATCGATATGTGTCACAGTGTGACCGTGGAATATCAGACCAAAGTAGTCCATCGCTACTTGGCGATCGACTCCTTCACCCGGTCGATAGCGATCCCCCGCAGTCACCATGAAGTGCTGTGGCGGTTTCGGTACGTCGACTGACGCTGCAAACTCGATCGGACGCGCACAACTGACCGTTACGCCTTCTTTGACCAAACTCAGCGCCTCGAGAGTTTTTTCCTTCGACAGATGATTCAGTGTCCCTTTTTGGTCACTTGTGCCCCACCTACCCCAATTATTGAGATCGGATTTCAACCAACTTAGTAAATCGTCTTGAGAAGGCCAATTGACGGTCATTGATGGATCGCTCCCTAGGCACATAGCCAAATTCGAAGTTGTCACTAACTTTGGCGAAGGTTATACGAATACGTTCAACGAACGGACAGCCCGTCTAATTATTTCGCTTTGAATTACTAAGTAGTCAGATCGTATAGCCGGTTACCGCTACAGATTTACATTAAAGTGGAGCCAACTGAAAGAGTCAGCAAGTGATCTTGTAAAGCACTGAACATCTAATTATCAATCCCACTTCCTTACTGCTTATACGGCACTAAATTTTTGGTGACATGGACCGAAACTATTCATGGCTGATCATCATCTAAACATGCAGTGTTAGGTCTCAATAAACCGTCACACGCGGAAGGCTCAGATTTTTACCGAAATCTGTGTGAGTTTTCCTACTGCATGTCGGTCAAATTAAAAAAACGTGGCTTACTTGAATTATCTTGCCCGGGAATAATCTCCATCACTTGCCATCTATATCGATCTCTCATTTCCCAGTTACTCTTCGAAACATCAACCTCTCTGAATCTCATTTGGTAACTACCGTAGCAAGAATAAAAACGTTGCCTGACTATACTCAACTTAAACTCGATGCTGGGTTATTGAATTGTTTCAATCGCCACAATCCACCTCTCAATTCGTTGACTGCAAATTACGCCGATGCTAGCGTTCATTGGTCAACTTAAGGATGGGTGAAGTCGTATCGGGTTCGAAACACGGAATTGAACGACTGTCCGTAGTCCCACCTTCAATACGTACCTTCCGTATCGACTGCGCGTAAGCAGTGAGGAATGGAGGGTTTTTTTGCGGAGAAATTTAAATGGAATCGATCTTGCTTGCAATTGCAGCAGGAGCTGTTGGTCTTGTGGCAGCTGGCCTACTCGCCATGCGAGTTCTAAAACAGCCTCAGGGCAACGATGAAGTTCGAGCTATTGGTGATCTAATTCAGGAAGGTTCATCGGCGTTTCTTCGTAAGGAATATTCAATCCTTGCGGTATTCGTCGCAGTCATTTTTGTAATCCTGGCACTGTTCATCGACTACAACATTCTGGACAACGACAAAATCGCTAAACTCAGTGTAGGCGGTGCAATGACATCCCAAGGCCCATGGACGGCCATCTCCTACATATTGGGTGCCATCGGCTCAGCTCTCGCCGGATTTGTTGGTATGAGCATCGCTGTTCGAGGTAACACACGAACAGCCACTGCAGCACAAACCGGACTCAACAAAGCACTTCAGGTTGCATTCAGCACCGGTGCAGTGATGGGGCTATCAGTAGTCGGTATCGGTATTATTGGTGTTTCAGCACTCTGGCTTCTCTTTGAGAATCCGAACGTGATTGCTGGTTTCGGATTCGGAGCTTCGTCAATCGCTCTTTTCGCTAGAGTCGGTGGCGGCATCTTCACGAAGGCCGCTGACGTTGGAGCTGACCTAGTAGGTAAAGTTGAAGCAGGACTCGATGAAGACGACCCTCGAAACCCCGCCGTTATTGCCGACAATGTCGGTGACAACGTCGGGGACGTGGCGGGAATGGGTGCCGACCTGTTCGAATCGTACGTCGGTTCGATCATCGCAACTATCTCACTCGCGTTCTTCGTAGTCAGCTCGACCGGTGTTGTATCTGCAATTCCATTTGAAGTCGACGCTTCAAGGGCAATTCTGCCTCTTGTGATCGCGGGTATCGGCATCATCGCTTCGATTCTAGGAATGTTCTTAGTACGAACCGGCGACAAAGCCGATATGGGCAAGCTGCTCTGGACTCTCCGCTACGGAATCTTCAGCGCAGGTGCTCTATCGCTAATCGGTACTGCCGTTTACATCAACATGAACGAATCGCTTTCGTTCGACCTATTCTGGGTCGTAGTCACAGGCATCGTCGTTGGTCAGGTGATCGGAACTTCGACAGAGTGGTTTACTTCCTACGAAGGACTGAAACTTTTCGGTAAGGAATTCAATCCTGTGAAATGGATTGCTCAGCAGTCTGAAACTGGCCACCCATCGACAATCATTGCAGGTCTGTCAGTTGGTCTTTACAGCACGGTGATTCCTGCAATTGCAATTGTCGTTGGAATCTACTTCGCAAACGAGCTAGCTGGTCTCTACGGAATCGGTCTCGCTGCGGTTGGAATGCTTTCGACTCTTGGTATCACTCTTGCTACCGACGCTTACGGCCCTGTTGCCGATAACGCTGGTGGAATTGCCGAACAGGCTCACCTCGAACCTGAAGTACGAGAGCGTACAGACTCTCTAGATGCTCTTGGCAACACCACTGCTGCTACCGGTAAGGGTTTCGCCATCGGATCGGCCGTTCTAACGGCCCTGGCTCTTCTAGTGGCATATGCATTCGCCACCGGGGTCACCGAACTCGACCTATTGAACCCTAAGGTTCTAATGGGCACGATCATCGGTGGACTACTTCCGTTCGTGTTCTCAGGTCTTACGATGCAGGCAGTTGGAACAGCTGCTGCAGCGATGATCGAAGAAGTTCGACGTCAGTTCCGAGAGATCCCTGGTCTTCGAGAAGGTAAAGAAGGCGTGAAGCCTGATGCTGCTCGAGCAGTTGCAATCAGCACTGAGGGTTCACTCAAGGCAATGATCGTGCCGGGTCTCATCGCAATCATCGCTCCAATCGCGATTGGTTCACTGATGGGAGCTCATGCTCTTGGTGGCATGCTCGCAGGATCGATCGTTTCGGGATTCTTGTTGGCCATCTTCATGGCTAACGCAGGTGGAGCATGGGACAACGCTAAGAAGTTTGTTGAACTTGGCAACTTCGGTGGTAAAGGTTCTGATACCCACTCTGCTGCAGTTACCGGTGACACCGTTGGTGATCCGTTCAAAGATACATCGGGTCCTGCGATCAACATTCTGCTGAAGCTCATGGCAATCGTTTCGCTAATCTTCGGACCTCTTTTCGTCTAATCACTGACGAATAGGAATCTTCCGAGAAGCAGACGAACCTAAAATCGCTAAACAAAACGCCCGGGTCGTAATCGACCCGGGCGTTTTTACATTCTTACTTAAATTGCTTTCTTAACATCTGGTCTTCGGACACCTAACGAACGAAACGGTTGGCGACCTTTTCGTGACCAATGACTGACGAAGGTCCATGACCTGGCCAGACGACCGTTTCGTCAGGAAGCTTGAACAGCACGTTTCGAATACTGGCGATCTCCTGCTGCTCGTCACCACCAGATAGATCAAACCGACCGATCGACTCTCGGAACAACGTGTCGCCAGTAAATACATGCCCAGCGATGTAGAGCGAGCTGCTGCCTTCAGTGTGACCGGGAGTAGAAAGTACTTTGATATCAACACCTTTCACCGACACGACATCCTCGTGCTTGAGTGCCTGAGACGGCGCAGGAGGCTCTACAAAGTCACCCAGCATGTTCTTCAGCCAATCAATCTGCTTAGCGGCTGCGGCGACATCTTCATGCCCGATCAAGAAACTGCAGCCATACCGTTCAACTAACGGCGCTACTGCCCCGGTGTGATCTGCATGGGCGTGCGTTGAAATTATCGAATCAGGTGTCAACTGGTTTTCTTCGATGAATCCGACGATCTTCGCAGGTTCAGCACCGGGGTCGATCACTATGCAGTCAGACTCGCCGTCCGAGTGAATAACATAGCAGTTCGTTGCAAGCACACCAACCTGCATCACGTGGACATTAATCACAGTTTCGATCTCCTAGAAGGTAGTCGAGAGCCAGTCTGCTAAATCGCGAACAGTTAACGTTTCGAAATAAAACATCGAAACAATTCCGCCAGCAATTTAATACGGACCGTAGGGTATCAACACTCGATTTAAACCTATTAATCGAGCTACATACAATACGATTTAAACGGTTCCACTAATCAAAATCCCTAAGTACAAACCCAATACCAGACGGGATATGGACGCGCTCGATGAACAACAACGCCTTCGATGGGGTAGTGAGGAGGGGATCAATCGATGACGACGTTGATTACAGCGCCAACGAACAGACCGAGAATTGCGAAGAGTCCGGGTTCCACAGGTCTTTCATCGCTATTAGTTGTGATCGACCGATGTGACGGTCTGCCACCCTAGTCACGTGTGTGACAAACATTTCCACCGGCGGCATCAGGCAATTCCATCGATACTCCTAGTCGATATCACGTGCCGATCTTCGGTAATACCTCTTGCTTGAGTAAGCCCAATGAGGTTTTCCAAAACCCTTCAGGTTCCCACTCGTGCCCCATAGCCATGAGTGTTCCAAACCCACCGACAGATTCTTCCATGGCAGACAGCTTTTCAGTTACCTCTTGGGGTGATCCCACGATGAATATGTTGTCTATGAGATATTCGACAGTTACGTCGGAGTCAGGCATGTTCGGATCGATCTTGAGAAGTCCCATCATCTTCGATCGTGGCAGTAACTTAAGGAAATACCCCTCCATGTCTCGTGCCAACGTCCCCGTCAGAGCCTGCTTACGGGCTTCGGCACTCGAATCCGCAACCATTACCTCTCGGGCAATTCTCCAGTTCGAACGGTCGGCTACCTTCCCTACTTTCGAAGCCCCGGCTTCAACTGCGGTCCAGTGAGAACGAAGCATTGCCTCAGGAACGAAGTTGATACTCATCGGAAGCCAGCCTCGTTCGCCCGCCAATGTGAGCGTCTCGGAGTTTGGAGATACACCAGCCACTCCGATAGGAGGATGAGGATCCTGATAGGGTCGGATATGGACCCGGAGAGCTATATCTTCTTCTGGTTCCGGGATATTGAATTCCCACCATTTGCTCTTGTAATTCCCTGGCTTGGGATCTTTCCATAACTGCAGCACCAACTCGATCGCCTGTCGAGTCATCTCTCGATTATCGCCCGATCGCGGGTCAAACCCGTTCACATGAAGATCTCCAGGAAAACCACCTGAGCCAACTCCCCAGTTCAAGCGCCCTTTCGACATTTGGTCGAGTTGAGCGATTCGATGAGCGATATAGAACGGATTGTGGTTGGGCATGCACGTGACACCTGTCCCTAAGCGAATCTGCGAGGTAACACCGAGAGCCTGAGCTATGAGTAAATCAGGCGCAGGGATGTTTTCCCATTCGGCTGTGTAGTGTTCCCCAATCCACGCTTCGGAGTACCCTAATTCATCAAGGTAGACAAGCTGTTTTAGATCAGCCTCGAGCGTATCTGCGATATTTGCACCAGGTGGGTGCAGTGGCATCGTAAAGAAACCTAGTTCCATTCCAGTCTCCGAGTTGAGTTGGTGTACTTCTCTAGAAAATTGAGAATTGTACGTATTCGAGGCATCCTACAACGAAATCGACATGACTAACGCGATCTTCTCAAACTTAGTAATTAACTAAAGTGTGTTAGCGATGAACCGGGCGGTAATCACACTGAGGATGATTAGTCGTCTTCTAGTTTGACCTGCTCTTGAAGCCTGAACAACGTATTTATCGCCTCGATAGGCGTCATGTTCGAGACGTCGAGTTCTTTCAGCTCATCTACAAGGTCACTACTCAACTGCTGATCCCCAAGAGGCATCTGTAACTGGAATCCTGCCGGTCGAGGTGTCGATTTGGCGCTGTTCTCCAGCTCATCGAGAAGATCCCATGCCCTACTCACCACGGCTCCCGGCATTCCCGCCAAACGTGCAACGTGCACTCCGTACGAACGGTCGGCCCCTCCGGGTACGATCTGGTGCAGGAACACAACTTCGCCGGCCTCTTCGGAGACTGCAACACGTAAGTTGTGCGCCCGTGGCAGTTGATCGGCCAGTTCGGTCATCTCGTGATAGTGAGTGGCAAACAAGGTTTTACAGCCCAATTTAGGCGAATTATGAATATGCTCAGCAACAGATCGAGCTATCGCCAACCCGTCGTAGGTAGAAGTGCCACGACCGATTTCGTCGAGTATAGCCAGCGAACGACTCGTCGCCTGATTCAGTATCGACGCTGTTTCGACCATCTCGACCATAAATGTCGATTGTCCACCTGAAATATCGTCGGAGAGCCCTGCCCTCGTGAAAATGCGGTCCACAACTCCGATTCTCGCCTTCGTAGCCGGTATGTAGCTCCCAACCTGTGCCATGAGCACCAATACCGCCGCCTGCCGAATATAAGTCGACTTACCCGACATGTTGGGACCGGTGATGATCATCACTTGTCGTTGATCGTTCGAAAGATCGATATCGTTGGATATAAATCGGCCTGGCCCCAACGATGATTCAACCACCGGATGCCGTCCGCCCTCAATTTGAAGAGCGGTGTCGTCATCTACTAACGGTCGTACCCAACCGTTCTCAGCGGCTGCCTGTGACATTGAAACCAGCGCATCGAGAACACCAAGCGCACTTGCCGTTTCCATGATTCTGTCGCCGTGAACAGCAACCTCTCCGCAAACACGTCGAAATACTTCACGTTCTAGCTCGCTGATTCGATCACGGGCACTGAGAATTTTTGACTCAAGTTCTTTGAGCTGTGGAGTGATGAATCGTTCTCCGTTCGCAAGCGTCTGACGCCGTTCAAACGAATCAGGAACCAAATGAGCATTGTTTTTGGTAACTTCGAGATAGTAACCGAACACCCGGTTATAGCCGATTTTCAGGCTTTTGATACCGGTAGTTTCTCTATGATCGGCTTCGAGAGCGGCAATACTCGATCGAGCATCGCCAGAAAGTGATTTGACCTCGTCAAGTTCCGCATGAAATCCTTCACGGATTGCCGAGCCTTCCCCAACTGTGATCGAAGGCTCGTCCGGGATCGCCGCATTGAGCAGCTCAACGGCTTCCGACGACGAGTGAAGTCGACCGATTACTGAACCACCAGGAATAACGGCATCTGGCAGTGAAGCGATTAGTTCAGGAATTACAACCAGCCCAGTTCGAAGTGAAGCTAGATCACGAGGAGTGGCGGTATTGGTTCTCACCCGGTTAGTGAGGCGTTCGAGATCAGACACCTGCCCTAATAGACCCTGAACACGCGAACTGGCTCCCTGGTCACCGACAAACGCTGCAACAACTTCTTGCCGGCGCTGTACGTCATCGGGTTCAAGCAGCGGCCGGGTTAGCCACGCTCGCAAAGTTCGGGCACCCATCGCGGTTTTAGAGAAATTCAAAGTGCGATAGAGAGTAGGTGCGGACGTCTTACCAATCGACGAGCTGAAGACTTCGAGGTCTCTCAGCGCCTTCTGGTCGAGCTTCATATACGAATTGATCGACTCAGTGCGTAGAGAAGTTAATTGCGGGATGGTCCCAAACTGGGTGTCGGCCACGAAATCGAGTACTGATGATGCAGCGACTATCGCCAAGGGCATGTCTTCGCACCCGAACGCCTCTAGTGTGTTCACTTTAAAGTGTTCGAGCAGGCGAGACGTAGATAGATCGGTATCAAGCCGTGTTTCATCCAGCGGGCGAACCACCATGCCAGACTTTTGATCTGTAGCAATTTGTTCGAGAGAAAGCGTGTCAGCGATCAGTTCCGCTGGCGCAAGGCGAAACAGCTCGTCTTTAATATCTGCCAAGGGAAAATCCCCGGTGACAAATTCACTTGTTGAGATATCAACGTACGCTAGTCCCGCTCGCTCGCCATCCGAGACAAGTGCAGCGAGGTAGTTGTTCGTCGATTGATCCAGTAGCGCCGGCTCGATCACAGTTCCTGGAGTCACGACACGTACTACGGCACGCTCGACTAATCCCTTTGATTTTGTAGGATCACTTGTCTGCTCGGCGATAGCGATCTTCAAGCCAGCAGCAACGAGTGTCCCAAGATGATTATCAAGTGCGTGATACGGAATTCCAGCGAGCGGAGCTTTTCCGCCAGCTCCTGATTCCCGTGAAGTAAGCGTAATCCCGAGTACTTTAGACAGTGTGTGGGCATCTTCGTCGAAAGCCTCGTAAAAATCGCCCATACGAATCAGCAAAAGCGAATCAGGATAAGCCGCTTTGAAGTCAAGAAATTGACGCCGACCCGGTGACAGCTTCTTTCCAGTTGCTGTCTTCTTTTTAGTCGCCTTTGAACGAACACCTACCTCGCCGGTAGGATCACCAGAGAGTTCAGGTGAGGCAATTGTTTCTGCAGAGTTAGCAGTATCGGAAGTTGGTGACATCGTGTCCCGATTCTAGCGTGAATCCGAGGCAGATTTTCGACTGTACATAGGTTAGTCGTATCGAATAGTCACAGAATCAGAAGCGGTCCATCGTAATTCTGAGAACGAACTGCCTCTTGGAAGTTCGAAAACCATCATTCCCGTGACCTGATCACCACCATTCATTTTCACCGTGCCCCAAATGGGAATAAACCCAGGCACTAAGAATCTAGGCGCAGCCTCTGCTGAGTAAGCCCGGCTAATCGTATCGATCGGCTGATACGCGCTTTTGTTGCTGTCCAATAATAAAGCCGAGCTTTCATCGACGATCAGATTGACCACACCGGAAGTCTCATTGTTCAGCGTTACTTTCACGTAAACAAGCTCGTTATTCGCCTCGTCTTCAGGCTTCATCGCCCAGTTGTAGATTATCCCGTTCGTGTCGGCACCTTGGTATGTGATGAATTGCTGCTGTTTCGGCTCTTCGGCTCTAATCCAGAGCGTTCGACCGGCGATGTAGAGCGGGTCTCCGCCTTCGGTCTTGAACACCGTGAGCATACTGATGAGTACCACTGCCAAAATGACAGAGAATGCTGTAATACCCATAAGCATGAACGGTTTGTTCTCTTTGGGCACACTGAGTTGGCGTCGGGCAAGAACGGCTCCACCCGCGTCAATATCCATATATTCCGATCCAGGATCACCCCGGAAACCGGAAGTCGGGATGAACTCGAGTCGGACCCTGACCATGTCGCCAGCCATTTTTTCGGCAGAAACAACGTTCCAAGTCAGCTCAGCGTCTCGTAGACGCGGACCGTACTCGTACTTGTTAGCTCGAGCGTACTCGAGTGCACCGGAAACCTGGATTGGAAAGCTCTTCGCCGCTTCCTCGCCAAATTCGAAACTAGCCGATTCAACGGCTGGTTTTACGTCTTCTGATACGGCTGTAACTTCTTCAGTCACCTGAGATTCCTCAGCCGCGTCCTGTTCAGTTCGATTCTCTTCAGTCATCCATTGCTCCACTGTCCGGGACTACCCCGAACCGACAAGCGAGAGTACACGATGTACGGTCGATACCGCACAGTATTTTCACGTTTGCAGAACTAATTATTGCCAAGACTCAGCGAATGAGCGAATTTTAACTCGATATTCGATAAATATTGCGCGTCTATTTTTGCGCCGATGGAAACGTCGCTAGTTGGTCTAAAACATCTTTCAGCGCTTGAAGTACGTCATCAACATCAGTTTCGGTTGTATCTCTACCAAAAGATATCCGAACACTGCCCACCGCCAGCGCTGGGTCGATTCCCATAGCGAGAAGCACGTGAGACGGTTCAAGCGATGCGCTGCTACAGGCGCTACCACTCGAAGCCGCTATTCCTTTAAAGTCCAATCCCAGCAGCACTGGTTCTCCTTCCACACCCGTGAAAGAAAAGTTCGATATTTCTGGAACTCGATCTGTCTTGCTGCCATTGAATGTCGAAGAAGGAATTCGCTCGGCGACGCCGGAGACCAGCTTGGTCGCGAGTTGTTTTATCCGCTTTCTAGATTCGATTCGTTCAGACTCAGCGAGCGTTATGGCCTCACCAAACCCGACGATACTTGCGACATTCTCGGTACCAGACCTACGCTGGCGTTCCTGCCCACCACCGGCAATTAGCGGCTCTAGCTCCACGCCTCGCCTCACATAAAGAGCGCCTACGCCTTTGGGGCCGTAGATCTTGTGTGCCGATAGGCTGAGTAGATCAACTCCAAGATCGTTCACGTTCAGCGAAAGCTTTCCAGCCGCTTGCACCGCATCAGTGTGAATTAGCACGTCTCCGCCAAGCAACTTTGATGCCTCTCGAGTTCGCTGGGCTATCATCGCTACGTCCTGAATCGTGCCTACTTCATTGTTCACCAGCATCACGCTGGCAAAGAAGGTATCGGGTCTGACAGCACGGGCAAAATCGACCGGGTCGACCTTGCCCGTGCTGTCGACTCCTACATATGTAGCCTCGTATCCCAGTTTTTCGAGTTGCTCAATAGGGTGAATGACGGCGTGATGTTCAACAGCGGTGGTGATAATGTGCCCACCGTTAGGTGAACGCATTGCCGCGGATCCTTTAATTGCAAGATTATTTGATTCAGACCCCCCGCCCGTGAAAATTATTTCCCCAGAGCGGCAACTCAAAACCGACGCTAATTGCTCCCGCGCCTCGTCGATTCCGTACCGTGCTTCCCCTGCCAACGAGTACAAACTCGAAGGGTTACCGAACTTCTGGGAAAAGTACGGAAGCATTTTTTCGAACACTTCAGGTCGAACCGGAGTGGTTGCAGCGTGGTCGAGATAATTTATTCGTTCGTCGCTAGATGTCATTCTGCAAGTATTTGCTAAAAAACCGCTTGAAGCAACGAAAGCGTGTAGCCGTTGCTAATTTGCTTGGATAAGATATTTGAGATTTGAAATACGCGAGAATAAATCTGCCGTATCCACGTGCCGTGAGCCCCACGGCGCATTTAATTTTGGCAGAATAGTTCCGTTGTGGTGGGAACCGCCATCATTCAACCGAAAACCGGAGTGAGTAGTTGATCAAAATTGAGCACATGTCGAAAAGTTACGGTCCCTACCCGGCCGTTATCGACATCTCGTTCGAAGTGCTCAAGGGCGAAATCGTCGGATTCCTCGGCCCGAACGGCGCAGGTAAAACGACAACCATGCGAGTTGTGACGGGATACACGCCCCCGACTCAGGGCGATGTAACCGTTGGCGGCTACGACGTCGTATCCCACTCTCTCGACGTTCGCCGGCACATCGGTTACCTGCCAGAGACCGTTCCGCTCTACCTAGATATGACAGTTACGGACTATCTCACCTATATGGGTGAAATCCGTGGCATGAACAAATCTTGGGTGAAAGAACGTTTGCCTAAGGTCATCGACATGGTGAAACTTGGTGAATACAGGAACACACTTGTGGGTAGGCTTTCTAAGGGTTATCGACAGCGTGTGGGTATTTCACAGGCCATCCTTCACGAGCCCGATGTGCTTGTAATGGATGAGCCAACTATTGGTATCGACCCGATTCAGGTTGTCGAAACTCGAGAATTGATTAGCAACTTAGGTGAAGAACACACCATGCTTCTCAGTTCCCACATTCTCCCTGAAGTCAGCGCTATATGTAAGCGAGTGCTTGTGATCAACGATGGTCGTATCGTTGCTGATGACAAGCCAGACGATCTTTCCGAGAAGCTCCAGCACGCTGAACGAATTGAAATCAGCGTTAGGGGAGCAGAAGCACCAGCGTTTATCAACGCTATGCGAGATATTTCCGATGTAGTCGACGCCCGCTCTGACCAGCGAGCATCGGTATTACAACGTTCGGAACGAGAAGACTTTCTTCCGTTCATTGTGGATGCCCGACCTAATGTTATGGCAACCGAAACTATTGCGAAGACCATCATCAACAACGGCTGGGGGCTGGCTAACTTGACACCTCTACCGATGACACTTGAAGAGATCTTCCTCGAACTGACAACCGAAGAGAATTTAGGCGAGTAGGAATTGCGTTTCATATCCGTCATAGCGATCAAAGAGATTCGCACATACTTTGCCTCACCGATGGCCTACGTGGTTTCGGCGGCGTTCCTTGCTATAACAGGCTTTTTCTTCGTCGCATCGGTCTCCGATGCGTTCGCTGAAGCAAGCATTCGTGGTTACTTGGCCGGTGCGATTTTCTTCATGATTTTCATGTCACCAGCCCTCACGATGCGTCTCCTTGCTGAAGAGCAAAAATTGGGAACGCTTGAATTGTTGTTGACTTCACCCCTGCGTGAATTTGAAATTGTTTTCGGAAAGTTCATCGCAGCTTTAGTTACTACAATGGTTATGGTCGGGCTTTCGCTCTACTTCGTGCTTGTGCTGTTCGTCTACGGCGATCCAGACATCGGCCCGTTACTCACCGGATTAGTCGGACTTACCTTGTACGCATCGGCAACTCTTGCGGTTGGACTGTTCGCCTCAGCGCTTAGTAGTAACCAGATCGTGGGGCTCGTCGTTGGATCTGGAATTCTCACGACGCTGACGATTATCGATTTCGTAAGCGCAAGACTTTCGGGGACCGCAGCTCAGGTTATGGATGCATTCCAACTAGGTGCTTCGTTCTCGGTTTTCGATCTTGATAGCTTTGGAGTGGCCGAGGGTGGTCACTTCGCAGATTTCGCACGAGGCATTATCTCGGTAACGGATATTGCCTACTACTTATCAATAACAGCAGTGTTCTTGCTCCTCACAGTTCTTGTGTTGGAAGCAAGGCGATGGCGCTAGGCCAGTATTCAGCAGATGTCCACAGATCAGCAGAACAACCCCGAAAGTCGGCCAACCTCCGATTCTCTTCGTGAAAAGACTCCGATTCTACAGAGTCTGAAAAACAACACGAAATCGATCAGGCAGGCGCTCGCGCTCGTCGGTGTCGGTGCCGTCGTTTTCGGAGTACTCATTTGGGTGTTCCTACGCGGTCTTGAAGGCCCAGCGTTCATCGTTGCCGGGATAGGTTTGATCCTTCTCATCATCGACGCGATTATCTCGCTCGCAACGGTTCGTCAGGCAGTATTCGGCCGTCGTGGCCGGTACGGACTCAACACGGCAATCGTTTTCATCGTCTTCTTAGCCATCGCTGTGGTGCTTAACTTCACTCTTCTCTGGGCAACTGATCGACCGAACCCCGAAGGGTGGTTGCGTATCGACACGACAGCTACCAAACAGTTCTTGCTCGAAGAGCAAGTAATCAACACGCTCGAAAACTTGAAAGAACCTGTAAAAATCACTGCGTTTTTCACGACCGACACAGCGGTTGAAGCAGCTGCATGGCGAAACACCGACGACATGCTCAGGGAGTTCCGTCGTCGATCTGGCGACTTCGAACTTACCTATGTACGAGTAGACCCAGAATTAAATCCGAACGTTGCCACTGCCCTAGGCGTGACTCAGTTCCCGGCTCTAGCCATCGAAGGGGTTGAGAGTCGTCGAACCCAAGTTATCGTAGGTACCAACCCATCGGAAGGCCCTAACGTATTTACCGAGCAACAGGTTGTAACTGGACTACTGGTAATCAACCAGATAGCCCAAAAGAAGGTTATTTTCATCACCGGTCACTCAGAGCGTGACCTAACCGATGTATCCACCACGACAGCTATCGGGCTCGCAGCTCGTGCGTTAAACCGTGAAAACTACGTTGTCTTGAACGAGACTCTCCAGGAACTCGGCACTCGGATGTCATCGCGCAATCCCCAGGAAATTCCTGCCGCAATAGTTTTCGCAAACCCGATACAAGACTTACTTCCGATCGACCAGCAGGCGCTACTAAACTATGCGCGGCTCGGCGGTAGCATCCTATTTTTGTTTGAGCCTGACGTAACTCCGGAAAGCTTCAAACAGTTCCTGTCTCGCTACGCTGTGGCAATTGGTGATGGTGAAGCTGCTGATACGGCAAGCTTCGTCGCTCCAAGCCCCACATTCATCCAAGTCAAGAAGAGCAATGGTCAGATTCCAGCGCACCCAGTGACTATAGGATTTGAAGTTCTTTACATGCCTGGAACAACCCACTTCGGTTGGGCTATCGACCCAGGATCAATTCCTCTTGTCGATGAAGTAACCCCTCTTGTGAAGCAGGGAATACTGGCTTCCACCACTCTCAGCAGTTGGTCGGAAACGGATCCAGACACTCTCGCATTCGATATCGACACTGAAATTGCCGGCCCGCTGCCACTTGCGGTTGTCGTTGAGGCGGTTGGTGAAGTTGCTGGTGGTGTTTATTCAGACGGAGAGCAGCTCGTCACACTGAATATGATCGTAATTGGGGATACTGACTTCGCTACCAACAACTACTTTGGTTCTGCGAATAACTCCGATCTGTTCGTCAATTCAGTCAACTATCTTGCCAAAGACTACGAGCTAATTTCGATTCGAGCGAAGACTGATGCGAACAGGCAGTTGTTCCTAACCAAGAATGAACGTGATTTCGTTCGTTGGTCTGGATGGCTTCTCATGCCATCTTTGATCAGTCTATTTGGGTTCTGGACATGGTGGAGAAGGCGCTAAAAATATGAATCTGCGTTTTCTGCTCGTCCTAATAACTGTTCTCGCTTATGTGTCAATCGGTGTCACTTGGTTCATAACGAACGAACCCGTGGAGACTAATGAGCCAGACCCACCGTTCTTCTACACACTTTCACCCGATGATCTTCGAAACATCAGTATCGACACTGGTGAAAAAGTCTCCAGTTGGTCGCTACGTGAAGACGTACATAGGTGGTACTTCGACGACCTCGAAAACGTTCCTGCTGATCTCTTCCGTTGGGGTGGTATTACCCAACTTCTCGGTGGACCGCGAACTCAGCGAGTTTTGTCTCAATCGATCGACGATATAACGCTTTATGGATTAGATGATCCGTCTGCCGAGTTCGCTGTCACTCTGCGTGACGGTACCGTTGTGAAACTGGTTCTAGGTAACAACACCCCAGATGGCGAGAACAACTACGCTCGGGTAGAAGGTTTCCCTCAGCTTGTTCTTGTCGATTCGACTTGGGGACGGGTTCTTGAGCGTTTGGTTGATGAACCTCCATACCCAGAGTGGATATACTCTCTAACCGGCGATCCTCGTGAAGTAATCCTGTTCGACAATAACGAAGTAATCCGTGCGTACGGTTACGAGCGTGATACCGATACCTGGACGATATGCGACATCCCGTTAACGACTGATCCATGCATTGGGTCTGAGTTGGCTGACGGCGACGCCCTCATGGCTGAAATAGAGCACTTCGGCAACCCACAGATTAGCGGGGCCGTAGCACTAAATCTCCAAAACGATGTTGATTACGCCCCTTACGGTACGATTCTTGAAGCGCCGTACATCGCAGTTCGAATTGAAAATCGAAACGATGAAACCAACGTTATTGAAGTTCGGCGCCTGACCATGACGATCGGCGACATCACTGATGATGGCGTAAGCCGTTTTGCCGTGGCAAACGAAACCTCGGACGTTATTTTGATCGATTCAGACTGGGCAGATCGAGTTCTCGAACTGTTTTTCGGCGATGTTCTAGCTGATAACGGCTAAGACACCCGATCACTTCACCAGCTCGTTCCTAACGATTACGCCAGAAACTCGGACGCGTAATCAGCCGAAAATCGAACGCTGTGCGTACTCCGTAGCCAAAATGCATCGTTACGCCCGAAGCCAACGCATGAAGTCCCAACGTAATTCGCCCTCCCGCCCTCAGAGAGGGTGATGAGAGGGAATTACGTTGTCAGGTTGCGATAAAGCTGCGGCAGGCGTTTCGGAAGAAGGCTGATATCCGGCAGAACTTCATAGCTAAAGTCTTCCATCATCGTCTTCATGTAATCGTGTCCGGCCTTATCGACGGTCAGACAGAACGGCGTAATACCCATATTACGGGCTTCAATAAGCGACTGACGGGTGTCGTGCACCGCGTATTCTTTTTCGACGCCTTCACGAGAGTAACCGCGGTCCTGTGGTCGCCCGTCTGAGATGAGGAACAGGAATTTCGAACGTGCCTCGACCTCATTGAGCTTAGCGGCTGTGTGACGAATCGCAGGACCCATTCGAGTTGCGTGAAGCGGTGCGATTCTGTCGATACGTCGAGGAACCATGTCAGAGAATTTCTCGTCAATATCTTTGATCGTGTAGAACTCTACATTCTCCCGACCGTAGCCGGAGAATCCGTAGATTCCGTACATATCACCGATCGTTTCGAGCGAGTTGACCAAAAGAGTAATTCCCTCTTTTTCAACATCGACGATTCGCTTGTAAGTGCGACGAAGGCCTTCAGATCGACGTGAACGCAACCAAACCATGTATTCCACAGGGTCGTCAGGCGCACCCCAATCGTCGGACGGCTTCTTAGCATCGTCAATCGCCTCTGCTGTAGACGCAGAGAGATCCAACAGGAACGCTACTGCAACCGATCGTTCGTTTTTGTTTCGACGCCAGTAGAGTTTCTCTTCTGGCGATACACCGATTTTAAGATCGATCAACGCTTCCAAAACAGAATCGAGATCATATTCTTCGCCGTCTTCAAGTCGCTTCTGCTTGCGGTACATCTCTGGGATGACTAACTCGAACTGACGCCTTATTTGGGCGACTAGCCCGGAGTTATCTGCGAGAGTCTCGCGGAAGAAATTAGGTTCACCATCGGCCATGATCTTCTCGTGAACCATGCACCAGTTTGGCTTATATTCATTTGCCCTGAAATCCCATTCAGGGTATGTGAAGGTCTCGGGTTCAGTAGCGGTCAAAGGACCACCATCTTCATCGACGTGCTGCGAAGGTCCTGGCTGGAACTGTTGGTTCTCAGGATCGCGCTTCTGTAGTTCTTTCATCAGGTTTTCGATCATCTCGGAAACCTCTTGATCGCCACCCTCTTCGCCCTCCGTCTGCTCCATGTCCATCTCTGGCGCGTTCTTCATCATCTCTTCGAGCTGTTCTTGAGTGATCGGCTCCATTTCACCTGACTCGGACATTTCGCCATTTTCCATCATCTGCATTTGAGATAGCAGCTGTGAAAGCTCAGGTTTAAACTCGCCTCGGTAGTCGACTTCTTGAGGCGATGAGTAATCTTCTTCACCTTCGCCTTCTAAATCTTGTTCGCTCGACTCGCCTTCTTCAGGCTCACCCTCACCTTCGCCGTCTGGTGATGCTTGGCCCATAAACTGCTGGATAACCTCTTCTGGGTCGACTACATCGTCCTCATCTTCAGCTGTCTCGTCGTCTTCATCTTCAGGCTCTAGCTGTTCGAAATCGTCATCGTCGACTTCTTCGTTCTTCACATCTATAAGTATCGAATAGGCACGAATCGCTGCTTCAGCGGCATCTTCTACAATCGCCTCTGCCGAAGTGACTTGTCGTATCAGCTTGCGCAATTTACGAGCAACGTCAAGGTGCTCTGATGGCACGAGCATCTCGTCGATCTGACCAAGACTTACCCGAATCATGAATTCAACGAGTGCTTCTCTGGCTGGTAGATCGGTTACATCAGGACGTGCTTCGAGCGAAGCGGTACGAACCATGTCGTACATCGTCATCACGCCTGGGTAAAGCTCTTCGACATATCCGTCGATACGAGAGCTTTCGAGCACGGTGAATGCATCAAGAGCCAATCGACGTTCCTGAAACAGATCGAAGAACCGGCTCATATCGGTTAGAAATTCTCGGGGAGCAACAGCTACCGGTTCTGCTGCCTCAGGTGTTGGTTCCGAGGGAGGCTCATGACCAAAAACGACTACCTGTGGCGGCGTTAACGCTGCTTTCTTTTCGGCTTCATCGGCTGCTTTGGCGGCCCTTAATTCTGACGCACCCGGAAGGCGGGGGCGAAGATCGTCAAATAGAGTCGATTCAATATTGAAATCGAATGCAAAAGAGCCAAATTCGATGTGGCCGATCTGATGCGTTGAGATCACTTTGAAGAATCCAAAGTTTTCGTCTTTGGTCGTGTACCGATTGATAACCGATGGCATGTAAATCGTGGTGCCTTCGGTCGTTGGCAGTTCGCCTTGGAACCACCCAATATTCTTCTCGGCAAGCGCAGCGGCAGCCTGAACGTCGATAGTGCGACCTGTAAGTGCCAGACAGTACATTTGGATGACGTCTCGAACTCTCGAAAGTTCAATAGAAGATGACAGCGAATCGAGGATTTCTTGGCTAGCTGGCGATTGAAGCTTGAAGTAAGTGACAGCAGCTTCATCGCTCTCGCGGGCTGTGCGTAGGCCTTCAGCCTGCCATTGGCCCATCTGATCGAACGTCACTCGTTCAAGTATTTCAGGAACGATCTTCAGAAACTCAGGAGCGGCAGGAGCCGAGACAGCTGCGATACCGTCGGTCATTTCTAGAAGACGATCGCGGTTGTCCGTTGGAATCCTATTGACTGTATTTGCACCGTCTCGCAACACTCCAGCCGCATCACTAACCCCAGTGATAACGAGTCGACGTGCGAGTGAAATCAACGGCGCTCTGTGGGGAGCTCCGAGTTCGACAAGAGAGGCGGTAGCAGAGTCGAAAAGCACAGCTGTTTCTCGCCATGATTTCTCAGCAACGATCTGAGCAAGGTTGATAAATCTATCGACATCTCCGGTAATTTTCGGAAACAGGTCGATACCGGCACCGAGAGCGTCGCCTGCCTGATCGTAGGATCGACGTGAGAGAATTTCTAGGAATTCACCAAAATGGCAGAATTCTTCAAATGAAAGCGTTTCGAGCAGATCGGGAGTCGCTTCGAAGAGTCGGCAAGCAAGAGCTGATGATTTCCAAGTGCCGCGATATAGCGCTCTGCACACGTTCGCCCAGTCGTCGATATACCGAGGACGTAGGCGAAGCATCGCTTTTGGTGACGACTTGAAATATGCAACTGCCAATGACGGCGAGTCTTCACAAAGCGATGTGCCAGTCTTCGCCCACTTCAGGAATTGGCCCGAAGGAAGCTGTCGTTGAACCGCTACTGAAGCATCGAAAAACTCCGCAGCTGCTTCCCACGACCTCACAGTTTTGCTGGCGATTTCCAAGCCTTCTTGTGCCCATAGCTGGCATGTTTCGTCAGCTAATCGTCCATTTAGCTTTTCGAG
>ENA-OREN01000311-OREN01000311.1-marine-metagenome-genome-assembly--contig:-NODE-311-length-72828-cov-19.805240_pt1 | contig 72828 bp, 71 predicted proteins | sample MGYA00248624_ERZ508555 | MGnify/ENA primary metagenome ERZ508555 (study PRJEB26222, sample SAMN06267773) | marine metagenome | isolation source: Saanich Inlet, British Columbia, Canada | place...
AGGGTGGGGGTCAATCTTTTTTTGTTGAAACTATCTTGAAAAGCAATGGGTTAACGTAGCCCCCCCCTAGTGATGATCTACCTGCTAGGAGTGGTGCTTGCTCCTCCTTTAACATTCCAATTTGCAACCATAGCTATTTGTTCCTCAATGGCTGTATTGTTTATTTCCCCATTGGTCATTAATAGCCCAAGTTCTTTCGCGTTTTCCGATAAATAATTAATCAAATTGTTTTTGGGTGATTTTCCATTATTTTTATATTCATCATTGCTGGTAACCTCTTGCCAAGCTAGAACTGCCGCAGCTAGTTTAGGTGTGTAGCATGGGTGATTTTTGTTGAGAAAATCAGGAATGCCAATTGTTTGGCTATTGTCATCAAAGAAAAACTCCGTAGTAACTTTTCTGCTGCTGAGCCAGCTTTTTAAATCATTTGAATCAATGCTTATTTTTCGCATATTGCCGTCTAATAGCCCGTCAAAATCTATGGTTTTAATATTAGTTGTTAAGGTTCCTTTGTCTACTGCGGCTTCTAGGCTGGTAAGAAGTGCAGTAAACCCGTCAGGTCTGTCTATTTCTTCTAATGTCTCCACGTCCTCATTTCCTGCTGGGTCGACATTGAGTATTAGTAAGGCGGCCTGTAGTAATGTATAGGATTCAGATAATCTCCAGTGTTCGTTCGGGGTATCAAATATGAATCTACGTTCCCATGGCGGGGTATCTATATCTGTTCTGTATCTCATAAGTAAACACTCCATTAAAGTGTATTATTACTGAAAAGAATCGGGCGGGTAGGGTAATGATTCCTACTGTTCGGCCGCTAAACCTAGCCCGAAATTTATTATAGCAAGGTGGGTTATTGAGTCATTCTGAAATCACCGACAATGACATTATCAGCTTTCAGGTTGTCCAAATAATCGGCCCAGACTTGCATCATCTTTTTACGTTCCGGCAAATATTCAGCGTGACAGTAGGCTGCTTTAACTGAATTTCTTTCAGCGTGAGATAGTTGCCGCTCTATCATGTCAGAATGAAAACCTTGTTCATGTAAGAGTGTACTGGCGGTGGTTCTGAATCCATGTGCTGTTTGTTTGCCTTTATAGCCCATGCGTCTTAACGTTGCGCTTGGAGTCTCTCGGCTGATATGGCCTGTTTTGTTTACCCCTTGGTCGCTGGCGAATACATATTGACCGTTTCCGGTTAATGGCCTGATGTCATTCAGTAGCTCAATGGCTTGTCTGCATAGCGGCACGATATGTCGGTCTGCTTTTTTCATTTTCTCAGCTGGGATTACCCATTGCGCATTATCAATATCAATTTCTGACCATTCCATTTTCACTAGATTTCTCGGTCTTGCAAAGACAAGGGGTTGTAGTTGTAGGGCTGTTCTGACAACAAATGAGCCTTTGTGGTTATCCATATCTATGAGTAACTGGCGTAAGTCCTTAGCGTCAACGATTGCGTGGTAGTGAGTTTTAACCGGGGATGGTAATGCACCCTTTAGGTCTTGTGTTACATCACGTTCAGCACGACCAGTAGCGACACCGTACCTAATTGCTTGCCCGATAAATTGTTTGGTTCTGGCAGCAGTTTCTAATGCTCCACGGTCAACAATACGTCGGCAGACACTTAAAACCTCAGGGGCAGTTAAATCCTTTAAGGGTCTTGAGCCAATCCAAGGGAAGACATCACGTTCGTAACATTGTTGAAGATGCGCCTTGTGTGAAGGACTCCATTTATGTGTGTTTTGAGTCAAAAATTCTTCAGCGATAGCTTGAAAGGTATTCTTGCCGCTTCCGGCTTTCTCAAGTTTTCGGGTTAATGATGGGTCTACTCCATCGGCAATTTTTTTTCTTGCGTCGTCACGTTTTTCTCGGGCTTGTTTCAGAGTTATTTCGGGGTAAACGCCAATTGCTAAGGTTTTCCGTTTGCCTTGGAATCGATAGTCATATCGCCAATATTTACTGCCGTTCTTTTTGATTAATAGAAATAAGCCCTTTTCATCAGATGCTTTGTAGTCTTTTTCTTTAGGCTTCAAAGCCCTTGTTTTTACATCAGTTAATGGCATTTTGACGGTATCTCCATTTTTTATCGTGCATGTACCGTCAAATGTACCGTCACTAATGGTGATATGTCAATGAATTTTTGAGGATGTCTGGAGATAGGTTTTTGGCTTAACTTCCAGTGTTTACTAGGTCTGTAGGACTTTATAGGACGGGGTGAGAAGGGGGCGGTGGCGGAGAGAGAGGGATTCGAACCCTCGATACGTTGCCGTATACACACTTTCCAGGCGTGCGCCTTCGGCCACTCGGCCATCTCTCCTGAGCAAGTCGTGCATTATACGCATTTTTAGTTAAAAACACGATTTCTGGTGATTTTTAACAAAGTCTGTTTTAGAAAACTTGCGCATTGGGTTAAAGCGAATTATTGTTAGCCTTTTTTTCTAGAAAAAATGATTATGAAAGATTTACCCAATATTGACCCTGAATTATTAAATCTGATTGATAGAGATAAACTTTTTCCGTCGTCAGAAAGTAACCATAAACCGAAAATATTATTATTGTACGGTTCACTGCGAGAACGTTCTTTCAGTCGATTGCTAACAGAAGAAGCGGCGAGGTTACTGGATTACTTTGGCGCGGAAACGAAAACTTTTGATCCAGCAGGATTGCCATTACCCGATGATACCGATGCGGATCACCCTAAAGTTCAGGAGTTGCGTGATTTAGTGGCATGGAGTGAAGGCATGGTGTGGTGCTCACCGGAGCGCCATGGTGCGATGACCGGTGTGATGAAATCTCAGATTGATTGGGTGCCGTTGGCGATTGGGGCTGTAAGACCTACTCAGGGTAAAACATTAGCCGTTATGCAGGTGTGTGGCGGGTCGCAATCATTTAATGCAGTGAATCAAATGCGTGTTTTGGGACGTTGGATGCGTATGGTCACTATTCCTAATCAGTCTTCAGTGCCTAAGGCCTGGCTTGAGTTTGATGATGATGATCGAATGAAACCTTCAGCGTTATACGACCGTGTGGTTGATGTTATGGAGGAGTTGGTTAAATTCACCTTGCTTTTACGTGATAAACAGGATTATTTTCTGGATCGATACTCTGAACGTAAAGAGTCTGCGGAAGAACTTCTTAAAAGAGTAGGGCAGCGTAATAGTTGACATTGCTAGTTCGGCGTGAAGGCTGAATGAAACGGGTTAAATGTTGTACTGGAAAAAGAATTGCCCGCTGGTGTGATTGTTGGCGGCTTCATAATAGAGTGTTGATAGTTTTAAATTTAACGAGTTTTTAAAGGGTTTTCCTGAGACTAGAGTATGGAAGTCGTTGCCACCTAACAGTTGCTGTGACTGGGTATGGTAGAGGCGAGATAGTTGCCGGTCTTCTAACATGGTGTGCAGTATCATGGGACCTGCAATTAAATAAATGCTTTTATAACCCCGTCGGCTGAGTTTCTCGGTAAGTGGTTTGCCTTCAACCAATTTATTGGTGCCGGTTATTAAAACTTGAAAGCCTTTTTTCTGCCACGCCTTGAGCCGCTCAAGAGGCGCATTTCTTCCGGTTGCAATAAAAATAGACTCTTTCCGTGATTCAAGTTCTTTAGGAATGGGGAAGTCAAGGCTGGCACTGGCAATAACCAGAGCGGGTTGTTTTGGGAGTTTATTTTCTTGACGCCAATGGATTAAGTCAGCATGTTCACTGCGGGTGTTGAGGGTAAGAATATTACCCAGACGTTTTTCTGCTAATGCACGCATGTATCCGCCGTGGGTGATTAAACAATCCGCTTGGGCGTGCAGTTCTAAAAATAATCTGAAATCGCTGGGTGTGGTTAATGCCTCAGGCGTTGTTGATTGTCCAGTGACCGGATTGGTCAGTGCAATCCGGCCGTCAAGGCTGGAAAGGAAGTTGGCGTAAACAAAGGGTGTGCCAGAATTGCCCAGTTGATGTAGTTTTTGTTGTAAGTAGAGACCTTGCAAAGGAACTTCTTGGTGCGGGGAGGGGTGAAGTTGTAACAAGGCGTTAGTCATTAGTAGCGTGAGAGTAGTTTAAATAAGGTGAAGGTTTGTTAGGTACGGCAGGATATTGCAATGCAGTAGATGCTAAAAGAAAGTCGGGTATTGGAGAGAATGTGTTTTTTTGGATCACTTGAAAGCATGTTGTTGCTAGAAATTTATTTTTTTAGGGTATAATGATGGGTTTTATTGCTTAATTAGACTATCAGGCTTGATTGGCTAAGGTTAAGAATAGCATCTTAGAAGAGGTATGAGAAATGTGTTGGAGTGGTGAAGCATCAGCAGTCTTAGCGACAATTGGTCTCGGGACAGCGGTATATGTTGCGAAAAAAGGTGAATCAAAAGAATTATATATTCCGTTAGTTTATTTTGCATTAATGGAATTGTTGCAAGCGTTTACGTATGTGTATATTGATTTATGCGGGAATCTCAATAATCAGATATTAACGCTGTTTGGCTATGTTCATATAGCCTTTCAGCCGTTCTTCGTTAATATGATTGCAATGTACTTTATTCCTAAAGAAGTTAAAGAGAAAATTTTCGTTTACGTTTATGCGGTTTGTGCCGTTACGGCATTGATGATGGTCGTTAAGATGTATCCGTTTGCAAATACCGGTGCTTGTGATTACGGATTGGAGGTTTTCTGCGGACCGGAGCTTTGTTCAGTATCAGGCGATTGGCATATTGCATGGATGATGCCTTTGAACGATATTTGGTCAGATCCTATGGCTTATGGAATCGCTAATACCCGTGGTTTACATGGGGTCGGCTATATTGTCGGTGGTTTCTTATTGCCGTTTTTATATGGTTCTTGGCGTTTTGTAACGTTTCATCTGTTTGCAGGCCCTATCATTTCGTTGGCAACAACATCTGATCCTAATGAATATGCAGCGGTTTGGTGCTTATTTTCGATAGCTTTATGTGTATCGGTTATTAAAACACCGATCAGAGCACAACTTCATGTTTCTATATGGCCTTTTTATAAGCAATTAATAGGATCGAAAAAAGATGATGACGACTCTTTAACACCGAGTCGTGAGCCAACGTAATGTTTTAAATAAAGCATTATGTTGGTTTAAAAACGGATTAGGCTGAGTGAGCTAATCCGTTTTTTTTTGTTCTGAATATTAGTTACGCTGGCCGAATAATGCCGTGCCGACACGTACTATAGTTGCGCCTTCGTGGACGGCTGCCTTAATATCTCCGCTCATCCCAAAGGAGAAATGATTTAAAGTAGGATCTTCTAACCTCTGTACCGTTTGGTAAATATCACGATAAGGTCGGCATTGCGCTTCAAAGTTGGCTTGTTTTTCAGGAACAGCCATAATGCCTCTAAGTAACAGGTTTTTAAATTGTTTAATTTCAGAGACTAAGGGGGGTAATTGCTCAAGGGTAACCCCTGATTTGCTCGCTTCACCACTGATGTTAACTTGTAAAAAGATGTTGAGTGGGGGAAGGGTGGGTGCGCGCTGTTCATTTAAACGTTTAGCTATTTTTACGCGATCAACGCTGTGTACCCATGAAAAATTATTAGCGATGGCACGGGTTTTATTTGATTGAATAGGGCCAATAAAATGCCAAGTGATAGCAAAGTGGGCGAGTTTTTTCTGTTTGCTAAGCGCTTCTTGTAAGTAACTCTCTCCAAAATGACGAAGTCCGGCCTGATAAGCAAAGCAAATATCACGGCTTGGTTTTGTTTTACTGACAGCCAGTAAACGGACTGCTGTCTCTGGGTGAGGGCTGCATAGGTTTGCTTGTGCAATGGTTTGTTGTATCTGGGTAATGCGATCACTATAGGGATTCATAAAGGTAAAAATAATAAATAGGTCTTTCATTAAACACCAGTCCTGTTAAAAAAAAAACCGTCAACTAGATTTGAAAGGTGTATTTCTTTTAAGGGGTGGTGCGTTTCATGGAACTTTCTGAATTATTAACTTTTTCAGTGCAACAAAAAGCCTCTGATTTACATCTTTCATCGGGTTTGCCGCCTATGATCAGAGTTGATGGTGATATACGTCGAATAGATTTACCTAGTCTGGATCATAAAAAGGTTCATGGGTTAATTTATGACATTATGACAGATCGGCAGCGCCGCGATTATGAACAATTTATGGAAACAGATTTTTCATTTGAACTTCCCGGTATTGCACGATTTAGAGTCAACGCGTTTAATCAGAATCGTGGTGCAGCAGCGGTATTTAGAACGATTCCTTCAGAGGTATTGAGTTTGGAAGCCTTGAATGCACCGCCTATTTTCGAAGAACTAACCAACAAAGCACGAGGTTTAGTGTTGGTAACAGGTCCTACAGGATCAGGAAAGTCAACAACATTGGCGGCTATGGTGAATCAAATTAACGTCAATGCCTATACGCATATTTTATCAATTGAAGATCCGATTGAATTTGTGCATGTGAGCCAGAAATCACTGATTAATCAACGGGAAGTCCACCGTAATACCTTGGGTTTTCAAGAGGCTCTAAGATCAGCATTGCGTGAAGACCCTGATGTAATTTTGGTCGGTGAATTAAGAGATTTAGAGACGATTCGGCTGGCAATGACGGCAGCAGAAACAGGGCACCTTGTATTTGCAACCTTACATACCACATCGGCCGCTAAAACAATTGACCGGATCATTGATGTATTTCCTGCTGCTGAAAAAGACATGGTCAGGGCAATGCTATCAGAATCTCTCCAAGCCGTTATCTCCCAGACCTTGCTAAAGAAAATTGGCGGTGGCCGTATTGCAGCCCATGAGGTCATGATAGGGACGGCTGCAATTAGGAACCTGATCAGAGAGGCAAAAGTAGCACAAATGTACTCGGCGATACAAACCGGTAAAAAGGAGGGTATGTGGACTTTAGATCAAAATTTAAAAGAGTTGGTGGCTGACGGTAAGGTAACAACCAACGTTGCGTTAACAAAGGCCGTTAATAAGAAATTGTTCGGTTAAGAAGGGTGGCTATATGAGTCAGGATTTTAAAAAATTCCTCGAAATAATGGTGGAAAAAAAGGCATCTGATTTTTTTGTTACAGCGGGGCGTCCGCCGTCCATAAAAGTAGAAAATGAACTAGTTGACCTATCATCCGATAATTTCCAGTCTGAAATGACTATGGGTTGGGTTGAAAGTTTGATGGATGATAATCAACGGCTTGAATTTGAGCGTACAGGAGAATGTAATTTTGCATTTTCTGTTGCGGGATTGGCGCGTTTTAGGGTTAGTGCTTTTATGCAGCAAGGTCAGGCCGGAATGGTGATTAGACGGATTGAGTCGAAAATTCCTGATTTGTCAGATTTAAATTTACCCACTTACTTGCCGCAGTTAATTATGGAAAATAGAGGGTTGGTTTTGGTGGTAGGGGGTACAGGGTCGGGGAAGTCGACAACACTGGCGGCAATGATTAAATACCGTAATCAGAATGTAAGTGGTCATATTATTACCATTGAAGACCCCATTGAGTTTGTACATAGTCATCAAAAAAGTATTATTACGCAGCGTGAAGTTGGGATTGACACCCAATCTTTTGAAGTTGCCTTAAAAAATACCCTGCGGCAGGCACCGGATGTAATTTTAATTGGTGAGATAAGAACGCGGGAAACCATGCAGCATGCGTTGGCTTTTGCTGAAACAGGGCATTTATGTTTGGCTACGTTACATGCAAATAATGCTAATCAAACCTTGGATCGGGTCTTGAGTTTTTTTCCGGAAGAATTGCACGGGCAAGTTTTAAAAGAATTATCGTTGAATTTAAAAGGGATTGTCGCCCAGCAGTTAGTGAAGCGAAAAGAAGGTAAAGGGGTGTATCCGGCTGTTGAGGTATTGCTGAATACACCGTTAATGAGTGATCTTATTGCAAAGGGTAGTATTGATGAGATTAAGGAATTAATTAAACGTTCTAAGGAGCAAGGAATGCAAACCTTTGACCAAGCATTATTTCAGTTATATGGTGATAATAAAATTAGTTATGAAGATGCATTAGCCTTAGCGGATTCCACTAATGAGGTACGATTGATGATTAAGTTGGGATCAAAAAATGAAAATGAATCGTTAAAAGATAAAGTAAAAGAAATGAAACTGACTGAATCGGGAGATGAATTTATCAGTATAAATAGTTAGTAGGTAGCAGTACTCAGTCGGGTTCTTTTTCTTTTATTTTATCGTACCAAAGGTCGTGATGTTGTTTCGCCCAGGTCGAGTCAACGCGGCCATTTTTCATGCCTTCAAAGGCACCTTCAGTACCCAGTGTACCAATGTAAATATGACCGATCGCACCGATCATTAACAGGCAGGCAGATAAGGTATGGAGAAGATGGCAGACTTGCATAATAAATCGGTCTTGACCAAAATTAGCAAAATCCAAAATAAGGCCTGTAGCACTTACGATAATACCGGCGAAGGCTAAGAGCCAGAACCAGCTTTTTTCCCCGGCATTCATGCGCTCAGCCGAAGGGTGTTGGGAGCCAATTAGACCGCCAAAAGCCTTGAACCAGGCAATATCAATGCGGTTGGGAATATTGTCTTTTACCCACATGAAAAACATGAAAAGTAATCCAATGAGAAAGAAAGGGCCTGACAGGTTATGGGTTAGTTTTGAATACGTGGCGAGGGTGGAAAATAGTTCATGGCCGATAAGGGGTATCAGAAGGCTGCGGCCATACAGTATGATTAAGCCGGTCAGGGTCAATAAGATAAAAACAAGTGCGGTACACCAATGTATAACACGTTCGAAAGTTGACCAGCGTAAAAGGGTTATTCCCGTTCGTGATTGAGTGAGTTTAATAGGGCCTCTAAAAAAATAAAATAAACCAAAAAACAGGAGTGTGAGTGAGACCAGTATGCCGAGATAGCGGGCGATAACGTCATTGCGAAGTTGGCGCCAATTTTGACCGGACCCTTGAATAAGCACGTCTGTTTCTTGACCTTTAACGGCGCTATAACCTGCAATGCCTTCGCGAATTTGACGCCAGGTGTCCGAGTCGGAAACTTCGGCGCTATTAGCGCTTGATAGGGTAAAAGCCAGAAGCAGTATTGAGAGAAATAGGATAAGCGATTTAAGTGATTTAGCCATCAGTCTTAGTCTTGTTTAGCGGTCTGTTTGGGTTTGTTTGAAACGATGATCTAAGGTATTTTCTCTTGCACTATGGTAGTCCTTTTTGCCTTTGTATAAATGCGCCTCATGGTAGGTGATGGGGCTTTGCTCTGAGCAACCTAGAAGCCCGAGTAGGATGATTAAGCCTATTGGCCATATTGTGGCGTGCAGGGGTTTAGTCATTTTTATAGGCTGTGTTCCAGCCCCAAGCACCAGTGGTGCTGTCAGTATCTGTTTGTTCGGTATTAAATTGGCGACGGACGACACGTTCTCGAAATAAGTCAGCTACGATATTGCCGTCACCGGCTAATAAAGACTTGGTTGAACACATTTCAGCACACAGTGGGAGTTTTCCTTCTGCCAATCGATTGCGGCCATAGTTATTAAATTCAGCATCACTGTGATCAGGTTCAGGCCCGCCCGCACAAAAAGTACACTTATCCATTTTTCCGCGTGCGCCAAACTGGCCGTCTTGTGGGAATTGGGGGGCACCAAAGGGGCAGGCATAAAAACAATAACCACAGCCGATACATAGGTCTTTGTCATGTAAGACAACGCCATCTTCGGTTGTGTAAAAGCAATCTACGGGACAAACTGCGGCACACGGGGCGTCAGTACAGTGCATGCAAGCAACAGAAATGCTTTTTTCTCCGGGTTGACCATCATCTATGGTTACAACGCGTCGACGGTTAATACCCCAAGGCACTTCGTGTTCGTTTTTGCAGGCGGTTACACAGGCATTGCATTCAATACAACGCTCATCGTCACAAAGAAATTTCATTCGAGCCATGTTAGAGCATCCTGTGAGTAACTAAGAAAGCATAGCGTAACTTTTGCTTGTTAAGAGAAAGGTATTGCATAGATTAAAATGTAATGCTCATAGGGTTGAAGTGGCTTTTTTAATGCGGCAAAGAGAAACTTTAGTTTCTTGCATAGCAGTGACCGAGTCATAACCGTAAGTAAAGACCGTATTACAGGATTCACCCAAAACATAAGGAGCGCTACCAGTGGGGTATTTTTTTTGTAAATTCTCTCCTTGATAATGGCCGCCAAAATGGAAGGGCATGAAAATCAAACCGCGGGGAACACGTTCGGTAATAAAGGCCTGAACCTTGATGCGGCCGCCTTCAGGTCCCTCAACCCAAATAGCTTCTTGGTGCTTAACGCCGGCATTGTTGGCGTCAGTTGGGTTGACTTCAGCAAACATCTCCTGTTGAAGTTCAGCTAACCAAGGGTTGGAGCGAGTTTCTTCGCCGCCGCCTTCATATTCTACGAGTCGGCCACTTGTCATGGTGAGTGGATAGTCTTTGCTAAAATCAGTTTTCTGGATGGATGCATAGCGCGTCGGTAAACGATAGAATGATTTTCTATCATCATAAGTCGGGAAGCGCTCAACCATATCACGGCGGTTGGTATAAAGGGGTTCTCGATGAATGGGAACGGGGTCTGGAAATTGCCATACAATACAGCGGGCTTTAGCATTTCCGAAGGGGGCGCAGCCGTGTTTGATGGCAACCCGTTGAATACCACCGGAGAGATCAGTTTTCCAGTTTTTACCTTCAGCGCTTTGTTTTTCTTCGTCGCTGAGTTCATTCCACCAGCCCAGTTCCTTGAGTAGCAGGTCGCTAAATTCGGGATAGCCATTTTTGATTTCGGAGTCCTTGGAGAAGGATTGGCTTGCCAGTAAGCTAACGCCATCACGCTCGATGCCAAATCGGGCTCTGAAGGTCAGCCCCCCTTCGGCGACCGATTTGCTGGTGTCATATAAGAGCGGTGTGCCCGGGTGTTTCATGTCGGCAGTTCCCCAACAGGGCCAAGGTAATCCGAAATATTCGTTGTCGCAGTCGCCGCCTTGGGCAAGTAGTGAAGTTGTGTTGAAGGTGTGCCAGTTTTTTTGGTGTAATTTTAATCGTTCAGGAGTTTGTCCAGTATAGCCGATGGTCCACGTGCCTTTGTTGAATTCGCGCGTGACATCTTCTATGAGTGGTTGATTGTCGGTAACGGTGATGTGTTTAAACATTTGCTCAGAAAAATTAAATTTCTTGGCAAACCGGTATAAAATTTCATGATCAGGTTTTGATTCAAAGAGCGGGTCAATAATCTGGTCACGCCATTGAATAGAGCGGTTGGAGGAAGTCACCGAACCATAGGTTTCAAATTGGGTGCAGGCAGGCAGTAGATAGGTGTTCTCTGATCGATTATGAAGAACAGCCGCAACGGTGGGGTATGGGTCGATAACGACTAATAAATCCAACTTTTCCATAGCCTCTTTCATTTCAGGATTACGGGTTTGGCTGTTGGGTGCATGCCCCCAAAAAATCATCGCCCGTAGATTGTCGTTTTGGGCGATTAAATTTTTATCTTCGAGAACACCGTCGATCCACCGGGAAACAGGAATGCCACTGGTGTTCATCGTGCGCTTTTTAATTCCTGTTCCATCGTCATAAGGGGTCGAATCAAAGCGGTTAGCCAGCCAGTCGTAATCAATATCCCAGACTTTAGCCCAGTGCCGCCAGGCGCCTTCGCTTAGACCGTAATAGCCAGGGAGGGTGTGTGTGTTGGGACCTAGGTCAGTAGCACCTTGGACATTATCATGGCCACGAAAGATATTGGTACCACCACCTGCAACGCCCATATTGCCAAGGGCCAGTTGAAAAATACAGTAGGCACGGGTGTTATTATTACCGTTGGTGTGTTGCGTTCCACCCATACACCAGATAAAGGTGCCCGGTTTATTGTGTGCCATGGTTTTGGCTACGAGATAGAGTTCTTCTTCTCGGGCACCGGTGACTTCTTCGGTTTGTTTAGGATTCCATTGAGCGACTTCTTTTCTAATTTCATCCATTCCATAAACGCGCTGTTCAATAAATGAATTATCTTCCCATTTATTTTCAAAGATATGCCAAAGGATACCCCAAATAAGCGGGACATCGGTGCCCGGCCGTAATTTAATATGTTGGTTGGCATGCGCGGCCGTACGGGTAAACCGTGGATCAATAACAATGAGGGGAGCGCCGCGTTCTTTAGCCCTGAAAATATGTTGCATGGAGATAGGGTGTGCTTCGGCCGGATTCCCGCCAATAATTAAAATGGCTTTTGCGTTATGAATATCATTAAATGAATTGGTCATGGCACCATAACCCCAGGTATTTGCAACGCCGGCAACTGTGGTTGAGTGACAAATTCGGGCTTGATGGTCAATGTTGTTGGAACCCCAAAAGGCCGCAAATTTTCTAAAAAGGTAGGCTTGTTCGTTGTTGTGCTTGGAAGAACCTAGCCAGTAAGTGGAGTCAGGGCCTGATTGTTCTCGAATAGATAGAATTTGATCGCCAATTTCTTCAATAGCGGTTTCCCATGAGACTTTACGCCACTCACCGTTGACCATTTTCATCGGGTATTTTAGCCGGCGGTCGCCGTGGCCGTGTTCTCTGACTGAGGCGCCTTTGGCGCAGTGGGCGCCTAAGTTAAACGGGTGATCAAAAGCGGGTTCCTGACCGATCCAAATACCATTTTGTACTTCAGCTATAACACCACAACCCACCGAACAATGGGTGCAAACGCTCCGTATTTTTTTTATCTCGCTACTTTTAGTGGCAACAGCTGTCGTTGTGGCTTGAGCTGTTTCCATCAGTGTTAGCGGAAATGCGCTGGCAATGGCTGCGCCGCCAACGGTTAAGCCGGAGTGTTGTAGGAAAGTACGTCGGTTTATGCGTGGACTGGCTGATGTCGATGTTTTGGACGGGCGTTTTATAAGTTTCATAACGTCAGCAATAATAGTTTAAAAAATTACTAGAATCTTGCTTTCTGGTAATAGCTTTTTATGTGCTCTGTTTCATGATAGCCCTGAGTGTCGGGTGTGGCTACGTTCTCTTTAGGAAGGGGGGTAGTTTTTTTGGCGAATGTTTGATGGGATAACATGGCTAATACCCCGGCGCTCAGGCTAATCACCGTCTTTTTAAGGAAATGCCTTCGGGAGGGGCGAGTCTTGTCAGTCATGGGTTGGGCCTTGTGTGTTTTAAATGTATTATTTTTTTCGGCTTTCACGGATCAGTTCGTAGGCTTTTGCTATTTTTTGCGTTTTCTTTTTGGCGACTGTCATCATCTCTTCGGGGAGACCTTTAGCCACTAATTTATCTGGGTGATTTTGACTCATTAAACGGCGATAGGCTTTTTTAAGTTCGGTGTCGCTTGCGTTTTCGCTGATGCCGAGAACGGAATAGGCGTCTGCAAGGTTGTTTTGAGAATGACCAGAATACGGCTGTCCCTGCTGGTGAAAACGCTGCTGTGCTTGGGCTTGCATTTTTATGTGTTGAAATTCGAACCGTGAAATTTTTAAAATTTGGCAGATTTTCAATAAGACATTTTCTTCTTCGGGGTCAAGGGTGCCATCGGCAAAGGCCGCTTGAACCTGAATGTCGAGAAACATCCGAATCAGGTTATTGCGCTGTGCACATTCTTTACGAAACTGGGTGAGCGCTTCAGTGAGTGGGAAGTCAGGGGACTTGCCTTGATCAAAAAGTTTTATCGCTGTCTCTCTGAGTTCACCCGAGAGCATCATTTCATCCATGACGCGTCGGGCGAGTTTTATTTCTGAGGGTGAAACGGTACCGTCAGCCTTGGCAATGTGCCCCATGACGGAGAAGGTGGCAGTGAAAAAGGCCATTTGAACCCGGTGCTGATCCCCTTGGTTAAAGCCTTGATGGGAATCACTTTCCAATCCCCCCATGCCCATATCCAATTGGTGCCCTAAAGAAGCCCCTAAAATAGCCCCGAGAGGTCCCCCCATCATAAATCCAAAGGTACCGCCTAAAAATTTACCTAACCAGCTCATTGTTTAATCTATTTTAATTAGTAAAATGTTAAACTTACTCCTTTATAACCTTTTAATAAAGTTTAACAGCAATATTTATGTCATCACCTGAAGCATTATTTGAATCTTCTATTACGAGTTTAAAGTTACGCGCACGCGGTAAAGTGCGTGATATTTATGATATTGACGATCAACACATGCTTATTGTTACAACGGATCGAATTTCTGCATTTGATGTAGTTTTACCTAATCCTATTCCCGGTAAAGGGCGCGTTCTGACCCAGGTTTCTAATTTTTGGTTTGATAAGACGCAAGCGTTGGTGCCTAACCATTTGGTCGATATGCTCTTGCAAGATGTGCTTCCCGATCCTTGTGAGCGTGAAGAAGTTGAGGGCCGAGCTATTGTGGTGAAAAAATTAAAACCATTACCGGTTGAAGCTATCGTGAGAGGCTATTTAATTGGTTCGGGGTGGAAGGATTATCAAAAAACAGGTACTGTTTGTGGGGTTAAATTGCCGACTGGCTTACAACAAGGTCAGCGATTACCGAAGGCAATTTATACGCCTTCAACGAAAGCGGCGATAGGTGATCATGACGAGAATATTCCCTTTGCTGAAACGACCACCCTTTTGGGTGAGTCATTAGCTAAGCAGGTTCGAGACGTTAGTTTAACGCTTTATAAAGAGGCGGCTGATTTTGCACTTGAGCGAGGTATTATTATTGCTGATACTAAGTTTGAATTTGGTTTAGATGCAGCGCAAACGCTCTATCTGATTGATGAAGCGTTGACACCCGATTCATCGCGGTTTTGGCCTGCTGACCTGTATCAGGTTGGTATCAGCCCGCCGAGCTTTGACAAACAATATATTCGTGACTATTTAGAAACGCTTGATTGGGACAAGACGGCACCGGGACCTGTATTGCCAGAAAATATTACGCTTAAAAGCAGTGAAAAATATCAGGAAGCAAGGTTTATATTAACCGGGTTAAGTGAGTAAAATTGATCGTTTAGCGATGACGGCTATTGAATGACAGGAGTTGGACATTACGAAGCGAATTTTATTAGGGGTATGTGGCGGTATAGCCGCTTACAAGTCGGCTGAATTAGTCCGGTTGCTTCGTAAGCAGAATATTGAAGTCAGAGTGGTTATGACTCATTCAGCGATGGAGTTTGTCACCCCGTTAACATTTCAAGCGCTCTCCGGTCATTCGGTTCATTCGAAATTACTGGATAGTGATGAAGAAAATGCAATGGGGCATATTAATCTAGCCCGGTGGGCGGATGAAATTATTATTGCGCCAGCTTCAGCGAATAGCATTGCTAAGTTTGCACATGGCATTGCCGATGACTTATTGAGCACCGTTATCTTAGCAACACAGTGCAAGGTCACATTAGCGCCGAGTATGAATCAGGCCATGTGGCTCAACCCGGCTGTTCAAAAAAATATTACTTTACTGATAGCGCGGGGAATAACTATTTTAAGCCCTGATCATGGCAGTCAGGCCTGTGGCGAAACGGGCCCGGGGCGAATGGTTGAACCGGTGAATATTTGTCAGAAAATACTACAGGCTGAGCACGGATCATTACGTGGGCTTTCTGTTTTGATTAGCGCAGGGCCAACCCGTGAGCCGATTGATCCGGTTCGATATATCACAAACCGAAGTTCAGGAAAAATGGGCTATGCGTTGGCAGAAGCAGCTAAAGATGCTGGTGCTGAGGTGACCTTGGTAAGTGGGCCGGTTGCGCTAGTACCGCCGGCGGGTGTTAAGGTGTTGGCGGTGGAAACAGCACAGCAAATGTATGACAAGGTTTTGGGCTGTTCGGCTAACGCGAATATCTATATTGGGTCGGCAGCGGTTGCTGATTACAGTCCAGTTGCTGAGCGGAATAAGATAAAAAAGACCGATGCTAATAAAACCTTAACATTAATAAAAACACGCGATATTTTAGCGTCGGTGGCCGAGGCGCATGAAGCCTTATTTACGGTCGGGTTTGCCGCTGAAACAGAGCACCTTGAGACTTACGCAAAAGATAAATTAGCACGTAAGAGACTTGATATGGTTGCTGCAAATTGGGTCGGTCGTGCAGATGGCGGCTTTGATAAAGAGAACAATGCCGTGAAGGTATTTTGGCCGGGTGGTCAACAAGATTTTCCGATGACGGCTAAGCGGGATTTAGCACAACAACTTATACAATTAATAGCGCAACATTATCATGAAAAAAATTAAATTCAAGATTCTAGATAACCGTCTGGGTGCCGACATTCCCTTACCTGATTATGCGACCGATGGTGCTGCGGGCTTAGACTTGAGGGCTTGCCTTGATACTGCCGTTCTGTTGAAACCCGGTGAAACACGCCTGATTCCTACCGGTCTTGCTATTCATATTGATGATCCTGGTTTGGCAGCTGTATTATTACCGCGTTCGGGTTTAGGGCATAAGCACGGCATCGTATTGGGTAATTTGGTGGGTTTGATTGATTCCGATTATCAGGGGCAAGTCTTTGTCTCTTGTTGGAACCGAGGCGATAAAGGTTTTACCATTGAGGTGGGCGAGCGGATTGCACAAATGGTTTTTGTGCCGGTGGTTCAAACTGAATGGGTTCAAGTCGACGATTTTGATTTAAGTGACCGTGCTGAGGGTGGCTTTGGCCATACCGGCCGGCAATAATTAAAATCTATTTTAAATTTAAGTAAACGTTGGGAGTCGCTGTGGCGAGTCAAATTACACACACATTGGTGGAAGCATTACCTTATATTCAGAAGTTTTCAGGGAAAACGGTTGTCATTAAATTTGGTGGCAATGCTATGGTGGATAAGGCCTTAAAAAATTGCTTTGCCAAAGATATCGTTTTGATGAAGTTGGTTGGTATTAATCCGGTCGTTGTTCACGGCGGTGGTCCGCAGATTGGTGGAGTATTAGAAAAATTAGGTAAAACGACAAAATTTGTGGATGGTCTACGAGTGACTGACAGTGAAACCATGGATGTAGTGGAAATGGTTTTAGGCGGATTGGTTAATAAGGATATTGTTAATTTGATTAACCAGAATGGGGGTCGTGCTGTCGGCTTGACGGGTAAAGACGGTGATTTTATCCGGGCTAAAAAGATTGAGGTTAAGAAGCCTTCACCAGAAACCAATGTACCGGAAATTATTGATTTGGGGCATGTTGGCGATGTTGAAAGTATTGATCCGGCTGTTGTCAATATGTTGGCGGGGAGTGATTTTATTCCCGTGATCGCCCCAATAGGGGTGGGGCACGACGGTCATTCATACAATATTAATGCTGACTTTGTGGCTGGAAAAGTAGCCGAAGTCTTAGGTGCGGAGAAATTGATTCTGTTGACTAATACCGCGGGGATATTGGATGCAGAGCAAAACCTTATGACCGGTTTATCAGTGACTGATATTGATAATCTGATTGAAGTCGGGACTATCCACGGCGGAATGATCCCTAAGGTTAAGTGTGCCACCGATGCGATCAAAGGTGGCGTTTCACGGGTTCATATTGTTGATGGACGTGTGGAGCACTCGGTGCTTCTTGAATTATTCACGGATAAAGGTGTAGGCACCTTGTTGCTTTAAAAAATGTGGGTTGCGTGTTGCGCAACGATATTTAACTAAACAAGGTAATCATTTGTTCTATAGGCGGTAAAATTAGCATTTTTGCTAATTGCAGCGCGATAATGGCTATTAACGGCGATAAGTCAATGCCGGCTATCACCGGAATCATTGCCCGGCAAATTCTCAGCAAAGGCTCGGTTAGGCTATGTAGCAGTGTCGCTGCAGGGTTGCTGTAACCTTGTGAGAACCAGCTGAGAATGGCGCGGGCAAAAATTGCAAAGACAAAAATGTTTAAGAAAGTGGATACAAGCTGTGAGATGGTTAGTAAAAATAATACGGTAAACGATATGGAAACGCCTTTAAGCATGAGGATCGTGTAGTCAGACGACATTTGGATGATCAGTGCTAGGATAATACATGAGGTATCGGCTCTACCCACTGAGGGGATGATCCGGCGCATGTGTTTTAACGGCGGGTGGGTAATTTTAACTAATAATTGTATGTATGGGTTGTAGAAGTCAGCATTCACCCATTGTAATAAGAATCGTAAAAGGATCGCGAGTACATACAAAGAAATAAGGGTGTCTATCAGAAAAATAACGGGATTGGTCATGTAAGTAGAGTCCATTATTCTTCTCCTAGTTCAGTGGACATTTCTATGGATCGGTTAAAGGCAGCATGTACGGCTGAATTAACCAGTGTTTCAAAGTGGCCGTTTTGAAAAGTACGGATAGCTTGTTGGGTGGTGCCGCCGGGGGAGGTCACCTTGGTACGCAGTTCTTTAGGTGATTCACCGGATTCCAGAGCGATCTTAGCAGCCCCTAGTGCTGTTTGCTGGATGAGTAACCGTGCGGCTTGTTCCGGTAAACCCAGTTCGAGCGCTGATTTTTCCATGGCTTCCATGAGCAGGAAGAAGTAAGCCGGACCACTTCCTGAGACAGCGGTCACGGTATCCATGAGGCTTTCATTATCAACCCAGAGGGCAATGCCAACAGCCCGTAAAATATTTTCAGTTAAGTCGCGTTGTTGAGAGCTGACATTGTTGTTAGCATGTAAGGCCGTGGCACCGGTTTGGACTAACGCCGGGGTATTAGGCATACAGCGGACAATGGCGTGCTGTTTTCCTAGCCAATGACCGAGACTGGTCTGGTTAATGCCTGCTGCAATAGAAATAAATAAAGGAGTTTTGTGAGCGATGGCAGCGCGGACATTTTCACAGACACTCTTCATCGTTTGTGGTTTAACGGCCAAAACAATAATATCTGAGTGCAGTGCTAAGTTTTCACAGGTTGAATGGGTCTGGATGTTAAACGTAGATTTGAGTGATTGTAGTTTATTGTCGTCAATATCATAAACATTGATATTTTCACGAGGATGTTTGCTGGCGATTAGCCCGCTAATGAGGCTGGTCGCCATATTTCCACCGCCAATAAAGCCAATTGTTTTTGTCTGCATAGGATGTCGTTGAATTAATAAAAGATGAGGTTTATTTTACCCTATCTTTATTAGTGGGGTAATCAAGCATAAAAAAATATTACTTAAAAAAGTAGTTTAAGTTTTAATAATGGGGTTGTAGTGTGTTGGAGCTATTTTTTTATATAACAGCGGATTGCTAATGATTAAAAAGTATGATTGAAACAATTTATATTGAAGAGGCAGTCAGAGAACATCCTCGGGTAAAGCATATTTTAACTCGTTTCCCGAAAGCAAGAACCATCGGTTGTACACGCTATGGTGAGGTATTTAACCCTAAAGCACAGAACTTTCGATTGCAAAAAGTAAAGCCAGCACTTATTTTGGCAGAGAAATATAAAAACTTTGTCTTGGAGGCGCCACCGGGATACGGCATTGGAGCGGAAAAGAATTATTACTTTTCGCATATGCTGAATTGTTTATACGACTGTCGCTATTGTTTTTTACAGGGGATGTTTCAGTCGGCTAATTATATTTTATTTGTAAATTATGAGGACTTTCAACTGGAAATAAAGCAGTATAGTCAGCAGTTCCCTGGGCAACCGCTCCATTTCTTTTCAGGGTACGATTGTGATAGTTTGGCTATGGAGCCGGTAACAGGGTTTGTGGCGGACTTTTTACCATTTTTTGAGACTTTACCCAATGCTTGGCTAGAGTTACGAACTAAAAGTACTCAGGTCAGGCGACTGTTGAGTCGAGATCCTTTAGCGCGCTGTGTGGTGGCCTTTAGTTTTACCCCGAAAGAGGTGGGGGAATTGCTCGAAGCGAAAACGCCTTCTGTGGATCGTCGTATTGATGCTATGTGTAAGTTACAGGCACAGGGTTGGCCAATTGGTTTGCGCTTTGATCCGATTATTTATCATGTTGATTATCAACAGCAGTATCAACGATTATTTGAACAAATATTTAAACGAATTAACGTAGCGCAATTACATTCTGTCAGTATGGGGGCATTTCGACTACCGGATAATTTTTTTAAAAAGATTCAGCGTTTATACCCAGAAGAAAAATTGTTTGCAGGGCCTTTTGAAAGTCAGCGTAAAATGGTTTCTTATCAAGCCGATATAGAGCAAGAAATGATGGTATTTTGTAGTGAGTTGTTGGCCGGTTATGTGTCGCAAGATAAATTCTTTCCGTGTCTGGTTTAATGCGGTCAGTTTTAGTTACCGGTGCCAGTTCTGGAATTGGTCGTGCGGTGGCAAAAGAATTGTTACGGCAAGGTTATTTTGTCTTTGGAACGTCGAGAGATTGCAATCAATTTGAGACGAGCCATAGCCATTTTTCACCGGTTGAAATGGATTTTTCGAAGCTATCTCTTTTGGCCGAACAAGCTAAGCAATTGCAAACCAAACACCCGAGTATTTCTGTTATTGTCTTTTGTGCAGGCTATGGGCGGTTTGGTGCTCTTGAGCAATTCTCTTACCAGCAAATCGATTCTTTAATGACGGTTAACTTTACCGGGCAGGCGGTGTTAGCGCGTGCTTTTGTCCCGGGGTTTAAAAGGAAGGATCGAGCTGATTTGATTTTTATCGGTTCTGAAAGTGCATTACAAGGACGTCGCCAGGGTGCGGTGTATTGTGCCAGTAAATTTGCGGTTCGAGGCTTTTCGCAAGCACTTAGAGAAGAGTGTGCTAAAAGCCAAGTTAAGGTCACATTAATTAATCCGGGCATGGTGAAAACTGAATTTTTTGAACCACTGGCTTTTGAGCCAGGGGATAATGAGAGTAATTATATTTTGCCGGAAGATTTAGCGGCTGCTGTTAATTATATTTTAATGACACGTCCGGGAATATTGGTTGACGAATTGGTTATAAACCCGCTAAATAAGGTTGTTAAATTTAAGTGAGTAAGAATGAAACAACTACATAGTACGGCCTTGTATGGGTGGTCGGTTTTTGATGAGACGCGTAATTTAGATTTTCATAGTTTCTTATGGCTTCGTGAGGAAGGTAATGTGGTCATTGATCCATTGCCACTATCAGCGCATGATCAGATGCATTTAGACGCTTTAGGCGGTGTTAGTTTGATTGTGGTGACCAATAGCGATCATTGTCGTGATACTGAAAATATAGCGAAACGATATCATGCTCGTATTTGCGGTCCGTTAGCGGAGCAGGAAACATTTCCAATTCCTTGTGATCGGTGGCTCAGCGATAATGAGGTTATTGTTCCTGAATTGATTGCTTATACCGTCAATGGCTCTAAAACACCGGGAGAATTGGCCTTGCTACTGGCCGAGAAAACGTTGATTACCGGTGATTTAATCCGGTGTCATTTAGCCGGTAGTCTTTGTTTGTTGCCGGAGGCTAAATTGGTGGATAAAAATGAGGCACAGGATTCGGTTAGGCGATTAGTTGAGAACTGTAATGTAGAAACAGTTTTGACGGGTGATGGCTGGCCGATTTTTCAGTTTGGTTCGGAAGCATTAAGAAAATTAATCGCCTCATTTTAAGTGGGCAGGCTAAATGAAGCTGCCTTTTCATCTGATCGTATTCATTCAGGTAATTTTATGACGAGAGTCCGGATTTTATTATGGTTAGGTTTTATCAGTTGTTTTGTTTTGCTATTGGTTGCCGCTTATTTTCAGTTTGTTGAAGAGCTTGAACCTTGTCCTTTATGTATTTCCCAGCGTGTTATTATTTTAGTGTTGGGCACGATTTTTTTGGCAGCGGCACTTCATAACCCCCGGCGCTTAGGCATACGGATTTATTCAGTTTTTATTACTGTGTTCGCACTTCTGGGCGCGGGTATTTCGTCGCGTCATGTGTGGCTACAGAATTTACCGGCTGACGAGGTGCCCGAATGTAGCCCCGGATTGGCGTACGTTTTTGATAATTTCCCATTGGCTGAGACATTGAAGTTGATGCTGAATGGTACCGGCGAGTGCGCCGATATTTCATGGGTTTTTTTAGGGCTAACTATACCCGGGTGGACGTTGGTCGCATTTCTACTATTGGGTTTGGTGGGGGTGTTACAGTTTAAGACAAGTACTGGGGAAGGTGGGTCGTGAAACGAGTGCGTAGTTATTTTATTTTAGGGTTACTTTTTGGTTCTGCTTTAGTAATGCCGGTTGCTTATGGCGTTACGTTGACAACTGTGATTGCCGGTGAACAGCGTCAGGCAGAGCATAAATTACGAGATAAGTACCGGCACCCATTACAAACATTAACTTTCTTTGATGTTAGAAAAAATATGACGGTCGTTGAGATTTGGCCGGGTTCAGGGTGGTATAGCGAGATATTGGCGCCTTTTCTTAAAGAACAAGGCGTTTTGTATTTGGCGCATTTCTCGCCTGATTCAAAAGTACCCTATTTTCAGAAAAGTGCACAGTTATTTAAAGCAAAAATAAAGGCTGATCCATTGACTTATGGTGCTGTTCACGTAACCGTTCTTGAGCCACCGGAAGCATTACAGATAGCGCCTAAGGGCACTGTTGACCGGGTTTTGACGTTTAGAAATATTCATAATTGGATGAAGTCGGGGCAACTCCGAACCGTTTTGGCTGCGATTTTTGAAGTTTTAAAGCCCGGTGGTATTTTAGGTGTAGTGGAGCACCGAGAGACACCGGGGCATATTTTAGATTCACAGGCGGTAACCGGCTATGTGTCTGAAAATTATTTAACAACGATGGCTGAAGCGGCTGGATTTAAGTTTCTGGCGAGTGCAGATATAAATGCTAACCCTAAAGATCATCATAATCATCCCGCAGGGGTTTGGACGTTACCGCCACGGTTAAAGTTGCTTGAACAAGACCGAGAAAAATATTTATCAATCGGCGAAAGTGACCGGATGACGATAACTTTCATTAAGCCCTAGTGCGCTTATGTAAAGGGCTCCCTTGCGGAAAGTGAGAACGTAGGAAGTTCATTTGGTCGGCTAAGATATGGCGGCCTTGCAGAAAGATATATTCGGCATAAGTGGGGGTAAACGGGATTGCCAGTAATTGTAAACCTGAATGATCAAGGCTACGATCCGCTTTTACGTTATTGCAACGTTTGCAGGCGGTGACAACATTATTCCAATGGTCTTTGCCGTTTTGACTTAACGGCGTAATGTGGTCTCTTGATAATTCACTCCGGTGGTAACGGATACCACAATAAAGACAAAGGTAGTCGTCGCGTTTAAATAACGTATTATTGTTGAGCGTGGGAATAAACTTTTTAGAAAGATTGTTGCCGTTATAGTGCAGACATTGTGTGGCTAATATTGAGTTGATTTCAATACTGCTTTGAATGCCGGTGCGGCTATTGATGCCCCCATGGAGCGTGTAAAGAGGGGAGCCCAAGGTGTAGACGACATGATTTAAAGCATAAAGTTTTGCAGCCGTCTCGAAGCCAATCCATTCGAGTGGAATACCTGCAATATCAGTACGAAGAACTTGTTGCCGGAGTGCTAACATGTTGATGCCTTATGGGTTTGTTATTTAAAGGAGCATGCCTGTCATTTTTTTAAAAATAGTTGGGTGTACGGTAGTTATTAAATAAATTACATGGTTAAGTCAAGTCAAAATAGCAGGAATATTCTTCGGGTTGCCGTAATGGTGCCGTTATACCGGCTGTTCGATTATAAAGTGGCTGAAGACTTTGAGGTTGATGGGTTAATACCGGGTATTCGATTACGCGTTCCTTTTGGGAGTAGTAGCAAAATAGGCGTGTTATTAGAAGTTGGTTCGGACAGCGACTGGGCTTTAGATAAGTTAAAAGTGGTTCAGGAGGTTTTGGATACAAAGCCTTTGTTGTCGGCCGATGATTTAGACTTTTTGGCTTGGGTGAGTCGTTATTATCATTACCCGATGGGGGAGGTTGTTGGTTATGCTTTGCCGGTATTGTTACGGCAAGGCAGACAAGTAAAACTCAAACAAGATCAGTCGTTTAGGTTAACCGATTTAGGAACCGATGTGAATAGTATGGTCTTAGCGCGAGCGCCTCGTCAGCAAGGGTTGTTAAGGTTTATGAAGCAGGAAGGCCGGCCAATTGCTGAGTCCGCACTTAGAACCTGGCATGAGGATGGTAAAAAATTCATGACTGAATTAATGGCTAAAGGATATGTAGAGTTGTGCGATTCATCAGCCATGTTAGCGAAAAGACCTGAAGTTGGATTGAACGCAGATCACGTGGCTTTAACCACAGAACAGCAGCAAGCTGTTGATCGTGTTAACGAAAGTCTTGATGCTTACCGTGCTTTTTTATTGGACGGTATTACCGGTAGCGGTAAGACGGAAGTTTATATGCGTGTTATTGATGCGGTGATCAGTCAGGGCAAGCAAGTACTGGTGCTATTACCAGAAATTAGTTTAACCCCACAAATTGAGAGCCGTTTCAGGCAGCGATTTAGTATCGCTATTGCAGTCTCGCATTCAAGTCTGACAGATTCTCAGCGTTGTCAATCTTGGCTTAGTGTGCAACACGGTCATGCCGGTGTTTTATTGGGAACACGGTCTGCGTTATTTAATTCAATACCGCGGTTGGGTTTGATCATTGTTGATGAAGAGCATGATGTGTCCTTTAAACAACAAGAGCGGCTACGGTTTTCCGCTCGGGATATGGCGTTATTAAAAGCAAAGAAACGAAATATACCGATTATCTTGGGTTCCGCCACGCCTTCTTTAGAGAGTTTAAGTAATGTGCTGAATGGTCGGTACCAAAAACTTACCTTAACGCAGCGCATCGGTACAGCGGTATTGCCCACAGTAAGATTATTAGATATTCGTAATCAGCGATTGGTAGATGGGCTGTCCGAGCCCTTAATGGACGCGGTCAGAAAAACAGTTGCCCGAGGCGAACAAGTGATCTTGTTTTTAAACAGGCGAGGGTTTTCACCTGCCTTGATGTGTCATGGTTGCGGGTGGGTAGCCCGGTGTCCGCGCTGTGATGTTAATTTGGTTTTGCATGAAAAATTGGGGCTGTTACGGTGCCATCATTGTGATTATCAACATCGAAAAAGTCAGCGCTGTGAGGCTTGCAGGTGTGCTGAATTAGTGTCGTTGGGGATTGGAACGGAGCGTGTTGAAAGAGCGTTGGTTGAAGCATTTGGTCAAGATCAGGTCATTCGGATAGATAGAGACAGTGTTCGTCACCGCAATGATTTAGAGATCGCATTGGCGGGTATTCATTCTGGGCAAGCGAAGGTTATATTAGGCACCCAAATGCTCTCAAAAGGCCACCATTTTGAGAATGTTACGTTAGTGGGTATTATCGATATTGACAGTGGTTTGTTCAGTGTTGATTATCATGCGCCGGAAAGGTTGGCGCAGTTGATTGTTCAGGTTTCTGGTCGAGCCGGGCGGTCTCATAAAAAGGGGCTGGTACTTTTACAGACACGGCAACCGGATCATCTCTTGTTAAGGACCTTGATTGAAAAAGGATTTGCAGCATTTGCCAAAGAGAGCTTGTTAGAGAGGAAGGCAGCAAGGCTGCCACCCTTTAGTTTCCAGGCATTGTTTCGAGTCAGTGCAGTTTCAGAGTCACTGGCAATGGTGTTTTTGCAGCAAGTGCAATCATTTCTGGGGCCTCACGTAACGGAGGGCGCTTGCGTGTTAGGCCCGGTCCCGGCACCCATTGTCAGGCGCGCAGAGCGTTTTCATTATCAATTATTGCTGCAGGCAAACCAAAGAAAGCAGTTGCATCAAATGTTGGATCTTTTAGTTAAGGAAGTGGGCGCTATTAAAATGGTCAGAAAAGTTCGGTGGTCCATCGATGTGGACCCAGTGGACTTATATTAATGAGGGGGTGGATTTCAACTATTTACAAGTGATAGAGGTCTGTTGCTAGATAATCCGAGATAGTTATTGGATAATAGCTCATTATTTTTGAACTGATAGAAGTCGTTGATATGAAACAGAAGGTGGTGGCCTTATTGCAGCAGGCCGTAGAGGAACTGATTGAACAATCGGTTCTACAGTCAGACTGGATTCCAGAAATTAGTGTTGAGCGGACGCGGGATGCTCAGCACGGTGATTTTGCGAGCAACTTGGCAATGATGTTGGCAAAATCAGCTAAAACAGCGCCTAGACAATTGGCTGAGGCGATTATTGCGGCCTTGCCGGATGATGTGAGTGTTGAAAAGGTAGAGATAGCTGGGCCGGGTTTTATAAACTTCTTTGTTAATCCCGCTGCGCAACACCAGATTATTGCTGATATTTTACGGCTTGGGCCTTCTTTCGGTAAAAGTGAGGTCGGTGCTGGCAAGAAAGTACAGGTTGAATTTGTTTCTGCCAATCCCACAGGGCCTTTGCATGTAGGGCATGGTCGTGGTGCGGTTTATGGTTCTGTTGTGGCTGAGTTATTGCGTGCAGTAGGTTATGACGTTGCTAATGAATATTATGTTAATGATGCCGGTCGACAAATGGATATTTTGGCAACCAGTATTTGGCTGCGTTATTTAGAATGTTGTGGGCAAACGATTCAGTTTCCGAGTAATGGTTACCGTGGGGGATATGTTGAGGATATTGCACGTCAGTTTTTTGACCGGGTTAATCAGGACTTTTGTTTTGTAGCCGCTGAAGTTTTTGACGGCGTCCCAGTTGATGAGCCTCAAGGGGGCGACAAAGAACAGCATGTGGATGGGCTCATTAGCAAGGCGCGGGAGTTATTGGGTCAAGAGCGTTATACGCAAATATTTCAAGCAGGGTTGACCGCTATATTGGCTGATATCAGAGATGATTTGGCGGAATTTGGTGTTGATTATCAGCATTGGTTTTTTGAAAGTTTATTGGTTGATGATGGATCCATTGAGGCTGCATTAGAACGTTTAGATAAAGCGGGTCATCTTTATAAAAAAGAGGGTGCAACTTGGTTTGCATCCAGTTTACTAGGGGATGAAAAAGATCGTGTTGTGGTTAGGGAGAATGGTCAAAGCACTTATTTTGCATCAGATATCGCCTACCATATGAATAAATTGGATCGGGGGTTTGAGCGTATTATTAATGTTTGGGGATCTGATCATCACGGTTATGTTCCTCGGGTTAGAGCGGCGATGACAGCTTTAGGTGCTGATGCAGATAAATTAGAAGTATTGCTAGTGCAGTTTGCTGTTTTGTACCGAGGTGCAGAAAAAGTACCCATGTCAACGCGCTCAGGTGATTTTGTTACCTTGCGCCATTTGCGCGATGAAGTGGGTGTTGATGCGGCACGTTTTTTTTATGTTTTGCGTAAATCAGATCAGCATATGGATTTTGATCTGAAGTTGGCGACTAGTCAAACCAATGACAACCCCGTTTTTTATGTGCAATATGCGTATGCTCGGATTTGCAGTGTTTTACGGCAGTTGGAAGAAAAGGGTTTGTCACGGAACAGGCAGCAAGGGCTGGAAAGTCTTGAGTTGTTATCAACTGAACATGAGGTATCATTGATTGGGTTATTGACGCAGTACCCGGAAGTTCTTGAACGGTCGGCGTTGAAGTATGAGCCGCACCATTTGGTGCATTTTTTGCGTGAATTGGCCAATCATTTTCATACTTATTACAATGCTCAGCAGTTTTTAGTTGATGATGTGAAGTTACGTGACGCGCGTATTAATCTTATTGAGGCTATTCAGCAGTGTCTTAGCAATGGTTTGGGTTTGTTGGGTGTTAATAGTCCAGAGTCAATGTAATGGTAAAAGATTTTAAAAATAGAGCGCGACCTCAACGCAAAAGTAGTCACAAGGGTGTTTCTGTTTGGAGGGTGCTATGGGTTATTTTATTATTGCTTGGGTTTGGTTATTTTTTAAACAGCTTTCGTCATCAGGACACCGTTGCTTCTGAGCAGGTTGCTACTGAAGTTCTTGAGTCGGTACCGCAGCACCAAGTGATAGTATCAACACCAAAGGAAAGTGCGCCGGTTAAGAAAGAGCGGCTCCATGAACCGCGCTATGATTTTTTTACCTTACTCCCAGAAAAGGAGGTGGTTATTCCTGATTATGAGATCAAAACCCGTAAGCGTGAGGAACGGTCAGGAAAAGTCAGGAATGCCCGTTATATGATGCAGGTGGGTTCATTCAGGAATAATAAAGACGCAGACCGACTTAAAGCTAAGTTGGCATTAATAGGTATTGAATCAAAAATAGAATTAGCTAAGATCGGTGATGTTAACTGGTACCGGGTAAAGCTCGGACCATTTTTAAATATGTCAGCGGTAGAAACGGTTCGCCAGCGATTACGGAAAAATTTTATTGATGCAGTGGTAACGGAGAAGTAGGCTTTTCATTCAAACAGGGCGACGAATCGTTTGCGCTTAGCAGTGCTGTTTGGGAATGGTTTAATAATTTCGTTGCACTGAAAAAATAGCCAGTTGCATCATCGCTTGTTTATAAGGTGAATCAGCTATTAAGGCTAATGCATTGATTGCTTTTTGGGCTTCTTCTTCAGCACGTTTCTCCGTGTATTCAATCGCCCCTGTGGCTTGAACGATCTTGTAAACGTCGTTAAATGCGTTACGGTCGCCTTCTTTAATAGCATCAGTAATAATTTGAGCATCGCCTTCGTTAGCGTGTTCAATGGCGTGGATCAGCGGTAGTGTAGGCTTTCCTTCGGCGAGGTCGTCGCCTAGGTTCTTGCCGAGATCTTCAGCGTTGGCTTTGTAATCTAATGCGTCATCAATAAGTTGGAAGGCATTTCCCAGATGCATGCCGTAGGCTGCCATTTGTGCCTCTGTTTCAGAAGACGCATCGACTAACAGGGCACTAAGACGTGTTGCGGCACTAAAGAGGATCGCCGTCTTTCTGGAGATAACTTCCAGATAACTTGTCTCTGTGGTTGTTGGGTTGTTGCAGTTAAGGAGTTGAAGTACTTCGCCTTCTGCGATTGCGGTTGTTGTTTTAGAGAGAATTTCCATGACCCGCATGTTGTCAACTCTCACCATCATTTCAAAGGCTTTGGAATAAAGGAAGTCACCGACGAGCACGCTGGCAGCATTACCCCATACGGCATTAGCAGAGCCTTTGCCGCGTCTTAAGTCAGATTCATCAACAACATCATCATGTAAGAGTGTGGCTGTGTGAATAAATTCAATAACCGCGGCAAGTGTTAAGTGTTGCTTACCATCATAGTTCAATGCTTTGGCGGCAAGAAGCAATAACATGGGGCGTAATCTTTTGCCGCCACTGCCGACAATATAGTGGCCAATTTGATTAATCAGAACAACATCGGAGTTGAGTTCATTTAGAATGAGTTGGTCCGTTGCCTTACTGTCATCAAGAGTGAGTGTTTTGATGACATCAAAATTAATGGGCTGATCAATGATAAATGGAGTTTGTTCTTGGTTTTGTGCTGACATTGTGAATTTTTCAGATAAAATATTGGGAGTATTTTACATAAAAGTTATGTTGATCGTTGGTATTTCTGTTGTTTTAATAGCGGGAATGGTGTAATTGATGAATTTCGGGTTGACGACATTGGTATTTGTAGCTAAAATTGCTGATTAATTTAAATAACCATGTTCCGTGGAGATTAACCAGATGTATGCGGTAATTCAAACAGGCGGTAAACAATATCGCGTTGAAGAAGGGTCAGTCCTTAAAATAGAGAAGCTGGATGTAGATTCAGGTGATGATGTGGAGTTCGATAAGGTACTGTTAGTACAATCGGATGACGTAGTTAAGGTCGGTCAGCCTTTCGTTGGCGGTGGTAAGGTAACCGGAAAAGTCACCTCGCAAGGGCGACACAAGAAAATTAAGATCATTAAATTTAAGAGACGTAAGCACCAAATGAAGCAAATGGGGCATCGTCAATATTACACGGAAGTCCAGATTACTGGCATTTCTGCATAATTAATATTTAGTTGGGGTTAGAAGATGGCTCATAAGAAGGCAGGCGGTAGTACTCGAAATGGTCGCGATTCGGAATCGAAGCGATTAGGCGTTAAACGTTATGGTGGAGAAACGGTCGCAGCGGGAAACATTCTCGTTCGTCAGCGTGGCACACGGTTTCATCCGGGTGTAAATGTTGGGTGCGGTAAAGACCATACACTTTTTGCAACAGCAGAAGGGCGCGTTATTTTTGAGGTTAAAGGACCTAAAAAACGCAGTTATGTGAGCGTTGTAGCAGCATAAGTGCATGTGAAGCATTGATGCTTTAGTGGTACATGGTTTATTAAAGCCTCACCTTTTGGTGGGGCTTTTTTGTTTGTGGTGATAGATGTGTTTTTTTTGTAATGGCTTGCTCTGATGGTGTGGTTATTCTTTGTGAAGCGAAGGGAGTAAGTAATGAAGTTTGTTGATGAGGCGCGAATTCGTGTTGAAGCGGGTGACGGCGGTAATGGGGCCATTGGTTTTCGCCGTGAAAAATATATTCCATTCGGCGGCCCAGATGGCGGCGATGGGGGCGATGGGGGAAGTGTTTACCTGGTGGCAACTGAAAATGTAAATACCTTAGTTGATTTTCGCTATCATTCTGTTCATCGGGCACAGCGTGGTCAAAATGGTATGGGGCGCAATTGTACGGGGGGTATGGGTGATGACTGTCGTGTGGCTGTGCCGCCTGGGACGCTCGTGTACGATTCAGAGACGGGTGAAAAAATTGGCGATTTAACGGCGCCAGGCGATGTTTTGTTGGTGGCTAAAGGTGGTTTTCATGGCTTGGGTAATGCGCGTTTTAAGAGCAGCACTAATCGGGCGCCACGTAAGGCGACTAAAGGGACACCGGGAGAGCATCGTTTTTTAAATTTAGAGCTTAAGTTAATTGCTGATGTGGGTTTGTTGGGTATGCCAAATGCAGGTAAATCCAGTTTGATTCGGCAGGTTTCTTCAGCCAAACCTAAGGTAGCTGATTATCCTTTTACTACATTGCATCCTAATTTAGGAGTGGTCAGGGTCGATGACTTGCGTAGTTTTGTTATTGCAGATATTCCAGGTGTTATTGAAGGTGCATCAGAGGGCGCGGGCTTAGGGCTGCAGTTCTTGAAGCATTTATCTCGGACACGTTTATTGCTTCATATCGTTGATGTTGAGCCGTATGAGTCAGATATTTCACCGGTTGAAGCTGCTGAGAAGATTGTCGCCGAGCTTGCATTATGGAGCGATGATTTAGCTAAAAAAGAACGGTGGTTGGTGTTGAATAAGATAGATAGGTTGCAGGGCGATGCTGTAGACGCACATTGTCAGGCGATCGTAGATGCATTGAATTGGACAGGTCCTGTGTATAGGATTTCAGCCATAAAAAAGAATGGAGTGGGTGGTTTGATGTTCGCTATTATGGATTTTTTAGAGCAGAGTCGAGAGCAGCCCCGTGACGAGGCCTGACTTTCTTCAATCACGGCGAATTGTTATAAAAATTGGCAGTTCTTTGCTCACCAATGGGGGTGAAGGTCTTGATGTATCTGCTATGGCTGATTGGGTGGCGCAGATTGCAGAGTTGCGTCGGCGTGGCCTGGATGTCTTATTGGTTTCGTCGGGTTCAGTTGCTGAAGGCATTTGTCGTCTTAATTTAATAGAGCGGCCGCATTCCTTGCATGAACTGCAGGCCGCGGCTTCTGTGGGTCAAATGGGTTTAGTTCAGGCTTATGAGAATAGCTTTCAAAAGCATTGTTTGCATACAGCCCAAGTGTTATTAACCCATGATGATCTGTCGGATCGTCAGCGGTATTTAAATGCTCGGAGTACCTTATTAACCTTATTGGGTTATGGCGTTGTGCCGATTATTAATGAAAATGATGCGGTTGCTACCGAGGAAATACGTTTTGGTGACAATGATACTTTAGCGGCTTTATTGGCTAATCTTGTTGAGGCGGATTTGTTGATTATCCTGACTGATCAATTGGGTTTGTTTGACAGTGATCCGAGTGTTAATAAAGAGGCTCGGTTGATTGACGTGATAGGTGTTGATGAGTCAGCGCTAGATGCAATGGCCGGTGGGAGTCGAAGTGGGTTAGGGCGCGGTGGTATGGCAACTAAGATTTCTGCAGCGAAACTAGCGGCGCGTTCAGGTGCGGGAACGATGATTGCCTCAGGTTACGATGAGGAGATTATTTTAAGGTTGGTGGCGGGTGAGAATATCGGAACATTTTTAAAGCCGGACATTGCTCGTTTTGCCGCAAGAAAACAATGGTTGGCTGGGCATCTTCAGGTTAAAGGCTGTCTTTCTCTGGATGACGGCGCGGTTCGGGTTTTAAAGGAGTCAGGGAAGAGTCTTTTAGCGGTTGGGATAACGGCCGTTGATGGCGTATTTAAACGGGGGGATCTGGTTTCTTGTGTTGATTTTGCGGGGAATGAAGTTGCTCGAGGGTTGGTTAATTATGCTGCGAATGATGTGCAGTTAATTAAGGGTTGTTCAAGTGACGAGTTTGAGCGTTTGCTGGGGTATAGTGATGACGCTGAGGTGATACACCGCGATAACTTGGTGTTGTTGTAGGGAGATTACAAGGGTAGGCGTGATCGCCTAGCCTTGTGTAATCTTCTTATCCAGCTACTGCTAATGTGCGGACCTTAGCGTTAAGTCTGCTTTTGCCGCGAGCGGCTTTATTTTTATGGATTAAGCCTTTGCTTACAGCTGAATCAATAACTGGAACAACTTTTTGGTATGCCTGTTTTGAGGCTTCAAGGTCGCCGTTGTTAATAGCAGCGATAACAGCCTTGATATAGGTTCTTAAGTTGCTGCGTTGAGACGCATTCAATGCACGGTGCTTTTCCGCTTGACGCGCTCTTTTCTTAGCTTGTGGTGAGTTTGCCATGATTTATTCTTTAAGGTAGTTGCAATCAATCAGTTATTATCTTAATTAATGCTATTATTGTCAAACTTTGATTTAATCCTTTTGTAGAAAACACCTGTTTTGAGTAAACAATTATTAAAATCAACGGCAGTTGTGAGCTTTATGACGATGCTGTCCCGTATTATGGGGTTTATCCGTGACATGTTGCTAGCGCGCCTGTTTGGTGCTGATGCGGCCACAGATGTATTTTTTGTGGCCTTTAAGATACCAAACTTCTTAAGGCGTCTCTTTGCTGAGGGCGCGTTCTCTCAGGCATTTGTTCCAGTGCTGGCTGAATATAAGGAACAACATGGTAAACAGGCATTAAAACAATTTGTGGACCGAACAGGGGGGGCTTTAGCGTTAGTTTTGATTGTGCTAACGGTTATAGGGGTCGCCGCTGCGCCGATTATTATTCTTATTTTTGCCCCTGGTTTTTTGTGGGAAAAGAGCGGTCAATATGAATTGGCTGTAGATTTGTTGCGATTGACTTTCCCTTATTTATTTTTTATTTCATCGGTTGCTTTTGCAGGCGGGATTTTAAATACGTTTGGAAAATTTGTTGTGCCAGCGTTTACACCGGTCTTTTTGAATCTGTGTTTAATTGGAGCCGCCATCTGGTTGGCCCCACTTATGAATGAGCCGGTTATGGCGCTTGCTTGGGGTGTTTTTGCAGCCGGTATCGTTCAATTGTTATTTCAATTTCCGGCATTAATGCGCTTAGGTCTGTTGCCGCGCTTGCGCTTTGGTTTTAAAGATCCCGGTGTAAAGAAAATTATGTCTTTAATGGTGCCGGCATTATTTGGCGCCTCAGTAACGCAAATTAATTTATTGTTAGATACCTTAATTGCATCGTTTTTAGCGGCGGGAAGTATTTCTTGGCTTTATTATTCGGACCGGCTTGTTGAATTTCCATTAGGTGTTTTTGGAATAGCGTTGGCGACCGTGATTTTACCTAGGCTGTCTAAAAATTATGCAGCGAATGATGAAGCGTCATTTTCTGATGCGCTGGATTGGGGGCTTCGTTGGGTCATGATTATCGGTATCCCTGCGTCGGTAGGATTGGCTATTTTAGCTGAGCCTATGTTGTCAGCGCTGTTTCAATATGAAAGTTTTAGTGATTATGATGTTGTCATGGCAGGAAGAAGTTTGTTTGCTTATGCGTTAGGGTTGTTAGGCTTTGTTTTGGTTAAGATTTTGGTTCCGGGATTTACGGCAAGACAAGATATGAAAACACCGGTCAGGTTTGGTCTTTATGCGGTGAGTTTTAATATGGTGCTTAATATTTGTTTGGTTTTCCCTCTGGCGCATGCTGGCTTGGCTTTAGCAACATCACTCAGTGCCTTCTTAAATGCGGGTTTGTTACTGGGAACATTATTGCAGCATAAAATTTTTCATCCAAGGAAGGGTTGGGGTTTATTTATAGCGAGGGTGGTCATTGCCAATATAGCAATGGGGTGTGTACTGTTTTATTTCGTTGATGGTGCCGTTGGGTCGGATGGGCAGATGGGGTCGCGTATTTTGGAGCTAGTGCAGTGGATAGCGCTTGGTTTCTTGGTTTATTTGTTGACCTTATTGCTGTTTGGATTACGATTTCGGCACTTGGGTGGTCGTGTTTAAAGGTAGCAGACTATGAGGCGCTGTTAAAAAATGTTAAAATTAAGAGTTATAAAAAAAAATAATTTATGCGATTAATTCGGGGGTTAAGTCACTCAAGAACATTTCCTGAGGGCTGTGTGTTGACGATTGGAAATTTTGATGGCGTGCATTTAGGCCATCAGGCTGTGATTAGTGGATTAGCCCAAGAGGGTGTAAAGTTAGGCTTACCGGTCGTTATTATGTTATTTGAGCCGCAGCCATTGGAGTATTTTCAAGGTGATAATGGGCCGGCACGAATAACCCGATTACGTGAGAAGATACTGCAGTTAAAGCGGTTGCCTGTCGATGGAGTATACGTTCTTCGTTTTAGCCGTATTTTAGCTGACTGGGAGCCTGAGTGTTTTATTCAAGAAGTGCTATGTAATCGGTTGAATGTTAAATATTTGGTCGTAGGCGATGATTTTCATTTTGGTAAAGCAAGGCGCGGGACTTTTTCATTATTGAAAGCGTGCGGTCAGGAAATGGGTTTTGATGTTTGTGACACTCAGCCGTTCTTAATAAAGGGTAAAAGAGTGAGTAGCACGTTAATCCGTGATGCTTTGGCAAAAGAAGACCTTGATAGTGCGGCATTGTTTTTGGGGCGTTCTTTTTCTGTTTGTGGGCGTGTGGTTCACGGAGACAAGCGAGGGCGTACCTTAGGGTTTCCAACGGCTAATATTGAGATGTTTAGGAAAATTCCTCCGCTTTTTGGTGTTTTCGCTATTACCTTAACAGGGTTGCATGGGCAAGCGTTCTGTGGTGTTGCTAATGTGGGTAGTAGACCAACCGTCAGTGGCAGAGGGCTATTGTTGGAAGTTCATCTGTTTGATTTCGATGAGGATATATACGGGCGTTATGTGGAAGTACATTTTAAAAAGAAGATTAGAGATGAAAAACACTTTCAGTCTCTTGAAGAACTTAAACTTCAGATAAGAGAAGATGTAAGTGTTGCGAAAGCTAGCTTAGACTATTAAAGACAATAGGATCATGGAATATAAAAAGACACTGAATTTACCTAAAACAGCTTTCCCAATGAAGGCTAATTTGGCGCAAAGAGAACCGGAGCGTTTAAGTCATTGGCAAAAGTCGTCTTTATATCAGGCGATAAGAACGGCATATGATGGACGGGAAAAGTTTATTTTGCATGATGGTCCTCCCTATGCAAATGGAGCTATTCATATAGGCCATGCGGTTAATAAGGTATTGAAGGACATGATTGTGAAGTCAAAGACACTCAGTGGTTTTGATGCGCATTATATTCCTGGTTGGGATTGTCATGGCTTGCCTATTGAGTTAATGGTTGAGAAAAAATCGGGGAAAGCGGGCGATAAAATTAGTGCGGCAAAATTTCGTGAATTGTGCCGAGATTATGCGGGTAAGCAAGTTACTATGCAGCGAGATGAATTCATTCGTTTAGGAGTTTTTGGTGAGTGGGAAACGCCGTATTTAACGATGGATTATAACGTTGAGGCGAATATTGTTCGAGCCTTAGGTAACATTGCCAGTCGAGGACATTTACACCAGGGCGCCAAGCCTGTGCATTGGTGTACCGATTGTGGCTCCGCTTTAGCGGAGGCTGAGGTGGAATATGAAGATAAGCAGTCGCCGGCGATTGATGTCAAATTTCAGGTTGTCGATGAGCGCAGTTTTTGGGATAGATGTGAACCGGTAGAGAATCAGGGTGAGGGTCCTGTTTCTTTTGTAATTTGGACAACAACACCGTGGACACTGCCTGCAAACCAAGCGGTTGCGCTTCACCCTGACTTGGAATATGCGGTTATTCAGTGTGTTCTAGCAGGACGTTCGGAACGTTTAGTCGTGGCACAGGCGCTATTAGAAGAAGTTATTGCAAGGTATGGAATTGAGCAATATACGGTAGTGACGGTTTGCATGGGTCAGGTTTTTGAAAAGTTATTTTTACAGCATCCTTTTTATGATCGTCAGGTGCCGGTTATTTTAGGGGATCATGTGACGACAGAAGCTGGCACCGGAGCGGTGCATACAGCGCCGGGTCATGGACAAGATGATTATTTGGTGGGGCTTAAGTATGATTTACCCGTAGATAACCCCGTGGGAGATAATGGGGTCTTTTTGCCCGGAACAGAATATTTTGCCGGTGAGCACGTTTTTAAAGCGAATGCTCATGTTTTAACGGTACTTAAAGAGAACGGTAAATTGGCGTATGAGACCACGCTTGAACATAGTTACCCACACTGCTGGCGTCATAAAACGCCCATTATTTTTAGAGCTACGCCGCAATGGTTTATTGCGATGGATCAGGCGGATCTTCGTAAGATGGCGTTGGTTGCGATTGACGATGTTCAGTGGATTCCTGAATGGGGTAAGGTCAGAATTCAAGGTATGGTTGAAGGTCGACCTGACTGGTGTATTTCAAGGCAACGGAATTGGGGTGTGCCCGTTGCTTTATTTGTTCATAAGGTCACCCGTGAGTTGCATCCTGAAACGGAGATGTTGATTGAAGAAATTGCTAAACGCATTGAAGCAAAAGGAATCGAGGCGTGGTTCGATCTTGATGCGAAAGAGTTACTCGGTGCCGATGCAGAGCATTATGAAAAAATGTCGGATACCTTGGATGTTTGGTTTGATTCGGGTGTGACGCATGCGAGTGTGCTTCAGGAAAGAGCTAATTTACATTTCCCTGCAGACTTATATTTAGAGGGGTCGGATCAGCATCGTGGGTGGTTTCAGTCGTCTTTGTTAACGGCTATTGCGATGAACGGTGAAGCACCTTATAAGGCGGTATTAACGCATGGTTTTGTTGTTGATGCTGAAGGCCGAAAGATGTCTAAATCAAAAGGTAATGTGGTTGCGCCGCAAACAATTATGAAAACCTTAGGTGCCGATGTTTTGAGGTTATGGGTTGCTGCAACTGATTACCGAGGAGAAATGTCAGTTTCTGATGAGATTCTTAAGCGTACTTCAGATGTGTATCGCAGATTACGTAATACGGCGCGTTTTTTATTGTCCAATTTAGATGATTTTGACCCTGTCTCTGATTGTGTTGCGCCCGGTGACTTATTGTATTTGGACAAATGGGTCGTTGATCGTACTTATGAATTGCAACAGCAAGTGATAGCCGCTTATGACGACTATGAGTTTTTGCAGGTTTACCAGAAGGTGCATCATTTTTGTGCAATTGATTTAGGCGGTTTTTATTTGGATATTATTAAGGATAGACAATATACCGTTAAAGAAGGTAGCTTGGCACGACGATCTGGACAGACGGCAATGTATCATGTTGCTGAGGCGTTGACGCGATGGTTGGCACCTATTACTTGTTATACCGCAGACGAGATTTGGTCGTATTTGCCTGGGGAGCGATCAGACAGCGTTTTTCTAGAGACTTGGTATGATGGCTTATTTCAATTAACGGAGGGTGATCTGTTTAGTCGGCATGACTGGGGGCAAATTATTGCTATTCGTGAAGCGGTTAGTAAAGAACTTGAGGCGCTAAGGCGGTCCGGTGATATTGGCGCTTCATTAAACGCTGAAGTAGAACTGTTTTGTTCGAATGAAATAGAAGAATTATTACAACGGCTGGGCTCTGAGTTGCGTTTTGTTTTTATTACCTCGGCTGCGAGAGTTAGAAATATAACAGAATGCGTTGAGGATGTGATCAACACAGAAATCCCAGGGGTAAAACTCAAATTGGTCGTATCGTCACATGAAAAATGTGTGCGCTGTTGGCATCATTCAGAAGATATAGGGCGAGATGATACTCACCCTGAATTATGTGGTCGTTGTGTTGAAAATGTTTGTGCTGAGGGTGAAGCGCGCGTGTTTGTCTAAAGTGAGTATGTCGATGGCGCGTTGGTTATGGTTGTCTGTGGTCATGGTGGTGTTTGATCAAGTCGCTAAATTCGCAGTGCTTGCAACGATGGAACTATACCAGACGATTTCGGTTATGCCGTTTGTTAATTTTACCTATGTGCATAATACCGGGGCAGCATTTAGCTTTCTCAGTCAGGCGGGTGGATGGCAGCGGTGGTTTTTTGCTCTGTTTGCTGTTGTTATTAGTCTTGTTTTGGTTGTTTGGTTGATTAGGTTAAAGCCACACGAGAGGTTGTTGGCGGTGTCTTTATCTTTGGTTTTAGGTGGCGCGATAGGGAATTTGATTGACCGTGTTGTATTGGGGTATGTGATTGATTTTATCGACGTTTATTACCAGTCATGGCATTGGCCTGTTTTTAATATTGCCGACTGTGCTATTACAATAGGGGTTGCTTTGATGGTATTAGATTCGTTTTTGTCGAAAGAGGTTGAGGTGTAGTCCATTTAGTGGGTTAAGGTGTTTTAAGTAAGTGGTTTATTTTTTCCCAATTAAAGTAATGACCGGGGTCGCTTTTTCTGTCGGGTGCAATCGTGCTGTGTCCGGTTATTTGTTCAGTTGTTAGCTTGGGATAATGAGCGATTAAAGGTTTTATGACGTGTGCTAGTTTCACATATTGAGCTTCTTGGTAAGGGGAGTCGTCGGTACCTTCCAGTTCAATCCCAATTGAGAAATCATTGCACTGGCTTCGTCCCTGGTAGAATGATTTTCCGGCGTGCCAAGCGCGCATATTGAAGGGAACGTATTGTGTTATGTCTCCGTTTCTTCGGATAAGGAGATGGGCGGAAACTTTCATTTTTGCAATTTGTTGAAAGGACAGGTCTGCTAGGGGTGGTAATTTGTTTTGGAAGAAAAGGTCAATATTATTATTGTTATATTGCCCAGCGGGCAGGCTGATGCAATGAATAACAATGAGTGAAATGTCAGATTCATCGGGGCGTTCATCAAAATTAGGAGAAGGGCAGTGGGTTGCCTGACTTAACCAGTGCTGGGTTATTTTCATGATTTTAAATTTGTTAAAGTGGTTAGTAACCTGTGCGTTATTAGATAGAAAGTGACAGTAAACTGTCAAGCTGCTGTAGTGAACGTTTTTCTGAAGAATTTTCTATTGATGAGGAAGTATAGATAATGGTGGGCATTGAAGAGCAAGTTGACAGGTTCTTACGTGAAGATATAGGTTCTGGTGATTTAACGGCACTGATTATTCCAGAAAAGTCTCAGGCTGGCGCAACGGTTATGACTCGACAAAAAATGATTGTTTGTGGGCAGGCGTGGTTTAACGCAGTTTTTAGGTCTTTAGATAAGCATATTGAAATTGAATGGCTGGTTGAGGAAGGTGAATGGGTTGATGCGGGTATTCAATTGTGTACCCTTTCAGGGGCTGCGCGCGGATTGCTAACAGGGGAGCGTACGGCGCTTAATATATTGCAGACATTATCTGCGGTGGCTACTGAATCTTGGCAATATTCCCGTGCGGTCGTCGGGACAAATTGTCAGATTCTTGATACGCGTAAGACCTTGCCAGGGCTTCGGTTAGCACAAAAATATGCCGTAAAGTGTGGGGGCTGTTTGAATCATCGAGTGGGTTTGTATGATGGAATCTTAATTAAAGAGAATCATATTATTGCGGCAGGATCGATTTCAGCTGCGGTATCTAGGGCTCGGTTAATTAGTTCGGTTGTTGTTGAAGTGGAAGTGGAAAATCAGGGTGAATTGAGAGAAGCCGTAGCAGCGCGTCCAGACCGTATTATGCTGGATAACTTCTCTCTTGAGGAGATGCGTGAGGCAGTAGCATGGGTGGCGGGTCGAATACCATTGGAAGCGTCGGGTGATGTTACGTTGGAGACCCTTTATACCATCGCACGGACGGGTGTTGATTTTATTTCAGTAGGTGCATTAACAAAACACATTTCGGCGATTGATCTTTCAATGCGTATAGCTGTTGTTGATAGCTAAGTGTGCTAAGCATAATTTTTTATAGATTAATCTATATATTCAAATGCTTGAATAACTTCATTGACCCCTGATACCTTATTGGCTCGGTTAATTACGGCTTTAGCTTCGGATTTTCGGACTAAGCCCATTAGATAAACAGTAGCATTTTCAGTGATAACCTTTACACGGGTCGCATCAAAACCAGGAATATAGTTGATGTTGGCTAGGTCGGATTTGACTTTAGCAGTAATAAAAGTGTCTCGATTGCGTGCGTAAAATGAACTGGGCTGCGTTGTTCTGAGATGATCGTGAACAAATTTAACACCGGGGATGATCCGTAAAATTGCAATAACTTTTTTATGTAAGTTGAGCGTTGGTGTTTCGCCGGTGACAAGAATGGCGCCGTTATAAGTAGTGACATTAATGTGAGTATGAACAAAGAGGGCTTCATTGCTTAATAAATCCATCATGGCTCTTTGTTCAATAATCTCATCATTTATGACAGTGTCACTGTGCCGTCGGTCGTGGAGTAGAGAAAGTCCAGAGATCTCTGATGCAAACGTGCCCAATTGGCTGCAGCCGGTTAATAGGCTGAGGGTACAGAGTAGGTAAATTCGAAATATGGTCATTATTTTAGTCACCGAATAATTGATGGTCGATCAGATCACAGAGGCAGTGTGTGATTAGTAAATGGGTTTCTTGAATGCGGGCTGTTGATTGTGACGGAACCCTGATTTCAATGTCACTGGCAAGTAGTAAGTCAGAAACTGCGCCCCCTTCTTTTCCGGTTAATGCAATGGTGGTAATTTTTTTGTCATGTGCGGCATTAATAGCATAAATTATCGATTCAGAATTACCACTGGTCGTGTAGGCGACCAGTATATCGCCTGACTGACCTAAAGCCCGGAGTTGTTTTGCAAAAACCTGATTGTAATGATAATCATTGGCAATAGATGTGAGTGCTGAGCTGTCCGTTGTCAGTGCGATAGCGGGTAATGGTGGGCGCTCTCGTTCAAAACGATTAAGTAATTCAGAGGAGAAATGCTGGGCATCGGCGGCTGAGCCACCATTGCCGCACGTTAATATTTTTTTGCCTTCGAGTAGAGCCGTGACCAGTAGTTGTGCTGCGGTACTGATGTCTGGACCCAGTAAAGCGGCTGCGGCTTGTTTTGTTTCGATACTGGCATTAAAGTGTTGATTGATACGATCTTGCATTGGCATTAGGTTTTATAAACAGTCTTGAAAAACATTTTTTATCCAGTTGCAGGTCATTTTTTTTGATGTGTCGGGTGCTACTGCGACGACATCAAACCTGATGGCTTCGGTTACTTGATGTGACATTATAAAATGTTGTGCGGTTTGAATGATACGGTTTTGTTTTTTTTTGGTGATACTTTCAGCCGCTGAGCCGAAGTGATCATACGAACGATAACGGACTTCAATGAAAACTAATGTTTTATTGTCTTTCATAATTAAATCTATTTCGCCAAAGTGAGTGCGGTAATTTCGGTCGAGAGGAGATAGTCCTCTTGTGATTAGGAAATTATGGGCAATTTCTTCGGCAACAGCGCCCGATGATATATTTTTTGGAGGTGTTCCTTGGGTCATGGTGGGTTGAAATTGTTGCCAGATGGGTACAGCGCTTGATGGGGAGTAAAGCCTAATAGTTTGGGCTTGCCTGCCTTGAATTTTGCACAGACCAGTTGGCGACTGATGTGATTGTTTTTGGCCAAGAGTAAATGACCCGTTGCGCCTCTGAAAAGAATGTTTTGTAGATTATTTAAATGTGGAATGAGTTGGTGAGCATCAATTCCTAAGGCGATGAGTCGAAGATAAGATTGTGGGAATTGTTGCCACGAGGGTTTTAAGTTTTCAAGGCTTAAGGGGCCAGAATAAGTTTGCTTGAACAGCCAGGGAATATCGCAGAAAGTGATTGCATCCAGATCACTGTCTTGCAGTGGGTTAGGCAGGCCAGAGTAGATTTGTGATGTCGCGTAAACCGGTAGCTCTTCGGCTCGGTGGAACTGTAATTGGGGTTTTAATAACCGTGCAGAGCGCGGTTGTCCGATGATAAAAATGGCATCGATATCCAGTCGTCTTCTGGCTATCGCCTTTAGGTCAGGTATAAAGGTTTTAAGTTTTTTTATGCGCGAGTTGCTTTCGTTAAGGTTGAGTAGGCGTTGTATGGGGGTAGAAAAGTCATTTTTGTCAGGGGAATAGGCTTGGTTATCAATAATAAGTCGTCCTTGTTTAGGCCAGAAATATTCTAAATAGTGCCTGAGTCTGTTCCCGGTAGCGGTATCCGGATGTAACAACAATATGCGGTTGTGACCTTGTTGAGTGGCCTTCATGGTTAATTGAAAAATATCATCTACCGGAGAGAGGCTTAATTGGTAGAGGTTTTTCTTGGCGAGATTATCAATTTGATTAAGTGCCAAAACGGGAATTTTTAATGTTTTTATGTTGGCGAGTTGTAAAATGTTTTGTTTTTCCAGAGGGCCAATAATTAGGTCTGCGCCGTCATTAACAGCGTGTTGGTAAAGTTGTTTGGAGTCGTTTTCTGTGCTGTCGTAAAACTGTATAGCGGGTCGGTCCGCGGTGTTGTTATGATAGTAGGCGGCGAGGAACCCTTCTTTGATGGCATTTGCTTGTTGGCTGTGTGGGCCGCTATTGGGTAGTATTAATGCGATCGAATGTGCTGGGGGTATAGGGCTTTTGCCATGGTTTAAGTAGGTATTAAGCAGCTCATGGGTGATAGGGAGTTGAGGGTGTTGTTCTAACCAGCGTGTGATTTCTTGCTCTGAACTAGGTGTGCGTCGAATAGTTTTACGTAATAGTTTAGTGAGTGAGACCCAGTCGCCAAGATTACTTGATTCGAGAAGATCTAGTTTTTCAAGGGGGAGGTGTTGCAGGGTTGCCAAGATAATAGAAAGGGTTTGTTGTTGGTTAGTTGCCGAGAGCAGTGGAATGAGCCCAAGTTGGGCGTGTATGCTTTTGGCTACTTGGCCCGTGAGGGTATAACCCTGTGCTAAGCAGTGTTGGTAGGTTATTCGGTCTTCAGGGGTAAGTTGTTGGGGCGATAGTCGTGCAAGTTGTTTGAGTGCTTTTTCGGCCGCATGATAATGTAAATTTATTTGTGCAAAAAGAAAATTAAGATATAAGCGTTGGTCTTGATTAAGATGTTCTGGGTTGATGTTTTTTGCGTAAATTAAGGTGGTTGAAAAGTCGTTTGATTTAACTAAAGCGTTAATTGTTTTAAAACGGAAAAGGTCTTGTAGAGCGCTTCTTTTATCCGCTAATTTTTGATAGATTTTTGCAGCCGCCTCGAATTGGCCGTGGTTAACTAAGTGTTCTGCGGTTTCGGCTTTCTGGGTGGTTAAGTCGTTTTTGTGTATGTTTTTGCTGCAACCGGTTATCAGGCTGATAAGCAATGCAGTAAAAAAATAGAGGGTGAGGTATTTCATTGGATGTTTGGATTAAAAGAGGGTTGAGGGGCTAACTTGGATAATAGACTATATATTGTTGCGACACCAATAGGTAATTTGGCAGATTTTAGTTACCGGGCTGTTGAGGTATTGCGTTCAGTCGATTGTATTGCTGCGGAGGATACGCGGCGCGCTCGGTTGTTGATGCAACATTATGGAATACAGAATAAACTGATTTCCGTACATGATCACAATGAAGAATTTAAGGCGCCTGAGTTGGTTAAGCAATTAATCTCAGGGGGAAGTATTGCGCTTATTTCTGATGCTGGTACGCCATTGATTAGTGACCCTGGTTTACCGCTCGTGCGGTTGGCTAAAGAGGCGGGTATTGTTGTGTCGCCTGTCCCGGGGGCTTGTGCTTTGGTGGCGGCATTGTCGGCTTCCGGTGTGGCCGTGAGTCGTTTTAGTTTTGAAGGTTTTTTAGGGCGGACCTCGTCGTCTCGAAGAGCGTTATTTACTGAAAAATTGAATGATAGTACTACTTGGGTTTTTTATGAGTCAAGCCATCGTATTTTAGCTTGCTTGCACGATTTAGCCGCTATTTTCCCGGCTGAGAGAAAAATAGCGATAGCGCGAGAAATGACTAAAGTTTATGAAACTATTATTTACGCACCGATTCATGAGGTGTTAAGTTTAGTTGAAGATGATAAAAATATGCGTAAAGGTGAATTTGTCGTCATTGTTGAAAGTTGTACTGTAAAGAAGGTCAGTGAAATATCGGCTGAGCAGTTGCGGATTCTGACTATTTTGTTGAAAAAACAAACGGTGAAAGAAGCAGTGGCTTTGGCAGTAGAGATAACAGCAGGTAGCAAGAAATTACTGTACCGTGAGGCTTTGCGGATTACACAGGCAAAGAGCGAGTAATTATTTTCTCTATGGCGAGGCTTTTAGGGGGTAAAAATAAGAATTAATTATGATATAGTTACAAGTTGAGCCGGCTGAGCAGCCGCTATTTCTTTAATTTAAGGAGGTAGAGGAAAGTCCGGGCTCCAAAGGGCAGGGTGCCAGGTAACGCCTGGGGGACGCAAGTCTACGGAAAGTGCCGCAGAAAATATACCGCCTTAGTTTACATGAGGTAAGGGTGAAATGGTGCGGTAAGAGCGCACCGCATTGCTGGTAACAGCGATGGCAGGGTAAACCCCATCCCGGAGCAAGATCAAATAGAAGAATATTGGCTATTGCCAGACATGCGGCCCGCATGATTCTTGGGTAGATTGCTTGAGCAACGAGGCGACTTGTTGCCTAGATGAATGGCTGTTCTCGACAGAACCCGGCTTATAGGCCGGCTCTTTTTAATTACACCTCTATCCAGAGGTGTGTGTCTTGCGTTTTTCCTAAGCGCATCATTGAAAAATTAACGCTTTAAGGCCTCGGTGAATTATTTATTTTCAATGAGTTTCAAAGCTCTATTCTCTATTTAACATTAGTATATTCTCCTAATTCAATGAAAAATATATATTTTTAAAATACCCTTGGGCGTATTTTAAAATGGTTGTGGCGATAATTCGTCTAAGTCATTGTCACCAAAGGAAAAAAACCTATTAACAGGCTTGACTATCTCAAATGAGAACCCTATAGTTCCCATAAAGTGGGTAGAAGTGGTTAATAGTGGTTTTTTTTGGATGATTTGGGGTGATTTTTGTTTCGAGGTGTTAGTTCAGTCAGTATGGATGCAAAGGGGCGATTAGCGATCCCAACGCGTTATCGTGCAGAACTTTCTGATTGTTGTTCAGGCCAGCTGGTTGTTACGGTTGCTGTCGATGAAACAGGTTCGGGTGAAGCGGGATGCTTATGGCTTTATCCTCTCCCTGAATGGGAGTCTTTGGAAGAAAAAATCAGTAAATTACCGACATTAAATAAAATGGCTGGAAGATTGAGGCGCTTTGTAATTGGTTATGCGACTGAGTGTGAAATGGATGGTCAGGGGCGACTTTTGTTATCTGAGAATTTAAGAAGTTTTGCCAAATTAGAAAAGCAAGTTGTTCTGTTAGGGCAATTAAATAAATTTGAAATTTGGAATGAGTCGATTTGGACAGCTAAGGAAAGTGAATGGTTGTTAAGTGATGAGGATAATGCCACCGAAGAACTGGCAGCAATTTCTTTTTAATTTTTAAGGGCGGGTGTTGGTGTGGTTGAACATTTACCGGTAATGCTTGAGGAGTGTATACAGGGCCTTAACATTAAGAAGGATGGTAAATATGTAGATTGTACTTTTGGTCGGGGTGGGCACAGTCAGTGCATTTTAGCAGCGTTAGGTGACAACGGGGGGTTACTTGCGCTGGATAGAGATCCGATGGCAATCGCTTCGGATAATGCACAACAGTTATTGTTAGATCATCGTTTTAGTTTGCATCATCAGGGCTTTTCATTGTTGGGGCAATCAGTTTCCGCGCAAGGCTGGGAGCGACAGATTGACGGAATTTTGTTAGACCTCGGTGTGTCATCTCCACAGTTGGATGACTCTTCTCGTGGGTTTAGTTTTATGAGGGATGGCCCTTTGGATATGCGTATGGATACGAGTGTGGGGGTTAGTGCAGCAGAGTGGTTGGCAGCCGTTGATGAAAAGACTTTGATTGCTGTGCTAAGGGGTTATGGTGAAGAGCGGTTTGCACGAAGGATCGCAACAGCGATTATTAAGGAGCGGACTGTTGAGCCGTTGCGGACAACCCGGCAATTAGCTAATTTGATTGAGACGGTTATTCCCGTTAGGGAAAAACATAAACACCCAGCTACACGTAGTTTTCAAGCAATCAGGATCGAAATAAATCAGGAGTTAGAGCAGTTAAAGCAGGCGCTTCAGCAATCAATTGATGTGTTGAAACCGGGTGGCATTTTAATGGTTATGTCATTTCATTCGTTGGAGGATAGAATTGTAAAGCGCTTTATCCGTGATCAGTCTCGAGGCAAATATACGTCTTTGTCACGAGGACCTGTAGAGGATGACAGCAGTCAAATAACGTTTAAGAAAGTCAGTAAAGCCATTAAGGCGAGTGATGTCGAAGTGATGCAGAATCCTCGGTCAAGAAGTGCGGTATTACGTATAGCTGAGCGGTTAGGGTGAGCGCATGATTTTAAGAAGGATTTTGTTGGTTGTTGTGTTTTTAGGGTCATCAGTGAGTGTGGTTTATAGCCAATATCAGGCGAGAACGTTATTTATTGAAATACAGCGGCTTAAAGTCAGTCTGGACCGGTATGAAACAGAGTGGGGACAGTTGCAATTAGAATTAATGACATTATCAGAACACAGTCGTATTGAAGATCAGGCGCATTCAAGGTTGAATCTTGTGACGCCAAAATATAATGAGATTATCTATATAAAACAGTAATGATTTCAAGCTATCAAAAAACAGAGCGTTTAACAGGATCAACACAACGGCGACAGATTCTTTGTGGGGTCATGTTTTGTGGGATGTTAATACTGCTTGGCAAAGCAATTTCCCTTCAGGTGTTAGAAAAAGATTTTTTAAAGCATCAGGGTGATATTAGGCATATTGTTGATGTGAATGTTTCAGCGTATAGAGGAAAAATTGTTGATAGAAATGGTGAGCCACTTGCGATAAGCACGCCTGTGAAATCTGTTTGGGTAAACCCAAAGCAAGTTAGTGATGTTGCTTCACAACACATCACCGGTCTTGAAAGCCTTCTTAAGTTACCTCAGGGAAAGTTTACAAAAATTATTGAGAAAAATACGGATAAACATTTTGTTTACTTAAAAAGGCATGTCAGCCCCGTTGTCGCTGCGCAAGTAAAAGCTTTGAAGATAACCGGGGTGCATTTAGACCGGGAATTTAAACGGTTTTATCCCTCAGGTGAAATAACAGGTCATCTATTGGGTTTTACTGATATCGATGATATTGGTCAAGAGGGGCTTGAATTAGCCTTTGAAAAAGTGTTGAGAGGGGTGCCGGGTAAAAAACGAGTCATGCGCGATGGTAAGAAAAATGTCATTGCGGATATCGAAGAAATAAGCAGTCCGGTTCCAGGAAGAGACCTGCAAATAAGCATAGATAGTCGTCTTCAATATTTAGCATACCGGGAGCTTAAAGCAGCCGTTAAATCACACCAAGCCAGTTCAGGGTCTTTAGTAATGTTAGATGCTAAAACCGGAGAGGTTTTAGCTGTAGTTAATCAGCCAAGTTTTAATCCCAATGATAGAGGTGACTTACAAGGATACCGCTATCGTAATCGTGCAATGACAGATGTTTTTGAGCCGGGATCAACAGTAAAGCCATTCTTGATTGCGAGTGCATTGGATGGGGGTTATGTCAGCGCTAATGATGTCGTGGATACATCACCGGGTTATTATCGTATTGGCAGAAATGTCGTGCGTGATTTTCGTAATTATGGTGTTCTTGGGCTAACAGATATTCTAAAAAAGTCCAGCAATGTTGCGGTTAGTAAGATTGCTAATGAAATGCCAGCAGAAGCGATGTGGGGTTTTTATAATCGCTTAGGAATGGGGCAATCTGCCGGAGTGGGATTTCCAGGCGAGGCGAGTGGGACCTTGATTGATTATCAGTATATGAATGACTTTGAACAAGCGACGCTATCTTTTGGGTACGGTGTTTCTATGTCAGTTATACAATTGGCAAGAGCTTATACTGCGTTAGCAGATGATGGTTTGTTACATTCTGTGACGCTTTTAAAGCGAGACTATGACCAAGATTCACAACGCGTATTTACACCCAAAACAGCAAGTAATATTCGAGCCATGTTGGAGCATGTCGTAGAAAAGGATGGCACTGCTTATAAGGCACGAGTTGCGGGCTATTCAGTTGCAGGTAAGACAGGAACAGTTAAAAAGATTATCAATGGTAGCTATTCTAACGAGCAATATTTATCGCTTTTTGTCGGGATTATTCCAGCGCAAGATCCACGTTTAGTCATGGCGGTATTAATTGATGAACCAACGGCCGGTGATTATTATGGGGGTGCTGTTGCGGGGCCGGTGTTTTCGAAGGTGATGAGCCGAAGTATGCGTATTTTGGGTGTGGACCCTTCTTTTTATCAGGATCAAAAGAAGCCACTGGTATTAGCATCTCAAGGTTATAAACCATGATGGCGAATCGCAAAGAAGCATTTGGTATTTGGTTGTCAGATTTGTTGGTTGGTTTGGCGTTAATAACGTTTGATCGACAGGTTACTGGGTTGTCATTAGACAGTCGAGACGTTATGGCTGGAGATTTGTTTTTTGCAGTATCGGGAGCCAATAGCCATGGATTGAACTTTGCGGTAGATGCCTTTAATAAAGGCGCTATTGCTATTGTTTATGACCCTCTGGATACAGTCGGCTTCTGTGATAAATCCATTGCGTCAGAAGTACTTATTGAGATACCGCAATTAAGTGAGAAAATGGGTGCTATTGCGGCACGTTTTTATGGTAAACCATCGAGTAAGTACTGTGTGATTGGTGTGACAGGGACGAATGGAAAAACTTCGTGTGTGCAATTCTTGCAGCAATGTCTACCGTACAGTAGCTCAATAGGAACATTGGGTTGGGGTACTGGGAAAAGTTTGGCGGTGACTAAAAATACAACGCCTGATGCCGTTGAGTTGCAAAGAATTTTGGCCCAGTTACAGGGCTGGGGCGTGCGTTATGTTGCGATGGAAGTTTCATCGCATGGCTTACAACAAAAGCGGGTGGCTGGCGTCAGTTTTGATGGGGTTATGATCACGAATATAACCCGCGATCATTTAGATTATCACGGGTGTATGGATAACTATGTGGCAGCTAAGTTAGCTTTGTTGACGGTGCCTGAAGTTCGCTTTGCTGTGGTAAATTTTAGTGGTAATTTTCTAGAACAAATTTTAGCCACTATTCCGGAAAATGTCAGGATCTGGGGGGTGAGTTTTGACGGTAAGAAACGCGGTGGAGTTAATGTTTTAGATATCAGTGCTGTTACGTGTTTTGAGGGTGGTTTGTGCTTTGATGTAGAGTATCAGAGTGATCGTCAAGGCGTTACGGTTCCACTTTATGGCGAAGTTAATGTGGAAAATGTAGCGATGGTCATGGCTGCATTATTAGCGCTTGGTTATTCGCTCAGGGAGGCTTGTGTTCGGGTGCAAAAAATTCAACCGATTGCAGGTCGTATGGAACTGTTTAAAAGCAAAAAGGCTTTGCCGGCGGTTGTTGTTGATTACGCACATACGCCGGATGCATTAGAAAAATTATTAGTGATGGTAAGGCAGCACTGTGAGGGTGTTATCTGGTTAGTATTTGGTTGTGGTGGTGATAGAGATGTGGGCAAGCGAAGCCAGATGGGGGTTATTGCTGAGCAATTTTCAGATCATGTGATTGTTACGAATGATAATCCCCGGTCAGAATCTGAACAGAAAATTGTTAGCGATATCGTGTCGTTGTGTGATGACTCTAAAATAGAGGTCATTTATGACCGTCGTAGAGCGATACGAACAGCCATTGAAAAAGCAAAAAAAGGCGATTGTGTCGTGGTTGCAGGAAAAGGGCACGAAGAATATCAAGAGTTAAAGGGTGAAAGAATTGAGTTGAGTGATCGAAAAATAATTGCTGCATTGGTTGCAAGTGAGGAGAGGTCATGTTGAATATGTCTCTCCAACAAATGAGTGCTGTTGTCGGGGGGGAGTGTGCCGATGGAAATATTAAAATTGATTCAATAAGTATTGATACTCGGACACTTAAGCCAGGCGATTGTTATGTGGCAATAAAAGGGTCTCAGTTTGATGGGCACGATTTTGTTTTACAAGCAGAGGAGTTACAGGCTTCTGCCATTATTTGTGAATCACTTCAGAAAGTGAATATACCACAAGTTGTTGTTGCCAATACGCAAGGGGCGCTAGCAAAGTTAGGGCGCGCTAATAGGCAAAATAGCAAGGCAAAGATAATTGGTGTAACAGGCAGTAATGGCAAGACAACAGTTAAAGAAATGATTGCCGTTATTTTAGGTGAAGTCGGACAAACATTGGCGACAATCGGGAATCTGAATAATGATATTGGTGTACCACTAACATTACTACGACTTAATAAATCGGATGATTTTGGAGTGATAGAAATGGGGGCGAATCACCCTGAAGAAATTGCTTATTTAGGCCAATGTGCTGAGCCGGATATCGGGGTCATTACTAATGTTTCAGAGGCGCATTTGGAAGGGTTTGAATCTTTGGAAGGCGTTGCAAAAACCAAGTGTGAATTGTTGGAATCCTTAAGTAAAGCAGGTATTGCGGTATTAAATAAAGACGATGCTTTTTTTGATTTTTGTGTGGAGCGGGCAGGAAGTTCAAGAGTGATTTCATTTGGATTGTCGGCGTTGGCTGATGTGAGCCCTATTGCAATTAAGTCACAGTTACGTGAGGGTCAATTTATGACTCGATTCACCATTAAGTACCAGCAAGAGTTGTTTGATGTGAAGGTCGGTTTGGTTGGGGACCATAATATTAAGAATGTATTGGCAGCAAGCGCTGTTGCTTTAGCATTAGGTGTTGAGTATCAATATATACAAAAAGGGTTGGAAAAAGTTAAGCCGGTACCGGGGCGCCTGGAACCTTATGTCATGCCGAATGGGGGAGTGTTAATTAATGATACCTATAATGCAAATCCAGCGTCGTTGACGGCAGCGCTTACTGTGCTTAAAGAAATAGGTGGGGACTTTTGGGTTGTATTAGGAGCAATGGGTGAATTAGGGGAAGAGAGTCGGTTATTACATATTGAAGTTGGGCGGCAAATCAAGTCAATGGGAGCAATGCGCTTATTAGCGATCGGCCCCGATGCTAAGAGTACGACTGATGCTTTTGGCAAAGGGGCTATTTTTTTTGAAACTCAGGAAGCGATGATTACCACTTTAAAGAAAGAGTTAACCGGTTCTGAAACAATTTTAGTGAAAGGTTCAAGAATGCAGAAAATGGAAAATATAGTTAATGCCTTAATGCACGGTGGCGGGAACTGATTATGTTGTTATATCTAGCGGATTATTTAATGACATTGGATGGAACATTTAGAGTGTTCCAGTACTTAACACTTAGAGCTATTTTGGGCGCATTAACAGCATTAGCTATTTCTTTTATTGTGGGTCCGATAATGATTCGCCAATTAACACAGTATAAGATCGGACAGAATATTCGAGATTGTGGGCCTGAAGGACATTTGGTAAAAGCTGGGACGCCGACCATGGGCGGGGCTTTAATATTAGTTGCTATTACTTTGAGTACGTTGTTGTGGGCGGATCTGGAAAATCGTTATATTTGGAGTTTGTTGTTTGTCACATTGAGTTTTGGTTTGATTGGTTTTATCGATGATTATAAAAAACTTAAGTTGGGAAATAGTGACGGTTTGTCTGCATCCATGAAATATTTTGGGCAATCAGTGGTGGGGTTTGTAGCCGCAGCTTTTCTATTTTATTCAGCACAGGTCCCGGCAGAAACCGAGTTAATTGTCCCCTTTTTTAAAACAGTCATTATTCCTTTGGGCGAGTTCTATATTTTACTGGCTTATTTTGTCATCGTTGGAACCAGTAATGCCGTAAATTTAACAGATGGATTAGATGGCTTAGCTATTCTTCCAGCAGTGATGGTAGCGGGGGGCTTGGCGATATTTGCATATTTGTCCGGGCATGCAAATTTTGCCAATTATTTAGCAATACCTTATATACCGGAATCAGGTGAGACAGTGATTTTTGCAACGGCATTGATGGGTGCTGGGTTGGGTTTTTTGTGGTTTAACACTTATCCAGCCATGGTGTTTATGGGCGATGTCGGTGCTTTGGCTTTAGGTGCGGCTTTGGGTATGCTAGCAATAATCGTTCGCCAAGAAATTGTCTTAATGATTATGGGTGGTGTTTTTGTAATGGAAACATTGTCGGTCATTATTCAGGTGGCTTCTTATAAGTTGACCGGTAAACGGGTGTTCAAGATGGCACCTATTCATCATCACTTTGAGCTCAAAGGTTGGCCGGAACCAAGAGTGATTGTCAGGTTTTGGATTATTACCGTTATTTTAGTTTTGATTGGATTAGCCACACTGAAACTTAGATGATGAATCCAGAAACTGTGAAGCAACGGGTGTTTAAGCAAATGGGTCTTGAGTCCTCACTGGCAGTTATTTTGATTGTTGGTCTGGGTGTTACGGGCATTTCAGTCGCACGTTTTTTAAAAAATATAGGAGTGGATTTTTCATTAATTGATAGTCGTAAACAACCACCAAATTTATCGCAAATAAAAGAAATATTTACCGATTATGATATTTACACGGGGGGCTTCCCGGATTCTAAATTTATCGGTGTAACTCATTTATTTGTGAGTCCAGGCGTGTCATTACGCGAACCTTGTATTGCACAGTGTTTGGCAAGGGGGGTAAAACTAGTAAGTGATATTGATTTATTTGCATACTGTGTTGACGCACCGGTGATTGCTATTACCGGATCAAATGGAAAAAGCACAGTGACAACGATGGTTGAATTAATGGCTGAGAGCGCAGGCAAAAAAGTAGCTGCCGGTGGAAACTTAGGCGTCCCAGCACTTGATTTATTAGCGGATGAGATAGAGTTGTATATTCTTGAATTATCAAGTTTTCAATTAGAAAGAGTGACGGCGCTCAAACCACAAGCAGCCGTCGTATTGAATGTGGCCAGTGATCATATGGATCGGTATTCTGATATCGAGGCGTATGCGAAAGTAAAGCGCAAAATCTATGATCACGCCAAGATCTGTGTTGTCAATATAGATGATCGAAGAGTCTTGGCAATGGTTGCTTCTGAACAAAAACAACTGACATTTAGTGTTGCTAAGATAGCCGACTTCAGCGTTCAGGAGGAGAGTCATTCGCAATGGTTGGTGTATGGGAATAAAGCGGTCATAGCGCGAAGTAAGATTTTATTAGTGGGTGATCACAATACCAGTAATGCGCTCGCTGCGATGGCATTGGCAATAACGGTTGGTCTACCGATCGAATCAATAGTGAGCGGGTTAATGCATTATCAAGGCTTGCCGCATCGGTTGCAAATTGTCTCTACCGCGCATGAAGTGATTTGGGTTAATGATTCAAAAGCGACAAATCCTTCTTCGTGTATTGCGGCATTAATGGCGTTTGATGAACAGGTTATCTTAATCGCTGGGGGGGATTGTAAAGGTGCCGATTTAACAGAATTGGCGGCAATAATTAAACAACACGTTCGAATGGTAATTTTGTTTGGCCGTGATGCGGATATTCTTGAAGAAGCATTACAAAATAGTGTCCCTATTTATAATTCAGAAACATTAGAAGGTGCTGTTTTAGTCGCAAAAGAGTTTGCGAGGGCAGGCGAAACAGTATTGCTATCACCTGCGTGCGCAAGTTTTGACCAATTCAAAGATTATCAGGAGCGTGGCAATATATTTGTGCAGACTGTAAGAAGGGTCGCAGCATGAAGTTGATTCAAGAGGGCCTTGAAACGCTTTCGGAGTTACGGACTTATTATGACGGATTTTTAGCAATAGCATCAATCAGCATTTTGATTATTGGTTTTGTGATGGTGACATCAGCCTCACTTCATTTAGGCGATAAAATGGTGAGTAATCCCTTTCACTACCCTCTGCGTCAATTGATACATATCTGTTTAGGACTCGGGGTTGGGGCCTTTATTTTGACAATTAATATGGAATTTTGGGAAAAATCAGGTCAATGGCTTTTTTTATTAGGGTTGATTTTATTGGTTATGGTCTTGATACCCGGGGTGGGTGTAAAGGTTAATGGGAGTATCCGTTGGATTCAATTGATTGGTTTTAGGGTTCAGGTATCAGAAATAGTTAAACTGTTTTCTGTGATCTATATGGCAGGTTATGTGACGCGGCATCAAGAGGTTGTTAAAGTTTCTGCCTATGGCATTGTAAAGCCTTTAATGCTGTTTTCACTGGCTTGTTTTTTGTTGTTGTTAGAGCCGGATTTTGGGTCAGCAGTCGTGATTTTAACGATAGCAATGGGGGTGATGTTTCTGGGTGGGGCGCGATTGTGGCAATTTATGATATTAGGCGTTCTTTTGGTTTCTTTGGCCGCATTACTGTGTTATTTCTCGGAATATCGCTGGGCTCGAATTACCAGTTTTATTGATCCATGGGCGGACCCTTTAGATAAGGGTTTTCAATTGGTTCAGGCGTTGATAGCCTTTGGTCAGGGTGAATGGTTGGGTGTGGGGTTAGGCAGTAGCATTCAAAAATTATTTTATTTACCTGAGGCACATACCGATTTTCTATTTTCAGTGATAGCAGAAGAGTTAGGGTTAGTCGGTGTGGTGTCGGTTATAGGACTGTTTACCGTATTTATTTGGCGAGCCTTCGTGATTGGTGAAAAAGCAGAGAAAGCAGGGTATCTGTTTTCTGCTTTTATTGCCTATGGCTTAGCTATTTGGTTTGGTTTTCAGGCATTTGTGAATATTGGGGTCAATATGGGCGTGTTGCCAACGAAAGGGTTGACCTTACCGTTAATGAGTTATGGCGGCGGTAGCATGATTGTAATGTGTGCGGGTGTGGCATTGCTGTTCAGAATAAATATGGAAACAGAGAAAATTACATCATCGATACCCAAGGGAAAAAGGGAATGGATAAACGTATAGTGATTATGGCCGGTGGTACTGGAGGGCATGTATACCCTGCTCTGGCCGTTGCACTGTGTTTGCAGAAAGATAATTGGCAGGTAACGTGGCTGGGCACAAGAGTTGGCATTGAATCAAGAGTCGTTCCGGAAAATAATATTGAGATGGATTTTGTATCGGTCACCGGTATCAGAGGAAAAGACTTCAGAGGGCGACTAGCCGTTCCGGTCATGTTGTTAAAATCTATGTTGCAGGTGTTTGGGATACTCAGACGGCGCAAACCTAATGTCGTATTAGGGTTGGGAGGGTTTGTGTCAGGTCCAGGAGGGGTGGTGGCCAAAGTCTTGGGAATACCTTTGGTTATTCATGAGCAAAATAGAACCCCGGGTACAACTAATCGTATTCTTGCCAAATGGGCCGATCGAGTCTTGCAAGGATTTCCAGATAGCTTTCCGGAGGTTATAGGTGCAGAGTATGTGGGTAATCCTTTGCGATCGGCGATTGAAGTTTTTAACCCGAAAAGGATTATGCAGCAGAAGTCGCTGAATATTTTGGTGTTGGGCGGTAGTTTAGGGGCGCGAAAATTAAATGAAATCGTGCCGGATATGGTTGCGATGGTTAAGTCGGTTAATGTGGTTCATCAAACCGGTTCAGTGATGGTTGATAAGGTAAAATCGCGTTATTCAAGCCAGCAAACACCAGCTGAGGTGGTGGCTTTCATTGATGATATGGCAGCTATTTATAGCTGGGCTGATTTAATAATATGTCGATCAGGCGCAATGACTGTCAGTGAAGTTGCGGCAGTGGGTTTGCCGAGTATTATGATTCCTTTTCCGTTTGCAATAGATGATCACCAAACAGCAAATGCACAATATCTTGCCGACGTTAATGCCAGCATTTTAATTGCTGAGTCAGAGTTAAATGCAGAACGTTTAGCCAAGGAAATAATGCATTTAATAGATGAGCCATCGCTATTGTTGGAAATGGCTACGGCCACGAGAAAGTGTGCGCAAGTGGGTGCAACCAAAGCAGTTGCTAAAGCGTGTTTTGAGGTGGTGTCGATATGAATAAGCCTGAGAGTGCGATTACTTTGCAAGATATGGGTCATATTGAAAAAATACATTTTGTCGGTATTGGTGGGACTGGCATGAGTGGTATTGCAGAAGTACTGCTTAATTTAGGGTTCAAAATTTCAGGATCAGATCAAACAATTAGTGTCGTTACTGAGCGCTTAATAGCGTTAGGAGCAGTGATAAGTTCAGAACATCAAGCGGTGAATGTAGAGTGCGCTGATGTGGTGGTTGTGTCTTCAGCGGTTGATTCAGAAAATATAGAAATTAAGACTGCGCAACTGAATCGTATACCGGTTATCCCTCGTGCTGAAATGTTAGCTGAATTAATGCGGTTTCGTTACGGTATTGCAATAGCGGGTACCCATGGAAAAACAACGACGACCAGTCTGATTGCCAATATGATGGCTGAGGGGGATCTGGACCCAACTTTTGTGATTGGCGGTCGTTTAAATAGTTCGGGTGCTAATGCGAAACTGGGATTAGGTCACTATTTAGTGGCTGAGGCTGATGAGAGTGATGCCTCATTTCTGCATTTGCAACCTATGATAGCGGTCGTGACTAATATTGATCGCGATCATATGGAAACCTATGAAGGTAATTATCAGCGCTTACAGGAAGCATTTGTCGAATTCTTATCACATTTGCCTTTTTATGGTCTGGCTGTGGTTTGTGTTGACGACCCGGGTGTGGAATTGCTTTTACCTAAAATGACGAAGCCGTATCGGACCTATGGATTAACTATTGGTGCAGATGTTTGTGCAACGAAAATAACACAAAGTGGATTGCAAACAACGTGTCAGGTCCAACGATGGGGTGATTATGCTGCTCTGGATATCACCCTGAATATGCCGGGGTTACATAATTTGCAAAATGCTTTGGCGGCAATCACCGTGGCGACGCATTTGAATATTTCCGATCAGGCCATTAGGGAAAGTTTAAAAACATTTACCGGAGTGGGTCGAAGGTTCCAGATTAATCAGGAATTTAGTATTCAGAACGAGCCGGTAACCTTGGTGGATGATTATGGTCATCATCCCCGTGAAATAGAAGCAACTTTAGGGTCATTAAAGCAAGCGTGGCCAAAGCGCCGAGCAATCATTATTTTTCAGCCACACCGTTATTCCAGAACGCGTGATTTATTTGAAGATTTTGTCCGGGTACTTTCATCGGTAGATATCCTTATTTTACTCGAGGTGTACTCGGCGGGCGAGGATGTTATCGCGGGTGCGGATGGGCGAGCCTTGGCGCAGGCAATACGAGCAAGAGGGCAGGTAAATCCGGTTTTTGTGGAAGACCGAAATGATTTGCTGGATATCCTAGAAGGATTAGTTCAGCCCAAAGATGTGGTGTTAACTTTAGGTGCGGGTAGTGTGAGTAAAATAGCCGCGGTACTTTCTGATGCTTTGCCCGAAAGGATGGGTGCGATGAAAACAGCGCTAGAAGGGTGGTCATGAATAATGGGGGCTTAAGTCAAAAAGGCGGTTCATTAAAAGGCCGCCTTTTGCAGCATGAAAAACTTGCCAAATATACCAGTTGGCATGTGGGTGGCGTTGCCGATCAATTGTATTTTCCTTTTGATCGCGATGATTTAGTTAACTTTATATCAGCGCTTTCAGTCGATGAGCCGGTTTTCTTTATGGGTATGGGGAGTAACTTATTGATCCGTGATGGTGGTATTCGAGGGACTGTGGTTAATACCCGCGGGCGATTAAAAACAATCACAATTTGTGACGATCAATCACTTTATGTTGAGGTGGGTGTTCATTGTTCAAAAGTGGCAAGATTTTGTCGTGACCATGGTTTTATCGGTGCTGAATTCTTTTCAGGTATTCCGGGTACGATGGGTGGTGCTCTGAAAATGAATGCCGGTGCATTTGGTTGTGAAACCTGGGATATTGTTGAGGGTATAGAGGCTATTACAACACAGGGTGAAACGGTTATGCATGAGACCGAGGATTATAAAATCGGTTACCGTTCAGTCATAGGGCCTGATAATGAATGGTTTTTAGCAGCGCGCTTGCGGTTAGCAAAAGGTTCAACGAAGGAAAGTGCAGAAAAAACCAAAGAACTGTTAAGCAAACGCTCGGCAACGCAGCCGCTTAGCCAACCTTCTTGTGGATCTGTTTTTAAAAATCCTAATAATGATTATGCAGCTAGATTAATAGAAGTTTGTGGTCTTAAAGGTTATGTGGTGGGAGGAGCTTGTGTTTCTGAGCAACATGCAAACTTTATTATTAACCAAGATAATGCAACAGCGAAAGACATTGAAACCCTAATTGAGATCATTCAGGTGCAGGTAGAAAAGAAATTAGGCGTGATGCTAGAACGTGAAGTTGAAATTATTGGTGAGTTTCATGTGGGTAGTGATCATGGGGGTTGTAGGTGACAGTTACTATTGATTCAGCACAGTTTGGTCGTGTTGCGGTGGTCATGGGCGGGCCCTCGGCAGAAAGAGAAGTTTCTTTGAAAAGTGGTTATGCGGTATTGGAGGCTTTGTTAGCGCAAGGTGTTAATGCACGCGCCGTTGAAGTGAGAGACGATTTAGTCAGTCCTTTTTTAGGCGGGGCTTTTGATTGTGTTTTTAATGCTATTCACGGTCGTGGTGGTGAGGATGGCGTTTTACAGGGCGTGCTAGAAAGTCTTAATGTTCCTTATAGCGGTAGCGGGGTTTTGGCATCTGCGATTTGTATGGATAAGTTAAGAACAAAATGGTGCCTAAAAGGTGCGGGTTTAACAACACCTCAGTGGTATACGCTAACCAGTGAACAGGATTTTGATGCCTGTATCGATCAATTAGGTTTTCCAATGATTGTTAAGCCGGTGCGAGAAGGGTCAAGTATAGGAATGAGTCGAGTTAATAATACCGGGGAATTGCGAGCAGGTTATCAATTAGCAAAGGAATTTGATCGTTCTGTTTATGCAGAAGCATGGGTTGAGGGTGATGAATACACGGTAGGGTTTATAGGGGATCAGGTGTTACCTGTGGTTCGAGTAAAAACACCGAATAGTTTTTACGATTATGAGGCCAAATATATATCCGATTCGACTCAGTATTTTTGCCCGAGTGGGTTAACTCAACCCAATGAGGAAAGAGTGATGTCGCTAGCTAAACGGGCTATTCAGATTGTGGGTGTTCAGGGATGGGGGCGTGTTGATTTGTTTATAGATCGTGACGGCCAGTCACAGTTAATTGAGATTAATACTGTGCCGGGGATGACTGATCACAGCTTACTTCCCATGGCTGCAAAAGCAGCGGGAATAGATTTCGGCGAACTGGTTTGGCGTATTTTAGACAGTAGTAAAATAGTCAGGACGTGATCAGTGAGTAAGGTGCCTAAAATATTCTTTCTGATGCTGTTACTTATTGGCAGTGTGGGGGCTCATTATGACGATATTAAGGCGGGTATAGTGGCTTCATTCCCAATTCGTTATGTCAGGGTTTCTGGTACGTTTCAGCATTTGGATAAAGGGGATGTTAAAAAGGTAATCGGCCATGCATTGCAGGAGAGTTTTTTGACAGTCGATATAGTGGCTATTCGAGAAGCCGTTGAAAATTTGCCATGGGTTGATACCGTTTCAGTGGCAAGGGTATGGCCTGATATTGTTGATATTCATGTGGCCGAACAATCAGCCGTTGCTTTCTGGGGACGGGAGAAATTATTAAATGATCGCGGTGAAATATTTAAGCCCGCCACGGTTTTGGCGATCAAAGATTTACCGGTTTTAATGGGCCCTGTGGGGGCGCATAAACGCGTATTTGATTTGTTAGGAGAGCTACAAATAAATGTTGATGATGCCGGTTTGGATTTGGCTAGGTTAGTGATTTCGCCGCAAAATGCGGTGAGTGCAGTATTTAGTAATGGCATGAAGGTTCAGTTAGGGCGGGATAAACCCACCGAACGCTTACAGCGTTTTATGGGTGTGTATGATCGTATGAATAAAAAAGAAAACGGCGCGGTGAAGCAGGTAGATATGAGATATCACAATGGTTTCTCAGTGGCATGGAAATAGTGGGTGGTAAGAACAGTGATGAGTGTTAGGTAGGTCGACCTTTAAAATTTGAAGATAACTTGAGAGAAAGCAGATGGCAAAAAAAACAGATCGTAATTTAATAGTCGGTTTGGATATAGGTACTTCGAAAGTAGCTGCAGTTGTAAGTGAACTGACGCCAAACGGTGATATAGAGATTATTGGTATAGGGGTAAGTCCATCGCGAGGGTTAAAAAAAGGTGTGGTGGTGAATTTGGAATCAACGGTACAGGCGATTCGGAGGGCAGTCGAAGAAGCTGAATTGATGGCGGGTTGTGAAATTAAATCAGTCTTTGCAGGCATTGCGGGGAGTCATATTCGGAGTTTGAATTCACATGGCATTGTTGCAATAAAGGATAAAGAAGTGAGTCAGTATGATATTAATCGCGTGATTGATTCGGCGCGTGCAGTCGCAATTCCTGCTGACCAGAAAATATTACATATTTTACCTCAGGAATTTGTCATTGATTTGCAAGATGGTATTAAAGAACCTATTGGGATGTCAGGTATTCGGTTAGAAGCAAAAGTTCATATGGTAACGGGGAGTGTCAGTGCTGCACAGAATATTATCAAGTGCATTAGGCGTTGTGACCTCGAAGTGAATGATATTGTTTTAGAGCAATTGGCTTCGTGTACAGCGGTATTAACAGAAGATGAAAAAGATCTGGGCGTTTGTTTGATTGATATTGGTGGGGGGACAACCGATATTGCCATATTTACCGAGGGTGCAATTAAACATACTTCAGTGATACCTATTGCAGGAGATCAGGTAACGAATGATATTGCTGTTGCGTTACGGACTCCTACACAGCATGCCGAACAAATAAAGATCCAGCATGCCTGTGCACTCTCACAATTGGCAGAGACAGATGAAATGATTGATGTTCCTAGTATTGGCGATAGAGAGCCTAGGACAATTATGAAACAAAATTTAACAGAAATTATAGCGCCTCGTTATGAGGAGTTACTGTTTTTAGTTCAAGCTGAATTAAGGCGTAGTGGTTATGAAGATTTAATTGCAGCCGGTATTGTTATCAGTGGGGGGAGTTCAAAGGCATCAGGTCTGGTTGAGTTAGCCGAGGAGATATTTCACATGCCGGTTAGATTAGGCGCTCCGTATGGCGTGAGTGGATTAACCGATATTGTGAGTAATCCCATTTATTCGACGGGTGTGGGTCTGGTTATGTATGGAAAAGATTATCAACAAGAGTATAGCGTGGCGGCACAGGATAATTTGAATGAAAGTATGTTTGAGAGAATGAAAAATTGGTTTAGTGGCGGATATTAATAAAATTAAAAAATGAGGAGATCTAAATGAAATTTGAATTAGAAGATATGTTTAAAAGAGAAGCCATTATTAAAGTGATTGGTATTGGTGGCGGTGGTGGTAATGCCGTAGATCATATGGTAAATACCGGAATTAGTGGTGTTGACTTTATTGGCGCAAATACAGATGCTCAGGCGCTGAGACGGTTAAGTGTGGATACCCTGATTCAATTAGGTTCTGAATTGACGCAAGGCTTAGGCGCAGGGACAAACCCTGATATAGGAAAGCAAGCAGCACAAGAAGACCGCAGTCGTATTGAGGAGGCAATTGACGGTGCCGATATGGTGTTTTTAACAGCAGGAATGGGTGGCGGAACAGGTACGGGTGCAATCCCTGTTATTGCTGAAGCTGCAAAAGATAAGGGTATTCTGACAGTGGCTGTGGTGACAAAACCCTTTAAATTTGAAGGTGCTAAGAAAATGAAAGCTGCTGAAGAAGGGCTTTTGGAATTAGAAAAGTATGTAGACTCACTGATCGTTATTCCCAATCAAAAATTATTACCGGTATTAGGCAGTAATGTTTCCTTGATTGATGCTTTTAATGCAGCGAATGATGTACTTAAAGAAGCCGTTCAAGGTATTACGGAACTTATTGTTAATCCGGGTCTTATTAATGTTGATTTTGCGGATGTGAAAACTGTGATGTCCGCAATGGGTGTGGCTATTATGGGAACAGGCACTGCAAAAGGCGATAATCGAGCAAGAGAGGCCGCTGAAAAAGCAGTCGCGTGTCCTTTGTTAGATGATGTGAGTTTGTTTGGTGCGAAGGGAATATTGGTTAATATTACCGCGACATCGGAATTGGGTATTGCAGAGTTTAATGAAGTCGGTGAGATTGTTCATGAGTTTGCTTCGGAAGATGCGATTATTAAAATAGGTACAGCAATAGATCCAGAGTTAGACGATGAGATTAAAGTGACTGTGGTTGCAACAGGCATGGGGGAGGCTCAACAACGTTCTGTTGTTTCAACGCTTAATAGTCGAGCGAGTATAGCTAAAAAGCCTGTTGATTATGGTGTGTTTGAGAAGCCGACAGCGGTCAGAAAACGTGAAAGCGGTGAAGCACGTTATGGTGCTCAGGCAAAAAAAGCAGAAAATATGGATTATTTGGATATTCCGGCATTTTTGAGAAGGCAAGCAGATTAAGTTGATGGGGTAAAGTCTTTGTTTATCAGGTTTTACTTGGAAGGTAGGTGTTTTTTTAAGTGATCAATTTTGCAAGTAGAAGCGGTGTGTTGCTGCCAAAAGGATCTCTTATGGTAGAATGGCAACTTTTATTTAGCGGTAGCTTAAAAATTTATGTTGAAACAAAGGACGCTTAAAAATACTATCCGAGCGACAGGTGTGGGTTTGCACACGGGTGAGAATGTCTATTTGACCTTACACCCCGCAGATCCCGATACAGGAATTCGTTTTAGACGGAGTGATATTGGGGAGTCCGCGTTTGTTGATGCAAAATCTGAAAATGTAGGTGACACGAGGTTGTCAACAACATTGATACAAAATGGTGTGCGAGTTTCGACAGTTGAACATCTATTATCGGCATTTTCTGGGCTGGGTATTGATAATGCATTGGTAGATGTGAGCGCTCCGGAAATACCGATTATGGATGGAAGTGCCGGTCCTTTTGTTTTTTTATTGCAATCGGCGGGAATACAGGAGCAGGAAGCGTGGCGTAAGTACATAAGAGTTAAGAAGTCCGTTAAAGTGACTGAGGGTGATAAGTGGGCTTCTTTTACGCCTTACGAAGGTTTTAGGGTTGGTTTTACCATTGATTTTGAACACCCCGCCTTTAAGTCGAATGTTAAAACAGCGGTAATCGATTTTTCTACCACTAGTTTTATTAAGGAAGTGAGTCGGGCCAGAACATTTGGTTTTATGAAGGATATTGAATTACTTCAGAAAAATAACTTGGCATTAGGCGGGAGTATGGATAATGCGATTGTTGTTGACGATTTAAAAGTATTAAATGAAGACGGTTTGCGTTATGCGGATGAGTTTGTAAAGCATAAAATGTTAGATGCGATAGGCGATCTTTATCTACTGGGCCATAATTTGCTGGGTGAATTTAGTGGTTATAAATCGGGCCATAGTCTTAATAATCAACTTTTGCGGGCGTTAATTAAAGATCCTGAGGCTTGGGAAATGGTTTCATTTGAAGGCTTAAATGAACTTCCTAAAGCATTTGTACAACCGGTTCTACCTTAAGACATTTTGTTTTTTAGCGTGTTGTGTAGTCTTAAAAAGGCGCTGGCAAGTTCACTATTGTTTGTCAGGGCGAGCGCATTGCTATGAATTATATTAAGTGATGTCGCTGATAGCTTTTTTGCGGGTCTTTTATGGGGTTTAGGCGATAACGATTTAGGAAGTACTCTAATTTTAGTTTCAGAGATATCGTTTTCGCCATTGGCGCGCAATGCTGCCATGATCGGTTGATTTAAAAAACGCAATTGGCTGGCCCATGTTGCTGATGAAGTGAAAATAATGATGGTTTTATCTTTTTTAATACAGTTTGTTATATGCGCTGAGAAATGATCGGGTAACGATCGGCATATGATTTCCTGCAGCATTCTTTGTTGATTAATGATTTCTGAAAAGTTGAGTGTGACTGCACTCGTATAAGATAAGACGGAATTGAAATGATTTTTTCGTTTTCTCTTCATTGAGCGATTAGTTTCTATTAGAGAGTGGTGTCTGTTTATTTTGGTGAAATCGTAACATCGTCAGACATTATAACGTTTACCTGCCTTTTAAGACGGCAATATCTAGAAAACAATTAAAGGGTGAGTCAAGTACTGAGTCGGCGACCTGTTTTAGAGAGGGTGTTGTGGGCTGCAGTAAGGATCAGGTCTGTTAAGAAGGCTTGATAAGGTATATAATTATTAGGTTTTATTACAAATTTAAATTCATTGGAAAGTTAGCCATGTTGGTCAAGAAGTTATTTGGTAGTCGGAATGACAGACTCGTTAAGAAAAAGAATAAGTTAGTTAAGAAAATTAACGTATTAGCGTCAGAATATGAAAGTTTAAGTGATGAGGCCTTAAAAGCCAAAACAGCAGAGTTTCGAGAGCGCTTAACGGCAGGTGCAGAGCTTGATTCATTAATCCCAGAGGCTTTTGCAACTGTACGTGAAGCTTCTATACGTGTATTAGGTATGCGTCATTTCGATGTGCAACTGATTGGCGGCATGGTCTTAAATGACGGCAAAATTTCAGAAATGAAGACCGGAGAAGGTAAAACCCTAGTGGCAACGCTGGCGGCATACCTTAATGCGCTTCCTGGAAAAGGCGTGCATGTTGTCACTGTGAATGATTATCTGGCAAAACGAGATAGTGCCTGGATGGGGCAGATTTATAACTTTTTGGGCCTTAAAACAGGCGTTATTGTTAGTGAATTAACCAGTGAAGAGCGGCGCGAGGCTTATGCAGCTGATATCACTTATGGGACTAATAATGAATTTGGTTTTGATTATCTAAGAGATAATATGGCCTACACCCTTGATAGGAAAGTGCAAAGAGGGTTGTATTATGCTGTTGTCGATGAAGTTGATTCAATTTTAATTGATGAAGCCAGAACACCGTTGGTTATCTCAGGTCCGACAGAAGAAAGCACCGAAATGTTTATTAAGGTTAATCAGATTATCCCAGGGTTGACCAAGCAAGAAAAAGAAGGTGAAGCGGGCGATTATTCAGTAGATGAGAAGATGCGACAGGTGCATCTGACCGAAGCAGGGCATGCACGCGTTGAGCAGTTAATGGCTGATCATGGTTATATTTCCGAAGGCGGAAGTTTGTATGATGCGGTTAATATCAGAATGATGCATTTTTTGACGGCATCATTACGGGCCCATGTGCTCTATCATCGTGATGTTGATTACATCGTGAAAAGTAATGAAGTGTTGATCGTTGATGAATTTACCGGTCGTATTATGTCTGGGCGTCGTTGGGGTGATGGCTTGCACCAAGCGATTGAGGCAAAAGAACAAGTTAAGGTTCAAGAAGATAATCAGACACTGGCTTCAATAACCTTTCAGAATTATTTTCGACTCTACGATAAGTTATCGGGTATGACTGGAACGGCCGATACCGAAGCGGTTGAATTGCAAAAGATCTACAGTTTGGAAGTGGTCGTAATACCAACGCATAGACCCATGGTTAGAAATGACAGCGGCGATCTCATTTATATGACGGTTGGTGAAAAATATAATGCGATTATTGATGATATCAAAGGGTGTTCTAAGCGCGGTCAACCCGTTTTAGTCGGCACAACATCAATCGAGAATTCTGAGTTAATTTCTCGGGAACTGGCCCGGCAGAATATTAAACATGAGATTTTGAATGCCAAGCAGCATGAACGGGAAGCGCATATTATTGAGCAAGCAGGTACAACGAGTGCAGTAACAATTGCGACTAATATGGCGGGTCGGGGAACCGATATCGTTTTGGGTGGTAATCTTGATGTTGCACTACAAGTGTTGGGTGATAACCCGAGTGAGTCTGCGGTCACCAAGGTTAAAGATGATTGGCAAGCACATCATGATAAAGTTATAGCCAGTGGTGGATTGCATGTTATTGGTTCTGAGCGTCATGAATCAAGACGGATAGATAATCAACTACGGGGCCGTTCGGGGCGTCAAGGCGATCCTGGTTCAACACGTTTTTATCTTTCTCTGGAAGATGACCTGATGCGTATATTTGCTTCTGAAAAAGTTGCCAGTATGATGCAGAAACTCGGTATGGTCGAAGGCGAGGCGATTGAGCATCCTTGGGTGACGAGAGCTATTGAGAATGCTCAGAAGAAGGTTGAAGGACGCAATTATGATATTCGTAAGCAGATTCTCGATTATGATGATGTTGCCAATGACCAGCGTAAAGTAATTTATGCGCAGCGTAATGAATTAATGGAAGCAGAAGAGATCACCGGTATTATTGGTGCTTTTCGTAATGATGTGATCGCCAGTGTGGTGACGCAGTATATTCCTGAGCAAACCATGGAGGATCAATGGGATGTTGAAGGATTAGAGGGGCATATACAACAAGAGTTTGAGTTGACTATTCCATGGCGGGAGATGTTGGAGCAAGATCACTCGTTACAAAGAGAAGATATTGCACGGGTCACACAGGAAAAATTGACTGAGAGTTGTGCGCAAAGAGAGTCAGATATTTCATCGGATGTTATGCGAAACTTTGAGAAATCTGTTGTCTTGCAGGTTCTTGATAATACCTGGAAAGAACATTTGGCAGCTATGGATCATTTACGCGCAGGCATTCATTTGCGAGGTTATGCGCAGCGTGATCCGAAGCAAGAGTATAAGCGTGAGTCGTTTGAAATGTTTGTTAGTATGTTAGATTTTGTTAAGTATGAAGTTGTTGGTCTTTTGTCTAAAGTACAAATAAATATTGAAGAAGATCTGCAAGAATTCGACGAACAGCGAGAAGAACCGCGTGAAATGAATTTTGAGCATGCTGAAGCGAATGCCGGTTTGTCTGACGGTGTTGAACAAATAGAGATGGACGGTGTTGCCCAGGCTTCAGTTATTAAAGAGGATGCTGTCGCTGAAAAACCTTTTATTCGTGATGGTAAGAAGGTGGGGCGTAATGACCCTTGCCCTTGTGGTTCAGGGAAGAAGTTTAAACAATGTCATGGTAAGCTTTCGTAAGTGACAGAATAATTTGAGGATTGCTACCTTGTCGCCATGGTTGTCTGCCAGCGCGTAAGTCTAACTAAGACAAGGTAATCAAAAGCGTAAAGCTATTGTTGCAAGTTACAGAAACTTCGAATTAGCGAACCAAAGATTATGTTTCATATTGTGTTATACCAACCGGAGATTCCGCCTAATACCGGAAATATTATTCGGTTAGCCGCTAATAATGGTTGTCAGTTGCATCTTATAAAGCCATTGGGCTTTAGTTTAGATGAAAAGAAAATGCGTAGAGCTGGCTTGGATTACCATGAGTTCACTGATTTGTTGTTGTATGAAAGTTATGAGTGTTTTTTACAACAGGCAAAACCCGCTCGGTTGTTTGCCTTAACAACAAAGGCTAAAAAGAATTATGATCAGGTGCGTTACCAATCGGGTGATTTCTTTATTTTTGGACCCGAAACGCGTGGGTTACCACGTGAAATTCTTGATCAATTATCGGTCAACTGTTTGACAATACCGATGCAGGCTAACAGTCGGAGCCTTAATTTATCAAATTCGGTCGCTATAGTAACTTATGAGGCATGGCGACAATTGGCGTTTAGTTGATTTAGTTCCAAGAACGTATGCAGTTGTTGTCTTCCTGACAGATACTAAATTCATCATCATCTAAGACGGTAATGCCAGAGAATATTTCGCTTATTTCAACACCCTTGGCTTCGATATCTCGGTATAGAACGCATAAATTAAACTGCTTAAAGAGATTTCTTGTCAGGTTCTGATCCGGGTTGCTGGCTTTAATTGCATCAATCGCATTAGCGGTCAGTACTATGGTGTCACCATTTTGGGTGTGTGCGAGTTCAGTGCATTCGATAGGTAAATGATCAAATGTGTGTAGCATGATAGGAATCCTTTTTATCATCAATAAGTTACTTCATGTATACTCTCTAACACCATAATATGCAACAGCTTTATCGTTGATGGTAAGAATTTTTGCAATTGTTGTAGTTTATGTTGAGGGGAAGGGTTCTTCATCGCGTTGCTCACGTGCCAACAGTGTTTTTACCGCACGACTTGGTGCAGTATTTTGGTAGAGAATCTGATAGATTTGTTCGGTAATGGGCATGTCTATTTTTAAGTGCTGGGCCAGGCGGTGAATTTGTTCGGTCGCAGCAATACCCTCAATTTCTTGATTTATTTCGGCGATTAAGTCGTGTGCTTTTTTACCTTGACCCAGTCCAATACCAAAGCGGCGGTTTCTGGATTGATTGTCTGTGCACGTCAGAATCAGGTCACCCAGCCCGGCTAGTCCCATGAATGTTTCTTGCCGTCCCCCTAAATGCTGACCCAGACGAATGATTTCCGCTAATCCACGGGTGATTAGTGCTGAACGGGTATTCGCGTTATAACCCAGACCATCAGCTATGCCAGCGGCAATGGCTAAGACATTCTTAGTTGCTCCTCCTATTTGTGTACCGATGATATCGGTGCTGGTATAAGTTCTAAAGTGAGCGCTGTGGAAGATGTCAGCAAGTTCAGTCGCGCAGTGGGGTTGTTGTGAGGCAATAGAAATTGCTGACGGTAATCCTTGAGCGACTTCCATGGCAAAAGTAGGGCCTGAAAGGATTGCCATCGGTGTTTTTTCACCCAGTTGCGAGATGACTGACTGGTGTAAAAAAGAGCCGTCCTCATGGTTGAGTCCTTTGGTCGCCCAAGCGATAGTCGCATTTGGGTTGAGATCAGCTTTGATATTTATGAGCGTCGTGGCAAAGGCATGGCTTGGGACAGCGATGAGTACAATTTTACTAAATTGTACTGCTGTTTTAAGCGTGTTAGTGACGGTTAAATTATCCGGTAATGTTATTCCCGGCAAATAACGAGAATTTGTTCGCTCGTATTGTAAGGCCCTCATGTGGTCAGCATTATGACCCCAAATAATAGTGTTGTGATTATTGCGTGCGGCTTGAATAGCTAATGCGGTTCCCCATGAGCCAGCGCCTAAAATACAAATGCGTTGTTTATCCATTCAAGGCTTAGTTAACGGTATTGGGTGCAGATTGCTGTTGCACATGTTGTGCATACACAGCATCAAAGTTAACCGGTGCAAGCAGGAGTTGTGGAAACCCGCCTTTTGAAACTAGATCTGAAATGGCTTCTCGGGCATAAGGAAAAAGTGCGCTAGGAGAATAGCTACCCAGTAAGGGGCCGCGTTCAGCATCGGTGAAACCTTTAAGTGTAAAAATACCGGCTTGTACGACTTCAGCAAGGTAGGCTACTTGGTCGCCAATCTTTACCGTAACGGTAACCGTAATAGCAACTTCAAAGACATCATCATCAATGGGTTCAACGTGTGTTCCTAAGTTGAAGTCGACCTCAGGTTGCCATTTTTGGGTAAAAATTTTAGGTGAATTTGGGGTTTCAAAGGAAACATCTTTACAGAAAATTTTTTGTATTGAGAATTTTTTTTCTTCTTGTTCAGCCATTTTGTGACTACCGTGATGAGTGAATTAAGGGGTTATGTTTTGCTTTTGTTGGTAGGTAGCTTTTGTTCGTCCCATGCTTTGAGTCCACCCACTAGATTAATCACTTGATGAAATCCTAGCTTATAAAGTTTTTTGCAGGCTTGAGGCGATTGTGCACCGGTTTGACAAAAAACCAGTAATGATTTTTCTTTAAACGGTTCTAATTGACCGAGGCTGGTCTCAAGTTTGGAAAGAGGAATGTTCATGGCATTTTCTAAATGCTCTTTTTTATGGTCGGTAGATTGGCTTACATCAAGAATAGTGACTTCTGTTTCATTCATGTGCATGACGGCTGCAACCGGTGTCATGGATTGGAACCGTTTAAAAATATTGTCTAATAATTCTTGCACAACAAGATAGAGTACAACAACGAAGGCAATAAATAACATCCAGTGGTTGCCGATAAATTCAATAACGCGTTCCATATAAAAAACCTAATGTAAAATATTTTTAAAAAATCACAACGGTGTTGTGAAGCTAAATAACGGGGATAATTACGTATTTTAACAATAAAAAACAGTGGCTGCGATTATATCTGTTAATTAAAGCGGTAATTAATGATCAATTGTATTTTTTATTCTTTTTTTAAAATGAATTAGATTAAAAAAAGGAGGATGCGTGATGGTAATCAGCGAATTGTAAGCTTTGGGTGTAGCCATTTTTGTTAAGGGTGTGTTTTAAAAAAGGTATGGGGAAATGGCGTGTTCAAAATTGCGCTGCTCAGGTAAAATAGTAAGATAATTATTCCAATGGACTTGTCACGCTCTTTTTTGGAATGGTGAGTATTTTTATCGAAGATCATTTTTTGAAGAGGAATTATATTATGTCAAGTACCCCAAAGCCTGTTGCGTTAATCATTTTAGACGGATTTGGTCATCGTGAAGAACAAAGTTCGGATAACGCTATTGCACAGGCTGAAATGCCGTGTTGGGATTACTTAAACAAGACTTATTCTTCTACCCTGCTCGAGTGTTCAGGGGAGAAAGTAGGGTTGCCGGCGGGACAAATGGGTAATTCTGAAGTGGGTCACGTGCATATTGGTTCGGGTCAATTTGTACCGCAAGATTTTCTTAAAGTAGATATCGAAATTGAAAATGGTGGTTTTTTTGAAAATCAGGTGTTAAATGATTCTGTAGATCATGCCTTGGAAAATAATTCAGCATTACATGTCATGGGGTTATTGTCGCCGGGTGGGGTTCACAGTCATGAGCGCCAGATTTACGCGATGATAGAGCTAGCAAAACGTAAGGGTTTGAAAAAAGTTTTTGTACATGCTTTTTTAGATGGCCGTGATGTACCGCCTAAAAGCGCAGATGTTTCGCTTAAAGGGTTGCAAGATAAGATTGATACCTTGGGTGTGGGCCATATCGCCAGTGTGATTGGCCGTTTTTATGTTATGGATAGGGATAACAATTGGGAGCGGGTTGAAAAAGCTTATCAATTATTAGTTCAAGGGCAGGCTGAATTTTCGGTTGAAACCGCTGAGCAAGCTATCAATGACGCCTATGCCCGTGGTGAAACCGATGAGTTTGTTCAAGCAACAAGTGTGCTTGATCAGACTGGAGACGCGGTCAAATTTAATGATAATGACGCGGTTGTTTTTATGAATTTTAGAGCAGATAGAGCGAGAGAAATCGTACGGTCTTTTGCGCCTGATTTTTCAGAGTTTGACCGACAAGGAACGCCGCCACGTCTGTTTTTAACCACGTTGGTTGAGTACCATAAAGATTTTGAGTTTCCTGTTGCTTATCGTTCACAGAAAATTGTTAATGGATTTGGTGAAGTGTTGGCCAATAAAGGATTGAAACAACTTCGGTTAGCAGAAACGGAAAAATATGCGCACGTGACTTTCTTTTTTAACGGCGGGGTAGAGGAGCCGAATAAAGGGGAAGACAGGATTTTGATCCCTTCGCCAAAAGTTAAAACCTACGATTTGCAGCCTGAAATGAGTGCACAGGAAGTGACCGATCGGTTGGTTGAGGCGATTGAAGGCGGTCACTATGATGCCATTGTTTGTAATTATGCTAATTGTGACATGGTTGGGCATACCGGTAATCTTGAGGCGTCTATTAAGGCGGTTGAAATGATTGACCGTTGTTTAGAGCGTGTTTATACCGCGCTTAAAGGTGTCGGCGGTGAAATGTTAATTACCGCTGATCATGGTAATATCGAAAAATTGTTTGATGTAGGCACGCAGCAATTGCATACCGCACATACCAGCAATTTGGTCCCATTGGTTTATGTCGGTGCAGATAAAGCCTTGTCACCAGAAGGTTCTTTAACGGATTTAGCGCCAACATTGTTAACGATGATGGGTATAGAAAAACCAGAAGAAATGACAGGGTCGTCATTGTTGTAGTGTGTTTTTTCGTTATGGAGGAAGGACGCTAAGTTTTTTTCTGTTACTTTTTAGTCAAGGCAGTGCGGCTAATATGGCTGAAAAAAGTCAGCAATTGTTAGCCGTTCAATCCAGTATCAGAGTATTAGATCGTCGTGTTAATGAGATCAGTGTTGAAAAACAAGACTTGATTGATCGGTTAGCCATGCTTGAAAAAAGCATGGGCAACAGTGCGGCGCGATTAAAACAGTTAAAAAAGCAGGTGTCTCAGAGTGAGCAAGCACGGCTTCAACTGGGCATTGAAATTCAGTCGTTATTAGGTTTATTGGTTGTACAGCGTGAACATCTACAAGAGCAAATCAATGCCGCTTATATTCTTGGTAAGCGGAGTCGTTTAAAACTGATCCTTAATCAGGAAGATCCCGCTCGAACGAGTCGAATGATGGTTTATTACGGTTATCTTAATCAGGCACGGGTAGAAAGGTTACAAGCGGTTAAGGTCAGCCTTGAAAAGCTAAAAGCATTGCAGATTCTGGAAAAAGCCCATTTAGAAGAGTTCCAGTCACTTGTGGTCGAGCAAACCCAAGAACGTGAGCGACTTGAAAAAAACCTCAGCCAGCGCCAACATCTACTTAAGTTTCTGGTCATGGATGAACACGAAAAGTTGCAGGCCTTAGTGTTACTGAAGGTGGATGAAAAGCGCTTGCAGCAATTGTTTTCAGAAATTCAGGAGTCTATGGACGACTTTCCTTACGAGTTGAATATCGCCCAGGAGTTTAGTGAGCAGCGAGGCCGTTTGGGGTGGCCGGTGTCAGGGCCGGTTATCAAAACATTTGGTGCGCGCCGTTC
>ENA-OREN01000317-OREN01000317.1-marine-metagenome-genome-assembly--contig:-NODE-317-length-72135-cov-5.989384_pt1 | contig 72135 bp, 75 predicted proteins | sample MGYA00248624_ERZ508555 | MGnify/ENA primary metagenome ERZ508555 (study PRJEB26222, sample SAMN06267773) | marine metagenome | isolation source: Saanich Inlet, British Columbia, Canada | place...
TTCTTCAACCGGAGCTTCTTCTGTAGTTTCTTCAGCTGGAGCTTCTTCTGTAGTTTCTTCAGCTGGAGCTTCTTCTGTAGTTTCTTCAGCTGGAGTTTCTTCTACTGGAGTTTCTTCTACTGGAGTTTCTTCAGCTGGAGTTTCTTCTACTGGAGTTTCTTCTACTGGAGTTTCTTTTATTCTTCTTTCTTCTTGTTTTGCTTTTCTTTTTCGTAGTTTACTAACATTTTGAATATCTCTTTCTTCTCGAGATAAGTCTGTTAATTTAGCTAACTTTTTTACACGATCACTAACTTGTGCTCCAACTGACTTCCAATAAGAAAATCTTTCGAGATCTATTCTTATATCTTCTTCATTTTTATTAGCACTTGGGTTATAGAAACCTAAACGTTCTATATATTTTCCATCTCTACTACTTCTGCTATCTGTAGCCACTATGTGATAAAAAGGCCTTTTCTTTGAGCCTCCTCTTGATAATCTAATTTTAACCATTTTTTTACTCTTTTAAGTTTTAAATTACTAACGTATATGGCGCGAGATTGTACGATAATTTTTTGCTATTAGCCATAATGTTTTCTTGACAGTTGTTAAATCTCTTATCAAAATGTACAAATTATAATTATAAAGGAGTCGCTGTCTTTGAGCGATGACATCCCTCTGGGGACACTTTTTCTAATTCTGACATTTCTGATTGTATTGTCAGCTTTCTTCTCTGGAACAGAAACAGCTCTGATGCGTGTTAATAAGTACCGTATTAGACATCTATCAAGAAAAGGAAACAAAGGAGCTGTATTGGCTGAAAAGCTATTAAAACAGCCTGATAAACTCATTGCATTTATTCTTTTCGGAAATAATCTAGTTAACTTCATCGCTGCTTCTATAGTTGGCGTAGTATCCATGGAGATAGGAGGACCAACTGGTGTTGCAATTGGAACTTTATTATTAACAATTATTGTTCTTTTATTTGCTGAATCTGCACCTAAAACAATTGCTGCTCTATTCCCAGAAAAAATAGCATTACCTGCAAGTCATATTTACTATCCATTAGTCAAATTAATGCGCCCATTGCTTATAATCATCAACGCTTTTACAAATATTCTTTTAAGACTACTAAGAGTAAAGCCAAGCGAGAATGACGAAAAACTTTCTATAGATGAACTAAAAACAATAATAGATGGTGGGATGACAAAAACATCCATAGATAGACAAAAAATCATGATTGGAGTTCTTGATCTGGGGAATATTACTGTTGAAGACATTATGCTTCCACATAATGAAATAATTGGGATCGATTTAAATAAATCTATTCAATATAATCAAAAACTAATAGAAGATAATATTTATGTTTATGTACCGGTATATAAAGACGCACTTGATAATATTGAAGGATTACTCAATCTGAATGAACTTCTAAAGAAGCATAGCTTAAAATTACTAGATAACAATCTCATAAGAAAATATATGGAGAAACCATATTTTATCCCTGAAAAAACAAATCTAAGTCAGCAATTATTTGAGTTTAAAAGTAAAAACCAAAAAGTTGGTTTTGCTGTAGATGAATATGGAAATATCCAAGGATTAATTACAATCGAGGATATATTTGAAGAAATTGTTGGTGACTATCTTGAAGAAACAAAGAAAATGAATAAAGAAATGAGACCTAAGAAAGATGGTGATTATTACATTGTAAATGCTTCGTCAAATATAAGAACATTGAATAAAATGATGAATTGGAATATCCCTATAGAAGAAGCTAAAACCATTAATGGTGCTATTCTTGAAAATTTAGGGTATATCCCTGAGGTTGGAGCAAAATTCTCATTAGGTCAATACTCCATAAGGGTTATAAGTACTAAAGAAAATGCTATTGAGTCTATAAGAATTAAAGCAATTGACCCTGAATATAAATTAAAAGTTGTTTCTTAGACATTTAAAGATCCTCGTACTCAGGTGCCCAGTTTTCAAACTTTGTGTACCTGCCTAAGAAGGTTAAGTTAAACTTACCTATAGCTCCATTTCTTTGCTTAGCTATCTCAATTAATGCAATTCCTTTTTTGTCTGTTTCAGGATCATAAACTTCTTCACGATATATAAAAGCTATCAAATCAGCATCCTGCTCAATCGCACCAGACTCTCTTAAATCTGACATTATAGGTCTCTTATCATTTCTTTGCTCAACACTTCTATTTAATTGAGATAGTGCAATAATAGGTATATCTAATTCTCTTGCCAGGGCTTTTAGGTTTCTAGATATTTCTGAAATCTCAGTTGCTCTATTCTCTTTACTACCACTAACCGTCATTAATTGGAGATAATCTATAACTATCAATTTCAAACCTTTTTCTCTTTGAATTCTTCTTGCTCTTGCTCTGATTTCTATAGGAGTTAGTGAAGGTGTGTCATCAATATATATAGGGGCATCTCTCATCTGTTGGATTGCACCGTCAATTCTATGCCAATCTTTTTCTTCTAATTTTCCGGTTTTTACTGAATGGGCATTTACTCGACCTAGCGAAGATATCATTCTTTGTGCTAATGAACTCGCTGACATCTCCATACTAAAGATTGCAACCGGATTATTGTGCGCCAAAGCAACATGCTCAGCTATATTAAGAGCAAATGCTGTTTTACCCATTGATGGTCGCCCTGCTATTATAATAAGCTCTCCTTTTTGCAGTCCGGCTGTTATTTTATCAAGCTCTCTAAATCCCGATTCAACACCTGTAAGTCCTCCTCCACCCTGTGATCTTTGATCCAACTCATCATATGCTTCCTTAACCAGATCTTTCATATTTGAGAAACTAACATTCCTTGATCCTCTTTCCGCAATTTCAAATATATTTGCCTCAGCCAAATCAACTAGTTCTGATGGACTCCTACCTTCTGTTTGATAGGCACTCTGAGTAATTTCATTACTGACAGATATAAGGTCTCTCAACAATGCTTTTTCCCTTATAATCTTTGCATATTCATTAATATTGGAATTTCCAGCAGTATTCTCTATTAAATTTGCTAGATAATCGATCGCTGGCTGTATCTCAAAACTACCTGATGAATCTAAAAAATCAGAAACAGTTAGTAAGTCGGTTACTTTACTTTGTTCTGAAAGTGTCTGTATAGCATTAAATATGGATTTATTTTCATTACGATAAAAATCTTGTTCAGAAACTACATCTGCAATTCTATCATAAGCTTGACTGTCTGGATCCAACATCAGACCACCCAGTAAGGCAGATTCTGCATCTGGTGAATGTGGGGGTAATTTTAAGTGACCTAAAGACTCTATATTTTTTTTGGATTCAGCTATTTTTGCCATTTATTCGGATTCTTGGATAATTTCTTTTTCTTCTTCGATATTATCTATTTCTTCTTCCGAATCCAAAGTATTTTTTATTGCCACTTCTCCACCAACCACATTAACATTAATTTGAACTTTTATATCTGAATGAAATACAAGTGAAACTTCATGCATTCCAATAGTTTTTATAGGTCCATCAGGTAAGTTAATGACGCTTCTCTCAAGCTCTAAACCATTTTCAGCGGCGCTATTTGCAATATCTATGGTTCCAATGGACCCATATAAATTACCATCTTCTGTAACATTAGCTTTTATTGTTAGCATTACATTTTCAAATTTACTTGCTTGTTCTTTAAGAATAACTAGTTCTTCTTTTTGCTTAACCTCTAATTCTGCTTTTTGCTTTTCTAGCAATTTAATATTTTCTTTTGTAGCAAAAGCTGCTTTACCTTGAGGCACAAGGTAGTTTCTTCCATAGCCAGGTCTGACTGTTACTAGGTCACCAATTTCACCAAGGTTCTGGATTGCTTCCTTTAATATAACTTCCATTTGATATCTCTTATAAGTACTTGATTATGAATGTTGATCTGTGAATGGTAGAAGTGCTAAGAATCTTGCTCTTTTTATAGCAGTAGTCAATTGGGTCTGGAAATGACTCTTTGTTCCAGTGATTCTACTTGGTATAATTTTTCCAGTTTCAGTGATATATTTCTTTAGTACTTCAATATCCTTATAATCTATCTGTTCAACTCCTTCAGCTGTAAATTTACAATACTTATTTGTATTTCTATTTAGATTCTTTTTTCTTTTAAAAGCTTTCTTTTTAGTCTTTTTCATCGGTTGCTTCCTCTTTCTCAGTTTCTATAGATTCTGATTCTATCTTTTCATTATCTGAAGATTCTTTCTTAGTTTCTTCTGGCTCAATTGTCTTTCTTTCTTCTTTAGGCTCAGCTATCTTTTTTTCTTCTTTATTTTTAGCCGCATATTTACCTTTTTTATCTTCTTTCTTATGTATTTGATATAGCTTCGAAGTTTCAGTTTCAGCTTTCTTCATTCTCAAACATAAGTGTCTCATTATTGAATCATTATATTTAAAGGATGTCTCTATTTCTGTAATAGTTGAATCATCACATTCGATATTCATCAAAACGTAATGCGCTTTATGCATGTCTTGTATCGTATAAGCTAATTGTATTCTGCCTATATCTTCTACTCTATGAATTTGTCCACCATTTTTTGTGATCAGATCTTGATATCGCTTAAGCATATCTTGGAGTTGCTCACTTTGATCTGGATGAACTAGAAGTACTAATTCGTAATGTCTCATATTATTCCTTTTGGTTTAAGCTACCTTTATTATTAAGTGCAGCAAGGTTATTTCTATGTTAAGAAAAAGAATCGTACTTTAATTACTCTAAATATACAAACTAAATATCTTGTCTTTGTCTAAGCACTTCATATACCAATATTCCACAAGCAACAGATACATTGAGACTATCGACTTGCCCTCGCATAGGTATAGAAACCAAGTAATCACAATTCTTTTCTGTTAAGTACCTGATACCTTTCCCCTCTGAACCAATAACTATAGCTATAGGTTGATTAAAATCAATTTCATTGTAATTAGTCATAGCTGTATCAGATGAACCACAAATCCATATTCCAATATTTTTTAGGTCCTTAATAAAGCTGGATAAGTTTGATATGTAAGCTGTGTTAGTTAGTTCAGATGCTCCTGATGAAACTTTACTTATTACAGGACTGTCAAGGCTTACTCTATTTTTTGGTACAACGACCATATCAACACCCGAAGAGTTAGCAGTTCTGTAGCATGCTCCAATATTTCTAGGGTCCTCAAGACCATCTAAAATTAGAACCAATGGATTATCTATTGAATCTAAGTACTTTATTGCTGATTTTGAATCATATTTATCTTTATGTCTTATAAGTGCTGCTAAGCCTTGATTTTTTGCCGTAGAGGCAAGCTTATCTAGCTTGGGCTTTGGTATCTTTCTTATTGGAATATTTTTTTCAGTAGCAAGAAAAATAATCTCCTTGAATCTTTTATTATCAGAATTTTCTTTCATATAAATTTCAATGAATAATCCTGGGTCGTACTTGAGAGTATCTAGTATGGTGTTGATTCCATAGATATAAGATTGATCAGTCATTTTTTAAGAAAATAATTCGTCCATAATAATTATATCAGCCCTGTCTGGACCCGTGGAAATCATCGATACTTTGGTGTGTAGCATGGATTGAATGGCAGAAATATAATCTTTAGCCTCATCTGGTAATTTATTAAAATCAGTTATTCCAGCTGTTGATTGCTTCCATCCCTTATACCTCTTATACTTGGGTTTAAATTTATTTAATTTACTTAATGATACTGCTGGATATGTAGTGTATGTTTCTTCTTCATGTTCATATTCAATGGCTATTAATATTTCATCTAGATCATCCAATACATCTAATTTTGTGATGCATAAATGAGAGATACTATTATTGATAATGGATTTTCTTGCAGCGACTGCATCAAACCATCCACATCTTCTAGGTCTACCCGTCGTTGCTCCAAATTCAACTCCAACTTTAGCTATATGCTCACCAATATTATCGTTTAATTCAGTGGGGAAAGGTCCCGATCCAACTCTGGTTGTATACGCCTTAATAATTCCTAGTACTGAATTGAATTGTCTTGGCCCTATACCAGTCCCTGTAGAAGCCGCTCCTGCAGTAGTATTGGATGATGTCACAAATGGATAAGTACCATGATCTATATCCAGAAGTGCTCCTTGGGCACCTTCATATAGAATATTGGAATCATTCTTGATCAAAGAATCGAGATACTGGGTTGTATCTTTTACATATGGCTCAATTGTATCTGCGAATGAAAGCCATTGATCAGCTACCTCTTCTTCATTGATTGGATTTACTTTATAGAGATTTGTTAGTAGAAAATTATGATAATTCATTAAATTATTTAATTTATCTTTAAACAGTTCTTCATCAAGTAAGTCCATTAAATGTATTGCTCTTCTTGCAACTTTATCCTCATAGGCTGGACCTATCCCTCTTCCAGTAGTTCCTATAGCTTGATTGCCTAATGCATTTTCCCTAGCTTCATCGAGTGCAATATGACTTGGCAGGATTAACGGGCATAAAGAACTAAGGTGAAGCTTATGTATAAATTCTATACCTTTAGATTCTAATGATTTTATTTCTTCAAATAATGTAGGAATATGAAGCACTACTCCATTAGCAATTATACAATCAACATCATTAAATATTCCTGAAGGTATTAAATGAAGAACGGTTTTATTGCCATCAATTACCAATGTATGGCCAGCATTATGTCCACCTTGAAATCTAACTACAGCGTCACAATTTTTGGTCAAAAGATCTATGACTTTACCTTTACCTTCATCACCCCATTGGGCACCAACAACTATTACTGATTTCGACAAATGCTCGCTCCTACCTATAAGAAATTAAGTATTATCACACCCATTATTATAAGAAACAGTCCCAAGAAACGAAGACTACTTTCATTGATCTCTTTCAATTGAATCAAAGATTTTTTATACCATGATGGAGAGATAAAGGGTATAAGTCCTTCAAATATCAAAAAAAGACTTATGCCTATCAGTAATTCCTTTAACCCCATAGCTAATAAAAATAAAGTTTCTTATTTAATAGGTTCTTGATCTTTTAAGTATTTAAAAAAGTCACCCTTTCCATCTAAAATCAATACATCATTATTTGTTCCAATAGAATTCTTATACGCTTCTATACTTCGATGGAAAGAATAAAACTCTTTATCAGCATTAAAAGCTGTTGAGTATATGTTTGCTGCTGTAGCGTCACCTGAACCTCTAATCTTCTCAGAATCTCTATACGCATTAGCTAGAAGTACTGTTCTTTCTCTTGCAGCTTCAGCTCTTATAATGGTTGCAGATTCTGATCCCTCAGCTCTAAGTTCTGATGCAAATCTTGCTCGTTCTTGCCTCATTCTATTGTAGACAGATTCACTTACCTCACCAGATAGTTCAATTTTCTTAACTCGAACATCTATCAGTTCGATGCCAAGATTTTCTGCATTCATTGTAGCCGCACTCAGCATCCCTGCCATAACTTCTCTTCTCTCCTTAGAAACCACTTCGATGACTGTTCTTTTAGCAAATTCAGAACGAATGCCGTCTTTAACTGTTTCCAATAGCCTTTGAGCAGCAACGAGTTCATCTCCGCCAGTTGATCTATAATATTCTTGCGTATCTGCAATTTTCCATTTGATAAAGAAGTCAACATAGAGATTTTTCTTTTCTTGAGTAAGAAATAATTCTTGTGGATTGTTAATCGTTAACAATTGCTTACTATATTTTTGAACATTATTAACAAATGGAACCTTAAAATGAATGCCAGGCTCATAGTCAGATTTAATAACTTCACCAAATCTAAATTTCAAAGCATGTTCTCTTTCATCAACTATGAATACTGAATTTGAAATTACTACAAAAGCAATAACTACTACAAAGATTAAAATATTTTTCATTACCTTACCCTCCTCATTCTTGAATCTTGATTCTGATTCACCGGTTGATTATTCTCAATTGTTTGGCCTTTATTGATATTATTCTCAGATCTATTTTGTTTGTTGGTATTCTCAAGTAACTTATCAATTGGCAAGTACATTAAACTTCCATTCCCTTCTGAATCCATAAGCACTTTATTAGAATTAAGATAAACAGTTTCAATTGCTTCAATATATAGTCTTTCTCGAGTGACTTCAGGTGCTCTTTGGTATTCAACCAATAACTTAGTAAATCTGTCCGCCTCACCTTCAGAGTCTGCTATCACTTTTTCTTTGTATGCCTCTGCCTCTTGAATCATTTTTGCAGCTTCGCCTCTGGCTTTTGGAACAATATCATTGGCATAAGCTTCTGCTTCAAAAGACAAACGTTCTTTGTCTTCTCTTGCTTTAATTGCATCTTGGACTGCATCTTCCACCTGAAGGGGAAAGTTTGCATCTTGAAGATTGACTTTAGTGATGCTGATTCCAGTACCATACTCATCTAATGTTTGCTGAATTAGTTCTTGCGTCCTTAGTGCGATTTCTGTTCTTCCTTCTGTCAAAACAAAATCTAATTTACTTTTGCCAGCCACTTCACGGATTGCACTCTCACTAACTTCACTTAAAGTTGCTTCCGCATCCCTAACATTAAATAAATAATCAACAGGATTGCTTTTCCTATATTGGACAACTAAATCCACAACTATAATATTTTCATCTGAAGTCAACATCGTAGTTTGTTGTTTGAATCTATTAACAACATTTACATTGACTATCTCAACTGACTCAAATGGCCATGGAGCTCTCCAGCTCAAACCTGGCATTGTTGTTTTACTGTATTCACCAAATCTTAATACAACACCACGTTCTGAATCATCAATCTGATAGAGTCCAGATAAGAGCCAGATAAATAAACCCATAATAATGAGTAGATACGATGGGGGACCTTTTCGTTTGTTGGAGCTTCCACTTGATTTACCGCCAAAGAGTGTATTAAATCTTTTTTGCCATTCTGCAACGATTTGGTCTAAATCTGGCGGTTGTCCATTGTTTGCATCCCATGGAGACTTGCCATTTCCTTGATCATTAAATGCCATAATTATTCCTTTATTCCTGATTTTTTTTTATTTTTGTTCTAATACCTGTAGTTTACTCTCAACTACATCAATGTTTATATATTTTTTCATTTTCTTTAAACTTTTAATATCAATCTCAACAGTCATTTCTAGTAAATTATTATCTATCATATTTTCCTGAATAACACTGGACTGAGAATATATTAAAGCTCTTTCTTTTGATTGGTTAATATTAATTCGGATTAATGCAGTAATTGGTTCTGGTTTTATTTTTTTAGAAATTGAATGCAACAGATTTTCAATGCCCAACCCATCCTGAGCTGAGATTTGAATATTGTTAGCATCGTTTATAAGATTTATTTTTTCTTTCATAAGATCAATTTTATTATAAACATTTATAACTGGTATTTTGTCAGCCCCTATTGTTGATAAAACTTCATTTACAGATTTTTTATTTTCAAACATAAATCGGTCACTGACATCGAGAACATGAATCAATACATCTGCATTTGAAACTTCTTCTAGAGTTGATAAAAAGGCTTCTATTAGTTCACTTGGTAATTCTTTAATGAAACCAACAGTGTCACTTAGAATTGCTTTTCTATTTTTTGGTAAATTAATAGGTCTAAATAAAGGGTCAAGAGTAGCAAATAGTTTATCTTCAGCCATCGCATTAGCACCGCACAATGTATTGAAGAGAGTTGTTTTACCAGCATTAGTGTAACCAACGAGAGCGACATTCTTCATCACCTTATTTCTTGATTTGCGAGTCGTTTGTCTTTGTGTTCTTATTTTCTGAAGTTTTGACTTAATTGATTTGATTCGATCCTGGATCAATCTTCGATCAGTCTCAAGTTGTGTCTCTCCTGGTCCTCTAAGACCTATACCTCCTTTTTGTCTTTCTAAATGGGTCCAACCACGTATTAATCGAGTAGATAGATGAGTAAGCTGTGCTAACTCGACTTGAAGTTTTCCTGTATTGGTTCGTGCTCTTTGAGCAAAAATATCAAGAATTAATCTAGTTCTATCAATAACCCTAATTTTAAAATATTGTTCTAAATTACGTTCTTGTGAAGCAGAGAGGCTATAATTAAAGACTATCAAGTCGGCACAATTGAGATCAACCTCATCTTTAATTTCTTTCATTTTACCCTTCCCGATAAGGCTTCTTCTAACAAACTTTCTTAAATCAACATACGTAATGCCTTTAACGGCAGCACCTGCTGACAGAGTCAATGAAATGAATTCTTCATTATCATACTCGATTGATCCTTTTGAAGATTTAACAATAACCAGGTGTGCATTCGTTGATTTTTCTTTTAACTCAATCATGAATAGTTTTTATTGAAAAATGTTTGTAGTGCTGCTTGTGATTTATCAATTGCATTGTCTATATCAATATCGATTTCAATGTTAGAAGATTCAGATCTAAGCCATGTGAGCTGTCTTTTTGCCAATCGTCTTGTTGATGTCTTTGCATTTTCTTTAGCCTCGTCTAGAGTGCAGTTATTTTTAAGATATTCACATATTTGTTTATACCCAATGCTCTTCATGGAATTGCAAGTTGAATCCAATTGTTCTGACTTGAGAAGTACTTTTACTTCATCAATTAAACCTTCATCAATCATGGCCTCTAATCGATTATCTATTGTTGAATGCAGTTTACTTCTGATAGTTGGAATAAGTGATACATTAAAATAATTGTAATTCAAACTTTCTGATTTTTCATTATGATGCTGACTAATAGGTATACCGGATATTTGGTAAACTTCCAATGCCCTTTCAATTCTTTGTTTATCAGTAGGTTTTATCTTGTTTGCTGAGGTTGGGTCTACTTCTTTTAATTTGTTATGCATGTATTGCCACCCTTTTATTTTTGCTTCTATTTCAATTTGTTCTCTTAGTAATGAATCGGATGTTGGTAAATTACTCAGGCCTTGCTGAAGTGCCCTAAAATACATCATTGTACCTCCGACTAGCAGTGGCACTTTTCCTTTCTTCAAAATCAATTGAATCGCTGTACTGACATCGTGATAAAACTGACCGGCAGAATAGTTTTCATGGGGTTCACAAATATTAACTAAATGGTGTGGGTATTGTTTCAATAATGCTTCAGATGGTTTGGCTGTTCCAATATTTAAGCCTTTATAGACCATCACTGAATCAACACTAATAATTTCTAAGGGAAAATATTTAAGGAGTGAAATAGCTAAATCAGTTTTACCAGAAGCCGTGGGTCCTTTTATGAGAATGATATTTTCAGACATTAATAGTAATTACACATTAATCTCTAAAAGCTGGTATGACTCTTTCGCCAATAATTTTCAGAGCTTCCATGGGTTCATCATGCAATCGAATTGAAAGTTGTGTCTGTCCTGCTGTTTTGAATAATTTAAACCTTTCAATTTCACGATCTATATCTCCAATACCTCCTGTCGATGTAAAAGATTCACATAATCTATTACACAGCTCTTCTGGTACGTTTTCAACATTCCCTGATCGATCAAAATAAGCATCAACAAAGGCTTGGTAATTTTCAACTATCAGATCACATTCGTCAGGATTGCAATAAATAGCGAGTAATTCTTTATCGAGTTTTCTAGCTCTCCAAGCTAACTCTCTTCTAGATTCACGATAAGCTTCTTCCTTATTATTTTTTATATGCCACGCCCAAAAACTATTGATGTGAATTTTTTGATCAGGATTAATTCTTTTTGAAATTCCAATATTAATATTTTCTATTGCAGAATCAATTATTTCAGGTGGTGTGCATCCAATATAAACGCCATCAGCAACTCGTCCTTCCATTCTCATCATCATGTGCTTATAAGCAGTTCCATAAATCATTGGCTTATTTGCTTTAGCCCAAGAAAAATCACAAGGGACATTAACTTGAAACACTTCGCCATCATAAATTTCATTCAAACTATTATCTCTAGCTGCGGTTAGAATCTCAATTGTCTCACGAATAGCTAAGACTATTTTTTTAGGTGTAGATAACCCCATAACTGTAATATTTCCTTCGCCAGCTCCTACAGCAACTCGTGCCCTTCCATCACTCATTTCATTTAATGTCAGTAAAGCATTGACTATTTTTAATGGATGCATTTCAAAAGGGCTGACTGCAAGGGGCCCTAACTTAATTTTTGATGTTGCTTGTGCTAGTGGGACTAAACTTAAAAAAGGATCCCAATGTGCAAAGTAGTTGGAAGTCCAGATACCATGAACGCCATATCTTTCTGCTTCCATACCAATTTCTTTTATTTGATCTGGGTGCAAGTCTGGTTCGAGTATAATATCAATGTCCATGAGTTAACCTCATTTCAGAATTTCTTTTTTAGAATTTGCATTATATAGTTTTATTCCTCTAAGTATTCCAGCTGCAATCTTATTTTGATTGATAGGATTGATTAAGAATTTTTCATCGCTTGGATTAGACAAATAACTTGTTTCAATGAGAACAGATGCTATTTCAGTAGATTTTAAAACTGCAAACTGTGCCTCAATGGGTATTTTCTTTCTCATTCTTACATCTTTCTTCAGCTCAGAAAGTATTGCTTGTCCAATGACTTTACTTTGGTCATAAGCTTGAACTTGGTCGGGTTTAATTTTATTAATCAATCGTTTAGAGACTCCACTTTTTAAAGCAATATTCTTCTTTGATTTTGGTTGATACATCATCTTATAATCACTTCCCTTAGCAATTTTCCTTGAATCTGATAAAGCATAAAGAGTGGCACCTCTTACCTTTGAATCCTTAAATGAATCAGCATGTATAGAAATAAAAAGATGTGCTTTTGCATTTTTAGCCCTCAATACTCTTTCATTCAAAGATTCAATTTGAGAGCAGTTACTTCTTTTCTGAGGACAAGGAAAACTGTCATTATCTCTTATTAAGATGGCTCTCATATTTTTTTCATTATCAATTAGAGATTTCAGTCTTTTTGCTATTTTTAAAACTAAATCTTTTTCTTTAATTTTCTTACCCCTCGTTCCTTCATCCTTACCTCCATGGCCTGGGTCAATAGCAATAATCATTTTCTGTTTATTCACAGCAGCACTTACTAGTTTTCTACTCCCCTCATATGCCTTTTTTAAATCTATAACAACTCTGAAGTTAGTGTTTGAGCCTGAGGGAATATGAGATGTTTTATAAAAAACTATATCTTCTGTCTCAATGACCACCCTGAGTTTTGTACTCGTATTATTGGCAATCCTAACTTTACTAATTAAGCCTTTTTTTCCTATTGTTGATTTTAAGGTACTACTTTTATTAGAGCGATAAAGATCAACGACCACCCTATTAGGTCTATTTAATGTAAAAACTTTATACTTAGTTGTTTCAGATAAATCCAACACCAATCTAGTTTCTAGATTCTCTTTACTAATTCTTATATTCTTTAATACAGGTTTAGCAATGACAGTTGTATTTATGAAAAATACTAAAAAAACCAATGACGATATTTTTATTATTCTACTGATTAAATTTCCTTGATTGATTGCTAAAGAACTACTTTATCCAAGAATCTTCAAATTTGCTTACTTTTTTACTCGACTTTTGAACATCAATAAGCCTTTCATTGATAATTTCATTGAATGATATATTAATTACAAGATCTGCAGATAAAATATAATCTTCGCCATTTTCTGGCCATTCGATAAGATATATATATGGCTTATCTATTATTGGCTTTTCATGAAGTTCCAACTCTAGTATTTGATTTAATGACTCAATTCGATAAAGATCGACATGATAAATAATAAAATTATTTGTTTCGATTGTCTCAATCAAATTATAAGTTGGACTGGTCACTAATTCATTAAAATCCATTCCTTTAACAAAGCCTTTTGCAAAAGTTGTTTTTCCAGCGCCAAGATTCCCTTTTAAATAAATCACTAATGAATCGTACTTAGAAAGATTAATCTGCTCAGCAATAGTTTTGCCCAGCTCTATCATTTCTTCTTCGCTTTTTATTTTCATGGATTTAATAGTGCCCTTAACTCACATAATAAATCAGTAGCAATGAGACCTCTTTGGCCATTCAATGCTGCCTGATCTCCAGCTTTAGCATGAATAAATGCTGCCAATGCTGCTATTTGACAGTAATCATGATTTGAATACTGAGCCATTAAGCCAGCTGTTAAGCCAGTCAATAAGTCACCCATTCCTGCTGATGCCATTCCAGGATTACCCGCATTAATCATATAAGGTATTCTATTTATATTACCCACCAAAGTATTATTACCTTTAAGAATAACTGTTGCTTGATATTGATTGATGATTTCTTCCAAGCTCGTCAATCGATCAGATTGTATCTGAGTGGTTGATTTTGAAATTAGTTTTGCAGCTTCTCCTGGGTGAGGAGTGAGAATCCAATTACCTCTTTGAATGGGGTCTAGAGAAAGAATGTTCAATGCATCTGCATCCATGATTAATGGTTGCTCTGATGTCATTATTTCTGCATATAACTGATGAGCCCAATCGTCTATTCCTAAACCAGGACCAATAGCAATTACATCTACCTTTTCTATTAATTCTTTGAGATTTCTGAGTTTATGATCTGCTGCATGACACATGATTTCAGGCCTTAATCTAGTAATCAGGTTAACGTTCTCAGGACGAGTAATAACACTCACTAGACCTGCACCTGATCGAATCGCTGCCTCAGCTGCAATTCTTGCTGCTCCACCCATACCGTTATTACCACCAACTATCAGAACATGGCCATAATTACCTTTATGCGAAGTTTTTGATCTTTTTCTAAGTATTTTATTTCTTAATGCATCGTTAACAATCTCAACTGAAGGTTTTGCAGTTTGAAAGTTCTTTTCTTGAATTAAAAGATTACTAAAACAAACTTGGCCACAACAATCCGGACCTGACTCTAAGTACATACCAATTTTTTTACCTACAAAAGTAAAGGTAATCTCTGCTTTTATAGCCACCTCTTTTTGTTGTCCCGTATTAGCACAGAGACCCGATGGTATATCCAGAGCAATCACTGTTTTTTTAATCTCATTAATTGCTTTGATGCATTCCAAGTAATCACCTTCAACAATTCTATTGAGACCAATACCAAATATTGCATCAACAATAATATCGGCATCAAAGTCATAGTCTTTAGTCCAAGGTATTACTTTGGCACCCAACGTCTTAAGTTCAACGAAAGCCTTGAGTGCATCTCCTTTTAAATTTTTAGGTGATGCTAAATAAACAACACTTGCACTCAAACCTTTTTTAATTGCATGGCTCGCAAAAAGATAGCCATCTCCTGCATTGTTGCCAATGCCACAAAAGACAAGAAACGATTTAGTATTTGGGTATTTTTTTAACGTTGAATCAAAAGAAAACTCAGCGGCTCGTTTCATTAATATGAAACCACTCAAATTTTCATCATTGATTGCTAATGAATCTATAGAGGAAACTTCTTTGGCCGGAAAAATAAATTTTTCAGATATATTCATAATCACTATTATACTGTTGTTGTAATTAAAACTCTCCTGACAAAATGCAAGATCCAATTGAATTAAAAAATAATATTAAAAAATGGTCTAAAGAGCTTGGATTTGATGATATGGGTATCAGTGGCATTGATATCAAAGACGATGAAAAACATCTACAAAACTGGCTCGATAAAAAATTTCATGGATCTATGAATTATATGATGAAACATGGCAAAAAAAGATCAAGAGCTGAGTTTCTAGTTCCAGGGACAATCAAGGTTATTTCATTGAAAATACACTATTACTCGAGAGATAAAATGAGAGCCAAAGAATTAATTGATAATGACTCAATTGGTTACATAGCGAACTATGCTTTAGGTAAGGATTATCATAAAACTATTAAGAGCAAGCTTAAGATCTTAAGTTCGAAGATTAAAGAATACTCTAACTTAAAAGGACAGAGTTCTTTTGTTGACTCAGCCCCTGTCCTTGAAAAAGCTTTTGCTAGAAATGCTGGTTTAGGCTGGATTGGAAAACATACCAATCTAATTGATAAATCAAATGGCTCTTGGTTCTTTTTAGCTGAAATATATACTGACCTAGACTTGCCAATAGATGAACCTTCAATCAACCATTGTGGCACTTGTCATGAATGCATTGATGTCTGTCCTACCCAAGCAATTATTGCGCCCTATCAACTGGATGCAAGAAAATGTATTTCATACTTAACAATTGAAAATAAAGAATCCATTCCTTTGCATATGAGAAAGTCCATTGGCAATAGAATTTTTGGTTGTGACGATTGTCAGTCATTCTGTCCATGGAATAAATTTGCGAAATCAGCTATTAATCCAGACTTCAAGCCAAAATCCAATCTATTAAATCAACCACTTGAAACATTATTTTTATGGTCAGAAAAAGAATGGGATAAAAATACAAAAGGAACTGCTTTAAGGAGATCAGGTTATAAAGGCTGGTTAAGAAATATTGCTGTAGCTTTAGGAAATTCAAAAACCACTCCAAGCATCAAGAGAGTTTTACAGTCTAGACTCGATGGAGATTCAGAAATGGTACGTGAACATATAGTCTGGGCACTTGAGCAGCATTAGATTATCTCAGTACTGATGCAGTATTATTAAAAAAGTGTGTACCAAACTTAACGCTAGAAAGTTCTTTGAAAAGCATTTCAAAATGGTCATTATTATGAATTGGATCAATGCTTTCAGCATTTACTACTAGCAATGGCGCATCGTCATAGTGATAAAAGAATTTAGTGTATGAATCTGCTAAAGTTTCTAAATATCTTGGATCAATTAACTCATCAACTGAAGATGACCTCATTTTAATTCTAGAAATCAAGACATCCACAGGTGCTTGCAAATATATTACTAGATCTGGGGTTTGAGGCTTAATGTGAAGCGATTCTTTTACCTTATTAAATAATTCTAACTCTTCCATAGTTAAATTCATTTCTGAAAAAATAACATCCTTATCAAAAAGAAAGTCTGTCACAGTAATCGATGAAAAAAGCTCTTCTTGGTTAACCTGTTCTAATAGCTTTGACCTTTGAAATAGGAAAGAAAGTTCTGTAGGCAATGCATTTGATCTTGGATCAGTATAAAAGTTCTGTAGAAATGGATTTTCCTCTGGTTGTTCTAGAATTAATTTGCCATCAATATAATCTGCTAGTTTCTTAGCTAAACTTGTTTTACCTGATCCTACTGGGCCTTCTATAACTATAAATTTTGATTCTAGTTTTATAGGTAAGATTTTTGGCATGTTATTTATAGTATCAAAAAATTAGTTATCTTTTATAATGCTTTCAAGCTCCCTTCGTCTAGTGGTTAGGACGCTGCCCTCTCAAGGCGGAAACAGGGGTTCAAATCCCCTAGGGAGCACCAATAAAAGCCATTCCAAAAATTAACAAACAAGCAGTCTCAGTCAACTGCGTGCTAACAAGCTCTCATTTAAGATTCATCAAAGAGATTTGGGTTTTGCTCTTTAAGTACCTTGGGCACCTCTATTCCAAAATGTTGATAGGCTTTTAAAGAGGCAGTTCTTCCACGAGGTGTCCTAATCAAAAACCCTCTTTGAATAAGAAATGGTTCAATAATATCCTCCACAGTGCCTCTTTCTTCTCCTACAGCAGCAGCGATCGCATCTATTCCCACAGGTCCTCCATTGAAGATTTCAATGATTGCTAATAAAAACTTACGATCCAATAAATCAAAACCATTTTTATCAACATCCATTAATTGCATAGCATCAAGAGCAACCTTCTTTGTAATTTCCCCATTAGCCCTAACTTGTGCAAAATCCCTTGCTCTTCTAAGCAATCGATTTGCAATCCTGGGAGTACCTCTGGCTCTAGAAGCAATTTCTTCAGCACCTTCTTGATCGATCACAACATCTAAAATGCCAGCCGATCGAATAACAATACTGGTAAGCTCGTTAGGGTGATAAAATTCCAATCTTTGTGAAATACCAAAACGATCCCTCAAAGGAGATGTCAGCAGACCAGCTCTGGTTGTTGCACCAATCATAGTAAATGAAGTTAGGTCTAATCTAATCGATCTTGCGGAGGGTCCTTCACCAATAATAATATCTAATTTATAATCTTCTAATGCAGGATATAGAATTTCCTCCACAACAGTACTCAACCTATGTATTTCATCTACGAATAAAACGTCATTCTCTTCAAGGTTAGTTAAGATTGCAGCCAAGTCACCTGGCTTTTCAATTGCAGGTCCTGAGGTATGCTTAAGGTTAACCCCAAGCTCGTTAGATATCACATGGGCTAATGTAGTTTTTCCTAAACCTGGAGGACCAAATATCAACACATGATCCAATGATTCTTCTCTTTTTTTTGCAGCTTCAATAAAAATACTGAGTTGTTCTTTTACAGGTTCTTGACCTACATATTCAGATAGAGTTTTAGGTCTTAGCAGGCTATCTATAGACTCTTCTCCTTCTTGGAGTTCACTAGTGATTATATTTTCTATCTCATCCATGCATTATCACTTATTTAAAGATTGCAATGCCTGCTTTAAAAGGTCCTCAATTGTAAGCTCATCCTTGTCTATATTGTCTAAAATCTTTCTAGCTTCTGAACTTTTATAACCAAGATTAACAAGAGCGTTCTGCGCTTCCCTGACTGTGTTTGATATTGATAAACCTCCTTCAATAATTTCCAGAGAATCAGAAATCTCACTAACTTTGTCTTTCATCTCAACCACCAATCTTTCTGCTGTCTTTTTTCCAATACCTGGAAGGTGAACTAATGTATCTATGTCTTCTGTCAATACTGACTTAATAAAATCATTTGTATTAATCCCAGATAAAATTGTCAGGGCTAACTTAGGCCCTACTCCACTTATCTTTATGAGAGCCCTAAATAAATTTCTTTCTTCCTCTGTAGCAAAACCATACAGTGTATGCTGATCTTCCCTAACAATTAGATGAGTGAGAATGTAGGTTGACTCATTAATTGCAGGTACTTTAAAGCTAGTGGAGAGTGGCACATTAACTTCATAACCAATGCCATTCACTTCAATGAGAACCATATTGGGTTTCTTATTTTTTACTAAGCCTATTAGAGAGCCAATCATTATTATTTATCTTTCAATATTTTATTTACTGAGTAACTATGAGCATGACAGATTGCTATTGCAAGTGCATCGGATTCATCGAGTTTTAATTCCTTATTCTTAATACCTAAAATTATTCTAACCATTTGTTGCACCTGTTCTTTTTCCGCGGCACCGGTCCCAACAACTGCCTGCTTAACTTCTCTTGCTGCGTATTCATAAACGGATACGTTTATCTTAAAAGTACCACAAATAGCGGCTGCTTTAGCTTGCCCTAATTTTAAAGCACTAGCAGCATTTTTATGCATAAATACATTTTCAATTGACACAACATCTGGTTGATGATGATCTACTAAGTTCTGAACCTCCTTATAGATAATTCTTAGTCTTTCAGGAAAAATCTTTTCGTTGGTTTTAATGATCCCACTGTCAATATATTTAGATTGATTGCCATTGGATTCAATTACTCCATAACCCATTACTCTTGATCCAGGATCTATTCCAAATATTTTCATTTCGAGAGTTCTAAGAACATCAATTCAGTTGCTCAAGTATGTCATTAGAGATCTCAGCATTTGAATGAACTGTCTGAATATCATCAAGATCATCCAGCATATCTAATAACTTCATCATTGACTGAGCATGCTTAAGATTAATTGAAACATCGGTTGCTGCTTTCATTGTAACTTCAGCAATATCAATATTAATTTCTTCATTGCTAAGAGCATCTTTAATGTCAACAAGATCATTGGGTGATGTCATTATTTCTATAGAGCCGTCATCATTGATTTCAATGTCTTCTGCACCAAGTTCAATAGCAGTTTCTACGATCTTATCTTCATCTTCAATCCCTGAAACAGTAATCAAGCCAGTTTGCTTAAATAGATAAGATACAGATCCTTCAGCACCAAGATTGCCTCCAAATTTTGTTAATGCATGTCTAACTTCAGCTACAGTGCGGTTTCTGTTATCAGTCATACTTTCAATAAGAATTGCAACTCCCCCTGGTCCATAACCTTCATAAGTCACTTCCTCTAGATTAAAGTCATCGCCCTCACCCGATCCTTTACTGATGGCTCTCTCAATATTGTCTTTTGGCATACTTTGGGATTTCGCCTTATCAACTGCTGTTCTCAAACGTGGATTGGAATCTAAGTCACTCCCACCAATTCTAGCTGCAACAGTTACTTCACGAATTAACTTAGTAAAGAGTTTGCCTCTCGCTTTATCCTGCCTGCCTTTTCGATGTTGTATGTTGGCCCATTTACTGTGTCCTGCCATAACTGTCTTTTATTTATAAAAAATATTAATAGAATAATTATATGATATCTATAATGTTAAATACTTATATTTACAATAATAAATACTGATCAGATAATGAAGAAAATAATTTTAATAGCTCTTTTGCTTTTTCCAACATTAATTTTATCTGATGACCTTTTTGATTCATTGTTACTAAATCTAGGTTCTCCTCTATCTGAAATAGGCTTTGATCAAAAAACTACTCTCAGCTCAGACAAAGTTGCTATCAACTATTATGAGAAAGGAAATGCTCCTGAGACGTTAGTCTTTATTCATGGTTATAGTTGTAATAGTAATTATTGGTGGGCACAACTGAATTACTTCTCTAATTACTATAAAGTCATCTCAGTTGACTTAGGAGGACATGGTAAATCTGGTCAAAATAGAGAAGATTATAATATGACTCAATTTGGTCAAGATGTGGTTGATGTAATGAATGATGCTAATATTGATCAAGCTATACTAATTGGGCATTCAATGGGAGGTCCTGTAGCAGTTGAGGCTGCAGTAATATTAAAAGAAAGAGTAAAAGCCATTATAGGTATAGATACATTGCATGATGTAGTTAAAGAACCAGCCAGTGCTTTTGTTAAGTTGATGGTTGGAACTATGTTTCGTTTTTCTCAGGAATCAGCAACTGAGAAAGCTACTGCTGGTTTTTTCATTGAAAGTACCAACACTGAATTGAGTAATTGGATTAAGGAAAGCTCGAGAAAAGCTCCAGTTGATGCCTCAAGAGGTTCACTGCAATCATTACTAGGAATGAACTATCCTGAACAATTAAGTAAGATTGATATACCTATTAAAACATTAAATTCAAGATATTTTAGGGATACAAATGTGGAAGGTAATTTAGAACAGTACAAAAAATTAAACATAGAATTTATAGATGATGTTGGTCATTTCATCATGATGGAACGGCCCACTGAATTCAATCAATGGCTTGAACAAGAATTGAAGTTGCTATCTAATTAATTTAAATTTTTAATATAATCAATACAGATCGAGCTATCAATGACTTCACCATAGCGTCTCGAAATATCTCTTAAATTATCATTATGTGGCCTGTCTTCAACGTCACCAACACAATCTTCAGGTACAAAGACTCTAAAACCATGGGAGAAAGCATCTATTACTGTAGCTCTGATACACCCACTAGTAACACATCCCGTTATAATAACTGTATCAACTCCCTCTTTATGCAGGAATGTAGTTAATGGAGTTAAAAAAAACATAGAAGGAGCATTCTTACAAAAATTAAAGTCATATTCTGGATCATAAACTCTTGAGTCCATCGCAGTGCAGGGGTGTCCATGATAAAACTCATCTCTAACAGCTTTCACTTTCCACAATGGCATATCTTTAAGGCTATCATAAGCTGTATAGCAAGATGCTACTGGGATTTTATTGTTTCTAGCTATATTGAGCAATTCAGAAGTTTTATTTGTAGCTTTTTCCACCATAGGCATATCCCCATTAGGAAATTTGGGATCAGTGAAGGCTAATTGGAGATCAACTACTAAAATAGCTGGTTTTTGACCAAATTCTATAGTTTCTGATGAATATCCCTTACTTTCATACTCTTTTGTCATATTTGCACCTAAATAATAAAATGTGATTAGATTATCTCTAAACACATTGTAAACCTATATTTATCCGTTTGCTAAATATAGGTTTTTATAGATTAGGATGGAATGATGGTTTTAACCATTATATTAATGTATTACTTTTGATGTACATTATATATATTTGTTTTATATATGTTTTTTATATATATCTCTAGGTTATAATAACACTGTTTTTTAACCTTCTTTTAGGGTTTTTTTTGCTCATACTATAATTCATCAGTGATTATTACCGAAGCGATATATTTAGTGATAAAACTCATAAAATCAGATAAGAAATATAAAAATTAATATAAATACACAAATAATCAATAAAATTTTCTTAATTATCTAACAACAAATGGCACATTATTAATAATAAAGACTCAGATCTTAACTCAATATATAGTCACCCTACTCTGCAAACATTGATATATATGAGCTAAAGGGTATTCTCACTCTAAATTTATGAATATTTTTTAAACAAATCTAATTCATTATAGATATTAATCATAAGATATTGAAATATATGGTTTTTATATTAAATTAGAAGAAAATAAATCAACTATTTGCTCCATTCTCATACCTCGAGAGCCTTTTATCAATATTACTGAAGGTTTCTTTAGTGAGGAAATTATCTTTTTAATAGGAAATATCTCATTTTCATCAAGATGAAGTATAAAATCATTCTCTTCATCCATATCAAGACTCTCTAAAGCTTTTTTAAAGCTATCACCCTTAAGAATAATAGATCGTATATCTTCCATAGTACTAATCTCTCTAAGTAACTTTAAATGCTCAGTAGATGACTCATTGCCAAGTTCCAACATATCTCCTAAGATGATTACCTTATTATTTGGATAATATTTATTAGATTTTAATTCATTAATAGCAGCATGCATTGAAACTGGGTTTGCATTATACGTATCGTTAATCAATACATGATTCCCCACCCTATTAATAGAAAACCTGTCTGATAATTGTGATTGAATATTGGATAACTTCTCTTGAATTAAATCTATTTTGATACCTACTTTTTTAGCAATTATAAAAGAAATTAGAGCATTCTTTTCATTATGTTTAGCTCCTAGATTTATTTCATTGATTGTAAAATCATCGTCTTTCTCATGACTAATATTTAACTTATATCTACCTGGATATTTAACGGGTTCGGAAGATGATTTCCATACTTCCTTATTGCTATTACCATAAATAGTTATGGTTGAATTGTTTTCTTCAAAGCCATCAAGTGGGCATGATATCTTATTAAAATTAGCTCCATCTATAATTAATCCATCGTATTTTAAAGCATCAAAAAGTTTGGTTTTTGTTTTTATAATATTTTCAATATTTTCAAATATTTCAATATGACTATTATTAATATTTGTAACAGCAACAATATCAAAAATAAGGAACTCACTAATTAAATTAAAATCACCTAATTTTCTAGCACCACATTCTAGTACTAAGTAGTTTGTTTTTTCAGTTAGTCTTAGAACTGTAAAAGGTATTCCATATTCATTATTTTCATTTTTATGTGTTATCACTGCCTCTTCTTCTGAAAGAACCTGACCTATCATTTCTTTGACTGTTGTTTTGCCATTACTACCAGTGATAGCAATTGTTTTTGGTTTTACTTTTTGTTGCTGATACTGAGCAAGCTTAAGCAGTGATAGATAACTGTCCTCAACTATTATTGCATTATTGATTGTTGTTTCAATATCAGTAATAACAGCCAGAGCCCCTTTATCTATTGCGTCCTGACAATAATTATTTCCATCAAAAGTATCTCCCTTTAATGCTAGAAAAACACTGTTCTTGACCACTTTTCTTGAATCAACTACAAGTGAAGAGAATATTGCATTTTGACATGACAATTTGCCACCAATAATTTGAGCCAACGATTCTAAATCATGAATGCCTATCAAATGAAACAATATTATTCCCTTAAATTATTTGGTGCCCCGAAGAGGATTCGAACCTCTGACCCCCGGATTAGGAATCCGATGCTCTATCCTGCTGAGCTACCGAGGCATAAAAAAATTATAACATTATCATCATTCTGTATTTTTGCTATTGTGCATTTATGAGTGAAATAATTCATCAACATCTTTTAAAAGTTAGCAATGAACATTGCCCTCCTCTAGAAACCATTATTAGAAAAAATGGAATTATTAATATTGATGTTCCTAAGAATTTAAATCTATTTGATTGTTTAGCTCAAACGGTTGTTGAACAACAATTATCTTATAAAGCAGCAAAAAGTATTTGGGAGAAAATTAAGAATTCTGCTCTTAGATCAAACTTGAGTTTGATAGATTATTTTGATGATTCGAATACCAATATGATTAGAGAAAATGGATTATCAAAAAATAAAATCAAAGCCATTATGGGCGCTAAAAAGGAAATTCAAAACGGTACTCTTACATTCAAAATAATTTCTAATATGGATTATCAAGAATACAAAAAGAAAATTACTAAACTTTGGGGTTTTGGAGATTGGTCGGCAGAAATGATTGCTATATTTTATTTGGGTAAAACTAACATATGGTCGGAGAAAGATCTGATCTTAAATCGTGGAATACATGAACTCTGTGATAAGTCTGAAATAAATCCTGAGAAGCTTCTGGCTCTAATGAATCCCTATCAATCCTATCTGGCCTTACATCTATGGAGAGATAAAGACTAAATAATCTTTATTCCTGGAATAGAGTTTCAGGATTTTTCATGGTTTTAATTTCAATTACATTCTTACTTGGATCTTCAATAAAAAATGTCTCTTGTTCTCTAGGATCATTTAAAAATCTTAAATACGGCTCATCAAAAAACGCAATATTTTTATTACTGATTATCCTTTCTTTTAATTGATTAAAATCTTCTCTTATTAAATGAATACCAAAATGAGGCACACACACTTCTCCCATGTCAACGTTATGCCTTTCTCTGAAAGTACTATTATCGGAGTAATGCAATGTTAATTCATTGCCCCAAAAATTTATATCTTGCCATTTTTTAGCTTCATAGCTTCCTGGAGTACAAGCTAGAAAATCACAATAAAAAGATGTGGCTTCCACTAAATCTAAAACTGGTACTGCTAGATGAAATCTATTAGACATAATTTTTTACTTATTTATTTGATTTTTAGATTGGATCATAGCAGTCTAAAAACTATATTCGAAAGCATAATATATTATATGGATATACTAATTTAATTATGAACAATAAATTAAGTCTCTACCCACCATGCATGCCTTATGATACTGGCTATCATTCAGCTGATGAACATAATATTTACTATGAACAGTGTGGTAATCCTGATGGTAAACCAGCATTATTTTTACATGGAGGACCGGGTGGTGGAGGTGACGTTAATGTAAGAAGATTTTTTGATCCAAAGATTTATCGTATTATTATTTTTGATCAAAGAGGTTGCGGCAGAAGTAAACCCAATGGTCTGTTAAAGAACAATACGACCTGGGATCTTGTCTCTGATATAGAATCATTGAGGTTAAAATTAAACATTGAAAAATGGTTAGTATTTGGAGGTTCTTGGGGTAGCACACTTGCATTAGCTTATGCTCAAACTCATCCAAACGCGGTAAGTGAAATGGTTCTGAGGGGTATTTTTTTACTAAGAAAAAAAGAACTTCAGTGGTTTTATCAAGAAGGAGCCAGTAATATTTTTCCTGAAGCTTGGGAAAATTTTATTCAAATAATAGATCCCCCTAAACGTCATAATTTGATGAGAGCTTACCATCAGATTTTTCTAGGTGATGATAAAGAATTAAAATTAAAAGCTGCAATTGCTTGGTCACAATGGGAAGCAGCTACAAGTAGCCTATCTTATGAATCCTCCAGGGTAGATGAATTCTCAAATCCACATTTTGCTCTTGCATTTGCTTTGATTGAAAATCATTATTTTATAAACCAAGGTTTCTTTGATGATGAAAATCAATTGATGGATGGTATCAAAAATATTCGCTCCATACCTACAGTTATAGTCCAAGGTAGATATGACATGGTGTGTCCAATTGAAACTGCTTGGGAGATCTCTAAGAAGTGGCCTGAAGCATCACTTATTATTGCTCCTTTTTCTGGGCATACTGCTTTTGAAAAAGAAATAACACATGAGCTGATTAAAGCTACTAATGAATTTGGTAAATCACCCTAAGCACCGACTCACCCGAACTAGATCTTCGAAAATATAAGAGAAGCATTTGTCCCACCAAAACCGAAGCTATTTGACATTACAGTATTAAGTCCTGCTTCTTCTTCTAATTCTTGAACAATTGGAATCCCTTCAGCTGCAGGATCAAGATTATCAATATTAGCGGACGCAGTAATAAAATCAGAATCAAGCATTAAAAGTGAATAGATGGCCTCATGAACTCCCGCAACACCCAACGAATGACCGGTTAATGATTTAGTAGAGCTTATCCTTGGAACATTATCGCCAAAAACTTCTTTAATGGCTTCCAGTTCTTTCGTATCACCAACTGGAGTACTCGTACCATGAACATTAATATAATCAATTGATTTAGAACTTTCCATGGCTTGTTGCATGCATCTGACGGCACCTTCACCGGAAGGTTGTACCATATCAAATCCATCAGAAGTGGCACCATACCCTACTAATTCGCCATAAATTCTTGCTCCTCGAGATATGGCATGATCATACTCTTCCATTACAACAACGCCACCACCACCGGATATTACAAATCCATCTCTATTGGCATCAAATGCTCTAGAAGCCTTATCTGGTGTTTCATTGTATTTTGTTGATAAAGCTTTCATGCCATCAAAGAATGAAGCAAGTACCCAGTGAACCTCATCGCCTCCTCCAGCAAACACTACATCTTGCTTACCAAACTGAATAAGCTCAGCAGCATTACCAATGCAATGCGCACTAGTAGCACAGGCTGAACTGATGGAATAATTAATACCTTTAATTTTAAAAGCTGTACCTAAAACACCTGAGTTGCCACTTGCCATAGAACGAGTAACCAGAAATGGGCTAACTTTTCCTTTCTCTCTAAGAGCATCGGCTCCATAAACAACTGATTCTGGAGATCCGCCACCATTGCCCATAATCAATCCAGTTCGTATATTGCTTATTTCCTCTTCTATCAAGCCAGAATCTTCAATAGCTTCCTTCATGGCTAAATAATTAAAACCAATACCATCACTCATAAAACGTTTTAATTTTCTATCAATGCATTCATCTAGATTTACATCAATGGATCCTGCGACATGACTTTTTAGTCCTTGGTCTACAAATTGTTGTCGATGAGAAATACCTGACTTTCCTGTCATTAAAGATTCTCTAACTTCTTCTTTATTGATGCCAATGGAGCTAAGAATGCCTAAACCCGTAACAACAACTCTTTTCATGAATTCGCCTCTGATAGATTTTGAAATAATCCGACTCGTAAATCCTCTCCAGTGTAGATAACCTTATCATCAGCCTTTAAGGTTGCATCAGCTATACCCATAACTAATCGTGAGTTAATAACTCTCTTCATATGTAAATGATAGGTAATCATTTTAGTGCTGGGTGTAACCTGTCCTGTAAACTTTATTTTTCCTCCACCTAAAGCTCTACCTCGTCCTTGCCCACCAATCCAGCCTAAGAAAAAACCAATTAATTGCCACATTGCATCAATACCTAGAGAACCTGGCATCACTGGATCAGAGAAAAAATGGCAGTCAAAGAACCAAGCATCTTTTTTAATATCAAGTTCAGCAATAATCTCACCTTTACCATAATCTCCACCTTCATCACTGATGTGAGTGATGCGATCGATCATCAGCATTGGTGGAAGTGGTAACCTTGCATTATCAGGGCCAAATAATTTCTCTTTGGCACAGTCCATAAGATCTTGAAGATTGTATGTATTTTTTCTTTTCATATTTTATATTTTAACAGAACCTCTTATAAATGATTATTTTCTCTAACTTCCATACTGCAACTGCAGTGTTTTAACTTTACCAAACCAAGGAACACTTACAATAAAGATCTGGTTTAACTCATCCACAGTTTTTTGATCTATTTTCTTACTGCCTTGGAGCTCCATGATAAGTCTTAATAATGTATCTGGATGAGTGACAACTAGAATTATTTTACCTTTATGTTTACGCATAATAGTATCAATCAGACCATCTACATTTTGAGACTCAATAATGTTTATAGGTATGCTTAAGCTTTTTGATAGTGGTTCAGCAGTTTCTTGTGTTGCTCTCAAAGGAGTTGCATAAATAGCATCAAGACCAGCAATAACATCAATAGATTGAAGCATTTCTTGAAGCTTATCTGCTCTTTTAATACCCTCTTTATTAAGGCCAGAGTTAGACTTTAAGTCAGAATTAATCTGGGTATGTGTTGTCAGTAAAATAGTTGTTGTGGCCTGTGATTCAAAGAACCATGAAAGTAATGTTGCAAAACCAATAAAGATAAAAGCAAAAATAATTCGCCTTAATTGTCGCTTCTTTCTTTTGACCTTATATTCATTCATACGATCAATCATCTGAATCCTTATTATCGATAACAGTGTATTCTGCATCAATTATTGTGTCATTTGAATTGGATTTACTCTTCTTTTCCGAATTAAATATACCTTTCTTTTTATAGAAAAAACTTCTGATATAAAAAACAATCACAACCAGGAGAATCAAGCCAGCAAACGCAATAAAAACAAACCCTCCCAATATAATTGCGAGAACAAACATACCTAAGCCAAAAACAATACTTACAGCTCTTATAATTAATTCCAATGGCAACATTTAATCAAATAACCTCATTACATTGCATAATCTACTTTTAAAGATGCTATTAAACTCTATATCAGCTATGTAGGCAAATTCAGATACTCTTAATTTTCTACAAATATACAAAAATCACAAATATTTCATTGAATGTTCTCTATTTGTTCTCTATTATCTAATTATTAGAAAATTATCAGTGGAAGAAGGATTATGTTAACGCCAAGCGAAAAGAAAACTTTGAAATTTATCCAGCAATACTTTATGGAAAAAGGCTATGCTCCTACCTTAAGAGAGATAGCACAAGGTATCAAAATTAATTCAAGAGGAGTTGTGCACCGATATTTAAAATCACTAGAATCGTCTAACTTAATCACTATTTTACCAAATCGAAAACGTGGTATTCATCTAAACCCTGAAGCCAATGAAAACATTCCACTAGTGCCAACTATCCCCCTCTTAGGTCGTATTGCTGCAGGCCAGCCAATTGAAGCTATTGAGGGTCGAGATGAGATTAATTTAGCTGATTTCATAATGAATGCAGATAGATTTGCTTTACAAGTCACAGGAGACTCAATGATGGAGGCAGGCATTCTTGATGGTGATACTGTCATAATAAAACATCAAAATACTGCTGATAATGGAGACATCATAGTTGCATTAATTGATGGCATTGAAGCAACCCTAAAGCGACTCAAAAGATTACCAGATGGAATGGTTCTTTTAGTGCCTGAAAATAAGTTTATGGAAACCATTGCCTACGAACCGGAACGTGTTCAGATACAAGGAGTAGTTGTTGGACAACTCAGAAGTTATCAGTGATCACTTGCCTTGGCCTAGAATAATTGCATTGGTTGATATGAACTCATTCTTTGCATCCATTGAGCAAATGGATCAACCAGAGTTATTTGGACAACCTATTGCGGTTACTAACGGTATTCAAGGCACTTGCATCATCACTTGTTCCTATGAAGCTAGATATTGGGGAATTAAAACTGGTATGCGCCTTAAAGAAGCACGCAAACTTTGCCCAGATTTAATTCAAAGACCTTCTAGGCCAAAACGTTATGCTGAAATCTCTATAAAAATAATGCAAGGTTTAAATAAAATGACTCCCGACATAGAGGTCTACTCAGTTGATGAAGCATTTCTTGATATGACTCGTTGCCAAAAAATTATGGACTCACCTGAGATACTAGCTCAACAAATAAAAGAATTGGTTTTTGAGTTATCCGGTCTACCCTGCTCCATTGGAATCAGCGGTGATAAAACAACTGCAAAATATGCCGCTAAACAAAATAAGCCTAATGGCATAACTATAGTGCATCCAAGCAAATCAGAAAGCACTCTCGATGATGTCCCAGTTACTGATTTATGCGGTATTGCAAAAGGTATTGGTGGTTTCTTACAATCTTATGGGGTCTATACTTGTGGCGATATGAAAAACATTCCTATTAGTTTACTGGGTAAACATTTTGGTCATCCAGGACGACGCATCTGGCTTATGGCTCAAGGTAAAGATCCTGAAAAAATACACACTCATATTGCTGAACCCAAATCCATTGGACATGGCAAAGTAATGCCACCTAATACTAAAGATATTCAAACTATCAAAACATACTTACAACACATGAGTGAAAAAGTTGGATCTCGACTTAGAAGGCACAATCTAAAAGCATCTAAATTTTATATAGGTTTTCGCTCTAAACATGGTTGGCTTGGTCAAAAAATGCACAGTCAATACCCAACGGATGATGGAATATGCATCATGAAATTAGGCCAATCATTGATTCATCAACAATGGGATGGCGAAGGAATCAGTCAAATTCAAGTAACAGCAATAAAGCCAAACAAAGCCAATCAACAAATTAATTTTTTTGAAAATCAAGAAAAGAAGAATCATTCTGATAAGAAAAATAAGATCCTAGACTGCATCAATGAACGATATGGTGATCTAACAATAGCTCCTAGCAATCTAATACATCGATCAAGCATGCCTGATGTTATTGCTCCAGCTTGGAAACCAAGCGGTCATAGGAGAACAATATAATGTGTAGTGGCGTATCTTATAATCACAATGGGGATCATATGAGAGTCTATTTCCCTAATCCAAAAGCAAAACTGCCAGTAATAGCAAAGGACAATCAAACAAAACTGATTCTTTGGGGAAGAAGAAAAGGACAGTCAGGAAGATTGCCTTTAGGTGGGTGGGCAAGATTAGATTCAATTCATTCAGGCGTTTGGGATAGATGGTTCCCTAAACCAGTCAAGATACCAGTTCTTAGCTTTATGGAAAAAGATCATGAAGGAAAGAGTCACTGGTTTGATTTGATACGAGGACAATGGATCCAAGGATTAATTGCTGTAGAGAATCAAGAACAAAGGTTATATGTAGTGACCATTGAGCCAGAATTAGAATTCAGTGTTCACGATCGATGGCCAAGAGTAATGAGTGGATAGAATCCATACTTTTGTTAAAAATTAAAATCTTGTTTAAGATGGTTTAATGAAAAGATTTTTCTTACTTGGTCTAACTTTTATATTTATTGTATTTACCTTTATTGTTATTGGAGCATTATTATTTGGTCCTAAGTATGTTGACAGTAAGATAAATCAAACCTCACCACACTCTCCTTTTGAGGTATCGGATAAGGCAAAAAAATTACATAAAGATTTGCTGATTGGTGACTGGCATGCTGATAGCACGCTATGGAATCGTGATTTATCTAATCAGTATGATTATGGGCATGTTGATATTCCACGTTTACAAAAAGGCAATGTAGCACTCCAAATGTTTACCTCAGTCTCTAAATCACCGAGAGGGCAAAACTATAATAAAAATGAAACTTCAGCCAATGACAACATCACATCATTGGTTATCCTACAACGATGGCCAATAAAAACTTGGAGCAGTCTAGCAGAGAGAGTTATTTATCAGGCAAGAAAGATTCGTACTCTTGAACAAGAAGATAGCCAAAATTTTATGTTAATTTTGTCTCAATCAGATCTTAATGACTTTATGCAAAAAAGAAAGTCCAATTCAGATTTAATTGGCGGCCTACTTGGGACAGAAGGATCTCATGCTTTGGATGGTGAATTACAGAATATTGAACGACTTTTTGATGAGGGCTTTCGAATGATGAGCCTTCAGCACTTCTTTGACAATAAACTAGGTGGATCACTACATGGGATATCGGGCAGTGGTTTAACAAAATTTGGTCAAGAAGCCATTAAGGAAATGCTCCGTCTTGGAATTATGATTGATGTATCGCATTCTTCTGAAAACGTTGTAAAAGATGTTCTAAGTCTTAGTGATCAACCAATTTTAGTGAGTCATACAGGGTTTAATGGTTATTGTCCCTCTTCTAGAAATATTAGTGACTCATTAATGAAGGAGATTGCAAAAAAAGGTGGACTAGTTGCAGTAGGCTTTTGGGATGCAGCTGTTTGTAATAATACTCCTAAGTCCGTAGCAGAAGCGATTCAATATGGAATAAAGTTAATAGGAGCAAAACATGTTGCTTTAGGTTCTGACTTCGATGGTGCAGTCCGTCCTGGCTTTGATAGCTCAGAGCTTGTTGCCATTACCCATGAATTATTGGAAGCCGGTGTAGAGGAATCTGATATCCGTTTGGTGATGGGAGAAAATATGTTGAATTTTCTAAAGAATAATTTAGCTAATTAAGAATTATTATTCTGATGAATTTCGTATCAATCAAGACATAATTATTTTAGAAAGATGTTAAAAATGAAGCCGCATTGCCGCCTGAGACTTCAGCTTTTCTAGCTGCAATAAGATATGCATTACCTTCGGGGGATAGCTCATCATGGTTTCCGTAAATCCTGTTGACTCGGTTTTTATGAAATATTTTTATTTGCGAAGAAAAAGGAATAACAGTTTCAGGTTTATTGCCAAAAAGTTCACGATGCTTTTGAGGTAATCGATACCAAGGAACTGTCATATTATCGTGATGAACATTGTGAAAACCAAAGTTCAAGGTAAACCAGTTTATTGCTTCTACATTAAAAGAATGAGGATTGCTGTATGTATGGCTTTGCTCCCACTCATATTGCCCTTGTCTTAGAGGTTTTTCATTACTATAAAGAGTTAGATTATAAGGGTAGTCATGCTGAATAGAGTCCATAAAACGTAGCACAGTCATTAAAAAGACATAAGAAACAGTGTAAAGAAGTGCAACCTTTGGATAGAAGATAATTAATACTGCAAAAAGAGAAAATCTTATGGTAATGATTATGATATTTCTAAGACGTTGGTTTCTCCTTTCAGGAATAATGAATGAGGAAAAGGTCATAATAAAATGCATAATAAATTCATGGGCAGGAATATAAAACCATTCCAATATTTTAGTGACTAAAAATATTTTTGGGTTATTTTCAAAAAAGGATTCATAGTCAAACCAGACAACATCATCAACATCAACATGGTGTCTAAAGTGCTTATATTGAATATCTTTATATGTCCCATATGAAGAGCCACATATCCAACTGAATAATTCACCAACATAGTTATTGAATCTGATTTTTTTAAACACTAAATTATGTGAACATTCATGAACCAAATAAGCTGCAATTATCATTGCATGCCCTAACAGAAAAGCGGATAAAATATTGATGGTAATACTTTGATTAAACAGACCTAAAAAGCCTACAACATAGCCACCCATTGAGTAGAGCATTGCTGCTCCATTATAGGCAATTCCCTGCGACTCTTTGAAGATGCTTTCCATAAGTAAATCCTAACAAATCTGTCAAGATTCACAAAGATTGGTTTTTTTTAATTCCTTCTACTATTTTCTTTTCTCCAATCTTCTGGATCTAGAAAGTTTCCACTCCAGATACCTACTCTATTGGTCATTGCTTCAACCATTTCATTCTCATAACGCCTTGAATATTTTAAATAAGCAATAGCCATACCAGATTTTACCATCTCAGATTGCAAATCAACGCCATTGGCATAACAAATACTAAGAGTTCGATCATATTTATCTCTTCCCTCATCCGTACACTGAACTTCCTGATTATTAATGAGTTCTTTAAGTTTGGCAGTCGCTTTTTTACCGCATGCCCAGATTTTGCCATTTGGTTTTTGGCAGTATTGTGTTTGCCCATAAAAATAGCTTTCCGGTGCATCAATACCGCTGAATCTGATTTTCGTACCATTGATAGTAATTGTGTCACCGTCAATAACCTTTGCTGTTCCAGTTATATTTAAATTAGGCATCTGGTCTTTTCGGTTAAGATATTTGTCATCCAGGGTTGTGTCGCCATAACCATGCATATAGTCATTCCCAGTCATAGGAAGTGTTTCCGATTGAATTGGAGATGGTTCATTAATACTTTCACGTTCACCATCACCTTCTTGACTTTGCCCGAATGGTAAAAAGATCAAAAAAGAGATGATTGTGAAAAGAGTTTTATTTTTATTATTTTTTAACATATTTAGTAGACCTCTTTGTAAATGTTCTAGCAATAGATCGAGAAATACCTTGTGGTATAATTTTTGCTAGAACCGCAAAAAATTTATTCAATCGACCATTAATTAATATCATTTTACCACTCATGACTGCATTTAGCCCTTGTTTGGCTACTGTTTTTGAATCCATCCATAACCAATTAGGTGTATTAACCACTTCATCCATTCCTGCCGCTACATGAAACTCTGTTCTTGTTAAACCAGGACATACTGCTGAGCAATTAATTCCTTTATCAAGGTATTGCATGTGTATACTTTCTGAGAATTTAATCTGAAATAATTTAACTGGACTATATAAACCAGCCATATCGGGTGCTGGAATAAATGGGGCTAGAGAGGCTAAATTAATAATTCTCCCATAGCCATTTCTCACCATGCTGGGTAAAAATAAATACGTTAATTCAACAACAGCATTGACCATAACTTGTAGAAATTTTTGGTGTGTATCCCAATCTATATCTTCAAATTTTCCTGGGTTACCATAACCCGCATTATTCACCAATGCATCAATCTGAATAGTGTTGTCTATACAATACTTATAAATACTTTTGGGTGCTTCTGATTCTGAAAGATCCATAGATATCAAATCAATTTTTGCATCATATTTATTTAGGAGTTTTTGCTTAATGGACTGTAATCGATCCAATCTTCTCGCTGTAATTACAAGGTTAAACCCAGCTTCCAACCAAACTTCTGCAAAAGCTTCACCTATACCTGACGACGCACCTGTAATTAAAACTGTTCTTTTAGCCTGTTCTGACACCTTCTACCCTCTAGTAATGTTATATCCCAATAATGCTAAAAAAACACCAATTATCACTTGTGAGGCAATGTAGAGTGTTAGCTTAATTATTTCTCCATTTTGAATAAATAATTGGGCCTCATAGGCAAATGCAGAGAATGTGGTATAACCGCCTAAGAGGCCAATTGTGATGAATAAATAAAAATTGTTAGAATCGGATATCTTACTAGAGAAATACCCAGTAAAAATACCGATGCATAAGCAACCAATGATATTCACAAAGAATGTACCAAGAGGAAATGTTGATATTGGAATGAGCTTTTCAACTAAGGCAGTGGTGATGAAGCGAAGCGATGTTCCAAAGAATCCACCTACACCAACTAATATGCTTAACTTTAATATTTCCATATTGAACTCAATAAATATTTAGATCTGAACCCAAAGACACCTTACCATTATAAAGTTCTGTTATTTCACCTAACAGCTCATCTTCACTGCTACCCCAAAAGAGAATGTGGTTTAAAATTAATAGTTTAGGTTGAGCCTGATTTGCAATTGATGCTAGTTCAACTGTGGATGTGTGATGAGTTGAATGATATTGTTTCCACACATCAGTTCTTTGATTAAATCCATCTTGTGAATAAACTTCATGCACTAAAATATCTGCATTTTTGCTTGCTTCTATCAGTTTTTTACTTGGACTTGTATCTCCAGATACAACAATAGTTTTATCGTCTGTTTCAAATTTATAACCGAAGGCATTATCCCAAGTACCATGATTAACCTTAAACGCTGAAACCTTAATCAATTCATCTTGATAGATTAATCCTTCATCTATTTCAGTAACATCTACTCTCCAACCTTGGGTATTGGCAGGTTCCAATCCATCAATTCTGTAATTAATGTCATCGGTATATGCTTTCAAAATATTATCGGTCATATTCTTAAGACCTTTTGGGCCAAAAACCTTTAATGGTTGATCTCTTTCAAGCACCCAAGGTGTAAGAATAAGATCAGGATAACCAGCAGTATGATCAGAATGAAGGTGAGTTAAGAATGCAATTCTAAGATTCATAGGTTTAAGAGGTTTCGATAAATCATCTAATTCCCTTGAAGCTTTTGCTGCTTGTCTAACGATTCCAGGTCCAAAGTCAACCAGATATGATTGTTGTCCAACAACAATTGCTAGAGCAGGACCTGACCTTTCAGGATCTGCATTGGGTGTCCCTGTTCCAAGTAATATTAATTGAGTATCCTGCTTCTCAGATGAAGAAATATTAAAACTAAAAAAGTTTACTGATAAGTAAATAAAAGCAAGAATTATGTGTTTAATCTTTATCATTATTCTAATTCTTCTTTGATATCATTTATTTTTTTCTTTAATTTCTTTCGATCGTATTTGGTTTTATTCTTATGCTTTTTAGTCAATCCATGGTGTGGTGTTTTTTTTCTAGGTATTGGTTTTTTTTCTTCATTATTCATAAGCATTATTCCATGGCTGTTATCCATTCTCTAATTAAATCAATGCCTTCTTGATGGGCTATTGCTCGTCCTGATTCTGGCATCATAATGTCGGGTTCACCTGAAATCATTCTGTAGAGTAATATGGACTGATCTGGATGACCAGGTACTATTGAATACTTAAACGTTCCTGTTGCTCTGCCTGCTGCAACAGGTGGTTTAAAAATACCAATACTTTTTTTATTGGTCTCATTCAAATTAAGATATAGGCCTGTGGTATTTGCAGAGCCAGTTTTAGAATGACAATGACCACAATTAATATCCAGATAAGCCCTTGCTCTTTTGTCTAAAGATTCATTTGCATTGGTGAAATCTGCAACGGAGGTAATTTCTTCATGGTTTTTTGCTGTTAGATTCATTGCTTCCCATTTTAATAACTGATTCATAGGTCCATCTGAATAATGAACAATGCGATTAAGGTTTCTTGGTTTTGGTCCAATTGGGACGAGAGTGTCATTTTTTAAATGGCACTCTTTGCATTGATTTTTATTGGGTACACGATACCTAATGTTTATCGGTGTATCGGAATCATCAAAGTATTCTGTGAGCACAGTTTTACCGGCTATACTTAAATAAGCTTCATCTTGATCTTTATTCCATACATAGGTTACTGCATCCCATCCACTTTTTTTATTCAAGAGCAGTCTGGTTTCTATTAATGTTCTCTGAGAATCATTTGAATTTATTTTTTTATATGAAAATGTCTTTATTAGAACCGATCCAATGGGGAATTTAAAAACTTCATTATTTTGATATTCTGCTGTCTGTCCTTGAGGGACATAAACAAAACGATTCTTGTCTGCATAATCTGAAAATAATGGAGTGATTAAACTGTATGGCAATATTTCTGCTTCTGGTATTTGTTTTGCTTGGTTACTAAAGAAACCATACTCAGAAAGCTTGCTTGGATAATTATCAGATAAAATTGCTTCCTCATTAACAGATGAATAAACATTGAATGAGAGACACAAAAAACATATAAAAATCTTACTAATGAATCTTTCAGTCATTGTATCTAGAAGGTAGATCAATTTTCACAGCATCAAGAGGATTTATATTGCCTCTAAAATCGATAGAATCTCTAGTTACAGGATTCGGTATTGATAACATATACTGAATCGGTTTAATGGCCATAAACGATGAATTAACATTATCCATCAATACAAGTCTATCCTCATTGGGTTGTCCAAAAACCATTTGGGTGAATGGAAGCACTCCATCCCAGAATATATCAGGCATAGTTTGTTTGGCTAAACCTTTGACTATTGCAGCAATTTCTTTATCCATATCGGGGTTGGATCCAGAGTTACTCAATCTATTATCGTGTATCTGTATCGCTCTGGGATGAGGATAATAATCAGTTGCATCAATGGCTTCTTCATAAGAATAGCTCACTATGGCTATATTCATAGTTTCGTTACCAGAAATATCATTATCAAATATTTCAACATTAGAATTCGCCATAATAATAATTCCTGTGCCTCTAGGTACTTCCCCTACGATATTTCCTTCAGGAGCAAAATTATCAGTATCATTATTAAGAATTTGATTACTAAATACCCTTACATGATGTCCACCCTGTTGTGGTAAATCAGGCAAATCAAATACTAGAATCCCACCTGTATTATGTTGTGCTATGTTGTTATAGACATCAGCATAATAAGAGTTTTCAATCTCAATACCAGCAACATTAAATTCAGCCCTACTGTTACGAACTATGATGTTCTCAGACTGACCTACATAGATTCCAGCATCCGATGCACCAATCGCTATGCATCCATCTATTAAAACATTTTTTGATTGAACAGGATAAAGGCCATAAGCTCCATTGGAGCTATCTGGACCTCCAGTCCATTCCGTTCTGAGATTGATAAAATAAATACCTTCCGAACCAATGGTTTTTATTCCATCACCTTTGGTATTAATGATTGCAAAATCTTTTAGCATCACTTCATTAGAAGTGACCAAAAGACCTTGGGCACCTGTCATCTGATCTGTAAAATCAAGTATTGTTTTGTCGTGTCCCTCTCCAGAAAAAAGAATATTATCAACATCAAGAGACAGTCCATCTTCAATTTTATACACACCTGATATTAAGTGAATTTCATCGCCAGGCTGAGCTAATATTAGAGCTTCCTGAATTCTTTCTTGGGCATTATCACTAGGAGGAATAATAAAAACATCTGATTGTGCATCAAAAGAAATGAATAAAAAAATAGTGAATATTATTCTCATGGTTAAATACTATCAAAGAAACCGATCAGAATAATTATAAAATAGTCTAATGGCGGAGAGGGAGGGATTCGAACCCCCGGAAGGTTTAACCCTTCAACGGTTTTCAAGACCGCCGCATTCGACCGCTCTGCCACCTCTCCTTATTCATTAGAACCTTTATTCTATAGTGTCTCTGGATGTTTTCAAAGATTTATCCAATTTTGTCTAAATGCCTCTTTGGTTGCACTTTGGTTGCATTTTAGTTCCAACTGGCTCTGATCTTCGTTTCAAGTTGCTGTATTAAATCATCATCAACGCTGGTAAACAAGTGTCCATATACATCCACTATGGTTGATATATTAGAATGACCAGCCCTTTTTGAGACTAAGAAAGAATATTAAATTCCTAGGTATTTATAGGCTTCAGCAATTTTCTTGACGGCAATAACCATAGCTGCTGTCCTAAAATCCTTTATCTTTTTATCAGAATGATATTTTTCATGAATTTTTTTATAGCCCTCTCTCATTTTTTCTTCAAGGCCTGATCGTACTAAGTCAATCTCTGTTGAACCTTTCACAACTTCTGTTCTTAAATGTTTAGGAAAATTATTGCCCGTCATTAATTCCAGAGCATCCACCATTTGACTTTGTTTCTTTTCATCATCTCTTTCTTGCATTAAACCATAACGCATTTTTGATAAGTTTTTTACCCATTCAAAATAAGACACCACCACTCCACCAGCATTTGCATAAAAATCGGGAATAATAATTACGCCTTTTCGAATCAATATTCTATCTGCTTCTGCAGTCACTGGTCCATTTCCTGCTTCAACAATTAATTTAGCTTTTATATTTTTAGCATTTCCCTTATGAATAACACTTTCAGTTGCTGCTGGTATTAAAATATCACAGTCTTTTATTAAAAATCTGTTTCTTGTCTTAGTGAAACCATCGTATCCTTCAAAGGTCTTTTTCCTATTAAAATATTTTTTCAGTTTTTCAATATCAATCCCATTTTCATCAACTACAGAGCCATTCTTTTCAATGACAGTGATGATTTTTGCCCCATGTTCTGCAAGCAATGATGCCGCGTGATAACCCACATTACCAAAACCTTGGATCACGATCCTCTTATCGCTCAATTCACAAGTAAAACCAATTCTTTTGTAGTCTTTTGAATATTTGAGAAATTCTTTGATTGCATAGAATACTCCCCGACCAGTGGCTTCAATTCTCCCATAAACACCTCCCATAGAAATAGGTTTACCTGTGACACAGGCCAGAGCATCAATTTCAGTTGGGTTTAACCTTCTGTATTCATCGCTGATCCATGCCATCACATTCTCATCAGTACCCATGTCTGGAGCAGGTACATTTTGTGAAGGATGAATTAGATTTCTTTTTGCAAGTTCATTTGTGAACCTTCTTGTAATCCTTTCAAGTTCATCTTTTTTCCAATCATTTGGATTGATTACTAATGCTCCTTTTGATCCTCCAAATGGGAGATCCATGAGTGAACATTTATAGGACATAAGAGCTGCTAATGCTTCAACTTTTTCCTGTGATGAATCTATTGAATATCTAATGCCGCCTTTAACCGGTTCATTGTGTTCTGAGTGAACGCATCTGTATCCTGTAAAAGTATGGATTTGATTTCTAAGTTTTACACCAAAACTAACCTTATATGTTGAATTTGCTAACTTAATTTTTTTAGCTAAATCATGGGGTAAAGATAACAATTTTGCAGATTGATCAAATATTTCATTTACCGATTGTAATAAGTCTGTTGAATTATTCATGTGATTAATTTTCAGTGTTTCTAATAATTATCTTTTATAAAATTGAAAAAAGTTATCCCTTCTTTGTGTAATATAAAAATAGTCATATCACCAATCTCCTTAGCCTCTGATCATTCAAACATAAATATTTCGATAAAAAAATCAAAATAACATTAATAGGAGAGTTTAAATGATATTAGAAGACAATAAAATACCATCTTCGCCCTATTGCTATTGTTTCTATCTCTATACTTTTAGTGATGCTTGAATTAAGTTTGAACTAAGAAATAGACCTAGTCATAATTGCATAGATTTAGTATTTTAACGCTCAGATACCTACCTTGAATAAGAGTGATACAATGATTATGTTTAACATCACTTAAACATACAATTAAACATAATTTTACATGAAAGAAAAAGAATACCCAGAGGTTGGAGGAAGATCAGCTAAAATAGCTTTGGTTCTTTTGGTTATTGTGTATATTTTTAATTTTGTAGACAGACAAATATTATCTGTTTTAGCAGAAGACATTAAAGCAGATCTCAATATATCTGATAGTGATCTGGGATTTTTATTTGGTACAGCATTTGCAGTTTTTTACTCAATTTTTGGAATACCCCTTGGCAAGCTAGCGGACGTCTGGTCAAGAAAGAATATCCTGAGCATAGGTTTAGCTACATGGAGTATAATGACTGCATTATCAGGAACAGCAAAATCTTTTACATCATTGTCTATTTTCAGAGTTGGTGTTGGTATTGGTGAATCGAGTGCAAGCCCAGCTTCTTATTCATTATTATCAGATTATTTCTCACCCAAGATACGCACAACAATCCTCGCTATATATTCCAGTGGAGTTTATCTTGGAGCGGGTATTGGTTTGTTTTTAGGAGGCTGGATTGTTGAACTATGGACTTCGGCATACCCCATATCAATCGATGCGCCTTTTGGTTTAAAAGCATGGCAAGCAGCATTTATTATTGTAGGCTTACCTGGTGTTATATTGGCATTCTTTACTTGGACTATTAAAGAGCCAAAAAGAGGAGGAAGTGAAGGCATTGAATGTCAAATTGAACCTCATCCTTTCAAAGCAATGTTCAAAGAATTTATTGGTATATCCCCATTGGGTTTGATTAAGTCAGACCAACCAATGAAATTACTTTCAATAAATATTCTAATCGGAATAATCATCAGCTTGATTTGTTTTGGGCTTTATCGATTAACAGGTGATACGGTTCAATGGGTTGCTTTTGGGATTGGTATTTATTTTTTAACTTGCTGGATACAAGGATTAAAAAGTAGAGATCCAGTAACTTTTGAAATGATATTTAAAACTAAATCTTTCCTACTTATCGTTATTGGTTTTCCATTTATATCTTTTATTACCTATTCTATGGCTGCATTTGGGCCTTCCTTTTATATGAGAAATTATGGCATCACAGAAGCAGAAGTTGCCACCATACTTGGTCTCATTACTGCATTTTCAGGATCAATTGGAGTCATCGGAGGTGGCATCATTGCTGATAAGTTAAGAAAGAAATACACCAATGGCAGACTCTATGTAGGATTAGCAGTCGTTGTGTTTGGTGTTCCGGCAGCATTGGCATTCTTGTATGCTGATAATCTCTATGCTTCCTATGTATATTATTCTATATTTCAGTTGATCACACCAATGTGGGTTGGGATAGCTCCAGCTACTGTTTCTGATCTTGTTTTACCAAGAATGAGAGGATTGGCCAGTGCATTCTATTTACTCATGGTTAGTATGATTGGTTTAGCTCTAGGTCCTTATTGCATCGGCAAATTAAGTGATGTTTATCAATCTACCGGCTATTCATCGGGAGAAGCATTAAGAGCAGCACTTTCTATGGGATTATTTGCTCTTATTATCACCACCATTACATTGGCATTGGCTTGTTACTATCTTCCTCGTGATGAGTCAAGCAAAGTAGAAAGAGCCAAGGCTTTAGGCGAAATCTAGGGTTTATTCTTGATAAATAATCCAGATTTTCAAAACTCCTTGAGGAACTGAAAATTCTCCGTCCCAATTCGCTGGAACAATAACGCCTTGCCCCGGCTTGGTGACTAATCTTTCCCCATTTGAATTGGTCAATACAATCTCGCCTTTCAATGGGTACATAAATTCATGATATGTTGATGGACCTGAAATAGAACCTTCTGTTGATTCCCACAAACCAATTTGGAATGTTTCTGCTTTATTTGAAAAGAAAGTTATACCCCTTGCAGTGATGTTACTTTGTTCTGGATAATACTCTTCGTATTCTCCAAGATCATAATCAAATATTCTTGGATCATTAATCTTTACAATATGATTGCTATCGAGATTCTCAGTTTGATTGATTCCATCTACTGCATAGATAATCTTTAGATCTTTGCTGATTGAAAAATCACCCATCCAACCTTTAGGCATTATAAAAGACTCCCCTTGTCTATAGGTATGTGAATGCCCTTCAACAGTTTTTGTAACAATCTCTCCTTCCAAAATATACATATATTCATTATAAGGATAAGGGCTATCAATCACCTCTGAGCCTGTTCGGGATTGATAAATACCTACAACAAAGTTTTCATCACTTGAGGTAAAGATTTCAAGATCTTTTGTTAAAAATTCAGCGTAGCCAGTATCCATTGCTTCAAATTCTATTGCTTGTAAAGCATCATAAGTATTTTCATTCAGGCGAATCAGTTCCGATGCATCAGAAACATGCACAGTTGACATGGATATTAGAACAATGGTTAAAAATTTATACATCAATTTATTATAATCTACTTGTGCTTTAAACCTAGTCTTAAATCAAAATCCAATGCCCCAAATTGATTATGTTTGTCAATAACCTGATTAACGCTGTTTATAATGTTCCCAGGCATATCTATGGTTTTTCGAATACTCATGTCTACATGAGCAACTATTGTTTCTGAGATAGCAGCCAACTCTTCATCTTTATTAAGAAGTATCCCAACAAAATGAATCAATTTATGATTTGCGTCAATTACTCTGAATCGAGAATAAATTGTTTGATTCAGTGTGAATTCTTTTAAATAACGAATGCTGTCTTCGAGTGCAAAAGTTGAAAAACCGGCATTAAAATAATCTTGATCAAAACCAATCTCCTCAAAAAGAGGTCGAGAATAAACATCAAAAGACCGAAGATAATATGCCACATTCATATGGCCGTTCACGTCACACATATCTTCAGTAACAATTTTTTCAGACCCTTTGTATGGAAATTTATTCTTAATACTGCTCATATTATTATTCAGGAGTTTTATGAAGAAAAAGATATAGTACAGCAGATAATCCTGCCGTACTAAAAATCATACACATCACCATGATTTGGTAACGCGCTGCAGTCAACGGATCAATACCTGATAAGATCTGGCCAGTCATCATACCTGGTAACGCTACTAACCCAACAGCTAATAGAACATTGACTTGAGGAATCATAGCTGCTCCCATGGCAATATTCCTAGATTTAATATAGCTTTCACCTCTTTTTTGTTCAGCATTAAACCTTTCTCCAACCAAACTAATAGTATTCATACTGTTTGCAAACACCATTCCAGCAAGTGGGATGACATACTGTGGTTCAAACCAGCGAGGCAGATCAAGTATAATTTGTGTGACCAATGCCAATACACCAACACCAGTGATGCCAAGTGCTATCAGTACAATTAAGAATGGTTTAACACCTTTACTTTCTAATGGTCGAATTGCGATAAACGAGGACATCAGAATCATAAAAATGATTACCAAGAAAACAAGAATTGGACTATCAGTTTCGAAAATAAAAGTTAAAACATAGCCTACTAAAAGTAGCTGAATAAGCATTCTTGCATTAGCATAAATTGCCTGAAGGGAGTTGAGATTCCATAGCTTCATAATAATTATTAAAATTATTACTGGTAGAAATCCAATCAATAGGCTGGTGATTGATATTATATTGACTGACATAATGAGTATTGTCTAAATCAACATTAACTGTGTTTGATATTCATCGTTATCTCAGCTGTAAAGACGATTTCATCATTCGTATCTTTAATGACTACTGGCACGCATATCTCACCTTCATGATTCCAATCAATCTCAGTACCATCTGAGATGGCTGTGAGATCAGTTTGAGCCTTTTTAAGATATTTAACAGTCATGCCAGATGGGATCCATCTACTATTATCATTGACAGACACTTCTGTCATTAGTCCTCCTGCAAATTCTGCCATATTGCACATAGCAATAGCATGCACAGTATTAATATGGTTTGTTACAGCTCTTCTCTTGTTTATTCTTATGGCAACATAATTCGACTTAATATCGATAATTTTTGGGCGTATTGAAAAGAAATAACGGGCATTTAAACAAATACTAAATCCAAATAGTTTTTTTCCAAATGGATATTTACTAACCTTATTATAGAGTTTTAATGTTTTTCTCATCTTTAAAGAAGTTTAAACCAAAGAGGTTTAAATTATCCGTATAGTTTTAAAAAAAACCTCATTCCAAATAGTTAAATTAATTCACCCTAATGCCTAAGTGTAACTCTCAGGTTTTTTTTCAGTTTAGTCTAAATTATATCCACGTTCACCATGTAATGTGATATCTAATCCATCAGACTCTTGTTCTTCTGATACTCTTAAGCCCATAGTTTTATCAATGACTTTTAAAATTATATAACTGACAATACCGCAATAAATAATTGTCACCATAACTCCAATCATTTGTGCTAAAACTTGTGAACTGATTGTTCCTTCTATGCCAGAACCTCCAAATGTTGCTGATGAAAATACACCCGTTAGTATTGCACCAACAATTCCCCCTACTCCATGTACACCAAATACGTCTAAAGAATCATCATAGCCTAGCTTTCTTTTTAGAGATGTTGAGGCAAAGTAACACAGTACGCCAGATGCTATACCTATAGCAATAGCACCTAATGGACCAACACTTCCAGATGCTGGAGTAATAGCCACTAAACCAGCAACAGCTCCTGTAATCATTCCTAAAAGACTTGCTTTATTTGAAAAGATTTTTTCCATTAATGCCCAGGTTAAAGCTGCAGCAGCTGTTGCTACTTGTGTCACAAGCATTGCCATAGCAGCCACTCCATCTGCAGCAAGCTCACTTCCTGCATTAAACCCAAACCATCCTATCCAGAGCATACATGCTCCAATAAAGGATAGTGCTAAATTATGAGGAGGCATTGGTGTTCGAGGATAGCCTATCCTTGGGCCAATCACTAAACAAGCAACTAAAGCAGCAATACCAGCATTGATATGAACAACGGTACCTCCAGCAAAATCAATAATACCAAAATTACTCAGATAACCACCGCCCCATACGTTATGACATATTGGTGCATAAACTAAGATTAACCATAATGCTGAGAAAACAGACATAGATGAAAATTTCATTCGGTCGGTAAATGCTCCAACAATTAAAGCAGGAGTTATTATTGCAAAAGTAGCTTGAAACATTATAAATAAGCTTTCAGGGATGGTACCAGAAACACTATCAACTGTAATACCGATAAGAAACATGTTTCCAAAGCCTCCCCAAAATGCATTAGGCTCTCCAAATGCAAGTGAGTAACCACAAACAACCCATACTAGTGTTGCAATGCCTGCAATCGCAATACATTGTGCAAGCACGGAAAGAATATTTTTACTCCTAACTAAACCCCCATAAAAAAGTGCTAAACCTGGAAGTGTCATGAATAAAACCAGTGCACTAGCTGTTAACATCCAAGCCGTATCTCCCGAGTCCAATTCATCAGTGTAACCAACCGATGGTATCAAAATGCATACCCAGCAGGCCAAGAGCCCAAATCTAGTAATCAGTTTTTTTAAATTTAATATCGTTAATTTGTTCATAATCATATTCCTGAAAGTTTTTTATTTATTGCTATATGTTGAATATTTAGATTGCATTGTTACCTCTTTCTCCTGTCCTGATTCGAATCACCTCTTCCAAATTAGTAATGAATATTTTTCCATCGCCCATATTGCCAGTAGATGCATTCTCTATGATGGATTCGCTAACTCGTTCTACCATGTCATCAGTAACAATAATTTCTATTTTTATTTTTGGTAAAAAATTGACTTGATATTCAGCTCCTCTATAAAGTTCAGTGTGTCCTTTTTGCCTCCCTATTCCTCTGACTTCAGATACGGTGATGCCTTGAACTCCCAGGTTTGTTAGTTTTTCATGCACGTCATCAAGCTTAAAGGGTTTGATAATTGCTGTAATCAGTTTCATAATTCTATCCTCATATTTTTATAGCTCTTTGAAACCATCTTATTACGGACGGTGCAATAATAAAATAAATCTTCAAGACGTACGATGTTATCGATGCCAAATTTCATTACGCTATTGATTTTTTTATTCAAAAGAAAAAGATTTGGCCAAACTAAAGATTAAAAAATTATCTCCTGATGGTCCTACTAAAGTACTGTCTGATGAAATATATTTAATCGTTGCATCCATTACGTCAAGTGAGAAGCCGTATCCCAATTCAAAATAGCTGCCAGCTGCATCTTTTGAAAAATCTCCATAGGTCAGATAAATTCCATTATCAAAGGCGTAGGAAGTAGAAATAAAAGTATAGTCAAGAGTGGGGCCATCAAAATTTTCATAATCACCAAAAGCACCATCCAAACAAAAAGATTTATAACAAAATCCTAAATTAACCTCTTCATAAGTATCATCAAAATCATCTGTATAATAATAGCCAGTAAATCCAATAGCATATGAAATGTCTCCTGACTCATCTGAACCGGAGTAACCAAAAAAGCCATCGATTTCTAGCCCGTCAGTAACTTGTGCAGCCCAAGTTCCTGCATAAAAACCATTCGATGAATAATCAAGTCCAGCTGATGCTGAAGACTTTTCTTGAGCGATACCCCGAAAGACATATTCGCTCTCATAACCAACGTTAGCTGATGTTTCAGCACTAAGCTTATAAGTGGGTAATAAAAGTATAAAAAGTATTATAAATGTGATATTTACACTATTTTTCATTAGTTTAGTCTCCTAAAATAAATTAAAAATGATTGACTCATTGATTTCAAAAATTAAGGAGAGCACAAAGAATGTGCTTTATTTTTTTTAAAAATGGTAACTTATTTAGAGAACTGTTTAGCTACTTGCTGCAAATTTCTCTAGTAACGAAGTGAAATATACTATGTGTTTTTTAAGTGTCAAGAAAAAATAATTTTTAGCGTATTATTGATTGTTAAAGTATCATTTCTTGATTAATGGATATCAATTTAAAAAATAATTCTCCGCAAAATAAAGACATATTTTACCAATATTTCTTGAATAAAAGATGAGCAACCAATCCAAATTATTATTGATATCGATGTTCCTTGGAACAGTAATTGCAATTATCTCTATTATTGAAACAAATAATGATTACACAAATTTACCTGATGATGTTATCGCCACTGTCAATGATGTCATTATTAAAAGAGAAAAATTAGACACTGTTATAAATCTAATTGGTGGTGATAAACGAGATGGCTATACAGATAAAGATCAAATACTAGCATTAGAACGAATTATTGAAGAAGAGTTACTAGTTCAGTATGCCTATAAGAATGGTTTTTTAAGTGCAGACGATAACATAAGAAAAACAATCATCCGGTCTGTAATTGACACCATTGTGGAACAAACAATTTCTATAATGCCTGAAAAAGGAACGTTGCAAGAATTTTATAAATCGCATCAAGAAATATTTGCCACTAGCGAACAAGTAAAAATAGTGATTCTAAACATTAATAATTTAGATGGTGCTAATGCAATAAAAAGAATCTGGGAAGAAACCAATAATGAAACATTAATTTTAAATACCATTAATAACATTACAAAATCAAATATTCCAAATGGTTATATTCCAATCTTTACCCTACCCCGTTTAATTGGACCAAAACTTGCAAAAACTATTGGCATACTAGAACTAAATGAAATTAGTCTACCCATAGAAACTTCATCTGGTTATAGCTTGGCAATCCTAAAAGATCGAAAAGCTAAACAAACCCCTTCTTATGAAGAAGTAAAGGAAGCAGTGCTCCAAGAATACAGAAGACGCTCTAGAGATGAACTGTTGTCGACTCTATTGGATGAATTAAAACAAAAAGCTGAAATCAGAAAGAATAAGAATCTAGATTAATGATTACTCCCTCTCGTAATTATATTTATGGATTTATTTTTTTAGCATTCTTTAATTTATTTTCACAAGAGGCATTTGCTCACACTAGGAGCGTTTCATATTCAAACTGGTTGATAACAAATGATGAAATTGTGATGACCTTTTCTGCTCCTGCTAGAGAAGTAACAAAATTAAATGAATACAAAACACTCTATCCAGATTTATCGGCCAGTCTTAATAAACACCTATTGGACTCTATCATTCTTAATCCAGAAGGATCATTGATAAAAAGTAAGGCATTAATTACCGAACAAGGCACTATTGCTATTGAACACACATATAGCATCAAAGCCAATAGCCTACTGACCATTGAAATGAATGCATTTTATGAAGTGTCATCAAATCATACACATTATGCAACTCACAAAACTATAGATGGCAAGAATAGAAGTATTATTGTTAATCAAAATAATCGCTCTATTGAAATAACTCCAAACAGTCAAAAGTTACAAGATGAAAACTTTAAAAATGTTCTATTTGGTTATATCAATTTAGGATTCACTCACATACTTAGCGGCTTGGATCATTTAGTGTTTTTATTGGTTTTACTGTTGTTATGCAGAAGTCTTAAAGAACTTATTTTTACAGCAACTGGTTTCACCATTGGTCATAGCGTGTCTTTATTTTTGGCAGCATCTAATTTATTGATACCAAATACAAAAATTATAGAATCATTGATAGGGTTTACTATTGTTATTGCAGCTATTGAGGCAATCCGTCTGCCAATAATGGAGCTCAAAAGAGTAAGGGTGTTTTCAATGATGCTCTTTATAAGCATCTTTGTAATATCTATTTTCACAGCTTACATTAACAATTCTTTATTAATAATCGGTATGGGACTATTAACCATCAGCTACCTTAGATTAATTGAAGATGAAAATGTTTCATCCAAATACAGACCAGTGTTAGCTGCTATTTTTGGCATTATTCATGGATTTGGATTTGCTAATATATTGAATGATATCGGCATTATAAAAGCAAATTTCTTACTGGCATTGTTGGGTTTTAATGTTGGTGTTGAATTAGGACAAATCCTTGTTATCAGTGTCCTTTGGTATACTTATGTACTTGTAAAAAAGAATATGAAAAATATAAATTTTGCTGAAATTAGAAGCCTATTGTCTTCTATCTTATTAGCAATTGGTCTATATTGGTTCATTACCAGATCTTTTATATAAAAAGATCCTTGTACAGAAAAGGACCCAGGAAATGAAAAAAATTCTTAAAACACTTATTCTTGTTTCATTAACTTTAGGAATAATCTTAAGCCTATATATTTATAGCATCTCACCACAATCATCAAAAAAAATAACTACTGAATATTTTGATACCAATCCACTCACTATTGAACGTCCAACGAACAAAACAAGACCTGTAGATAATTTAGACCAAAAAGATAATGCAAAGCAGATTCTTTGGGGTGATACCCATGTCCATACCACATATTCCATGGATGCCTTTTATATGTCACTGCCTATGATGCATGGCTCTAGAGGGGCTTTTCCTGCTGCTTTTGCATGCGATTATGCACGTTTTATTTCACAACTAGATTTTTATGTACTAACAGATCATGCTGAATCATACATACCAAGAACCTGGAAAGATCAGGTGGATAGTATCCGACAATGCAATGCTATTTCTGGCAATGAGGATAACCCTGATTTAGTGGCATTTATAGGATGGGAATGGACCCAAGCTGGAGCAACACCTGAAACTCACTATGGGCATCATAATGTCATCTTCAAAGATTACAAAGAAGGCCAGATTCCAGATCGTCCCATTGCTGCGGGTGGAGCATTAGCTAATATCCTGAGGAACCAATTGGCTGATGTAAATAGAAATCTATTCTTATTAGACCCTCTCAATAAAGACTATTACTTGTCTTTTGCAGACTATCTTGATGCTATTTTAGCCACACCAAATTGCGAAGAAGGAATTCCTTCAAATTACCTACCAAAAGACTGCTATGAAAGTGCAAGCACGCCTGGAGAACTCTATGCTAAGCTCGATGACTGGGGTTTTGATGTAGAAGTTATACCGCATGGGACAACATGGGGATTCTACACCCCTCAAGCAGCAAGCTGGGAAGAATACACCCAATCGCCTGATAATATTAGACCTGATTACAACAGTCTCGTTGAAATATATTCCGGTCATGGAAATTCAGAAGTGTTATTTGATTTTCTAGAGTTCGAAATTGATGAAGAAGGAAACATGAGTTGCCCAGAACCAACATTAGATTATCTGCCCACCTGTCATCAAGCAGGAGTAATTATAAAAAGGCTATGTCTGGATGAAGGAAAGTCAGAATTGACCTGTAATAATCTCGCTGCAAAAGCTAGTGAGGATTTCAATAAATTCCCAGGTGGTACAGGAGTAAGATTACTTTATGGGGCTGATAATCAATCATGGCTGGATGCTGGTCAAGCAAGAAATACTTATCTGCCCTCTTTTAATTACAGACCTAAAAAATCTATTCAATTTGGTCTAGCATTAAGAAACGATAATTACAGTGAAGATAAAAAAAGATTTCGTTGGGGTTTTATTGGCTCCAGTGATACTCATAAATCACGAGCTGGTCATGGGTTTAAACAACTACTAAGAAATGGTGGGACTGAGGCCACTGGTGTTACCACTGAGAAATGGAGAACCCTCTTAAATACAGTAGTTGCAGAGAAACGAGATAGCAGATTGAGAACTCTGGAAGAACTCAATGAATTACGAGGAGCTTCGCCAATTGATACTGAAAGACAGATGAGTTTTTTTACCCTAGGGGGTTTAATGGCAGTGCATTCAGAAGGTCGTGATCGTGAATCCATTTGGAATGCTATGAAACGTAAAGAAGTTTTTGCTACTACAGGTCATAGAATCTTAGTCTGGTTTGACTTGATTAAAGATGACATTAGTTTACCAATGGGATCTGTAACCGAACAAATAACTAACCCTACTTTTAACGTCAAAGCTATGGGCTCTTTTAAACAACTACCAGGTTGTCCTGATTATGTCCATGAAGCTTTATCAGAAAGACGCTTAAAAAAGCTTGCTGATAATGAATGCTATAACCCTTCAGACGAAAGACATAGCTTAGTGAGAATTGAGATAATACGAATAATGCCACAAATCAATTCTGGTGAAGATCCAAGGAATCTAGTTGATGATGTCTGGAAAAGCTTTGAATGCGATCCTAATAATATTGAATGCAATATAGAATTTACTGACGATGAATTTGAAAATAATTCAAGAGATGCTGTCTATTATGCAAGGGTAATTGAAGAGGATATATTATTGGTCAATGGAGGTAATTTAAGAACAAAATTTGATGACAAAGGAAACGCAATTTCTGTTGATCCTTGTTATGGTGACTTTCGTACTGATTATACTGATGAGTGTTTAGCACCTGGAGGGCATAGAGCTTGGTCTTCTCCTATTTTTGTTGACTATGAATAAAAACTTCTTAATATAAAAAAATAAAAAAAAGAGCGATAAAGATGGATTCAATAGAAAATATAAATTTTTCCAAACGAGACTTTCTCAAATACACAACCAGTTTACTTTCAGCCACAGTTCTACCTTTTTCCTACCAATCAGCTCTAGCGAAAGAGCATTGGGATGTCATAGTAATTGGTGGAGGTACTGCTGGACTACCTGCAGCTATTTTTGCTGCACAAAGAGGGTTGAAAGTACTCATCATAGAGAAAGCTTCAATCTTAGGAGGCACTTTATTCTTATCAACAGGACAGATCGCAGGTGCAGGGACAGTATTCCAAGAAAGAAAAGGAATAAAAGATACGCCTGATCAACATTATGATGACATCATGAGGATTAATAATGGAACCTCTGATCCGATTCTCACTAGAACACTTGCTGATCATGCTGGCCCCACAATCAATTGGCTGGAAGAAAATGGATACAGTATTTTTGAAAACCATCCTGTGAAAAAAATTGCACATGATCCTTTTAGGATAGCAAGGTATCAGCAAGGCCCTATGGGTGGAATGTCTATTTTAAATGTATTAAAACCTATTGTTGATGATGCAATTAACAAAGGATCCATTACTGTTCTTCTAGAAACTAGTGCTAATGATCTGATCCAATCCAACAGTGGAGACATCACAGGCGTAATAGTTGAGAACAATAAAGGAGATATCTTAGAGTATAAAGGTCAAAATATTATTTTAGCTTCAGGGGGATGTGCTTCAAACCCACTCCTCTATGAAGAATTACATGGCGTTCCACTATATTGTCAAATGGCTTATCCAGAAAGCCAAGGTGCAGGGCTAATACTGGGGCAATCGGTAGGTGGTTACCTTAGAGGTGGAGAAAAATACTCACCACTTTATGGTATGGTGCTTTCAGATAATAAAGCACCTTCCACTCCATTTGCTGTGGCAAAAAATGTTATTGAAAGAAAACCTTGGGAAATTTTAGTCAATTCAAAAGGGAAGCGTTTTGTGCAAGAAGATCATGAGAGCATTGATCACATAGAGCATTTGATAGGCGAACAACCAAGCCATAGACATTGGGCTATTCTGGATCAGAATATGCTCAACCAAATGCCAGATATGTTCTATGATTGGGGTGGCTTTACAAATGAATCAATTATTGAAGAATCTGAAAAACAAAATATGTTTAAAAAAGCTGGCACTATTAGAGACTTGGCAATAAAAACAGGATTGCACCCAATAAATCTAGAAGAAACGATTGAAAGCTACAATAATAATCTTGTAAATAAGACAGTGGACGATTTTGGTCGTGAATATCGACCATTACCAATACAAAATGGACCTTATTACTCCATAAGAATGAGTGGATGGACCTTGTGCTCTTTTGCTGGTTTGAGTATCAATGGAAATTTTGAAGTTATAAGACCATCAGGAGAACCAATTAAGAATCTCTATGCAATTGGAGAAGTTATTGGTTTTGGTGCTACTTCAGGGAATGCTTATGTTAACGGTATGGGTGTTACTCCAGCTCTTACCTATGGAAGATTACTAGGCCAGAGTATCAGTTCTAGTTAATCACTAATTTTCAGAGAGTATGTTCTCTTGCTCAGCTTTAATGCTGTATAGAATATGAGAGAGAAGAAAAGTGTACTGAGCAGTAACCTGAAATCAAATGGTATAGCTAAAGCATAAGTTTGTGCTAATGTTTTAGTACCAAGACCATTTAAATAAACCCCAAAGTTAACAATTAAATGCCATAAAATAACACTAGAGATAGAACTTTTTAATAATGACCCTAATGAGCCGTCGTTTATTTTTCTAGCTAGGAGACCAATCAGAATCATAGAGCCATAAACAAAAAGCATTGTCTGGCCATAAAAGCCTAGCAATAAATCAGAAAGCAATAATATTGAAACAGGAAGAAATAATTGCAACGTTTTATTTTGTGACATCAAAGGCATAAAAATTGCCATTGCTATAATTGGTGTATAGCTGGGAGGCATAATAAATCTCGATAAAAAAATACAAAATATGAGTAAAAAACTAGATTTCATTAATTCATTTATATTCATTATTAGCCTCAATAATATTTTATAAAATTATAACAAATTTTAAGACAACATCCCTTGTTATTTCTCTGCAAAGATGAAATCAAACTCCTCAACTATAACAGGCATGTCATTTGTGCATGACTTATTGTATTTTTTTAAAAGACCATTCCAATAATCTCTATGCAAAGGTATCCAAACATCTGGATCTTGAACTGGTGGACCATCTAATTGGGTCTCTTTGTAAGAAATTTCTCCAAACGTTGTATTGTAAAGGTTTGATATTTGAATCATTACTTCTGGACTTCCATCATAACCAAGAAGAATGATTGGCATACCAATATCAGAATTTGGATGTTTTTCAATCTCCATGACCCAAGGCAAGCTAAATGTGGCTATTTTTTCCTTTTTTTTAATAAAATTAAGAATCAAACCTGTTGTTTCTTCGTCTATCCCGATGCATCTAATTTGGTGATGCCTAGCTAATGCAGAATCATAACTTACTGCTTTATTAAAAAAGACATCAATTAAATCGTGATCTAAGTTTTTTTCAGGTCCATCACGATCTATCACTACTGATCTTTTCATTTAAATACTCTCCTTTATAACTGCCCTATTCATTTCATTAATAAATATAATTTCTATAAGTAGGATACTAATGTTTTTAACACTATCAAATTTTTTAATACGACTTTTTAATTGCATGGTAGACTTCGATTAGCTATTAATTTTAAAAAAATTGATTTGGATGCTCCAAGAAAAATATAAATACAAAAAAATAATTACGATTGCGCTTTGTTCTTTCATCGTCTCATTATTATCCATCCACAGTTCCAATTCTTTTGCTGAGTTTAATGCCAATCAAGCGATTGATCAGTTATCAATACTCCGAGATGAATTAAATGATAAAAACATCAATGAACGAAATATTAAAAATATTAGAGAAGAATCTACTCAGTTGAGAGCATCAGCTCTGAACTGTATAGATGAAGTTGATCCTCAAGTTCAAAGCTTAAAAGATGAGGTAGAAGCATTAGAGCAAATCAATCCAGATGTAGAAATTGAAATTTATGCTCGACTGACTAAAGCAAGAGATGACTTAAGACAAGAAGATACGGACTTAAAAAATTGTTCTCTGACTGTAGTTCGTTCAACAAGATTGATTGACCTTTCGAATAAGCTATTAAATGAATTAACAACGGAGCTACTCAGTGAGAAGGGAAAAAATATTCTAGATGCTATTACCTCCATCCCAGAACAAATAATAATTTTACCCGAACTATTCTTTGATCAAACATTAAAAAAAATTAATCAAGATACAATTATCTTTCTAGTCTTAATGCTCCTACTTGGTTTTAGTTTTGGATTCTTCTTTGGGGATCAAATAAAAAAAATTCAATACAATAACTTTTTTAAAAGTCTTAATAGACAGTTAATACTGGATTTAAGAACACTTTTTAAGCCTTTTGGTAGAGTCCAAGCACCCTTCCTTCTAGGAGCTTTAGGACTTACTGCTGCATTAAGTTTAAGCCTAACCTCGGGACCAAATGAATCTTGGCTAATAAGACTGACAATAAGCCCAATAATTATTTCATTGTCCTATGTCGTCATTAATTGGGTTACTGGGTCGTTATCTCCTGCACCAATCAATGAAGAAATTAGGAAGGAAGATGCAAAATCGTTAAAGAATAAATTAAAGTTTTTAACACTTGTATTGGTTTCTAGTTATATCGTATTTGGGCCTGAATGGCTCGCCAGTGATACCGCTGCCAACCTATCACTAATTAGAATTAGTATTGTAAGCCTAATTGTACTATCCATGATTTCAGTTCTTACTTCCGTTTCAAAAGTATTTTCTCTAAATGGTGAATATGGAATATTAAAGTTTTTAGGATATTCTGCTCTTGGTATTAGTTTTTCAGCAGAATTATCTGGATTTCATAACCTTTCTAGCTTCATACTCAGCGGCTTCATAATCACACTATTTTCTTCCTATATTTTTTGGTCCCTTCTTTCTTTAAATGAAAAGAGTGCCCAATGGATTAATACAAGCACTAATATCATTGGAATAAGAATGAGAGGATTTCTTAATATATCCAGAGATCAAGGTAAATCAAAGTTAGGCGTATATCAGCTGTTCTTCGATGCACTGTTCTGGATTGGGTTCTTAATGATAATTTTTCAAGTATGGGATCCTACTGGAACTGTTTTAGGAACAATCTCATCTTATGCAACAGATGGTATCCCCATGGGAGATATACGGATTATTCCAACAAATATTATTGCTGGAATAATAGCTTTTGTAGTCTTAACTGCAATTACCGGTTGGATAAAAGTTTGGATTGAAAAAAGATGGCTAAGACAAATTACAGCTGACAGAGGTGCAAGAGATGCGTTGGTTACCATTGTCGGTTATGCAGGATTTACAATCTCCCTGCTTGTTGGTTTATCCATAGGCGGTATAAATATTACTGGATTAGCTGTTGTTGCCGGTGCACTTTCAGTGGGTATTGGTTTTGGATTACAATCCATTGCAAATAATTTTGTCTCAGGAATTATTCTTCTTTTTGAACGACCCATTAAATCTGGTGACTTTATTAGCGTGGGTGATGTTGAAGGCTATGTAAGAAAAATAAGCATTAGAGCAACAGAAATAGAAACACTGGATAATCAGGACATGTTGATTCCTAATGCTGAGTTGGTTTCAGGAAGAGTGACTAATTGGGTTCTCCATAACCCATATGGAAGATTGAAACTTAAGATTGGAGTTGCTTATGGCAGCGATGTAAAAAAAGTAATTAGCATTCTTCAAGACATTGCCTCTAGCAATAGCCAGGTGATTACTGATGGCAGAGCATCCCCTCCTAAGGCTTTATTTATGGGGTTTGGTGACAGCTCTTTGGAATTTGAACTTAGAGTTAGAATTTTGGATATTAAGAAAAGATACGATGTTCTAAGTGAACTAAATTTAGGAGTGAATGATGCTTTCATCAAAGAAGCTATTGAAATACCTTTCCCCCAAAGAGACATTCACATTAAAGATTGGTCTGAAAAAAATAAATAAATAGATAATCACATTTAAAAATCAGTGGATATTCTGAGCAAATATTTGTCTATAGATGGAATTGTCAAAGAACCGTCACAACTTCTAATTATTCAAGAACTATCCTTATTACAATCACATTTAGTTGCACTTGATAAAAGAGAGATTAAATTCTTAAACATATCGTTCTCAAAAAATGAGAAATGGAATAATAAAGGAATGTATTTATGGGGTGATGTTGGAAGAGGAAAAACATTCCTGATGGATCTTTTTTTTGAAACATTGGATATCAAGAATAAAAAAAGATTACATTTTCATCACTTACTGGATGAGATACATGAAAAACTTAAAGAAAGAGCACATTTAGAAAATCCAATTGAAGACATCGTTAAATCCATTGCTAAGGAAGTAAAAGTAATGTGTTTTGATGAATTCTATATCGAGGATATAACCGATGCTATGATTTTAAGCAAACTATTAGAAAATATATTTAAGCATAATATATATTTGGTAATTACATCCAATTCAGAACCTTCTGAATTGTATAAGGGAGGACTTCAAAGGGAGCTTTTTTTACCTGCTATTGACTCAATTAAAAAACACTTAAAGGTAATAAATATAAGTAAAGGCGATGATCATAGGTTGAGAAAGAATGAAAGCAGTTCTTATCTTACGAACAGTGATATCTATCACGATAGTAAACTTGAAAAATACTTTGAATCAATCAATGGATTCAATTACAAAAAAGATGAATGCATCATTATTCGTGGAAGAAAGATTGAAAGTCGTTATTATGGAGATGAAATTATATGGTTTGATTTTCTGACCATTTGTGGCGATAAAAGAAGTAAAAATGATTACATTGATATAGCAAAGAAATATAAAACCATCATAATTTCAAATGTTATAGAAATGGATCTAGAAATGGAAAATGAAGCTCGAAGATTTATTGCACTTGTAGATGAATTATACGATCAAAACACTAATCTCATTTTAGCTACAAATAGGGAATACAAAAACCTATATCAAGGAGATAAACTCAAATCTGAGTACGAAAGAACAAATAGTAGATTAATTGAAATGCAAGATAATGATTACAAGTCTGAACTAAGAAATAATAATCTTAAATAGCCTCTTTATTATCCATATAAGACCTTAAAACTTTAGGAATAATAACCGATCCATCTTCCTGCTGATAATTCTCTAAAATAGCTATAAAAGTCCTTCCAACAGCTAACCCTGATCCATTTAAGGTATGAAGATACTCACTTTTACCTGAAATATCATTCTTCCATCTAGCTTTTATTCTCCTTGCTTGAAACGATTCGCAGTTACTGCAAGAGGAAATTTCTCTGTATCTATTTTGTGAAGGCAACCAAACTTCAATATCATAAGTTTTAGCAGAGGTATCTCCAGTATCACCCGAACACAATAAAACAACTCTATAAGGCAATTCTAACTCCTCAAGAATGGATTCAGCATGCCTAGTAAGTTCTTCTAATGCATCATATGATTTTTCAGGTTTCACTATTTGAACTAATTCTACTTTCTCAAATTGATGTTGCCTTATCATGCCTTTTGTATCTTGGCCATAAGAACCTGCCTCTGATCTAAAACAAGGAGTATGAGCTACCATTTTAATGGGTAATTCAGATTCATCTATCATTCTATCTCTAACTAGATTTGTAAGAGGAACTTCAGCAGTTGGGATTAAGTAAAGATCTTGCTCTCCATTGATCTTAAAAAGATCAGACTCAAATTTAGGCAACTGTCCAGTTCCTTCAAGACTTCTTGATTTAACGAGGCTTGGAACATAGTGTTCTGTATATCCATTATTATTAGTTTGATGATCAAGCATAAAAGCAATCAATGCCCTATGAAGTTTTGCATAATTATTTTTAATAACGGTAAACCTTGATCCTGATAACTTAGATGCTGCCTCAAAATCTATATTTCCAGATTGTTCGCCCAAATCAACATGATCCTTAACAGGATAATTACTTGCATTAGGTTTACCCCACTTCTTTATTTCCAAGTTATCTTCTTCATTTTTCCCAGATGGAACTGAATCATGAAGTATGTTGGGTATAGTCATGGATAGATAATGATGCGTGGCTGTAAGTTCAGACATTTTTATCTCAGAATCTTTCAGAGTTTTATTCAAAGATTTCATCTCTATTTTTAATTCTTCTTTAGTCGTTTCAGATGTTTCATTTGACCCTATATCTTTTGAAATAAGGTTTTTTTTATTTCTCATATCTTCAACGTTCGATTGGATTTCTCTGACTTTCTTATCGATTTCAATAAAAGATTCAAGATCAAAATCGCTTGACCTCTTATGGAGACTATTAATTATCAAGTCACTATTTTTTCTTATAATTTTTGGATCAATCATGGAATTCTATTTTATTGATATTTATTTAATTACTAATTATAGCCATTTCCTGATAGTAAAAAAACCTACAATCACACCCATACTATCAGCTAACCAATCAAACCATTCAAATGATCTGAAAATAAAAAACTGCATTTGCATCAATTCTAAAAAAAGACCATAAAAAACTAAAGAAGATATAAGAATAATTTTACGCTTATCTCCATATATCAAAGCAAACCAAGAAGATAAGAGAAAGAACATTAGAAAATGAATGAGCTTATCAATCTGTATCAAGAAATCAAATGTTGCAATATTTGAAGGTTTAACGAAATGAAGAATAGTTATAAATAAAACTATAAAAACACTAATAATGCTTTGAATACTCTTAGGTTTTTTTTGAATATATTCAATCATTTTTTTGATCAATAATTTCAGTTTTATCGGAGACATTGATTATAAAATCTTTATCAGGTAGTTTTTTATTAATTAAGACATTCATTAGCTCTAATACTATTGACTCATTATTAGCACTGACAAAAATAAACTTACTTAGTTTGTCCTTAGTAATATAAATTTCTATTTTTTCAAAAATATTCCTTCTGTTATTTCCTATAAGGATAAATTGTTCCTCATCACCATCTTTTTCAATTTTATTAATTGAATAGAAATTTAAAATATTTGCATCTCTAAGAAGTAAAATAAGAAATGAATTTTCAATTTCCATTGGCATTGAGGATATTAACAACTGGTTAAGCTGTGAATCAAAGATTCTTAAAGTATCTTTTTGAAGTACAATTTTCTTTGAAAAAGGCAATTCAATATCCCACATTAAATTATCAGGTTTTTTTATTTTTATACGTCCAATAGATTTATCAATCAATGCATTAGAGTTTGAGTAATTACTTTGCTCAAAGTCAGCTTCCATTGTATTTATATTGATTAGATAATTTTTTAGACTGATTTCTTCTGAATGAATATTTTGAAAAAAAAGTGTTAGCGATATAAAAAAAATCAACTTACTATTATTTTTCATTAAAATTTATATTTAATCTTTGGGTGGTGGTGGCGCTAGTATTTCTCTCTTACCATTGGGTTCAACTTCACTGAGTATCCCTATTTCTTCCATTTTCTCAATGATTCTTGCTGAACGGTTATACCCTATTCTTAATTTTCTTTGAACGGACGATATTGATGCATTTCTTGACTCAGTTACAAGTTTGACAGCCTCATCAAATAGAGGATCATTCTCGCTATCATCATCTGAAGATTGATGATCTATGCCTGGCAGAGCATCAGCAGTACCAGATGTTATTTCTTCGATAAAGATTGGCTCAGATTCTAATTGCAGTTCTTTTGAGACTTGATTGACCTCATCATCAGATACAAAAGCACCATGCACTCTTATAGGATTAGATGAGCCTGGTGCAATATAGAGCATATCGCCATTTCCTAATAAACTCTCAGCACCCATTTGATCAAGAATAGTTCTAGAATCAACCTTTGCTGAAACTTGGAATGCAATTCTTGATGGAATGTTAGCCTTAATAAGACCCGTTATCACGTCAACAGAAGGTCTTTGTGTTGCAACAATCATATGAATGCCAGAAGCTCTTGCTTTTGCAGCTAGACGAGTTATCAGTTGTTCCACTTTTTTACCTACTGTTAACATCATGTCAGCTAGTTCATCAATCACAACCACAATGTTTGGCAAAATTTCTAAGTCAGGTATTGCTGTACTCTCCCCTAGTTGTATTTGTTTATCAACATCAAACAATGGATCTTTAATTGGTTCACCATTTTTTATTGCATCTTCAATCTTTTTATTTAACCCTTTAAGATTTCTTACTTTTAATTCTGACATTAGCTTATAACGTCTCTCCATTTCAATTACGCACCAACGAAGAGCATTTGCTGCTTGCCTCATATCCGTTACTACGGGAGCTAGTAAATGCGGTATTCCTTCATAAACTGATAACTCAAGCATTTTTGGATCGATGAGAATCATCCTGACATCTTTTGGAGTCGCTTTATACAATAAGCTTATTATCATGGCGTTAATGCCAACTGATTTTCCAGAACCAGTAGTTCCTGCTATAAGAAGATGTGGCATCTTTTGCAGATCAGCAACTATCGGGTTGCCTGCAATATCCTTCCCTAAAGCAATAGTTAAAGGAGAGTCCATATCTTCAAATGTCTTTGATCTAAGTATTTCGCCCAAAACAACCAGAGCTCTTTTTTCATTTGGAATCTCGATTCCAATAAAAGATTTCCCTTCTATGACTTCTACAACCCTTACACTTGAAACCGAAAGTGATCTTGCTAAATCTTTAGAGAGATTGCTGATTTGACTAACCTTAACACCAGGAGCTGGATTAATTTCAAACCGAGTGACGATTGGACCTGGGAGTACTTCTTCAACAGTTGCATCAATACCAAAGTCTTTTAATTTTAATTCAAGCAGTCTAGAAAGAGCTTCGAGTGATTCTTCTGAATTTCCATACTTTTCATTAGGAGCTTCGTCTAGTATTTCTAGACTAGGAAGAGATGATGATTCACTGGATTCAAATAACTTTGACTGTCTTTGTTCTCTTGCTTTTACACCCTCTTCAATTGAAGGTTTTAATTTTTCAATTTTTGGTTTTGTTTTTGTAGTATATGGCTTATCGGTTGCTTCAGTATTAGAACCTTTAGTTAGAACCGTTTGCTTATCACTTTCTTTTTTTACATTACTCTTTTTAAGAGTATTTTTTATTTCAACTTTTCTAGAGATATCCTTTGTTACCAATAGTACTTTTTTAGAGGCTACAATAATTAATGAAAAAAGTTTTATTACAGACCTTCCTATTGCTTCAATGACAGTAATCCAAGAAAAGCCTATAAATATAGGTATAAAACAAAACCAAATGCTCAACATCAGTAAAGTCGTGCCAATAATACTAAAGTTATTCAATAAGAAAGAGGCAATTGCTAAACCTAATATTCCACCAGCACCTTCTGGCATCCAGGGGATAGATAAATGAACTGATGTGATGACACAAGTTGTAATGAGAATCATAATAAATGAGACAGTTCTAAGAATTATTATTTCTCTGTAAGACTTAATTGATTTTTCAGATGTAATCAAGATTAAACCGAATATAAAAAATAATAGCGGAATAAAATAACTAGATATCCCAATAAACGTTATTACTAAACTTGAAAAATAAGAGCCAATAACACCAATAAAGTTATTAATATTTTCATTAGTACCAGTCGAATTAAATCCTAAATCATTTGGATTATAGGTAATTAGTGCTACCAAGAATATAAATGCTACTGAGAATAGAGCGAGAACAAGCGACTCTCGAAGTAACTCGCCTTTACTAAAAAACTTCTTGATATTAATCTTTGAAATAATAATTCCTTATTTATAAATCAAATAATAAAATGAATTTAAGATAATATTTATAGTCACAATGTAATAATATCATTTTTTAAACAAAATCTAACACCACACTTTCATATGAAAAAAACTAAACATGCAAAACTAATTATACTGGGGGCAGGTCCTGCCGGATATTCAGCAGCTGTTTATGCTGCAAGAGCTAATCTAAAACCACTTTTAATAACTGGTTCTGAGCCAGGCGGCCAGTTAATGACCACAACGGAAGTTGATAATTGGCCTGGTGACCCAGAAGGTCTGCTTGGTCCTATATTAATGGAAAGAATGCTAAAACATGCTGAAAGATTTGAAACTGAGGTCGTCTATGATCATATTGAAAATTCTGATTTATCCTCTGAACCTTTTAAATTAATAGGGGGAGATACAGTTTATACGGCGGATAGCATTATCATAGCAACTGGATCAACAGCTAGGTATCTAGGTCTTAAAAGTGAAGAAGAATATAAAGGTAAAGGTGTTTCTGCTTGTGCAACTTGTGATGGATTCTTCTATAAAGATCAAAATGTAGCAGTTATAGGTGGTGGTAATGTTGCAGTAGAGGAAACTCTCTATTTATCTAATATTGCAAAACAAGTCACTCTAATCCACAGAAGAGATGAATTAAGAGCTGAGAAGATTTTACAAAAAAGACTCTTTGAAAAATCAACCCAAGATGGAAATATTTCAATTATTTGGAATCATACTCTAAAGGAAGTGATAGGAGATGACAATGGCGTGACAAAGATACTCTTGGAAGATGTTAATCAATCAAAAGAAACTAAGACTATTGATGTTTCAGGTCTTTTCATTGCCATCGGCCATGATCCCAATACTGAGATATTTAAAAATCAGTTAAAAATGGATGGATCGAATTATATTATTTTGGATAAAAATAATAATAATTTTGCAACTCAAACTACCATAGAAGGTATTTTTGCAGCTGGTGATGTGGCAGATCCGACTTACAGGCAAGCAGTAACTTCTGCTGGTAGTGGATGCATGGCTGCTCTTGATGTTGAAAAATACTTAGATAATTTATAGTAAATATAGTTTAGAATATTTTTTACATTAATTTAAAGAGCTATATATGCCTAAAGCAGACGCAATACAAATGAATGGAGTGGTAAAAGAAACACTCCCTAATACAATATTTAGAGTTGAGTTGGAAAATGGACATATGATCACTGCCCATATTTCAGGAAAAATGAGGAAAAACTACATTAGAATTCTTACTGGGGATAAGGTTTTAGTTGATATGACTCCTTATGATTTATCCAAAGGTAGGATTGTCTTTAGAGAAACTTAATTTAATTGCTCTTTGTAATTTTTTATTAGAAAATAAAGTAACAGAAGACAAAACCTATGGGACAAATTAGATGAACAATAAAAATACTTTCAAAATTATACTGGCCATATTATCGATATCAATTCTTAGTGGATGTTACTCTCAATTAGGAAGTAGAGCTGAATTAGAAAATCGTATTGATGAGTTAGAAGAAGAAAATATTGCAATACAGCAAGAAGCTGAAGAAGCAGTTGAAGCAGCTCAAGAGGATGTCGAAAAAGCTGAAAGAATCTGGGAAAGAGACCAATCTAAGAAATAAATACTTTTTTCAAGTCTGATCTTCATAGGATATTTGATCAATAAGTCCAGACTTTTCCTCAAATACTTTCTTCACTTTAATCCAGTTGATGGAATCAATATCAATGTTATTGCTAGTAACATAATTAATGACCTTGGTTTCAAGATATGAATAATGTTCATTCACAATGGAATCATACTTAGAATGATGGAACTGAAGAAATATTTTATTACCAGATTTAGCTAGTTTGATAGGTTCATCGATCACTAAGACTCTGGTACCAATTGAACTCATCTTAAACACTTCTTTTATATCTTCAGGAAACAGTCGAATGCATCCATGGGATATCTCCATCCCCACTCCATCGGGTCTATTAGTCCCATGAATAAAATAACCACCCGGGATATTTATTCTCATTGCTAATTTTCCTAATGGATTATTGGGCCCAGGAGGTACAATTGCATCTAATATTAGACCTTCAAGTTTATACTCATCCCTGACTGTTTTTGGTGGATACCATGCTGGATTTTCAAGTTTTAGATCAATTTCTGATAAACCTAGTGGTGTTTTCCAATCCATTCTTCCTATACCAACTGGAAATGTTATTAATTTACTATTTTGGATCAAATAACCTCTAAATTCAGACAAGTTAATAGTTATACCATCGTTTAAATAGTTATTAGGTAATATGTAAGCACTAGGAATCTTTACTAAGGTACCTTCTCCTGGTAGCCATTTATCAACAGTAGGATTTGCTTGTATGATTTCATTAAATCCAAGATTATATGTTCTCGCTAGATCAACCAATGTATCTTCATACATAGCTTCTATCTCTAATGTTTCTCCATATACTTGCTTTGAGGATTCATATAAAAAAAAGGTTGATGAATGTAAATTATTAAAGGCAAAAAGAAAAAATAATACTATTGCTTTATTAATGTGCATTGTTAAATTTTAATAATTACAGTGCCCCAAGTAAATCCTGCACCAAAGCTTTGTAATAATACGGTATCGCCAGTTTTAATTTTACCTTCTCTAATTGACTGGTCCAGTGCAAGTGGGATAGAAGCCGCAGATGTATTGCCATGATCAGTCAAGCTAATAATGACTTTTTTCTCTGGGATGTTTAATCTTTTTGATACCGCCTGAATGATTCTAATATTCGCCTGATGTGGAATAAACCAATCAATATCTTCACTTGTCATATTCACTTCTTTTAATGAATCTTTTGCAATACTTTCAAGTGTTTTTACAGCCACCTTAAATACCTCATTGCCTTTCATTTGGAGAAAATTATCATTTCTTTGTTCCTTTAAAGGTCTCTTAGAAGTCCCATATGGTACATATAGTAAATCAGAATAAGCTCCATTGGCTCCCAATTTGGAATAGATAATTCCTGGATCTTCAGAAGGTTTTAAGATTGCAGCACCTGCACCGTCTGCAAATAGTACACAGGTATTTCTATCTTCCCAGTCAGTAATCCTGGATAACGTTTCAGCACCGATTACCAAAGCACATTTTGAGTCTCCTGATAAAATAAATTTATTGGCTAAATTCATTGCATACACAAAGCCACTACACGCAGCTTCTATACTGAAAGCAGGAAAATCTTTTAAACCAATTTTTTCCTGAATGATCGCTCCAACATTAGGAGTTGGCACATCTGGTGTACAGGTTCCAACAATAATTAAATCAATTTCATGTTTATCTATACCTGATCTATCAATTGCTGTTTTAGCTGCTTCGTATCCTAAATCTGAAGTGGCTTGCTCCGGATCTGCAATGGATCTCCTTTCAATACCAGTTCTAGACCTAATCCATTCATCAGTGGTATCTACTTTTTTTTCTAAATCTTGATTGGTTAAAATATTACTTGGAAGGTAACTTCCAGTTGCGATTATTTTTGAAAACATTTTTAACTTAACCTTTTAAAATGTTGCTTTTAATTTTGAAACAATGTCTTTTTCTATCTCATCAACTGCAGTTAATAGAGCGTGATGAAACCCATATGAATCAGTTCCTCCATGACTCTTGACAACAATTCCATTTAGGCCCAAGAGTAAAGCACCATTGTAATGCCTTGGATCCAGTCTGGCTTTAAATCTCCCAAGTACTGGCTTAGCCAAAATTCCCATTAATTTATTATAAAAATTATATCCAAAAGCTTCCCTAATATAATCTGAGACTAAATTGACAGTCCCCTCCATCGACTTTATAACTATATTCCCTGTAAAACCATCGGTAACAATAACATCTGCAATATCTTCAACAATATTAGTAGGCTCAATAAAACCTATGTAATTAAGAGATGTTTTGCTGATTAAAAGAGATGCGTCTCTAATAGACTCATTTCCTTTGATGTCTTCTTGTCCAATATTAAGCAGGCCAACTCTTGGTTTATCTATATTTTTAATCTCTTTTGCAACGGTAGATCCCATTAAAGCAAATTGTGTGAGTTGTTCCGCTGAACATAAAGTATTTGCACCTAAATCTAGGATATAGACAAAACCTATTTTAGTCGGTATAGATGTCATTAATGCAGGTCTATCAATAGTAGGTATGGTTTTTAGTGAGTTCTTAGAAATGGCCAGTAGAGCCCCTGTATTGCCTGAACTAATACATGCTTGTGCTTTCTTATCTCTTACTAAATCGATAGCTACTCTCATCGAAGAATTTTTTTTCTTTCTAAGAGCATCCAAAGGTGAATCGTCCATTTCAATGATCTCATCTGTATGGATAATCTCTATTCGATTCTGATCTGCATTGGTAATTTTATTTTGTATGCTTTCACTATCACCAACAAGTATGAGTTTTATATCTTCTCGAGATGAAAGTAGATCTAGCGCTCCTAAAATAGAAGCATCTGGGTCATTCTCACCACTCATCACATCCAGTGAAAGTGTTAGATAATTATTCAAATGAATGACCTACTCTTGCTCTTGTTCTGGAATACTTTTTTCTTTAATACTGATAACTTTTTTTCCTTTATAAAAGCCTTGAGGGCTAATATTATGTCTCAGATGAGTTTCTCCAGTATTTTCATCATTTGTTAATGCGGGTTTACTCGCTTTAATATGAGATCTTCGCATGTCTCTTCTAGATCTAGTTTTTCTTTTCTTTTGAACTGCCATTACTCTCTCCCTAGGAGTTTTATTACTTTTTACCCTTCTTCAGTATTTTTGATAATTCTGAAAAGGGTCTTTTCTTTTTATCTAAAGTCTCTTTTGTTTCATTATTAGATAAAAACAAGCTTAAGGTATCGTTATTTTCACATAATTCAATACTTTTATGCATTATTGACATTGGAATGATACTTAATATCTCATCTTCAATTATTTTTGCAATTGAAATTCCTTCTTCATCAACAGTTATTCTATTTATATGAGTCTCATTTGAGAATGATGATTCCTCATCATTAATTATTTCACAATCTATATTTAATGACTCGTTCCAACTTACTGAGCCTAAACAACGTTGACATTCTAGAGCAAAGCTTACATCTGAAGTAACCATTATTTTAGGGTTCATTGAACTTCCTTTTGATAACCTTATATCAGATACTATTTTATTAGTTTGAACATTATCATCCATTACAACGTCTGATAATCTTGGATACTCATTTGCATGGTTTGTAATTTGTAATGAATAGTTTTTTTTTGAAAGATCTAAAAACTCTTTAAAATATAAATTTTGTTTAAACATTATTTATTGGACTATATAATTCATATTCATCTTATCAGGTAGAAAATATTTTTTTATTAAATCCATATTATGAGAAACACGATCAATAAAAATATTATTCTTGCGTCAAGCTCGGTTCATCGAAAAAAACTTTTGGCAAAATATATTTCTCACTTTCAATGTATAAATCCAGATGTAAATGAAGCTGAATTTAATAAAGAAACTGGAAAAGAATTATGCATTCGACTCGCGAGAGATAAAGCTCAAATTGTTGCTAATGATAATCCTAATAGTATTGTTATTGGTTCGGATCAAGTTGCTACCTTCAATCAGAAAAACCTGGGTAAACCTTATACCTATGAAACTGCATTTAAAACAATCATGAGATTCTCAGGTAAAAATGTTTTTTTTAACACTGGAGTCGTTATCATAAGTCCAAATAAAGGTATTGATCTTTCATACATTGATCAAACAATTATTGCTTTCAAAACATTCAAAAACACTGATTTGATTCCATATTTAGACAGTCAGGATGATTTTAGAACTACCGCTGGAGTTAAAACTGAATCTGAGCTGTTTCAACAATTGATTAGTGAAATTACTTGTGTTGATAAAGAAGCAATTATTGGCCTTCCCATACAATGGACTCTTTCTCAACTTGATAACATTCTCCTAATCTAAATTGCTAACCTTCTTTCTGTATAATTTCATCTAAAACTTTTTTTAAACTTTTTGGCAAATCACATTTTATTTTAAAAATTTCGTCATTTTCACTTAAGGATGGAAATGAAATTGATTCTGCATGCAAAAATAACCTATTTAGACTGGTACTCTTATTAATTAGATCGGGTTGTTTGCCATATCTTTCATCGCCTGCTAATGATGATTTTAAAAACTTAGTATGTGCTCTTATTTGATGAGTTCGACCAGTCAATGGTTTGATGTTATACAAAGAACAATCATCATACTTTTTGATTCTATTGAATAATGTAATTGACTTTTTTCCTTCACTATCAGGGATAGACATTCTTTGATTATTGCTGGCTCTAATTACTTTAAGTGGCTGATCTACAGTAAAATTATTTTTTTCAATGTTTCCAACCAATAATCCAATATAATTCTTTTTAACTTGGCCCTCTCTAAAGTATTTATGCAATTTTCTTAATCGAGAACGTTTTCTTGAAATCAACAAACAACCACTGGTATCTTTATCTATTCGGTGTACAAGCTCTAAATCTTCTCTAATATTTTTTCTATGCAATCTGAGTAATTCTATGATTCCTCCACTAATACCGCTTCCACCATGAACAGCTATACCTGATGGTTTATTCAAAACTATAAATGAATCGTCCTCATAAATAATAGTATTATCGATCCATGATAAAGATTCTGGTTTAACCTTAAGTACTATTTCTTTAGTTGCATAAGTCAAATTAGGAGGAATCCTAACGAGGTCGCCACTTATTATTTTATCTTTTGGTTTTGCTCTCTTTGAATTGATCCTGACCTCACCTTTTCGAATCATGCTATATATTTTTTTCTGAGGTATACCTTTAATTGTCTTAATAAGATAATTATCAAGCCTCATACCATGATTGCTTTCATCAATATTAAACTTATTATTGGTTGGTTTTTTATTCATAATTTAATTAATAAGGACTATGTAAAATATTGATTATTAGTGATATTCAGTTAAAAGTGCTATAGTTCTTCGTTAAATATTAGGTTATTTAATTATGATAATCTATAAACACTAGATAAATTGAATAAATCTAGAAAACGTCATTAATGACAAGAATTTTTTAAACAAAGACAAATAGGAAAATTAGATAGATCATCTTTGTTGGTAAACAAACAGTTTTAAGTAGTAAATGAATAAAAGTAAGAGAAAACAACTTAATCTTAGCATTATAACCCTAATGCTAAAATCCAATAGGATCATTTGAATACATCTATCTAGTTGCCTAAAAAAGAGGTAACAATGAAAAGAATACTTATAAATGCAACTCAAAAAGAAGAGTTGCGAGTTGCAATGGTGGATGGTCAAAAGCTCTACGATTTAGATATAGAAATTGCATCAAAAAAACAAAAGAAAAACAATATCTATAAGGGCACTATCACAAGAGTAGAACCAAGCTTAGATTCTGTATTTGTTGATTTTGGATCTGGCAGAAATGGTTTTCTTCCAGTTCGTGAGATATCAAAAGAATATTTTCTGACAGAACCTATCCCTGGTGAAAAACAGAATATCAAAAAGCTTTTGCAAGAAGGACAAGAAATAGTCATACAAGTCGTTAAAGAAGAAAGGGGTAATAAAGGAGCAGCATTAACTACTTTTCTAAGTTTAGCTGGAAGATTTGTCGTCCTTATGCCAAATAGTCCAAAAGGTGGTGGTGTTTCAAGAAAAATAATAGGTAAGGATAGAGCTCAAATACTTGCAAGCCTAGACAATATAGAAATTCCAAAAGATGTCAGTATGATCATAAGAACTGCTGGTATAGGAAGAAATGACATTGAGTTACAATGGGATCTAAATTATCTGATGGAAATATGGAATTCTATCAAAGAATTAGCAATAAAAACTCAAAGCCCTGCCCTAATTTTTCAAGAAAATAATCTTATCGTAAGAGCTATGCGAGATCATTTGGATGATGATATTGGAGAAATCATTATTGATGATGAGACAACATACAAAGATGCAAGAAAATATATCAAACAAATAATGCCTAAGTATCTAAGGAAACTAAAATCCTATAAAGACTCAACTCCTTTATTCACAAAGTTTCAAATTGAGAACCAAATTGAATCTGCATATGCAAATGAAGTAATCCTTCCTTCTGGCGGTACTGTCGTGATTGATTTCACAGAAGCATTGGTTTCTATTGATATTAATTCTGGAAAAGCTACAAAATTAGCTGATATAGAAGCAACAGCTCTTCAGACAAACATAGAAGCTGCTGAAGAAATAGCTAGACAATGCCGATTAAGAGATATGGGAGGCTTACTTGTTATTGATTTTATAGATATGAGGCAATACAAGAATCAAAAGACAGTAGTAAATACCTTAAAATCTGCAGTGAAACAAGATCGTGCAAGAATATCTATAGGGGGTGTTTCAAAATTTGGCTTGGTTGAAATGTCTAGACAAAGACTTAGGCCTTCATTGGGAGATTCTGCTTATCGAATTTGTTCTAATTGTAGTGGTGTTGGAAAAGTCAGAAGCACAGAATCATTAGCATTATCAGTCTTAAGGTTAGTCGGAGAAGAAGCTAGGAAAGAAAATACAGAAAGTGTCGTAGCAGACATTCCATCGGATGCTGCAACTTATCTTTTAAATGAAAAAAAAGAATGGATTACAGCAATAGAAGAGAGAGAAGGAATTAGCGTTGTCTTAATGTCTAATGCTGAACTCTCTAGTGCAAATTTCTCTCTTAAAAGAGTTAGAAAAGATGAAGATAGTTTGCCTGAGAATAAAAAAGCTACATTTAAACTTATGGGTAGTGCAAATAATTCTCACCAGAATTCAACAAAGATTCATAAAAACAATCAAGATAAACAGACTCTTGATTCTAAGTATGCACCACTAACAGCATGGGATGTTGATGGAATGAAAAACCCTAACATAATTGATCGTTTTAAATTCTGGTTATCCTCTACTAGCAAAAAAGAAACTAAACAGGCTATAAAGAAAACAAACCAAAAGGGAAATACTAGAAACTCAAAAATAAATAATAAAGCTAAATCAAGGTCAAATACAAAAAGAAAACCAATAGGAAACAAACAACCTAGATCAAATATTAATAAGCACAAAAGGAATAAAGCTCCAGTAAAAAAAGCTGATAATAAGAATCCAGCTAAAAAGACTGACAATAGAGCTGCAGTAAAAAAAACTGATAAAAAAAAACCACAAAGTAATAAAAAAGATCAAATA
>ENA-OREN01000325-OREN01000325.1-marine-metagenome-genome-assembly--contig:-NODE-325-length-70808-cov-5.078226_pt1 | contig 70808 bp, 60 predicted proteins | sample MGYA00248624_ERZ508555 | MGnify/ENA primary metagenome ERZ508555 (study PRJEB26222, sample SAMN06267773) | marine metagenome | isolation source: Saanich Inlet, British Columbia, Canada | place...
ACCGCGCTCGAAATGACCCTGACCACCAATCTCGGCGCCTATCAGACCATATCGGCGATGGTGTCGTCGTTGCGCGCCGCCGTTAATATGTCCAACGTCTATGCCATTCCGGCCATCCATGTGACGGTGCGCACCGCCTTTACCCACACCGCACCCTTGGGGCCCTACCGGGGGGCGGGGCTGCCCGAAGCGGTGCATTTTATCGAACGCATGATGGACGATGCGGCGGTAGCCCTAAGCCTGGACGCCGCCGAATTGCGCCGCCGCAACCTGATCCCAGCCGACGCCATGCCCTATCAGACACCGCTGCAATATACCTACGATAGTGGCGATTTCGAAGTGCTTCTGGAGGCGGCATGTGGGGCGGCCGATTACGACGGGTTCAAGGCCCGCCGCGCCAACGCGGAATCCAGGGGGCGGCTTCGCGGGCTGGGCATGGGGTTTTATATTCTCGCCATCACGGCGTTTTCGGAGCGCATGGAAATGCGCCTGGATGCATCGGGCCGGGTGACGGTGCTGGCCGGTACGTTTTCCTATGGCCAGGGGCATGAGACGGTCTATGCGCAGATGGTGTCCGATTGGCTGGGGGTGCCGCTGGATCATGTAATGGTGGTGCAGGGTGACACCGACCGGGTGGCCTTTGGCCGCGGCTCGTTCGGGTCGCGCTCCATGTCGATGGGCGGCTCAGCCCTCAAAATGGCCGCCGATGACGTGATCGAAAAGGGCAAAAAAATCGCCGGCCATTTGCTGGAAGCGCCGGCCAGCGATGTGGATTTCGAAGACGGCGAATTTCGCGTCGCCGGCACCGACCGGGCCCTTGCATTGGGCGCAGTGGCCGCCGCCGCTTATCAGCCGATTGGTCTGCCACCCGGCTCCGGCGCCGGGCTGGAAGCGTCCGCCGTGTTCGAAGGGCCATTCAATTTTCCCAACGGCTGCCATCTGGCCGAGGTCGAGATTGATCCCGAAACCGGGGCGGTCGAGATCGCCGCCTACACCGCCTTCGACGATGTGGGTGTGGCGGTCAATCCGAAATTGGTGGCCGGGCAGATCCATGGCGGTGTCGCTCAAGGTATCGGCCAGGCGCTACTGGAAGCGGTCACTTACGATGGGGAAAGCGGCCAGATGCTCTCCGGCTCGTTAATGGATTACGCCCTGCCGCGCGCCGCCGATATTCCGGCGATGGAATTGGGGTTGGCGCCGAGCCTGAGCCAAGCCAACCCCCTCGGTATCAAGGGCGCCGGCGAAAATGGTTGCCTGGCGGCGCCGCCGGCGGTGATCAACGCTATTTTGGATGCGCTTCGGCCCTTGGGCGTTACCGATATCCCGATGCCGGCGACGGCCGAAACCGTCTGGCAAGCGATGCAAAAAGCCGCCGCCAAAGACTAGCGTTGCCGCCAAATCAGCGGCATGGCGATTAGCCACAAAAGGCCGGCGCCTTGCGCAGCCAGCGCAACCAAGAATGCGGCGGCATAGGCTTCGGCGGCGAAGCGTCCGGACGCCTCGGCAGGCCAGTAATTGATGATCACGCCAATGCCCCATTGGGCGGCGAAGGCGACAAGGAATACCAGCAGGTTAAGCGCCGTGTTGACCCGGCCCGCCAGTTCCGGCGGAAAGGCGCCCGCCAGCCCCGCATAGATCAGGCTGCCGGCGGTGCCGAAGGTGGCAAACAATACCCAAAGGGCGATCGACCAAATGTCGGCACCAGAGCCCAGATCGAAGGCGATCAAGGCTTGCACCGCCATATAGAGGCACATGCCAGTCACCGACAGTTTTTCAAGCCCGATGCCGCGCGCCTGCACACGCCCCGCCAGCCAACCCGATGAGAAATAGCTGATTGTCATAGCGCCGAACGCCAGGAACAAGGCATTGGCGGCGGCGCCCCTTGAAAGCCCACCCACGTCGCGCAGCCAGGGCCCAGCCCAAAGTCCCAGCAGCGCCATCAGCATGCCCGAACAAAGCACCGAAAGCGGCGCGTAGCGCAAGAATTTGGGATGGCGGATGACGGCGCCGAAGCCTTTGAGGCTGGCGGCCAGAGATTCTTGGGTGCCGGCGCTTCGTTCGGGGCGCGGCGGAACCATAACGGCGACCAGCACGGCGGTGCCTGCGGTCAGTGCCGCCAGCCACAGAAACACAACCCGCCAATCGGTGATCCCCAACGCCGCCTCGACCGGGGTCGTCGAGGACATAGCGCCGATGCCGCCGATCATGAAAATGATGCCGTTGGCCAGGGGTAGATGGTGGCGCGGGAAATATTGCACGAACGCCTTGAACGACGCCATCAGACAGCCCGATACGCCGAACCCGATCAGCGCCCGCCCGAGGATCAGCCCACTGGCGCTTTCGGCGCCGGCAAATATGACGGCGCCCAGAACCGCGAACATCAACAAAACAACCTGGGTCGATTTCGGGCCATAGCGGTCCAGCAAGACGCCCAAGGGTATCTGAAACGCGGCGAATGTCAGCAGATAGACACTGGTCAGCAGCCCAAGCCCGGCGGCATCGATACCGATATCGCGGGCCAGTTCCGGCGCGATGACGGCGTTGATGGTACGGAAGGTGTAGGACAGGTAGTAGCCGGCGGCGAACGGCAGGAAGATACGAATGACGAAAAACAACCGCATGGACGTCAGCATAGCGGCCTAGGGCGGCATTGCACGCCCAGACATTGATCGCCTGCTAAGACGCGAAGGCAACCGCGTTTTTACCACCTGCCTTGACGCCGTACATGGCGCCGTCGGCAGCTTTCAGCAGCGTATCGGGGGTGGCGCCATCATTGGGGAATAAGGCAACGCCGACGCTGGCGCCGATCTCGGCCGGGCGCGCGCCGCCCACGTCGAACGGCTCGCCCATCATTTCGACGATTTCCCTGGCCCGGCTTTCAACGATGGAAATGGTTTTGACGTTGCGCAACACCACCACAAATTCGTCGCCGCCGAGGCGCGCCGCCACATCCGATTTCCTGATGCAGCCCTTGAGCCGTTGCGCGACGATCTTCAACGCCATGTCACCGGCGTTGTGGCCGAGGGTATCATTAACCGCTTTGAAGCCATCCAAATCCACGTACATGACCGCCATCATGCGCGGCTTTTCCTCGGCGGCCTCAATCTCCATTTGCAGCACGTCCAGCAGATGGCCGCGGTTGGGAAGGCCGGTCAGGTTGTCATGGTTGGCCATGTCGCGCAGTTTTTCTTCTGCCGTACGGCGGCGCTCGACCTCGTCTTCGAGATCGCGGGTGCGGGAGCGCACGCGAACCTCCAGATCTAGATTGGCGCTATGCAGCGCCATCACGGCGCGCCGGTGTTCGGATATGTCGCGCGCCTGGATGACGAAAAAATCCGGGCCGAGATGGGCCAGGCGGCTGACGGTGACATGGGCATCAAAGGGAACCAAATCCAGACGCAAAAGCTTGGCCGGCATAAGCCCGTCTTCGACGCTAAGCTCGGCCAGCGCATCGGTAAAAATCTGCCGGTAGTCGGCGCTGAACAATTCGGCCACGTTGCGCCCGATCAGTTCCGCCGCCGAGGATGCATGCAGCATATCGAGACCGGTCCGGTTGACGAAGGTGATACGCCCGGCCTCGACCGCGCAAACCAGATCGAGGGCATTGTCCACCAGATGGCGGAATTTTTCTTCCGAGCGTTTGATATCGTCCAGCAATTCCAGCCGCTGGGTAATATCCTGGGCGCAGAGCACAAAAGCGTCGTCATCGATCTCGCGCGCCCATTGGGCGGTCATTTTGACGCTGAGGGATTGGCCCGTTTCGGTCCGGATCCTGGCCGAAAATGGCTCGCCGTTGTCCAGCATTTGGGCCACTATCTCATCGGCTACATCGGAGAATTCCTGCACCAGGAGGTCAGCCATGCGGTAGCCCGAGGCGTCATTGTCGTCCTTGAGACCCAACAGCGCGGCGCCCGAGCGGTTCATGTGCGTGATCTTACCGTCCCGGAACAGGCAGGCGAGGTCGGGATAGAAGTTCAGAATGTTGGGAATACTAACTTCGGAAAAACGCACGCCGCGCGACCGGCGTTCGTTATTCGAGGCGGTATTCAGGGGTCGCTTATCGGTGTCGCTGATAAGTGCTGGTTGGTTCATACTATCACGCGGTCCGTTGTTTAATTTCGTTTCTTATAGTTGGGAGCGGGAACCGCTGAATTCAAGGAATGGCGGACAAAAATTCGCCGTTATTATTGGTTCTCGAAATCGGCGCAAAGGCCGACCAATTACCCGGTTTTGGCGAGGTCACGAATGCCGATAACCGAAAATTGACGGCGGCTTACAACAGACCTTGGGATTTGAAACTGGTGGCGCCGGATTTGGCGATGATGACGTGATCGTGGAGGCGGATACCGAGCTTTTCGGACACCTCTTTCACTTCCAGGGTCATTTCGATATCGCCCCTCGACGGCTTGGTATCGCCGGATGGGTGATTGTGCACCATGATGATCGCGGTGGCGCCCAAATCCAGCGCCCGTTTCACCACTTCGCGGGGATAGACCGCGGTATGATCGACGGTGCCGGTCTGCTGCAACTCGTCGGCGATCACCACGTTCTTCTTGTTGAGATAGAACAGGCGGAACTGTTCTTGCTTGGCGTGGCCCATGGTGGCCCGGCAATAATCGATCAGCGCCTGCCACGATGATAATACCGGCGCGCCGATAATTTCTTCGCGGGCCAGCCGCACGGCGGCATCGCGCACCGTTTTCAAGGCCACGACGGCGGCGTCGCCGATGCCGGTTATCTCCTTCAATTCTTTGGGCTCGGCGCTGATCACGGCGGCGTAGCTGCCGAAGCGCGCGATCAATTGCTTGGCCAGCGGTTTCGTATCGCCCCTTGGCTGCGCAAGGAACAATATCAGCTCCAGCATTTCGTAATCAGGCAGAGCCTCTTCGCCGCCCTTCAAGAAGCGGCTCCGAAGCCGCGCCCGATGGCCGGTATGTTGTGCCTTGTCGCTCACCGGGTTTGAGGGTTCATTATATGTAGGGCGGCGTGTGGCGCTCAGCGGGCGAGAGGGTGAAAATCTCAAAGCCATCCGCCGTGACGCCGATGGAATGCTCGAACTGCGCCGACAGGGAGCGGTCTTTGGTTACCGCGGTCCAGCCATCACCCAGGATCTTCACCTCGGGCCGGCCGATATTGATCATCGGCTCGATAGTGAAGAACATCCCCTCGCGCAGTCTGGTGCCTTGGCCGGGGCGTCCGAAATGCAGGATATTGGGCGCATCGTGGAAGATACGCCCAAGCCCGTGGCCGCAAAAATCGCGCACCACGGAATAGCGGTACGGGCTGACGAAACTTTCGATGGCGTGGCCGATGTCGCCGACGGTGGCGCCGGGCTTCACAACGGCAATACCCTTCATCATGGATTCATAGGTGATGTCGATCAGCCGGTTGGCCTTGATCGAGGTTTCGCCAACCGGGTACATGCGGCTGGAATCGCCGTGCCAGCCATCTAGGATCGGCGTCACATCGATATTGACCACATCGCCATCCAGCAGAACCTTGTCGCCCGGAATTCCGTGGCAGACCACATGATTGACCGAGGTGCAGATGGATTTCGGAAAGCCACGATAATTCATCGGCGCCGAGATACCGCCGCGATCCGCAACAAATTCGGCGCACAGCGCATCCAGGCGTTCGGTGGTAACGCCGGGTGTTACATGTTCACCAATCATATCAAGGGTTTCCGCCGCCAAGCGTCCGGCCTTGCGCATTCCGGCAAAATCTTCCTCGGAATGGATTTTTATTGATCTTGATTCAGCATCCAATTTGCATCGCTCCTAGGCCCCCCCGGCGCGGATTATTCCACAGCCCAGGCAGCTTTGCTACGGTCATTTTTATGCACCGCCCGGTGCAACTATGGCAACCGGGCCGTCGATCACAATTTCGTCCGGTGCAACCCGGCACCGGTAACAGAGGGCTTCAACGCCAGCCTTCATGGCGGCGGCCAGCGCCTCGGCATAGTTCGGATCGATATCGGCGGCGATGGCAAACATATCCGCATCGCGGCGCTGCATCATATAGAGCATGACCGCGCGGCTGCCAGCGGCCACTTGATCGGTAAGCTCGGCCAGATGCTTGGCGCCGCGCGCCGTTATCGCATCGGGAAATTCCGCAATATCGTTCCGTTTCAGAGTTACACTTTTCACTTCTACATAACAATTGGGTTTTCCGGGCCCCGACAACAAGAGATCGATGCGCGAATTTTTTCCGTATTTCACTTCGCGCTTGATTTCGTTATAGCCACATAGCTCGGCAATAGCGCCGGCGGCAATGGCTTCCTCGGCGATGCGGTTGGCGTGGCCGGTATTGATGCCGACCAGCCCTCCAGGCGTCCGCACCAGCTCCCAGGTATATTGCAATTTGCGTTTGGGATTGTTGGCGGGCGAGACCCAGACCTCGGAGCCCGGATCTTTGGCGCCCAACATTGTGCCGGTATTGGCACAATGGGCGGTGATCTGGGTGCCGTCCTCAAGGGTGATATCGGCCAGGAAGCGTTTATATCGCTTGATCAATTTTCCGGGAATGAGGGGGGCGGGATAACGCATAGATGCAAACTACCGCCGCGCCAGGCCAGCTTCAATCCCCGCCCTGATTGCCATCGCCGCTCAGGGCTTTGGTTAATGACACCTGGCCCGACCCCGGCGCCAGGGGTTGGCTCTGGCCGGGGCCGGGGGCCCAGCCGGTCAGGAATATAATTTCGAATGTCGCAGTGATGCGACCGCCGCTATCGCCGTGGCGCTCCTGATACAGCGCCATTGCTCTTGCCAACGTGGATTTCCGCATGAATGAGCGTCGCCGCTGTATGGTGGCGTTGGTTTCGCCCATGCCGCGGAGGTCCGCCAACAACGCCGCCGGGCTCGGGAACGAAACCTCCAGACTTTCGGTGTTGGCGACCGTGAGGGCGAAGCCGGCGCGCTGTAATAGATCGCCGCCGTCGCGTACATCGGCAAATGGCGAGACGCGCGGGGAGGCGCCGCCTTCCATTTCGGTTTCCGCGTCCAGCAAGGCGGCGCGCAATTCGGCCAAAGTGGCGCCGCCCATGAACGCTGCCAGAAACAGACCATCGGGTTTCAGAGCGCGGCGTATCTGGATCAGTGCGCCGGGCAGATCATTGACCCAATGCAGCGCTAAGCAACTGATTACCAGATCGAAGCTTTGCTCGGCAAAGGGCAAGGCTTCTTCGTCGGCGGCGATGGTCAGACCGCCGGCCCCGCCTTTCGCCCGTGATGCCATGGCTTCCGATAAATCCGATTGCACCAGGGTTTCGATGCCTGAGCGCCCCTGCAATATTTCCGCCATCTGGCCGGTGCGGCAGCCAAGTTCGAGTGCCGTCGGGAATTGGCGGCGGATATCTTCTAGACAATCGGCGGTCAATTCGCCTACCCGGCGCGCTAAGAAATCGAAATCGTCGAAATTGGGCGCGGCGCGGTCCCGGCGGCGGCGCAACAGGTTGCGGTCAAAGATTTGAGCTACTTCATTCACAGGCTTGCTTGCCGCCCTTCGGCGCGGCCCGCATAATGCGGCCCGCTTCCATGCCGTTTAAAGAAAACTGGCTTAAATGGGCCTTAAGAACAATGCCGAACAGCGATACACGATCATTCCTAGGAACGGTGGCGCCCGCACTAAGGCCCCTGTGGGAGGGCACCCTGGATGCGCTTTTTCCGCCTCAATGCCTGCGGTGCGGGGCGCTAACCGAAACCGACGGCGCCCTTTGCCAAAGCTGCTGGCCGGCGGTCCGTTTTATCGCCAGCCCTCATTGCGGTGCCTGCGGGCGGCCTTTTGAGTATGATGCCGGTATGGATGCCTTGTGCGGTGCCTGCGCTCGGGCGCGGCCCCGCTACGGGCGGGCGCGGGCGGTATTTGTCTATGATGCCGACAGCCGCGGCCTGGTGCTGGCCTTCAAGCATGCGGATCAAACCCACGCGGCCCGCACTTTCGCCAAATGGCTGATGCGCGCCGGTGCGCCTCTGCTGGAGGACGCCGATCTGTTGATCCCGGTGCCGCTGCATTGGACCCGGCTTTTCGCCCGGCGCTACAATCAGGCGGCGCTGCTGGCCCAGGCGCTGGAACGGGAATGCGGCGTCGGCGCTATGCCCCGGGCGTTGATGCGGCGGCGCAAGACCGAGCCGCACGTGCGCATGTCGGCGCATAACCGCTGGCGCAATGTCAAGGGCGCGTTCGATATACACGCATCCGCCAAGGGTCGCATTGAGGGCAAGCGCATTGTCCTGATCGATGATGTCATGACCACCGGTGCCACGGTGTCCACATGTGCCGATGCGCTCCTTCGCGCCGGTGCTGGCGATGTGGATGTGCTGACCCTGGCACGGGTTGTGCACGCTGAAGAAACGTGACGCTGGTCTTGAGCGGGTATTTTCACAATTCAACATTCCGGAAAACGAAGGCGTGCAAACGATCACCAAATTCAAACGGGGCTATCCCGATTTGAATATCATATGCATCTCCAGCGGTGGCCGTGCCCGGAACTTAGATTTCCTAGTATTGGCGTAGAAATTCGGCGCCGACATGGTTCTTGCCAGACCCTTCGCGGAGGAAGAACTGATGGCGCTTGTCGATGAATAGCCTGGCGCGCTTGGCTGTAAGCCGGCACGCAACCGGCGCGTCAGTTTCGTCCTCGAAATAGGCGCAAAATAATGATAGCTTGAAGGCATCAGCGAATCCAAATGTCCTCCCCGACCGTCGGCATTCGGCACCTAAGGTGGACATGACCGCCATCACCACTGAGAAACTGGATTTGGCCCAACGCCTCAGATTTTAGAATATTTGTTCCGGCAGGACCAATCCAGGGAGCCAACCCAATCGCAGATTATCCCGATAACAGCGAAGCGGCGGAGAATTACAAGGGATTGCCGGTGTTCGCTCAAAAAGGACTTCACGAATACATGCTGGATTTGGCGCGGGGCTCGATCACATCCGGTGCGCAAATTCTCGAACTGGGCAGCGGCTCCGGCGCTTTTGCCTTGCGGCTTATGGATGCCGGGTTCCATGTTACCTGCTGTGATATTACCGACGAATATTTTTCGGTATCAAGCGGCGTTCCGTTTATCGAGGCCGATTTAAACACAACATTTGCGCCCCAGATCGCAATGCAATTTGATGCCGTAATTTCCATGGAAGTGATAGAGCATCTCGAAAATCCATGGCAATATCTGCGCCAGATTGTGCAATTGGTCCGGCCCGGAGGGACGGTCATCATCTCAACACCGAACATCGATACGCCGCGCTCGCTTCTCTCATTCATAAAATCTGGGACCTTCAAATATTTTAAGGATTCCGATTATGGCCCCGGCGGGCATATCACGCCAATATCACAATGGCAGCTGACCAAAATATTCGAGCGCGCCGGATTATCGAGGGCCAGCATGCAAGGTTTTGGGACGCCTTGGGGACGTGGTCTGCGCCATTTGGGGGCAAAGTTGGGCAGTCTTTTGATGAAGAACAATCCCGCCAGGTTCGGGCCTATCATCATCTGTATCGCGGTACGTCCAGACTAGCACGTTGAGCAAACTACAGGCCGGCATGTTCCTTGACCAAGAGCGACCGAATATTAGCCCGCTTAGCAAATTCACATGACCGCCGGTCAGTCAGCCAGATGGCTCTGTCCGGCCGCGGCGATGAACAGGATGATCACCAATTCGGATATCTGCTGGATGGCGCCGAGCACGTCGCCGGTCTGACCGCCCAGCTTCTGCATAGCCCACCAGGCCATGGCACCGGTAACGATGGCAATGGCCAGGACAACGCCGACGCTGATCCAAAAGCCAAAGCTGAGCAACAGGATGGCGGCGGCGATCAAGACGGAGACGGCCACCGGATTAAACGCGGGCTTGCCGGCGGCGGCCGCGAGGCCGCTTTCCTTGGCGTGCGGCATGTGACGCATGAAGACCGGCAGGATGCCGCGCGATACTGCGGCGGCGGCGAACAAGGCGAGGGCGCCGTCGGCGGCGCCCAAGGCGGCCAGCCCAGCGGCTTTCGCCAATACCGAAAAGATCAGCGCCAATACCCCATAGGCGCCGATGCGGCTGTCCGACATAATCTTTAGCCGCGCTAAGCGCCCCGCGCCGCCGCCGATGCCGTCGGCGGTATCGGCCAGCCCGTCCTCGTGCAGCCCGCCGGTGGCGATGGCGATGGCCGCCAAGGCCAATAAAGCCGCCGCCAGGGCCGGCAACTGTGCCCAATCGGCGGCCATCAAAACCAGTGCGCCGATGGCGCCGGTGATCATACCGATGACCGGGAAGAAGCGGGTGGCTGGCGCCAAAGGCAGCAATTCCGGCTCGCCGCTTATCTCAGAGCGCCCGGTCCAGGGAATACGGGTCAGGAACAAAAGGCTGATCCTGAGATCGTCAGTCCAATCCCGGTAGATGCCATTGTCATCTTGGTTTTCGATCAAAGCCACGGCGGAGGTTTTCCCCTTTCCAGATATGTCCTCTACCTATAATACACATGCCAAATCAACTTCCATAAAAAATGATGGAGACCAGTAATTTATGACAGATATTCAAAACCTCGGTGATGTGCGCGCGCTATTGCAAACCCTGCCGGCTGGCGATGTTCAGGCGGCGGAAAATGCCCGGGCGCGGGAGCCGCAATTGACCAAACCCGGCGGCTCCCTCGGTCGGTTGGAAGATATCGCCGAATGGCTGGCCACCTGGCAGGGCCGCCATCCGGCCCGGGTGGAGCGTATCAAAGTGGCGGTTTTCGCCGGCAATCACGGGGTAACTGCGCAAGGCGTGTCGGCCTTCCCGCCCGAGGTGACCTTTCAGATGGTCGCCAATTTCGAGGCCGGCGGCGCTGCGATAAATCAGTTGTGCGGTGTGGCCGGCGCCGATCTGGAAGTGGTGGCGCTGGATCTGGATAATCCAACCCAGGATTTCAGCCAAGAGCCGGCCATGGATGACGCCGAGTGCACGGCGGCGTTCCGGCGCGGCATGGAAGCGGTTGGTGCCGATTATGATGTTATTTGCCTCGGCGAGATGGGGATCGGCAACACTACGCCGGCCGCCGCCATTGCCCATGCCATCCATGGCGGCGAAGCTGGCGATTGGGTGGGGCCCGGAACCGGCGTCGAAGGTGATGCCTTGGCCTTGAAAGTGCGCGTTGTGGCCGATGCGGTTCAGCGCCATAAGCCTGCGTTCGGCGACGGGCTTGATGTTCTGGCCTCAGTCGGCGGGCGCGAGCTGGCAGCGATCGCCGGCGCCATCACCCAGGCGCGGCTTAATCGTCAGCCTGTGGTTCTGGATGGCTATGTCTGCGGTGCGGCGGCGGCGGCCTTGGCAGCGGCGGCGCCCGGCGCTCTCGATCACTGCATCGCCGGGCATGTCTCGGCCGAGCCCGGCCATATCCGTCTGTTGGACAAGATGGGCATGGCGCCGCTTTTGAATTTGGGCATGCGTCTTGGCGAAGCGTCCGGCGCCGTCGTTGCGGTTAATCTTTTGAAATGCGCAGCTGCGTGCCATGCCGGCATGGCCACCTTTGGCGAGGCCGGCGTCACGGACAAGGACTAACCGCGTTAGCGCTTACGGAAGGGCGTTTCCGGCGTCCATGCGGGCCGTCACATAGGCCATCACGGCGCCGATCACCAGCCACATAACCAGCGACGTGAACAGCGAATTGACCACGAACTGGGCCGCCAGTTCCGGCGGCGCCAGGCCAACTTCGCCTTGCGCCGCATGCGGCGCGCCGATGATGTGCGGCGCCGCCAATACCACGATGCCGGCGATGCGCGTCGTAGCACCGGTGCCCATGGTCAAGGCCGCCAGGCCGCCCGCCGAAACAATAGCCGTGGCCAGCCACCAGATTTGCCGGTCCTGCAACGCGCCGGTCGCAGCGCCGGGAAGCTCCGGCGGCAGGCCGAGGGCCGGCAACAGCGCGAAGCTCAAGAAGCCCGCCGCCCCCCAGATCAAACCCTGGGTCAGGGTGATAGCGCGGCCATAAAGCGTAAGCGCCGTCGCCAGCAATAAGCCGAACGCGACGCCCGCCAGAATATTGGCCAGCAGTGTAAAGCCGGTACGCTCGAAGCCGTCTTCGGGCTGCCACGCATCGTGGGTGTGGGCGCTGGCGTCCTGGTGGACATGCACCGCGCCCGAAGCGCCGACGGCTTCCTCGCCATGCCCGTGGGCTGCGCCGCCGCCGGAATGGGCGTGGCTCAAACCGCTATCGTGGGTATGGGAGACCGAGGGGCCGGCCGGCGTAGCGGCAGCGGCCACCTGTGCGGCGGCGGAAATTTCGTATTGCTCAGCCTCAAAGATCAGCGGCGCGACCAGAAACATCTGCACCACAGTCATAACGACGCCCGCAACCGCACCCGAAATCAGGCCGGTTGCCAACAACCGATATAGCATGAGGCTGCTTTAGTGGCAGGGAAACGCGTTAGCGTGGCGCGCGTCGTGGGCGGCGTCGTGGATGATGTTGGGATTTGCGAAACCAACGCCAATCAATAGGAAGACGCCCAAGATACCGCCGATGGCGGCGATGCCGGCGCGCTGTGACAGGGATACTGCTGGCGCCTGGCTGGAAATTGTTTTGGCCTCGGAATTCTTGTACGCGCTCATGATCACCCTCCGTGTTGCTGTAAATGCCTGGATAGCATTTCTAAACGTCGATGGAAGGTCTCTGACTCGCATTTCGACAAGAGCGCCGATTTGCTCACAGTTGCGGGGGCAGTAACGGCGTTGCGGAAACTCCGCGCACCGCATTCCCTATTAATCCCTTGCGGGAACCATCACGCAAATGGTTAAACCGCCGGGTTGATGCTGTCAACGCTATTTGAAGCGGCACCGGAGAGGCGCGCGTGACCAAAATATTCGGCGACTATGATCAGGAACAATTGAACGCCCAATATAATCAGCGGACGCTGGTTCCCGATATCGGGCCCTATAGTAAACAGGCGCAAGTGGACACGGCGGCTGCGCGCGCCGAATTCGACTGCGAGCCCAAGGTTTCTTACGGCCCCGAAGACGATCAATGGATGGCGGTGTACCGGGCGAAGGCTGCCACGCCTGTAGACGCGCCCATCTTGATCTATTTCCACGGCGGCGCCTGGCTGGTAGCCGAAGAAGGCCGCGACGGCCAGGTGGCGCCCGAATTCGTGCGCGCCGGTGCCGTGTTCGTAGCGCCTAATTTCTCTGTGGTGCCCAATGTCAGCCTTGGCGACATGGTGCGCCAGTGTCGCGAAGCGGTTGCCCATTGCTATGCCAATGCCGCCAGCCTCGGCGGTGATGCGGCGCGCATCCATGTGTGTGGCCATTCGTCCGGCTCGCACCTGACGGCGATGACGGCGGTCACTGATTGGCAATCCGATTTTGGTCTGCCGGCGGATGTGATCAAGGGTGCCACTTTGGTTTCCGGGCCTTATGATCTGGCGCCGGTGCGCTTGTCGGCGCGCAACGAATACCTTGATCTGAGCGCTGAGGATGAGCAACGCTTGAGCCCCGGCCGTCATCTTCGAAGCGATGCGCCGCCCGCCATCTTTGCTTACGGCGGCGGCGAGCTGGACGAATTTCAGCGCCAAAGCCGGGTTCTGGCGGCGGCCTGGGAAGGGGCGACGGGGCGCGCCTCGGAGCCGCTGGTCTTCCCCGGCAACAACCATTTTCAGATGCGCGAAGAATATGGACGCGCCGGCTCAACCCTCGCGCAAGCGGTGCTTGCACAGATGGGCCTCAAGCCCTAACCCACAGCCAAAATTTATCAGGAGCGATTATCCATGCGTCTCGTTACGTTTCAACAAGGGGCCTCGGCGCCCCGCATCGGCGCCCTCGATACAGGTGCCGGGCAGATTGTCGATTTCTCAGGTGCCGATGCCAACTTGCCGGGCGATTTGAACGGCCTTATTGCGCTTGGGAGCGAAGGCCTCAGGCTGGCCCAGGCTGCTATCGATAACGCTGGCGATGATGCCAGGATCGATGCAGCGGACGTGCGTCTTTTGGCGCCGATCCCCAACCCCCTGCGCAACGTGCTGGCGGTGGGCCGCAACTACCACGAACACGCCCAGGAATTTCACGATAGCGGGTTCGATGCCACCGCCGGCGCCACTGCGGTGCCGGAATTCCCGATCGTTTTCACCAAACCCAACACCTCGGTAGTGGGGCCGGGCGATCCCATCCTGACCAGCCTTGATCCCACAAATTCGGTGGATTACGAGGGCGAGCTAGGGGTCATCATTGGCCCCGGCGGGCGCGGCATATCAAAAGAAGACGCCTTGGATCACGTTTATGGTTATACGGTGATCAACGACGTGACGGCGCGCACGCTCCAGCACCGGCACAAGCAATGGTTCATCGGCAAGGGCCTCGACAGTTTCTGTCCCATGGGGCCGGTAATTCTGACCGCCGACGAGGCCGGCGATGTGCGCGAGTTCCATCTGACCACACGGGTCAATGACGAGCCGCGCCAAGATGCCAAGGTGGCGGCGCTGATATTCGATGTGCCGACGCTGATCGCTTCGATCTCCGAAGGTATCACATTGATCCCCGGCGACATCATCGCCACCGGCACGCCGGTGGGCGTCGGCATCGGCTTCGAGCCGCCGGTGTTCCTTAAGCCCGGCGACGTGGTTTCGATCACCATCGATCCCATCGGCACCTTGGAAAACCCGGTCGAATAACGTTGCTGTGCGGTTGCAATGGCGCATCGAAATTGCATTATGAATTCCAGATAACAACTGCCGGGGAACCGCAAGATCATGGCCAGCGCCAAGCAACCCAATTTCCTGTTTATCATCACCGATCAGCACCGGGCTGATTACCTCGGCTGTTATGGCCATCCCATCGTCAAGACGCCGAACATCGATGCCATCGCGGCGCGCGGCACCCGCTTCGAGCGGTTCTATGTGGCCAGCGCCGTCTGCCAGCCGAACCGCTCGACCCTGGTGACCGGGCGCATGCCGTCGGTGCATGGGGTGCGCCATAACGGCATCTCTCTCGATCGGCGTAGCGTGACGTTTTTGGATATCCTGCACGCTCAAGGGTACGAGACCGCCCTCGTCGGCAAGAGCCATCTGCAGAACATGGGCAGCCTCAATCCCTATTTTGAGCGTCCCGAAACGCCCGACGGGCTAACCCCGGCGCCGGAACACTTGCGCGACGCCGTCGGCCCCGACCATATCAGGGATTTCTACACCCAAGAAACCGACGAGAATTATAAGGTCGGCTCCGATTACAAAATGGATATGCCGTTCTATGGGTTCGACCATGTGAATTTGTGCACCGGCCATGGCGATAAGGTTGGCGGTCACTACACCCTTTGGCTGGAAGAACGCCATCCGGGCTCGGAAAATTTGCGCGGCCCCGACAACGCCTTGCCGCACAATTATACCGGCCCGCAAACCTGGCGGACGGCGGTCCCGGAAGAATCCTACCCGACCAGCTATATCACCGAGAACAGCTTAGATTATTTGCAAAAATATAAAGACAGCGGCGCCGAAAATCCGTTCTTCATGATGATGTCCTATCCCGATCCCCACCATCCGTTCACGCCGCCAGGCAAATATTGGGACATGTATGATCCCGATGATATGGAGCTGCCGGCTTCCTGGCGTACCAACGTGGCGCCGCCCAATTCGGTGCAATGGGCCTGGGACAAGCGCGAAGACGGCAGCCAGGTCACCCAAGGCCAGAACCTGTTCGCCGCCGAAGAAGCACATGTGCGCGAAGCCATGGCGCTCACCTGCGGCATGATCACCATGGTCGATGACAGCGTCGGCATGGTCATGAATAAACTTAAAGAATTGGGCCTCGCCAACGACACTATTGTCGTCTTCACCAGCGATCACGGCGATCTTTTGGGCGATCATCAGCTTATGCTGAAAGGGCCGATCCATTATCACGGGCTGATCCGGGTGCCGTTCATCTGGGCGGACGTGGATGGTACGACAAACGGCGGCGCCTCGGACGCCATGTCGGGCACCCTGGATATCGCCCAGACCATTTTGGACCGCGCCGGCTATGAGCCCTATTACGGTATTCAAGGGCGCTCGCTAATGCCGGAGGTTGGCGGCGCCCCGGATCAGGGGCCGGGCGCGGTGCTGATTGAACAGGAAGACCAGCGCGGCTATTTCGATCAGCCGCCGCCGGCGCGCTGCCATACGCTGGTGACGGAACAATACCGGCTGACCCTTTATCACGGCAACGATTGGGGCGAGCTTTACGATTTGATCGATGATCCCGACGAGATCATCAATCTTTGGGATGATCCGGCGCACAAAGAAACCCGCTCCGAGATGCTGGAAACATTGGCGCGCCGGCAGATGGCGCTGATCGATCTGCATCCGCTGCCGGCGGCCACCGCTTAAATTTTAAAGACCCGGTTCGGACGGCGCGGGTTTCTGTTTTTTGGCCAAGCCTTCCCGGTAGGTGACATAGCTGGCGCTGGCGAAAATCAGCCCGCCGCCGGCGAATGTCCAGATCGTCGGCACTTCGGAAAAAATCAGGATGCCGAACAGGCTCGCCCAGATGAGCTTGGTGAAATCGAACGGCATGATCAGGCTGGCGTCGGCGTTTTTGAGGGCCTGCGCAAACGCCAATTGCCCGACTGTGCCAAGCCCGGCGATGCCGACCAGCCAGAGATATTCCTGGGGGTCAGGCCAGCGCCAGACAAACAAAGCCGGCACCATGGTAAACAGCGCCAGAAACAGCATGCCGTAGATGGTGATGGTGACCGTCGAATTGGTGCGCGACAGCTGTTTGATGACGATCACTGCGATAGCCCAACTCAGCGAAGAAACAATGGCATAAAGGGCGCCGATATCGACGATCTCGATACCCGGACGCAGGATAATTAGGGCGCCGGAAAAGCCGATGATCAGGCTGGCAATGCGCCGCGGTCCCAGCCGTTCGCCAAGGAACGGCACCACCAGGACGGCCACGAACAGGGGCACCGTGAAGCTCAGTGCCGACAATTCCGCCAACGGCATCATGCCGAGGGCCAGGAAATAGGCCAGCATGGCAATCGCATTGAAGAACCCGCGCACTGCCATCAGCCCCATATTATTGGTGCGCAACGGCGCCAACCCCTGGCGGGCAAGGATCGGCATCAGCAAGACCAGGCCGAAGAAATTGCGCATGAAGGCAACCTGGAAGGGATGCATATCCTCGGCAACGACGCGCACCAGGCTGGACATGGTGGTCAGCAGCATGGTCGCCGCGATCATCAAAAGGATGCCGCGCATGTTGGCCGACATTTTGCCGGAAATTGTGGTTTGATCGAGCGTCATGGTGCCGGTGCCGTGCGGTAGCGGCGCAAGGCAAAGGCCAAGAATATCAGCGCCGCGAAAACAATGACCGCCGCCGCCACGAACACCAGGTCCAGCCCGATCACTGTAAATCCGAGCCCGGCCAGCAACGGCCCGATGGTCTGGCCAAGGCGCGCGGCGACGCTGTTGGCGGCCATGACGCCAGCCAGGGAGCCTTCCGGGGCTTGCCGTACCAGGATCGACTGGAATGCCGGAAAGGCCATACCAGTGGTAATTCCCGACAGGATCGCCGGCGCCAACAGCCACCAGACGCTGGGCATCAGAGGCGTGATCAGAAAGGCTATGCCAAGCACCGAAAACGATACATAGAGCAGATTAACCTCGCCGAAGCGGGCCACTAGCCGGCCAAGATTGAAGGCGAAGATGGCGCCCACCGTGACCCGCGCCGAAACGATGATGCCGATCATGAATGCGGAGGCATCGAACGACAGCTCCATCAGGATCGGAATGAAGGTGAGGTTGATGCCGTGATTGACGATGGTCAGCGACAACGGAATGGTGAGCAGCGTCAATATCCGCTTCGACGAGACCGCGCCCAAAGTTTTGGAAAGATAGGCGGTGAGGCCGGCGCTTTCCTCGGGCCGGTCCTTTTCCATGATCTTCAACGCAAACAGGCCCACCGGAATGGCCAACGCATAGAGCGCGAACGGATATTGCCAGCCGATGACGGCAAGCCCGCCGGCCACCAGCGGCATGGTGGCGTTGCCCACCTGGCCGATGGCCATGCGCATACCGAACACCCGCGCCCGCTGCTTATCGGAGAAAAAATCGGCAACCAGGACGATGGAGAGCGAGCCGAGCGAGCCCGCCGCGATGCCGGTTAGAAAGCGCAAAGCCAGCAAGGTTTCGAAATCGGGCGCTAGGCCAGAGGCCGCGCCGGTGATGCCGTAGAGAAACAATAAGGGAATGATGATGGTGCGCCGGCCATAGCGGTCGGCAAGCACGCCGGTGATGGGTACGAAAAAGATGCCCGGTAGGGTAAAGGCGGTGATCACCAGCCCGATCTGTTCTGGCGCCACGCCGAGGGCATGGCGAATAGTCGGTAGCGCCGGCGATATGACCGATTGGCCGACGATGGTGGTCAGCGATATGGCGCAGATGAGTTGCAATTGGCGGTTGGAGAAGAAGCGAATGCCGGCTTCGTCTTCCGCCGCCGCCGAAGTTTCAGTGATATTCCGTTCTCCCGTTTAGTCCGGTATGACGGCGGTAGCTTCCATTTCCATCTTGGCGCCTTCCTCGACGAAGCCCTTGACCTCGATCACCGCCATCGCCGGGTAGTGGCGACCGATGATGTCCCGGTAAGCGGTGCCCACATCTTTGAGGGCGCCGAGATATTCTGCCTTGTCGCCCACATACCAGGTGATGCGCACAATATGCTCCGGGCCAGCGCCGGCTTCGGCCAGCACGGCGACGATATTGGTGAATGCCTGGCGGGCCTGGCCGCCGAAATCATCGGTCTCGAACTCTTCGTTTTCGTTCCAGCCGACGAGGCCGGCGGTAAACACCATAGTTCCCTTGGCGGCGATGCCGTTGGAGTATCCTTTGGCGCGCGGCCAGCCGGGCGGTTGCAGCATTTCCATTGGCCAATTTCCTTCGCTGTTGCCATTTTGGGGTGGATTTGGATTACCACCAAGAGTGTCGCTTAAAAACCCGATGGTCAAATCCGAACTGCCGGGCCCGCGATTTGCGGACCCGCCAAGCAGTGCTAGAGTACGAGCGCCAACACCAGACGAGGAGCTCCATTCATGCCGCGCATAATTGTGATTGCTATTAGTCTGTTGCTGGCCGGCTGCGTAACCTATTCGTCCAGCGGCGGTCAGTCCGTCAATGTTGGCAGCCATCTGAATTACGCCACCAAAAGCGGCCGCCTGGCGGTGATGGTTCTTGGGCAACCCCTGCTCGGTAACCAGGGTAAGATCGAAGCGATGTTTGTGCGCGCCCTGGATAGCAATTTTTCCGGGCTGAAAACCACGTTCGCCCCAACCAAAGTCACCGTTCCGACGACCGACAAAATTTTGCTGGTGTTCGATCCCGAAGCGACCGACATCTCCAGCGAATTGTGCAAAGCGCCGTCGGAGGCGAAGTCCAGCCATCAGGGACCCAAAATGCGCGCCGGCATGATCTTTTGCTTTGGCCATGCTAGGGCCGAGGCCTGGGCCACCTTGCCCCGGCCCGCATCCGTCTCCGATCCCCTGCTGGCCGAGGTGATCGACAGGCTTGCCTTCCATATGATCCCGGACCGGCAGAGCAATTCCTACTGATCTTGGGGTAATTTCGCAGCCAGGCGCAAATGAATCGATTTTAAGAAGCTTCGTAACCATTTGAATTAACGATAGAAAAATAATAGGCATGCATTTTTTGCATGTCTGAAATGTGCTTGCCCGGCTAACGAAATGCCGGCAATAGGACTATATAGTTAAGGAACGAACATCGTATGAGACGACCGGCGATCAATGCGCCGCAATTTAAGGAATAAAATAAAATGAAGACCGAAAACAACAACACCGATAATTTCGATCTGCCCGGCGCCATGTCGACCGCCGCGTATATCCAGCACGTCCGTTCCCAGGCGCACATGGAACAGGGCCGCGCTCTTGCCGAATTTGTGAGCCGCGTCCGCAACCGTTTGCGCAAACTCTTGGCCGGCAATCAAGAAGCCAATGTGGCCGCGCCCGGTAGCGATCATGACTTCGCCCAAATGTCCGCCGCCAGCGGGCCTGAGATCATCGGCCTTGCCAAATGGACACCAGTACCCGGTGATGCCTCCAACGATCGCCATCGCAGGGTCGCCTAACCGGCGCCGGTTTCCGTCGATCTAAGATTTTCGAAATACGCTGGCCGCGCTGGTAATTATATACTGGTGCGGCCGGCTTTTTTTTATGGCCTCGATGTTTTTGGCGTTAAATTGCGCCAATCCGGTACGGCGGCTCAAATAGACCAGCAGCGCCAATCCCGAAATCCAGGCCAGAAGCTGCCAGGCGAGGATCGAGGGCACGCCGAAATCCCACTCCGATGGCGCGAGGCCGGGATTGCCGAAAATATCATTGCCGATCACCGTTCCCGGGCCGAGAGCGAAGAAAATCCACAAAGCCGCCAGAAACCAGGCGCCGCCGGTGCGCGCGTCCGCTTGCTCCGGATTGGTCCCAAGCTCCAAAATTTGCCGGTGAAACCCATCCCGGGCCGAACGGCCTTGCCTGTCCGGCGCCACAAGGGTGATCATGAAACAGACCGCCAGATTGACGCCAAGACCCCAAAGCGCCGGATGCAAACCGAGCGGCCAGACAGGCCAGGTTGCACCGGCAAGGGCCACAAACAGACCGTGCCCCAAGGGTGTTACCGCCAGCACCGTCACCAGCCCGGCGATCAGCCCCAGGCTCGCCGCCCGCCCTGACAAGGCCGGCCACCAGCAGATGGCGGCGAACGGCACGCATAATTGCAGACCGGCGGCCATGGCCAGCCCGCCCCAATGGGGCAGATCGCCAGGATTGGCGAGGGAGATCAACAAGGCACCAGCGATAGCGGTCAGGGCGGCGATGCGGTTGAACCCCAATTCGCGCTGATCGCCGCCGGGCTTGGCGGTGCGCCGCGTCCAAAACCCGCTTAAAGTTGCGACCAGCCCAAGCACCAGATTGGCGGCGAAGGCGTGCAGGGCCGCCAGCCCGGTGAGCGCGATGATCGATCCCTTCCAGCCGTTGCCGCCGGCCAGTGCGGCTAGGGCATTGCTGACCGGCGCGCTGGTAAATGCGCCGGCGGTCTCGGCGACGCCATGGGGCGCTGTGCCTGGCGCGTTTAAAACCAATCCGCCGATGCCGAGAACCGCCGCGGCTGCAAATAGTGCCAATCCCATCCACAAGCCCGCCGGTCCAAGGCTATGACGGCGCAAAAGGCGGGGATCGGGATTGGCGAACAGCCAGGGCAACGATAACAGGAACAACAGTCCGGCGAAGGCGGCGGCCACGGAAAATACGAGCGCGCCGGTCCACAGCACCCCCTGGCCTGCGGCCATGGTCAGCCCGGAAAACGGTCGCAAAAAGCCGGCCACCGCATAGGCCTGGCTGAATGCCCCGCCGCCCCGCCCCCCGGTGGAACCCCAGGGCCGCAAGTTTGGCAATTCGGCCAGCGCTGCCGCCAATCCGCTGCTGCCGCCAAGGGCGCTAAGCATGATGGCGGCGATGGCGGCGATGCCGGCGATAATAATAATGCCATGCACGCGGCCCATGGCGGCGCCGGCGGCCAGCCCGGCGGGCGCCGTGCCGAGGGCCAGCAAAAGCGCGAATAGGACGGCCCCCAATTCCCGGTTGATGGCGCCATCCGTCATGGCGGAGGCGAAATTGCCCGCCAGGGTCATGGCCAGCGCCAACAGCGGCAGATAGACGCATAGGGACGCCAGCGCCCAGATGGTGGGGCTGAGCCCGCGCCCGAAATAGCCGCGCAGCATATCCGCCGGGCGGCGGGCGCCGAGCCGTTCCTTGGCGATCCAGAAACGCTTGCCGAGGGCGAAGCTAAGCATCGGCGCGGTAATCGCGGTCAAGCCCATATAGAGCGCCGCCAGTCCGCTTTCGCGCGCCATCCAGGGGATCACGAACAGTGCCATGACGCCATAAAGGGCGGCCGCCGCGCCGAGCCCGAAGCCGGCCTTGATGACCGGCTCGGCGGGGTAGAGCCAGCCCTCGGCGCTACCCAGACGGCGCACCTGGGCGGCGCTGACATAGAGGATATAGATGCCGAATGCGGCGGCGCTGAGCGCCAGCATGAGATTCTGTGTAAGGATCGCTCGCCCCCCCCCTTGGCGTCTTAGACATATAAGCTTCGCCCCAGTGTAGCATTTGGGCGCGCCGGGTAAAATCGGCCGCGACGGTGATTGCGCGATGGCGGACGCTGGGCTACATAACGCACCCAATCCACCAAACACTTGAGAATCGGAACGCATGGCCTCCTACCAATATATTTATACGATGCAGCAGCTTGGAAAAACCTATCCGGGCGGGCGCGAATTGTTCAAAGATATCTCTCTGTCATTCTATCCCGACGCCAAGATCGGCGTGCTCGGCCTGAACGGCGCCGGCAAGTCGACGCTTTTGCGCATCATGGCCGGCATCGAAACCGATTTCACCGGCGAGGCCTGGTCCGCCGAGGGCGCCACGGTTGGCTTTTTGCCGCAAGAGCCGGAGCTGGACCCGGACAAGGACGTTGCCGGCAACGTCATGGAAGGTGTTGGCGAGATCAAGGATCTGCTCGACCGCTTCAACGAGGTCAGCAACAAGTTCGCCGAGCCCTTGGACGACGACGAGATGAACGCTTTGCTGGAAGAGCAGGGCGAGCTGCAGGAAAAGATCGATGCCGCCAATGGCTGGGAGATCGAGCGCACCGTCGAGATCGCCATGGATGCGCTGCGCTGTCCGCCAGGTGACGCCAGCGTCGAGAAGCTGTCCGGCGGCGAGCGCCGGCGCGTCGCCTTGTGCCGGCTCTTGCTGCAAAAGCCCGATCTGTTGCTGCTCGACGAGCCTACCAACCATCTGGACGCTGAATCGGTGGCCTGGCTGGAGCGGCATCTGCACGATTATCCGGGCTCCGTCGTCGCCGTCACCCATGACCGCTATTTTCTGGACAATGTTGCAGGGTGGATTTTGGAATTGGACCGGGGCCGGGGCATACCTTACGAAGGCAATTATTCGGGCTGGCTGGAGCAAAAGTCGAAACGCCTGGCCCAGGAAGAAAAATCCGAAGAGGCGCGCCAGCGCACGCTGGCCAACGAATTGGATTGGATCCGTGCCTCGCCGCGCGCCCGCCAGACCAAAAGCCGGGCGCGCATCACCGCCTTTGAAGAATTGCAATCGGCCTCCGCCGACAATACGCCCGGCTCGGCGCAGATCGTCGTGCCGGCGGGCCCGCGCCTCGGCAATCTGGTGATCGAGGCCGGCGAGATTGGCAAGGCCTTTGGCGATCAGTTGCTTATTGAGAATCTGGATTTCAAGATACCGCCGGGCGCCATCGTCGGCGTCATCGGCGCCAACGGCGCCGGCAAAACCACACTGTTCCGTATAATTAACGGCCAGGAGTCCCCCGACACCGGCACCATCCGCATCGGCGAGACGGTGATGCTCGGCTATGTGGATCAGTCGCGGGACGCGCTGGATGCGGATAAAACCGTGTGGGAGGAAATCTCCGAAGGGCTCGACGAGATCGATCTCGGCACCCGTACCATGCAAAGCCGCGCCTATGTCTCCCAGTTCAACTTTCGCGGCCCGGACCAGCAAAAGAAGGTCGGCCAGCTATCGGGCGGCGAGCGTAACCGAGTGCATTTGGCCAAGGTTTTAAAATCCGGGGCCAACGTGATCCTGCTGGATGAGCCGACCAACGATCTGGACGTCGACACCTTGCGCGCCCTCGAAGAAGCTTTGCTGGCTTTCCCTGGCTGTGCCGTGGTGATCAGCCATGACCGCTGGTTCCTGAACCGTATTGCCACCCATATCATCGCCTTCGAAGGTGACAGCAACGTCATCTGGTTCGAGGGCAATTACGATGATTACGAAGCCGACCGCAAGCGCCGCCTGGGCGCCGACGCCGAGCGGCCACACCGCATAAAATACCGACCCCTCACCCGCACCTAGGCGGGGGTAAAAGTGACACGGGCTTCATATATCCTAGAGAGAAATCGGCGCGCTATTTTCTGCGCTTTTTGAGGCTCTCGGTTTTATCGTGGAGCGCCGCGGTCAGGCCCGATACCTTGCCGCCGTTCTGGCGGATTACCGAGCCGAACTCGGACCGCTGGGTCTGCAGCATGGAAATGCCCTCGACAATGATGTCGACGATCTTGTACTTCCCCCGGGGATAAGCGACGCGCCAATCGATGCGCACCGGCTTATTCGATTCTCGGATCAGCCGGGAATGCACGATGGCCAGCCTCGAGCTGCGGCTCGTAGCGCTGGCAACATTAATTTTTTCCGTGGTCAATTGCCGGAACCGCTTGGAATAGGTGGCGATTAGGAATTCCTCGAACTGGGCGAGGTATTCGGCCCGCTCAATCTTGGTGGCTTTGCGCCAATGACGGCCGAGTGCCCATTTGCCCAGCAAGCGCACATCGAAATTATCGTTTAATAGTTTGCGAAATCGTTTTTGCTGTTCGGCGCTCGAATTCTTGTCGCCGGCCAGCGAGTTCACCGCCCGGTCGGCGAGGGTTTGGATGAACTGATGGGCACCGTCCGCAAACTCATCGCCGGCGGCTTGCGAAAGGCCAGGCGTCGATACGATAAAAAACAGAAAAACGGTTAAACTAATGGCGCCGCGCGTTATCCGCATAGGGTCCGCACCTATTATAGTTTCGTTTGGCTCAGATCCTGATCGGGATCCTGATCAGGATCGGCGATTTCAAAATCTCCGGAGAAGCCTGGCGGCGGTTTGTCGTCCAAACTCTCGCCATTGGTAATTTCGTCGTTGCGGCGTTGCCTGTAGAGGCTGCGGATGGAGGCGTAGAAATCGATTGAGGATTTTTCCAGATCATCCAGCACGTCCCACAATTGATCGCGGGTATCGATGCCGGACATGACCGTGCGGCCCCAAAGCACCGAATCCAGGCCTTCCTTGCCGGCCCACCAATTGATCGGATCGAGGAAGAAATCGACGACCTTGCCGACCGCGTCGCGGGGATTGGACGGGCCAAAAATGGGGATCATAAAATAGGGGCCTTCGCCGGCGCCCCAAACCGCCAGGGTCTGGCCGAAATCTTCGTCATGCTGCTCGAACCCCATGGAGGTGGCCGGGTCGCCAAAGCCGACTACGCCGATGGTGGAGTTGATTAAGAAGCGCATGGTGGTGGTGCCGCCGCGCGAAGGCTCGCCCTGCAACAGATCGTTGGCGAGGATCACCGGGGTGCGCAAATTCTGCAAGAAATTGTGGATAAATTCGCGCAACGTCTCCGGCGCGATGGTGCGGTAGAGGGCGGTCACCGGGCGGAACAAGGCGCGGTCCAAGAACATATTGAATTCAAAGATGCCCCGGTTGGCCGGCTCGACCGGATCATTGATGGTGTTGTATTCGGCCAATGCTTCCGGATCGTTCTCCGGCGCGCTTGCGCAATTGGCGAGCACGAACATCGACAGCACCAACACGCTGATCCTCGCCCATCTCTTGAAACCCTTATCTACCCACATACCGACCTCTTATTTTTTTATCGCCCGTTCAGACAAAGTCCAGTCTTCCCGTGACGCCGAAGCGGTTTCCCGGTCGGATCGAATTGCAAAGTTCCCTCGCCCCAATTGAATTCGCAACAGAGCGCCGCATCAAATTGGGCGGCTGAAAATTTCTCTGTTGTTCACAAATATCAATGGACGAAGGGCGTTCGCTCCCGGTTGGGTTACCTGACGGAATAAATCCGCCTTTTGAATATACATACGCTTCCCGGAATTACCAGTAAGGTGAAGGGACTTAGTGATGTCGAAATTATTATTTGTTGTATTATTGCAACAATCGCTCCTGGCTATGGACGCGGCGTCTGTTGCGCCATTTCCTTACGAAGCCCTCAAGCCGGATGCTAAAATATTAACATAATCATATAAAGAAATCATTATATGGTTATGTTAATAAAATAATTGCTTTAAATAATTGGGTTTCATCCCTATTTTCCTATTATGGATAGTTTGATGGTTCAATTGCGGGCGGCGGCGGATCCGAGCCGGCTGAGATTGCTGGCCTTGTGCGCCAAGGGCGAGTTCACGGTGAGCGAGCTTGTGCAAATTCTCAACCAAAGCCAGCCACGGGTCTCCCGGCATTTAAAGATATTGTGCGACGCCGGTTTTCTGGAACGGCTAAGCGAGGGCAATTGGGCCTATTATCGCCAGGCAAGCGGCATGCAGGCGCGCAGCTCGGCGAATCACCTGTTGGCGTTGCTTCCCGATGGGGACCCGGTTATTGCCCACGATCTGGAACGGCTGGACGCGGTCAAGTTGGCCCGCAGGCGTAGCGCCGATCAATATTTTCAAGAAGTTGCCGGCGAATGGGACCACATCCGTAGCCTCTATATGGGCGATCATGGGGTTGAAAAGGCGATCCAGACGGCGCTCGCCGGCACGCCGCGGGGCCGCTTGATCGATATCGGCACCGGCACCGGCCGCATGCTGGAAATCCTGAGCCTCAATATGACAGAGGCCATCGGTATCGATAGTTCCCACGAAATGCTAACCATCGCGCGCGCCAAGCTGGATCGGCTGGATAATTGCAGTGTCCGCCATGCGGACATGTATCGGCTGCCCTTCGACGGCGGCGCCTTCGATGCCGCCGTGATCCATCAGGTGCTCCATCATGCAGATGATCCGGGCGCCGTGCTGGCCGAGGCGGCGCGGGTACTCAAGCCGGGCGGGTGCGTCGTGGTGGCCGATTTCGCTCGCCACGACCATCAGGAATTGCGCGATGTTTACCGCCACCAGCGATTAGGCTTCGATCAAGCCGGCATGAGCGGCTGGCTCAAAGCTGCCGGATTAACAGAACAGCCGCCGGTGCGTCTGGCCGGCGGCGCCCTGACGGTGGTTGTCTGGCCAGCGGTCAAGGGCGGGAAAGGTTAGAGCTATGAACAGCCACGATGATACCGCCGCCGCCAAGCGCATCGACGCCCTTCGCGCAGCGATGGCAGAGCGCATCTTGATCCTCGACGGCGCCACCGGCACCATGATCCAGACGCAAAAACTGGACGAGGGCGATTACCGAGGACCCCGCTTCCAGAATCACGGCTTCGATCTTAAAGGCAACGCCGATATCTTGAACCTTACCCAGCCCGATCTGGTGACCGGGCTGCACCTAGAATATTTCGAAGCCGGCGCCGATATCGTAGAAACCAACACCTTCAACGCCACATCGATCGCCCAGGCCGATTACGGCACGCAAGACCTGATCCACGAAATCAACCGCGAAGGCGCCGCCATCGCCCGCGCCGCCGCCGATGCAATGACCGAAAAAGATCCGGCGCGGCCAAAATTCGTTGCCGGCGTCATGGGCCCGACCAACCGCACCGCCTCCATATCCCCCGACGTCAACGATCCAGGTTTTCGCAACACCAGCTTCGATGAATTGGCCGCCGCCTACGCTGAGGCCGCCGCCGGATTACTCGCCGGCGGCGCCGATCTGATCATGATCGAAACCGTGTTCGATACGCTCAACGCCAAGGCGGCGATCTATGCGACGCTGAGCCTTGAAGAGAGCCTCGGCCGGCCGGTTCCGATGATGATTTCGGGCACTATCACCGATGCCTCGGGCCGTACCCTGTCGGGGCAGACGCCGGAAGCGTTCTGGATTTCCATCGCGCACGCCAAACCTTTGGTCGCCGGTTTCAACTGCGCCCTGGGTGCCGAGGATTTGCGCCCCCATTGCCAGGCCCTTTCCCGCGCCGCCGATACGTTTGTTTCGGTGCATCCCAACGCCGGGCTGCCCAACGCCTTTGGCGAGTATGACGAAACCCCGGAAGAGATGGCGGCCACCATCCGCAGCTTCGCCGACGAAGGGTTGATCAATATCGCCGGGGGGTGTTGCGGCACGACGCCTGATCATGTGCGCGCCCTGGCCGCCGCGCTTGATGGCGTGGCGCCCCGCGTTATTCCCACGCCTGCCGAGGGCAGCCTATTGTCCGGGCTGGAGGCCCTGCATCTGGACGACGTGACCGGCTTCGTAAATGTGGGCGAGCGCACCAACGTCGCCGGCTCGGCCCGCTTCAATAAATTGATCTCCGAAGGGGATTATGAGGCTGCCCTCGATATTGCCCGCGCGCAGGTTAATGGCGGCGCGCAGGTGGTTGACGTCAATATGGTTGAGGCGATGCTCGATTCTGAAGCCGCCATGGGCCGGTTTTTGAAGTTGATCGCGTCCGAGCCCGATATCGCGCGCGTGCCGATGATGATCGATTCGTCCAAATTCTCGGTGATCGAAACCGGCCTCAAATGTATCCAAGGCAAATGTATCGTCAATTCCATCAGCCTCAAGGAAGGCGAAGATGCGTTCCGCGCTCACGCCCGCCAAGTCATGAAGTTTGGCGCCGCCGCCGTGGTCATGGCCTTCGACGAAGACGGCCAGGCCGATAATCTGGAACGTATGAAAGAAATATCGACGCGTTCCTACCGCATCCTGACCGAAGAGGTGGGCTTCCCGGCCCGAGATATCATTTTCGATCCCAACGTCTTCCCGGTTGCCACCGGGATCGAGGAACATCGGGGTTTCGCCGCCGATTTCATCGCCGCTGTCGCCTATATCAAAGAAAACCTGCCCGGCGTCCGGGTCTCAGGCGGAATCAGCAATGTGTCGTTTTCGTTTCGCGGCAACAATGCTTTGCGCGAAGCCATGCATGCGGTGTTTCTTTATCACGCGGTGGCCGCCGGGCTCGATATGGGCATCGTCAATGCGGGTCAGTTGACCATCTACGCGGATATCGAACCGGAATTGCTGGAGCGGATCGAAGACGTCATCCTCAACCGGCGCGAAGACGCCACCGAGCGGCTTTTGGAAGTCGCTGACACCGCCAAGGGTCGGGGTCCGGGCGCTGCCGCCGATCTGGCCTGGCGGGACGGTGATATCCAGGACCGCATCACCCACGCTTTGGTAAACGGCATCACCGAATTTATCGTCGAAGACACTGAAGAAGCGCGCTTGGCGGCTGTGCGCCCCATCGATGTGGTCGAGCAAACATTAATGGCCGGCATGAACGTGGTCGGCGATTTGTTTGGATCGGGCCAGATGTTCCTGCCGCAGGTGGTCAAAAGCGCCCGCGTTATGAAGCAGGCGGTGAGCCATCTTTTGCCCTTTATCGAAGCCGACAAGACTACCGAAACCCTGGCCAAGGCCAAAATCCTGATGGCGACGGTCAAGGGTGACGTACACGATATCGGCAAGAATATCGTTTCCGTAGTTTTGCAGTGCAACAACTATGACATCGTCGATCTCGGCGTCATGGTGCCTTACGAGAAAATTCTGGAAGCGGCGGTGGCCGAAAAGGTGGACGCCATCGGGCTATCGGGGCTGATCACGCCGTCGTTGGAGGAAATGACCCATGTGGCGTCAGAAATGAAGCGTGCCGGATTGGATATTCCGCTCCTGATCGGCGGCGCGACCACATCGAAAGCCCATACGGCGGTTAAGATCGCGCCCGCCTATTCCGGCCCGACGGTCTATGTTACCGACGCTTCGCGCGCCGTCGGCGTCGTCGGACGGCTTCTGAACGCGGAGACGCGGGGCAGTCTTGTGGCCGAAACCGACGCCGATTACGCCGAGGTCCGGCGCCGCCATGAAGGCCGCGCCACGGCTCAGCGCCTGCACGATATCGAAGGTGCGAGGGCGGAATCCAATACACTCGATTGGGACGAGATCGCCGATGCGCCCACATTCCTCGGCGTTCGCTCCTTGCGCGAGGTTGATCTCGGCGATCTGGTGCCGCGCATCGACTGGACGCCGTTCTTCCGTACTTGGGAGCTTACCGGCAATTACCCGGCCATATTACATGATGACCGTCAGGGCGAGGCGGCGCGCGGGTTGTTTGAAGATGCTGGCGCTATGTTGGAGCGGATCACGGGCGAAGGCTGGTTGCACGCCGACGCCGCGTTCGGGTTTTTCCCGGCCAATTCGGTGGGTGACGATATCGAAATTTACACCGATGCGTCCAGGCGCAAGGTGCGCATGACCTTGCCATTTTTGCGCCAGCAGATGATCAAGCGGGACGGCGGCATCAATCATTGCCTGGCCGATTTTGTGGCGCCCAAGGAAACCGGGCGGCAAGATTTTATCGGTCTTTTCGCGGTCACCACCGGGCATGGTATCGAAGCAAAGCGCGCCGATTTTCTCGCCCATCACAACGATTATGGCGACATCATGCTGCAGGCTCTGGCCGACCGTCTGGCCGAAGCCTTCGCCGAGCGGCTGCACGAGCGGGTGCGCAAAACCTATTGGGGCTACGCGCCAGATGAAGACCTCTCTAACCGGGACGTAATCAAGGAAAGCTATCAGGGTATTCGCCCGGCACCCGGTTATCCGGCCTGCCCGGACCATTCGCTGAAGCCGTTGCTATTCGAATTGCTAGACGCCCACAGCAATGCTCGCATCGAGCTGACTGAAAGTTTCGCCATGCTGCCGGCGGCGTCGGTGTCGGGATTTTACTTTGCCCATCCGGGGGCAAGCTATTTTGGGCTAGGCCGCGTCGGCAAGGATCAGATTGCCGACTACGCCAAGCGCCGGGGCGTTACGCTGGCACAGGCCGAGACCTGGCTGGCGCCCAATTTAAGTTATGAGCCTGAGGATAAATCTAGTTCGTAAGGCGGGCATCGATGCGGAAGCGGGTGATATCGTGGCCGTTGGCCAAAAGTCGTTCCAAAGCTGCGCCGTAATCATTATCGTCGGTTAGATCTTCGCCGATCATGCGCGAAACCCGGGATAGAACTTCCGTGCCGCGGTCGCGTAATTTGGCTGCTTCGTATCCGGGGATGTCGTCGGCCTTGGTGATCAGAATTTCGGCCCACTTTATCTGCTCGCTGACATAGTGCGACCAATCGAATTTCCACATGGTTTCTGCCCGCCTGGTATCTGTCCGCCGCGCCATTTCTTGGCGTCTGTGGAAGGGTTGGTCCCCTAAGAGCAAAACCCACCATAGGGCAGAGGCGTTAATATATTTTGAATCGCCGTACAAATTTTCTAATAAATTTAGGCGGGCCGGAGCAGACGGCGCATCCAGCGCACTGCGGCCTCGAAATCCTCGGCGATGGGGGCGCCGGCGGTCATCGCTGCGCCGGCGATCACGGCCGTATCGAGAAGGCCGAAATCCTCCACCGACAGCCCGTCGCGGGTGGCAAGGCCACTGCCGTTTTCGATGAGATCCTCTTCGATCTCTTGGAACAGATGGGCAAGGCGGTCTTTGTAGATTTGTGTATCCAAACTGTAGCCGACGATGGGCCGCCCATAACCGGCCATGACCCCCATTTCCAGGGCCGTCGCAGCATCAATGCCGGGGCCGCGGAACGGCGTCATGTTGGCAATCAGGGCATCGCAGCCGGCGATCATGATGCGCGCCGCCCGGTATATTTCAAGCCCATCATCGGCGCTGCCCGAATGCGTCCGCCCGCCCTCTATATCCATGGGCGTTACGCCCTCAAGGCCATAGCGCTCGCAGATGGATTTCTTGTTGGCGGCGATCTCTTCGGCGCGCGGATGGTAAATATCGGGCCCCGCCAGATAGACGCGGGGTGTTGCCTCGCCGCCCTCGCTCATGATGCTTCCGCCAGATTGTGCACCACGTAAGTGCGCGCTGCCCGACCGCCTTGCATGTGCCAGATCCAGTGGCAGGTGTTGCCATCGATGCAATTTTTATCGACGAACAGGGTGCCGTTCACATTGGCCGGTAATTGATCTGCATATTTTGCCATGGTTCAATTTATAACCGATTTGCCGCGATTGCACGCCTTGGCGGGAGGCCAAAAATCATTAATGGGATTCTCCTCAATGAATACCCATTTGAGCTATTGAAGATTGGTGATCGAAATCGTATTTTATGGTTTCGTGTCATCGCGGTTTTCTGGGGACGCAACGATTGCGGCACCTAGTGATCGCGCCAGGGAGCGAATTGCCAAGCCATGAGCGATGCAAATATCTCCGCCGAAAAGGCAATGGCCTGTATGCGCGAAAGGGATATCCCTGCGCTCCCCGATAATTTTACGGTCTGGTATCACTATTGCGCCGGCACCTATCCCGATTTGAAGCGCACCGTTGATATTCTGATCGACAATGGCCAGGAATTTTCGCCATCGGTAAACGCCAATCTGTTTGAGCGTTTTTTCACCCACGAGTCGGAAGAAAAAGGCGCCCATTCGGCGACCACCAAATTGGAAGGCGTAATCAAGCGCGCATCGGAATATTTGAACGAAGCCGGCGAAGGCGCCGCCCAGTTTGGCGAGCATTTGGCCGACGCCTCGGGCGCGCTGGCGGACGGCGCGCCGGGCAACGATGCGCGCACCATTATCGAAGGCATTATCGGCGCCAGCCAGCAGATGGAAAAACATTCTCACGCGCTGGAACAAAGGCTGGCCTCGGCATCGGACGAGGTTGTCCAGTTGCGCAAAGAGATCGAGATCACAAGGCGCGAAGCCTCGACCGATGGTCTGACCGGCCTTGCCAACCGCAAACTGTTCGATCTGACTATGCGCGAGACCTGCGCCCATGCCATGGAAAGCGGCGATCCATTGTGCCTGTTGATGCTCGATATCGATTTCTTCAAGAAATTCAACGACAATTACGGCCATCAGACCGGTGATAAGGTTCTCAAATTGCTGGCTCTGGTTTTGAACGAAAGCATCAAAACCCACGATGTGGCCGCGCGCTATGGCGGCGAGGAGTTTGCGGTGGTTCTGCCGGGCTCCATGTTGGATGACGCGATGGCGGTCGGCGAGTTGATCCGCGACCGCATCGCCAAAAAGAACATCGTCAATCGCACCACCGGCAAAAAGCTGGGCGGCATCACGCTCTCGGTAGGCGCATCGACGTACGTTCCGGGCGAAGCTTTGACCGATTTTATCGAACGCGCCGATGTTGCGCTTTATACCGCCAAGCAGACGGGCCGCAATCGGGTGGTCTCCGAAAAAGATATTCCCGAGCAAAAATTGGCGGTTGGCGGTTAATACCAAGGATCGCTGGTCTTTGGTATAAGGCGGCATCGCGGCGCGTTTGTTTGGCCATGGACGGGGAGCCATGCTGAAAATTCCTGGATCAATGACCCTTGGTATAAGGCCAAGCCGCGTGCTGATGCGCGTGCGCCGGCTGATCCGCAACGATCAATTGATCCTGGCGGTTCTGGCCGTGGTGGTCGGCGCCCTGGCGGGATTGGGAACCGTGGCCTTGCGCCACGGCATCACCCTGGTGCAATCGACCTCCTTCGGCACCGGCTCGGAAAGTTTTATCGATTATGCTACCCAACTTCCCTGGTGGCATATCCTGTTGGTGACCACCTTCGGCGGGTTGGCGGTCGGCATTTTCATTCACGTGGCGATACCGGGGCGTCGCCCGCAAGGCGTCGCCAAAGTGATCGAGGCAAGCGCGCTGCGCGGTGCGCGCATGTCCTTGCGCGCCGGCATCGGCGCGGCGGTCGCCAGCGCCGCTTCCATCGGCTTCGGCGCGTCGGTCGGGCGCGAAGGCCCGGCAGTACATTTGGGCGCCACCCTCGGCGCATGGGTGGCCGAAAAGCTGCATCTGACCCGGTCACTGTCGCGCGCACTTTTGGGCTGCGGCGCCGCTGCCGCGGTGGCGGCATCGTTCAACGCGCCCATCGCCGGCGCCCTGTTCGCCCACGAAGTTGTGGTCGGCCATTTCGCCTTCTCCGCCTTTGCCCCGATCGTGATCGCGTCCGTCGTCGGCACCATCTTTTCGCGCGTCGTGTTCGGCGATTTTCCAGCCTTCGAACTGCAGGAACAATCGCTGGCCTCATTCCTGGAATTTCCCGCCGTGGTCGGGCTTGGCGTCTTGTCGGGGATCATGGCGATCATGTTCATGCGCACCACCATGGCAACCGAAGACGCCGCCCAAAAACTGCCGGGCCCGGCCTGGGCGCGCCCGGCCTTCGGCGGCTTTATCGTTGGGCTGGTTGCGATTGTCTTTCCTCAGGTACTCGGCGTCGGCTACGAAGCCACCGATCTGGCATTGAAGGAAATGTTTCCGCTGGCCTTGCTTATCGCACTGGTGGTGGTCAAGATTTTGACTACAGCGGTCAGCATCGGCACCGGCTTCGGCGGCGGCGTGTTCACCCCATCGCTGATGATCGGCGCCATGCTTGGCGGCGCCTACGGCGTTATCGTCACCTCGATTTTTCCGGAATTGTCGTCCGGCGCCGGCGCCTACACGATTATCGGGATGGGTGCAGTGGCGGCGGCGGTCCTGGGCGCGCCCATTTCAACGACGCTGATTGTGTTCGAGCTGACCGACGATTATCCCCTGACCATCGGCGTCATGCTGGCGGTGGTAATTTCGTCGATCATCACCCAGCAGTTCCAGGGCAAATCTTTCTTTTCGTGGCAGTTGGAACGCGCCGGGCTCGATCTCAAGGGCGGCTTCGAGGCGGCTCTTTTGCGCGGTTTGTCCGTCCGCAAAACCATGCACACTGAAAGCGAGATCATTTTGATCGGCGCCTCGCTCCCTGAAATTCGCGCCGCCTTGCAGGCATCGGAGACCGGTGAGCTGTTCGTGGTAAAAAGTGATGGCGAGCTGTTCGGCACCATAACCTTGCACGATCTGTCAGACGCCGCTTTCGATCACGATGTGGATAATTTGATCAACGCAGGCGATATCGCGCGCAACGATCCGCCGGTGATTTATGCCGATGATGATCTGCAGACCGCCAACAAGCTGATCCGCGATACCGGCGAGCATTTCATCGCCGTTGTCGAAAGCAAGGACGACCACCGGCTGGCCGGCACCTTGTTCGAGACCGATGTGATGGCCGCCTATAATCGGGCGTTGATCGAAGCCCGTCACGAAGAGCACGACACGGCGTGATTTAATATGAGCGGCGTGGGCGTAGCCAGTCGGAGCGGTCGATGGATTGCACCGGAACCTGGCGGTTTTTCATCTGGCTCAGATCTTTGGGCAACAGATTGAGCGGCACCGATATGCCCGCCGGCCCGTGGTTCCATATTTTGCGGTAGAAATCGGCCTGACCGTTGACCGGTTTGCCGCCCACGCCGAGGATCAGATCGCCGCCTTCGATGCCGGCCTTGGCGGCAGGCCCGCCCGGCGAGACCCGCGTCACCACCAGCCTGCCGGCCACCTCCGCCGTGTTGGCGCCGATCCAGGGGCGCGCTTTGCCGGCCCACCTTCCTTGTTCCAAAAGCTCGCCCAGAACCGGTTTCAGGATTTCCACCGGCACGAACATATTGCCGGGAACGTGGCGGCCGGGCCCGGCGGCGTCGCCGACCAAAAGCGAGCCGACGCCGAGCAAACGCCCATCCTCGCCGATCAGCGCGGCGCCGGAATGAAACGAATGCGGCGGCGCCGTGTAGATAGCGCTTTCCAGCATATATTCCCAGCCGCCGGTGAAGACGCGCCGGGACACCACATTGGCGGCGATCACCGGCTGGTTGCCGCCGCGGCTGGCGATCAAAACCTTGTCGCCCGGCCTAAGCTTGCGCGAATCGCCAAGGCGCATGGGCTGGGTGCCCAGGGCGCCGCGAATACGCAAGAGCCCAAAGCCGGAATCATGGTCATAGGCGACCACCGTGGCGGTTGCCTGTTTGCCGCCAGGCCCGGTGACGATGGCTCCGTCGGCCTCCAAAATCAAATAGCCGATGGTAAGGATCAGCCCGGTTGCGTCGATGACGATGCCGCTGCCGATACGCTCGGTGCCGAGGATTCGCGCCGTTCGGGCGGTCGAAGGCACATGTGCCTTGATACCGACCACGGCTTTCGAGATATCGAAGTTTTTTTCGGCGCCGGGTGCGGGCGTGGGCGAAACCGCCAAAAATAAGACGGCGCCAGCAATTGCCAGACCGGACCGATAAGAGCTAAGCGCCATAATATCCACCATTTTTGGGACTGCGCCGACTTGCCCCAAAAAGGTGGCGGCAACAGGCAGCCAAGTCAAAGAATTAATCGCCGGGCACACCAAAATGTGTCTCAAACCGGTCCTGGCGCCAGAGTTTACCTGTTGCCTTGGGTTGGCCATGATATAATAGCGCCATGCCAGACCCTTTTGCCCTGACCGACGAGCCGGCGCCTGCCGCCCCCTTAGCGGGCCCCGCCGGAACCGCCGGGATTGACCCGCCCTATTTGCAAGGCCTCAACGAGGCTCAGGCCGAGGCGGTGGAAGCCTTGGACGGGCCGGTCCTGGTGCTGGCCGGCGCCGGCACCGGTAAGACGCGGGTGCTGACAACGCGTCTTGCGCACCTGCTGGTGACCGGCAAGGCGCGCTCCTTCGATGTGGTCGCCGTCACCTTCACCAACCGCGCCGCAATGGAAATGAAGAACCGGGTGGCGGCGCTTTTGAACCGGCCGGTGGAAGGCTGGTGGCTGGGCACCTTCCATGCCCTCGGCGCCCGCATAGTGCGCGCCCACGCCGAAGCCGTCGGGCTCAAATCCAATTTCACGATCCTGGATGCCGATGACCAGCTTCGCCTGTTGAAACAGATCATGGCGTTGCACGAGATCGACGACAAAAAGTGGCCGGCGCGGTTATTGCTGGGCATCATCCAACGCTGGAAGGATCGCGGGCTAACCCCGGACAAGGTTGGCACGGAAGAAGATGCCATATCCGCCGACGGCATGGCGGTGGAATTGTACAAAGATTATCAGGCGCGGCTGTTGGCGCTCAACGCCGCCGATTTCGGCGATCTGTTGCTGCATTGCCTGACCCTGTTCACCACCGAGACCGAAATTCTGGCCCGCTATCAGCAGAAGTTCCGTTATCTTTTGGTGGACGAATATCAGGACACTAACGTCGCCCAATATCTGTGGCTGCGCCTGTTGGCCCAGGGCCATCACAATATCTGCTGCGTTGGCGACGATGATCAGTCGATCTATTCCTGGCGCGGCGCCGAGGTCGGCAACATCCTGTCGTTCGAAAAGGATTTCGAAGGCGCCAAGGTGGTCCGCCTGGAACAGAACTACCGCTCGACGCCGCATATATTGGGCGCCGCATCGGGGCTCATTGCCCACAACGAAGGCCGCCTCGGCAAGACACTCTGGACCGGCGCGAATGAGGGCAAGAAGGTCGCCCTGCAAGGCGTCTGGGACGGCGAGGAAGAGGCGCGCGTGGTCGGCGAGGATATCGAGGCGCGCCAATCAAGGGGTGAAAACCTGGACGAAATGGCTGTGCTGGTGCGCGCCGGCTTCCAGACCCGCGAGTTCGAGGAACGGCTCATCACGCTCGCCATTCCTTACCGGGTGATCGGCGGCCCACGCTTTTACGAGCGGCTCGAAATTCGCGACGCCATTGCCTATTTCCGGGTAATCGTCAGCCAGGACGACGATCTGGCGTTCGAGCGTATTGTCAACACGCCCAAGCGCGGCCTTGGCCAGGCCAGTCTGCAAACCATCCATCATCTGGCCCGCGCCAGGGGCATGCCGCTGTACGACGCCGCTCAAACGATATCGGAAAGCGATGAATTGCGGCCCAAGGCGCGCAGCGCGCTGCGTCAATTGATCGGCGATTTTGAACGCTGGCGCGGAAATTTGGCCAATCTGCCGCATCCCGATCTGGCGGCGATCGTGCTCGATGAAAGCGGCTATACGGAAATGTGGATGCTGGACAAAACCCCGGAAGCGCCGGGCCGGCTGGAAAATTTGAAAGAGCTGGTGGCCGGGCTGTCGGAATTTGAAAACCTGCAAGGCTTTTTAGAGCATGTCAGTCTGGTCATGGACACGGTCGAAAACTCCGATGAGGCCAAGGTCAATCTGATGACCCTGCATTCGGCCAAGGGCTTGGAATTCGACACGGTCTATCTGCCGGGCTGGGAAGAGGGTTTGTTCCCCCATCAGCGCAGCCTCGACGAAGAGGGCCTGAAGGGGCTGGAAGAAGAACGCCGGCTGGCCTATGTGGGCATCACAAGGGCGCGCCGGGAAGCCCGCATATCCTACGCCGCCAACCGGCGCATCTATAACCAGTGGCAAAACGCTCTGCCGTCCCGCTTTATCGGCGAATTGCCGGACGAGAACATCGAGCAAAGCGCCGACAATCCTTTTTTGAAAGCCGGTGGCGGCAGCGGCTTTCGGGACGCGCCCGGGGCGTTTGAATTTAACTCGCCCAAGCGCGCCGGTCATGCCCGCGACGGTACTGTGATCGAGGGCGAGGCCTGGCTGGTGCCAGCCGCCGAAACGGCATCCAGCTTTACCAGCGGCGGAAGGGTGTTTCATCAGAAGTTCGGCTATGGCCGCATCCTTCGCGTCGACGGCAACAAGCTGGAGGTTGCGTTCGACAAGGCCGGCACCAAAAAAGTCATCGACAGCTTCGTCGAACTTGCTTGAGGGGCGGCTTCCCGTGGACCACATCTATCGCATCGCCTTGGCCGTGCCCGAAGCCGCCGTCGATATTTTCGCCGAGGCGTTGGAGCCGTTCGTCGCCTCGGTCGCGTGGCGGGCGCAGGAAGGCAAGATCAAGGCCGAGGTTCTTGGCTTCGATGAATACCCCCCGGACGCCATCGCCATCCGAGCCGCATTACGCCGCTGCGCCGCCGCCGCCGGCGTGGCCGAGCCGGGCATATCCATAACCCGCGAAGCGGTGCGCGATTGGGCCGCCGACAATCGCAAACAATTTCCCCCGATTACGGCGGGACGGTTTTTTGTTTATGGATCCGAATATTCGGGCGCTATACCGGCGGGCAAAATTGGCCTCCGCATTCCCGCCGGTGCCGCTTTCGGCTCCGGCGATCACGGCACCACCAAGGGCTGCCTTTTGGCCCTCGATCAAATACGGCAACCGGTGGAGGGCCCGGTCCTCGATATGGGATGCGGCTCGGCCATTTTGGCTTTGGCCGCGGCGCGTCTCTGGCGGCGCCAGGTGCTGGCGGTCGATATCGATTCGGTGGCGGTCATGGTGGCCCAAGAGAATATCCAGGCCAATGGGGCCAGCCATCTGGTGCGCGGCCTTTGCGCACCCGGCTACCGGCGCCGGGATATCGGTCGGCGGCAATTCGCGGTGATCACCGCCAATATATTGGCGCGCCCGCTGGCCCGCATGGCCGGCGATCTGGCCCGACATCTTGCGCCCGGCGGTACAGCGATCCTGTCCGGGCTTTTGATTCAGGATGCAAGCTGGGTGCTCGGCGCGCACCGCTGCCATGGGCTCGTGAAAGCGGGTGTGACCGAAATTAACGGCTGGGCCACATTGGTGTTGCGCAACAAAGCTGGTTAAGCGGCGTCACCGGAAGATCGTTCAGGACTCCACAGGGGGCGGATGTTGCGCTACCATCGACGCTGAATTTTAACGCAATCAGGGAGGCCCTTCAGCCATGCCAAGCCAAAATACAACTGTTAAGTCGTCCGACGGCGACGACATCCCAACCTATATCGCAACGCCGGCATCCGGCACCGGCCCGGGCGTGGTGATCATCCCCTCGATCATGGGCGTGGCCTCCGACATTATTGAATGGGCCGACAAGCTGGCGGCGGAAGGTTTCGTTGTCTCGGCCACCGATCCCTTTTGGCGGGACGAGGATGCGGGCAATCTGGAAGGCGAGGCGGACGCCCGCGACCGGGGCTTTGCGCGCATGGGCCGGGTTGACCAGGATCAGAACGTGACCGATCTGGAAACTTTGCTGAACGATTTGAAATCGCGCCCCGAATGCAACGGCAAAGTGGCGGTGATGGGCTTCTGCTTCGGCGGCGGCTATGCGTTTTTGGGCGCATCCCGGCTCGGCATCGATGCCGGCATTGCCTTTCATTCCGGCAAAATCAGCCATTTGCTGGAAGAAGCCGGCAATGTCACTTGCCCGCTCAGCTATCACTGGGGCGATGAAGACGCCGCCGCGCCGATGGACGAGATCGAAAAAGTTCAGGCCGTGTTCGAAGGTATGAGCGATGCCGAGATTACCATCTATCCCGGTGCCAAGCATGGCTTCATGCAGCCCACCAACCCGCCGGCCTATGACGCCGGTGTTGCCGACAAATCCTGGACCCGGTCGTTGGAGATTTTGAAGGCGCTGTAACGCCTAGCGTCAGGAAACGCCGTCCAGCAGGGCCAGCATCTCGTCGATGCGGGTGAATTTTTCCAAGGGATGGCCTTCCGGCGCGCGTGCGATTTCAGCGGCGGCGATTTTTTTGTAGCCTTCGAAATCCACAACGCGGGCGCCGCGTTTCGCCAATAAAGTGTCGATAATATCGCCGCCAGGCTTGGCGCCGGCGGCCAAATTACCGAGCAGAATATCAACCACGCCCCGGGAATCGGGGCCGTTGGTAGGGATCGTGCCGGACGGGCCGCGCTTCGACCAGCCGACCACATAAAGATTGTCTTCCACATGGCCGGCGTTGTTGGCGATGATGGTGCCGTCCATGGGAACGCCTTCGGGCGCCAGTGCCTGATAGCCGATGGCGGTCACCACCGCGGCGCAAGGCACATCGAACGTCTGGCCAGTGCCCTTGGCGCGCCCGTCCACCACTTGGGTGTGTTCCATGCGCAAACCCTCGACCCGGGTTTCTCCCAAAATCTCCACCGGCGAGGCGTAAAAGCCGATATGCATCTTGATCGGTTTTTCCGGCTTCTCCTGGCTCGCCAATTCGCGCAAGAGGGTCAGGTTCTTCTCCTTGACACCCTTCTCACGGCCCTCGAAATCGCCTTCGACGGTGGCCGGCAACTGGGCATCATCGACGATCACGGCACAACGCTCCAAATCGCGAACCTCGCTCAGCTCTTTCGGCGTGAAGCCGGCCTCGACGGGTCCCCGGCGCCCGAACATATACAAATTATCCAGCGGCGCCGCCTGGATGGTGTCCAGCGCGTGGGCGGCGATGTCGGAGCCTTGCATCTCTTCCGGGGTTTTGGCGAGCACCCGGCAGACATCCAGGGCCACATTGCCAATGCCGATGACGGCGACGCCGCCGCCGGTCAGCAAGGGTGCCAAATCCCGGTAATCGGGGTGGCCGTTGTACCAGCCGACAAACGCGCAGGCGCCGTAGACGCCAGGCAAATCTTCGCCGGGGATGCCGAGGGAGCGGTCATGGTAGGAGCCAATGGCCAAAATCACGGCGTCGTAGTTGTCTTTCAACTCATCGATGGAAAGATCGCGGCCGATTTCCACATTGCCGAGATAGCGCACCTCGTCCAACTCAAACGTGCGGGCGAACTGGCGGGCGGTATTCTTGGTCTTGAAATGATCCGGGGCGACGCCGAAACGGATCAGCCCGAACGGCGTCGGCACCCGGTCGAAGACATCAACGCGGCTGCCGGGAACCTCTTTCAGCAAGGCATCGGCCGCATACATCCCGGACGGACCGGACCCAACGACGGCGAAGCTGGCGCTCAAGGTCGGGACCTCCGGGCATTTACTGCGTAGGCTTTGGCGGTGGATAAGTTGCTCAGTCTTAATCCCGGCATGAAACCTTTAACCCCTTAATACAGGCCATTTTGATTGCCGGAAGCTTGAGCCAACGGACCCAAGGGGTCAAGGAAACTTTGGACCACCGGGTTCACTAAATCGTTGGCGGACCTTCATCAGGCATTTCCCGGATCAGCCGGTCCACCAAGGTTGTGTTCACCTTGCCAGAGGCGAAATCCGCATCCCCGATGGCATGGCGCAAGAACGCCAAGGTTGTGCCGACGCCTTCGATGCGGAAGTGGCTCAAGGCTTCGTTCATGGCCGCCAGCGCCTGCGCCCGGTCGGGTCCGGTAACGATTAGCTTGGCGAGCAGCGAATCATAAAACATGGGTACGGTGTAGCCTTCGTAACAATGGCTATCCAATCGGATGCCAGGCCCTTCGGGCGGCTGCCAGGCGGTGATCGTGCCGGGGCTGGGGCGGAAATCTTCGGCGGCAATCTCGGCGTTGATACGGCATTCGATGGCATGGCCGTTGATTGTCACATCACTTTGCGCGTAGCTAAGCGGCGCGCCGCCGGCGATGCGGAACTGCTCCTGGACAATATCGATGCCGGTGATCATTTCGGTAACCGGATGCTCCACCTGGACGCGGCAGTTCATTTCGAGAAAATAAAACTCGCCCTTGTCCTGATCGGCGATAAACTCGACGGTGCCGGCGCCCTCGTAGCCGATATTGCTGGCAAGGCTCACTGCCGCAGTGCGAATATTATCCCGAAATTCATCGCTGATATTCGGCGCCGGCGCTTCCTCGATCACCTTTTGGTGGCGGCGCTGGGTGGAGCAGTCGCGCTCGCCCAGATGAATGACGCTGCCGTGCGCATCGCCCAGCACCTGCACCTCGATATGGCGGGCATTGGCGATGTAGCGTTCCAGGTACAAGGTATCATCGCCGAATGCGGCGCGCGCTTCGGCCGAGGCGGCGGTGAACACTTCGGCCAACTGGCTAACCTCGGTGACGATCTTCATGCCGCGCCCACCGCCCCCCGACGCCGCCTTCAGCATCACCGGCAGACCGATGCGCGTCGCAATCATCTGCGCCTCATCGGCCGATCCGACCCGCTCCGATCCGGCCAGGGTGGGAACGCCCGCCTTGGCGGCTAGGGCGCGGGCTTCAATCTTGTGGCCCATCTGGCGCATGTGATCTGCGCTCGGGCCGACCAGCTTGATGCCGTTCTCGGCACAAGCGTCCGCCAGGTCCGGGGATTCGGCCAAGAAGCCATAGCCGGGATGGATGGCATCGGCGCCCGCCGCCAGGGCCGCCATCACCACGGCGCCCACATTCAAATAGCTGGCGCTGGCTGATGCCGGGCCGATACATATGACACGCCCGGCCATAGCTGCCGCCATGCTGTCCCGGTCCGGCTCAGAGACGGCGAGAACGGTTTCAATGCCAAGAGCGTCGGCGGCGCGGATGACGCGCACCGCGATCTCCCCCCGGTTGGCGATCAGGACACGGGATATGGTCAACGCTTAGGGCCCCCGTTTGGTCTTAAGCGGGTTTGACGCGGAACAAAACCTGGCCGTATTCGACAATGTCTTCGTTGGCCACGCATACTTCGGTCACCGTGCCCGAGATGCCGGCGGGCACCGTGGTGAACAGCTTCATCACTTCGATCAAGCCCACCGTACTGTCCGGGTTGACGCTGCCGCCGACATTGATGAACGGATCGGCGCCCGGCTCGCTCTGAGCATAAAAGCGCCCTATCAAGGGTGAGGTGATGGCCACCGTGCCATCTTCCACATGGGCGGCGCTTGCCGCAGGCGCGGGCGCGGCGGAAGCGGGGGCTGGCGCGGTAGGCGCTGCCGCCGGAGCCGGCGCGGGTGTTGGCGCGGGAGCCGCCGATGCCGATGCTTGTGGCGGCGCGTCGCCCTTGCCGAGGGTCACTTTGAGATCGCCCACCTGCACTTCCAGGTAATCGAAATCGGAATTGTCCAGGGTCTCCACGAGCTGGGCGATCTGGCGCACATCTTCGTCACTGATCGGGCTAAACGGATCGTTCACGTGCCTTCCCTCCCCATTGGCTTATTCTCTTCATATGCTGGCGGTGTTGTGCAGCACCAATTTGTCGCTACCCCGCTGCACCTGGATGTAGCGCACAGCTTTATGCTTGCCAAGCTCCGCCATCAGCGCCTTCAAGGGCGCTGCGCCGGACATATAGCTGCGCGGCGGCCCGGCGGCGGCCATATCTTCGATCTCTTGGGTGCCCTGCATGATGGCGCGCAGGATCAATTCCTCGTCCGAAAGGCTCGCCCCGCCAAGCTGTTCGCGGATTTCCCGGAGCGAGATATCTTCTACCGGGCGCTTGGCCTTGGCCGCCAATTCCTTGGCCCGGGGCAGGGCGAGGAATTTGTCTTTCAGATTTTGATCCATCCAGCCATAGCCGGAATCTTCACCGTAACCGCCCTCGGCGAAGCGGATAAACTCATCGATCACCACCGAATACCGCTCGCCGGTGGCCACATTGATGGCCGCCTGGGTGCCCATATATTGGGACAAGGGCGTGATCATCACTGGGTAGCCTAGCTCTTCGCGTATCTGGATACATTCCTCGATCACCTCGACCAGCCGGTCATCAAGGCCGATCTCCGCCAACTGAAAGCGCAGATTGGAAATCACGCCGCCGGGTATCTGGTGGACATATTGGGCCTGGTCGTATGGCATGGGCTCGCCGATGGGCATGGCATCGCTGCGCGCGATATCCATAAGCCGGTCCGAGATCGATTGCAGCAAATCCTCGTCCAGATTGTGGCTGTGCCCATTCAGGCGAGCGTTGCGGGCGGTGGACAATACCGAAGGCTGGGCCGAGCCTTCGGCCAGGGGCGGCACCCCAGTATGCAAAGTCGGCACGCCCAGCTCAAGCGCCTCCATATAGACCATGGGCGCGAGCCCGGTGGTGCAGTGGGAATGCAACTCCAAAGGAATACCGCCGGCGTTCTCAACCATGATCGGAATCAATTCGCGGATGCGGTCTTGGGTCAGCAATCCGCCCTGGTCTTTGAGATAGATGGCGTCCGGTTTCAGCGCTGCCGCGCCTCTGGTTTTTTCGGCGTAATGGTCGTTGTCGTGGCGGGGTGAGATCGAATAGGAAATGGCGATCGCCACCTCTACCCCCAAATTTTTCAAATAAGGCACCGCCGCCGGCATCACGCGGGTGAGCTGATCAGCGGTGTTGCAGGTCATTTGCGAGCGGTTGAAGACCCCCATATTGACCAAAATCTCGGTGAACAATTTGCCCAGCACCGGCGGCGTCGGCGTGCCGATGATATTTAGATTGAAGCCGCCGCCCATGCAGCTTTTTCTGGTGTTCGGCATTTCCTTAGCCAACATGCGCATCATGTCCCAAGGGTTTTCTTTAAGATCGCGGACAATCTTCTTGAAATAGATGGGATTGGCCGGCACTTCGATCACGTCGAAGCCGGCCCGGTCCATATCGGCGGCCACCGCTTCCATCATGCCCATCCGCATATTGCAGGCCCACAGGCTTTGCGAGCCGTCGCGAAAGGTGGTGTCGAGAAATTTTACATCCATTGGCATTCATCCCGCCCGGCAAGAGTTTACCACCATAAATGGTGAAATCCTCCGGTGACTATGATAAACCTAATCTGTCAAATAAAAATATTTTTTACAGGCTGCAATGTCGGCCATTTCAACGGGGAGAAATTGCTATGAGAATCCACAGCTATGCCCTCGCGGCGGCAACCATGGTGGTGCTCGCTGCGCCCGCCATGGCACAAAAATCCAAGGACACGGTCCGGCTCGCCATCAACGATCCGTTCTCCAATGTCTCCAGCTATTGCATTCCGGCGGTCGAGGTCAGTAATTTTTCGCGCCGCATCTATTCGACGCTGATCGGATTTGACGAACACAAACAGAAATTCGTTCCGATCCTTGCAAAATCCTGGAAGCGCATCAACAAAACCACTCTGGAATTGGAGCTTAGAGACGATATCAAGTTCCATAACGGCAACAAGTTCGATGCGGACGATGTCATCACCACCTTCGCGTTCCTGCAGGATCCGAAGGTCAAAATTCGGTACAAGTCACGCTACAAATGGCTCAAAAGGATAGATAAAATCAGCCCCTACAAAATCCGGCTGATTGCCGCCCGGCCAACAGCGACGGATTTGTCGCAACTCGCCTACCGCATCCAGATTCAGGATGCGGAATCCTATAAATCGCTGGATAACCCGTGCGATTATGGGCGCAAGACACCTTATGGCACCGGCGCCTTCAAGGTGGTTTCCATCGATCGCAACAAGGGTATTCTAGTCGAGAGGTTCGAAGGCGATACCGGCAACAATGCCTATCTGAATGCGCCCATCAAGCGCGTTCACGGGATTCCGATCCCCGACCGCCAGACCCAGGAAGCGGAACTGCGTACCGGCGGCATCGATATTATTCAGAACGTGCCTGCCGATACGGCGCGCAACCTGAAGGGCGTGCCGGGCATCGATATCACCACCCATTCCACCGGCGCCTTTATCTATATCGTCATGGATTCCAAGGGGCGGACTGCAAACAAGGCGATGCAGGATAAGCGGGTGCGACGCGCCATCATTATGGCCCTCGACCGGGATACCATCATCAAGCATATCGTTCCTGGTGGCGACACCGGCCATTCGAAAAAGATGATGGGATTCTGCTTCGACTATATGGCGGGCTGCAAATATTCGGTCGATCCGCCGAAATACGATCCCGAAGGCGCCAAGAAGCTGCTCGCCGAAGCCGGCTATCCCAATGGGTTCGACCTGGAATACACCGTGTTCAACCCGATCAAGACCGTCGGCGAAGCCATTGCCGGTGAATTGCGTAAAATTGGTATCCGCACCAGGGTCAAACCGGTGACCATTGGCGTGTTCTACAAAACTTGGGTGGGCGGCAAGACCGAAATGGTCAGCGTCAACTATCCGGCCTTCACCTTCCCCGACGCCGGCAACTTGCTCGACACCTTCTTCGGTGGCCCGCGCGATTACACCGGCTCCGACGTGGTCCATCAGGCGATGAAGAAAGGCGCCGCCGAATTTGATCCCAAAAAACGCGCCGCCATCTACGAACGCGCGTTTAATGATCTGAACAGGAACAGCCATTCCTTGGCGTTTTCGTCCCTTTCGACGGTGTTCGCCCATTCCAAGGACGTGGCCATCAAGGCCGATCCTCTGGCGGCGGGCGCCAAATTCATCACCGACTATCATTGGAAGTGATTGCCTAAAAATCAATCAACAGCATTGCGGCCCGCCTTAACCGGCGGGCCGTTTTTTTGCGGCGACCGTTTTCGCCGTACTTGTTCTTGACCATGCCATCGGCTTCAAACAATGGGCGGGCGGCGGGGGTGATTGGGTGTTCTATTGGATCGTGGGATCTAAAACATAAAAAGAACATTATCCATATTATTCCAAATAATATTGTTGAAATTATAAAATATTTGTAATAATATAGATTAATTCCAATAAATTTAAATTATAGAATCATGCCGCAATCGGATCGCCGGGGCGGATACGGTCCCGTTGGGTTCTTAGGCCTATAAATGCACAGGGCCGATATTTGGAGAAATGTCGCAGCACAGACCGTACGGAGATCACAAAGGCCGAAGAATAGGAGAAATGCGCCGTGCTTAGTGAAAATTATCTATTGGTTCCAGCGAAATATTGGCTCAAAAACCACACCAATCCATACCAAACCATACTTATCCATACCGGATTCAAATCGAATTAGGTCGCACGAATTTTTATTAACTATGCACCTAAAAGAAGAAACATTCCGGGAAGCGCGGTTATCCCGTTGCCGCGTTCCGCAAGACCACCTTATCGGCGCCTTTTTGCACCTGCACATAGCGCACGCTGGGATGTTTGCCCAATTCGCCCATCAGCGTCTTCAGGGGCTGGGCGGCGCCGAGATATTGCTTCGGCGCACCGGCGGCGTTCATGGCGTTGATCTCCTGGTCGCCCTGCATGATGGTGTGCATGAGCAATTCCTCGTCCGTGGCGCCATCGAGGCCCAGGCTTTCCGCGTATTCGGCAACCGTCGGCGGCTCGCCGCTACTGGCGGGCGGCGTCAGCTCGGCAGCGCGGGGGTTGGCGAGGAGCTGGTCTTTCAGGTTCTGATCCATCCACGGCGCACCGGAATCTTCGCCAAAGGCACCTTGCGCGAAGCGGATCAACTCGTCGATCACCACCTTGTAGCGCTCGCCGGTGGAAACGTTGAGGGCCGCTTGCGTGCACATATATTGGGAGAATGGAGTGATCATGATCGGATAGCCGAGATCTTGGCGGATCTGAATAGTTTCCTCGATCACCTCGTCCATGCGCGCATCCAGGCCGATCTCGGCCAACTGGAATTTCAAATTGGAAATGACGCCGCCCGGTATTTGGTGGACGAACTGGCCGTAGTCATATTCCAGATGCTCGCCCAGCACCATATCGTCTTCGCGGGCAACCGCGTAGAGCCGCTCCGACACGTCCTGCAACAAGGTCTCGTCGACACCGGGATTATGGCCGCGAAGGCGCGCATTGGCGGCAATGTTGAGCACCGAGGGCTGCGCCGAGCCTTCCGCCAGGGGCGGGATGCCGGTATGCAAAGTCTCGACGCCAAGCTCGATCGCTTCCAGATAAACCAGCGGCGCTAGGCCGGTGGTACAGTGGGAATGCAGCTCGAACGGAATATCGCCGACGATGTCCATCATGATCGGGACCAAAGTGCGGATGCGGTCCACGGTGAGCAGACCGCCCTGGTCTTTCAAATAGATGGAATCCGGATTAAGCGATACGGCCAAGCGGGTCTGCTCGGCGAACAATTCATCCGTATGGCGGGGCGAGATGGAATAGGAAATGGCGAGCGCGCAATGGAGGCCGATGCCTTTCAAAAACGGGATCAGCGACGGAAAGACCCGTTTCATCTGGTCGGCGGTGTTGCCGGTCAGTTGCACCCTGTTGAGGGCGCCGATCTGCACTTGATGGGTCCAGAACAATTCGCCCAGCGCCGGCGGCGTCGGCGAGCCGAAGGCGTTGAGGTTGAGCCCGCCGCCCATGCAGGCTTTCGGCGTATTGGGAATATTCGCCGCCAGCATACGCATGGTGTCCCACGGATTTTCTTTCAGATCGCGGATCATCTTTTTGAAATGGATGGCGTTGCCGGGAACTTCGATCACCTCGAAGCCGCACCGGTCCATATCGGCGGCTACTGCCTCGATCTGGCCGTGACGCATACCCATGGCCCACAAGCTTTGCGAGCCGTCGCGAAAAGTGGTGTCGAGAAATTTCACATCCATAGCCAGAGCCTTCCCTTTATTTACGCGGACCTAGCGCACCACACCTGGGTCAAAAATGCCAGCCAAATGCGCCTTTTGCAGCTCTCAAATTTCCTGCTAGTCTTTGTCCTGTCATGACCCAAAAAACCGCCAGTGAAGCCGGGCCCGGCCCAAAACCGACCCTTGCGGCGGCGCTCGAAGATGTTGACGCCTTTGGCGTCGGTATCTTTGAAGGCGCGCTGGAAAAGGGCGAAACTGACGAGGTGCGCCGCCGGCTGTGGGCTGTCGCCGATGCCAAGGAGGCCGCCGGGCCAACCGATTTCGTGCCCGCCGATGCGGACGACAAAAATATCCGATTGTTGAGCCTGATAAATTGGGACGCGTTTTTTATCGATTTGTCGGTGCGCGCCGAAGTGATGGAGGCCGCGGCCCATGTGATCGGCGAGCGGATGCTGCTCTCCAACTACAGCGCCAATATCATCGGCCCCGGCGCCAGGTCCATGGTTCTGCATGCCGACCAGGGCTATGTGGCGGAGCCCTGGCCGCCCATGGCGCTGGCCGTCAATGTGGGCTGGATGGTGGATGATTTCAATGAAGCCGCCGGCGCCACCCGCTATGTGCCTGCATCGCACCAGGCATCGGGCAGCCCGGATCCGGACCGGGACTATGAGACCCTGCCCATCGAAGGGCCGGCGGGCTCGATGATCATTATCGACGGGCGCGTCTGGCATACGTCGGGGGCCAACACGACAATGGATCGCCAGCGCGCCGCCATCTTCGGCTATTACACGGTTCCCTGGATACGCCAGCAGGTGAATTGGCGGGACGCGCTGGACGCCGGCGTTGCCTCCGAATGTTCGGATGAGTATCTGCAATTGCTCGGCTACAGCTTGGGCAACCGCGAATTGTTCAATCTCGGCGCCATGAAAGCCCGCGCCGAGAAATACAGAACCGAGGCCGCCGAGAATTAGACTAGGGGGGGAGACTATGAAATTCGCGCATTTTTCCCATATCTGGGGCAAGCCCGGCATGACCGCCGGCGAGCGCTACGACCAGCTCTGGCGGGAAGTTATACTGTCCGACGAGCTGGGTTTCGATTACGGCTTTTGCGTCGAGCACCATTTCCGCCCCGATGAAAGCTGGATGTCTTCGCCGGCCCTCTATGCGGTGGGCGCCGGCGCGCGCACCAAAAATATGCGCTTCGGCGCCATGGGGTTTTTGGTGCCGCTGCATCATCCGGCGCGCCTGGTTGAAGAAATCGCTATCGTCGATCAGATGCTCGGCGGGCGGTTGGAGGTGGGATTGGTGCCCGGCATCTCCCCCGATCCGTTCCCCCATTTCGGCCTCGACTACCAGATGCGCAAACCGGTCACCATGGAATTCGTCGATTACATGCGCGCCGCTTATGGCGAGGAGCAGCCCTATTCGTTTGCGGGCGAACATCATAAGGCCGATGGCATTTTGCTTTCGGTGCAGCCGGTGCAAAAACCGCATCCGCCTTTGTGGATGCAGAGCCGGGATCCGCAAACCCTGGAATATTGCGCTGCCGAGGGCATCAATACGGGCTTTTTCATCTCCTTCCCGCGCGAAGAAGCGGCGCCTCGCTACCGGAAATATCTGGACGACTGGGCCAAGGCCGGGCACGCGCACAAGCCGAATATCGGCTATTCGACGGTGGTTTATGTGGATGAAACCGACGAAAAAGCGATGGAGACGGCCCTCAAGCGCGCATCCCGCGCCTATGTAGGCTTTTTGCGACCCGCGGAGCCGGGGCAAAGCTTCGAAGATCGGGTCGCCAATTTGTCGGCCCGCTTTACGGCTAGGGGCGAGCATGGCGCCGCCGAGATCATGGGCAATATCTTCGATCCCGAATACCTGGCGGATCACGATCTGGCGTTCATCGGCTCCCCCGATACGGTCGCAGGCAAATTACGCGAGGCGTCCGAAAAAGGATTGTTCAATGTGTTCATGGGCGAGTTCAATTTTGCCGATCTGCCGGAAGACGATCTGATGCGCTCGATCCGCATGTTCGGCGAAGAGGTCATCCCGCAGCTCCGCGATTTCGAGCCCTTCTGACCCACCGGAGGCCCCAATAATGACCGATATAACCCTGCCGATCACCAATATGCGCTTCGACGTGACCATGCCCTTGTTCGAGGGGCGCGTTGCTATCGAAGGCGCTACGTTGGAGCCGGTGCAGACCACGCCCATGGTGTTCGCCGACGTGCCTGATCTGCGCACTGGCGATTTCGGTATCTGGGATCTGAATATGGGCTATTTGCTCCCCGCCATCGAAGCGGGTTGGGAGTTTGCTGCCCTGCCTGTCTTCCAGAAACGGAAACCGGTGCTGCAATTTATCTATGTGGCGGACGGCATCAATAGCCCCCGCGATCTGGAAGGGGCGCGCATCGGCACCCGCCAATATCGCACCTCGGTCACCATTTGGGCGCGGGGTATCTTGGCGGAGCATTTCGGCGTCGATATCTCCGGCATCAAATGGGCCGCCGGCATCGATGAGTTTTTTCCGAACCTGGATAGCGCCGGCGGTATCGAAAAGATCGACGCCAGCGCGTCCTTGCCCGATATGCTGATCAATGGCGAGATTGATGCGATGATCTCCGACATCTCCGACGGCGCGTTGTTCGATAGGCTGGAGGCGGAGCCGAAGGTAAAGCGCCTGTTCGCCGACTACCGGGAGCAGGATTTGGCCATGGGCACCAAGACCGGTTTTTTGCCGGCTATGCATTTGATGGTGATCAGCGCCAAGTTGGACCGGGATCATCCGGGTTTGGCATTGCGTGCCTACCAGGCGTTCGAAGAAGCCAAAGCCTTATCCTACGAAGATATCCGCAACGACCGGGGCGGCTTGCCGATTGTCCATATGCGCGAAGCGTTCGATGCCCAGATGGCCGCTTGGGGTGATCCTTTGGTGGGCGGCATTGCCGCCAACCGGGCGATGATCGAGACTTTCATCCGCTACAATGTGGAGCAGGGCTCGATCGCCGCGCCGATCCCGTTAGAGCGGATTTTCGCCGCCTCGGTGTTGGAGACTTAAAAGTGCAGGCGCAACCCTTAGACCCTTTCGATAACCACCGATCCGCCCTGGCCGACGCCGACGCACATGGTGCAAAGGGCGCGGGTGCCGCCGTTGCGCATCAACTGATAGGTGGCCGTGGTTACCAGCCGTGCGCCGGATGCACCTAAGGGATGGCCAAGGGCAATGGCGCCGCCTTGGGGGTTCACCCTCGGATCATCATCGGCCAGTCCGAAATCTCTCAGGACGGCGATGGATTGGGATGCGAAGGCTTCGTTCAGCTCGATGATATCCATATCGTCCATGGTCAGGCCGAGGCGAGCCAAAAGTTTGTTCGCCGACGGCACCGGGCCGATGCCCATGAGCCGGGGCTCAACCCCGGCGCTGGCCATGCCGAGGATGCGCGCGCGGGGCACCAATCCATGCTCCTTGACGGCTTCTTCGGAGGCGATCACCAACGCCGCCGCGCCGTCATTGACACCCGACGAATTGCCGGCGGTAACGCTGCCGCCGTCGCGGAAGGCGGCGCGCAATTTGCCCAAGGTCTCCATCGACGTGTCGCCTCGCGGATGCTCGTCCACGGCAACAACCACATCGTCGCCGCGCCTTTGCGGGATGGTAACCGGCATAATTTCTTCGGCCATGCGGCCATCACTTTGGGCGGCGGCGGCCTTGTTCTGGCTATCCATGGCAAAGGCGTCCTGATCTTCGCGGCTGATCTGGTATTTCTCGGCCAGGTTTTCCGCCGTCACGCCCAAGGCGTCGGTGCCGTACTCGGCATCCATCTTGGGGTTGATGAAGCGCCAGCCAATTGTGGTGTCATAAATTTCAGACTTCCGCGAAAAAGCGGTGTCGGCCTTGGGCATCACAAACGGCGAGCGCGACATACTTTCGACGCCGCCGGCGACTACAAGCGCCGCATCGCCCGATTTGATCGCCTGCGCCGCCGCGCCCACCGCGTGCAGCCCGGATGCGCAAAGCCGGTTGACGGTGACGCCGGAAATTTCCTTGGGCAGGCCGGCCAGCAAAAGCGCCATGCGCGCCACGTTGCGGTTGTCCTCGCCGGCCTGGTTGACGCAGCCATAGATGACATCATCGACCTTGTCCCAATCGACGGATTGGTTGCGCGCCATCAATTGGCTGATGGGCAGCGCCGCCAGATCGTCGGTGCGCACAGCTGACAAGGCGCCGCCATAGCGGCCGATGGGGGTGCGGATAGCATCGCAAATAAAAGCTTCGGTCATGGCTGGTCACGGGGGCTGCCCCGTCTCCTTGGATTTCTGGTGCGTGGTTGGATTTGAGATTAATGAATGCGGCGGGTTGGCGCAATCGATGCTTAAGCGGTACAGTCAGAGCCATGAGCGAAGAATTGACAGCAAAAATTTGCGTTCCCTGCCAGGGCGGTATTCCGCCGCTGGCAGAGCCGGATGCGCAAAAATTTCTCGAACAGACCCCAGGCTGGGAATTGGCGGGCGCGGCGTCGCGCATCGAACGCAAGTTCAGCTTTGGCGATTTCGCGGCGACCTTGGAGTTCGTTAACCACGTGGGCGCGCTGGCCGAGGCCGAGGGCCATCACCCGGACATCGCTTTCGGCTGGGGTTATTGCACGATCACCCTCTATACCCACAAGATCGACGGGCTGCACGAAAACGATTTCATCCTCGCCGCCAAAATCAACGAAATTTAGAGCGCAAACTCGGTCATATAGCGCTGGATGTTGCGTTCCATCTCGGCATTGAATTCGGCCATCAGCCTTTCGGTGATGGCGAACCATATCTTGCGCCGGCCGGTGAGGGTAATGTCTTCGGCGACGGTCTGGCGGCGCTCCGCCTTGGCTTTGATGAAGGCACGGCGGATGCCATTTTCGTCGAGCACTTCCAAGCTGGCCGACACCGTGACCAGATAGTTTTCCGATTGTTCCTTGGTGAAGGTGGCGCGGATGCCGTCATCAATTTTGAAGCGCTCCTCGATGGCGTCGGCTTCCAAAATGGTGAAGCGCGCCGTGCCCTTGGAGCCGGCCGGCCGCAGCCGGTCTTCGCCCCAGCGGCGCAAGGCGTCCCCCGGCGTTACCGGGAATTTGTGGCCCACATGGGGCGCCAAAACATTGCGCGCCACTTTGTTTTCGATCTGAATATCGACGACGCGGAGATTGATAGTTGGCATATGGCGGAAGGTGATATCAGCAAATTCAGCGAACGGAGATTCGGTCGCACAGCCGCCGAGGGTCAGCAATATCATCATTGCCAGGGCTTGGCGGATGGGCCGCAATGCAGTATTTTTGGGCATGGCGCATGGTCGCACGGGCCGCGAATTGGTTCAAGTGCCGCGCAATTTTCCGATCTGGCCGTCGTCGAACTCATAATCGGTATGGCAGAACTCGCAGGTAGCGACTATCAGCCCGGCATTGGTTTTCATATCGGCAAGACTGTCCGGCTCGAACGAGGCCAGCGCCTGGGCGATTTTGTCTCTGGAGCAGCGGCAGCGAAATTCGATGGGGCGGCTGTCGAACACACGAACGCCGTTTTCGTGGTAAAGCCGGTAGAGGATATCGTTGGTCGGAATTTCCGGGTTCAAAAGCTCGGCCGGGGTGAGCGAGCTCATCAGCACCACGGCATTGTGCCATTCTTCGTCCCGCTCTTCTTCCGAGCGGATTATGTCCGCCGCCTCGGGCATGCGTTGCAACAACAGCGCCCCGGCGCGGCTCTCATCTCCATCCAAGTCCGAGGCCAGCAGGATTGCCGTTTCCAACTGCTCGGAGTTGCGGAAATAAAGCTGGGCGCATTCGGACAATGTGGCGCCTTCCAGCGGCGTGATGCCTTGATAGTGGTCGGTGTTGGCGCCCTGATCGACGGTGAAGGCCAGATGGCCAGAGCCCAACAGCTTCGGGATGGTTTGCTTGATCTCCGGGTTCGCCTCGAACGCGGCCTCATCATAGCGGGCATAGCCGCGAAGGCCGCCCTCGCTATCCACATCTGCAACCACCAGATTAACCGGGCCAGAGCCCTGCGCCTGCAGATTAAAGACGCCGGCATATTTCACGGTCGCGGCCAGCGCCGACGCCAATGCCAGTGTCTCGCCGATCAGACGAGCTACCGGGACTGGATAATTGTGCTGTTCAAGAACCTTATCGAAGGCGCTGCCCATGCGCACCAGGCGGCCGCGCACGTCCGAGCCTTCGATCTGGAACGGGCGAATAATATTGGGAAAGGCCATGGCCTTTATTTCAGCCGGCGCCGAGGCACCAGGCGAGGATGCCCTTTTGCGCGTGCAACCGGTTTTCGGCTTCGTCCCAGACCACCGATTGGGGCCCGTCGATCACGTCTGCGGTTACCTCATCGCCCCGGTGCGCCGGCAGGCAATGCATGAACAGGGCGTCCGGCCCAGCCTTGGCCATCAGCTTGGCATCCACTTGATAGGGCGCCAGCAACTGGTTGCGCCGGCTGCGGTCTTCGTCGTCGCCCATGGACACCCAAGTATCGGTGACGATGCAATCGGCGCCGGTGGCGGCCTCAAGCGCATCGTCGGTCACCATGATATCGGCGCCCTCGGAGCGCGCCCATTCGAGCAGTACTTGGGGTAGCGCAAGGGAGGCCGGCGCCGCGATGCGAAACCCAAAGCCAAACCGCACCGCCGCGTGTAACCAGGAAACGGCCACATTATTGCCATCGCCGATCCAGGCGATCTGCCGGCCTTCGATGGCGCCCAGATGGTCCTCGAAGGTCATGATATCGGCCATGATCTGGCACGGGTGCGAGGCGTCGGTCAGACCGTTGATAACCGGCACCGAGGCGTATTCGGCCAATTCGGCCAATTTTCCGGGATCGTCGGTGCGGATCATGATGGCGTCGGCGTAGCGCGAAAGCACACGCGCCGTATCTGCAATGGTCTCGCCGCGGCCAAGTTGGGAATCCCTTTCGCCAAGCACCACGCAACTGCCGCCCAGCTCTTTCATGCCGATTTCGAACGACACCCGTGTCCGCGTCGATGGTTTCTCGAAGATCATCACCAGCACCTTGCCGTCCGCCAATGCGGGCTCGTTCCGGCCCCGCAGCGCGCCTGCCTGGGTTAACATGGCGCGCAAGGCCGCGCCCTCGAACTGATCAAGATCGAGAAAATGGCGCAATGTGCCGGTGCTGACGCTCATAGCGCTTCGGCGGCGGCGCAAACCTTGTCGAAGGCTTCTACGGCTTCGTCGATTTCATTTTTTTGGACGATCAGAGGCGGGATGAAACGAACCGTATTATCGCCGGCGGGGATAACCAGCACGTTTTCGGCTTCCATCGCCTTCACCAGATCCAGGTTGGTCGCGTGGCAGCCGATGCCAACCAAAAGTCCTTCGCCGCGCACGTCTTTCAGGATATTTGGATGCTTTTCGCCAAGCGCCGTCAGCCGTTCTTTCAGATATTTGCCCATCTCCTGGACGTGGCCCAAAAAGCCGTCGCCTAAGATGATATCGAGCACCGCGTTGGCCGCCGCCATGGCAACCGGATTGCCGCCGAAGGTCGAGCCGTGACTGCCCGGCGCCATGCCAGTGCTGGCACGCTCGTTGGCAAGGCAGGCGCCGACGGCAATACCGCCGCCGAGGCCCTTGGCAAGGGACACCACGTCGGGCTCCATATCCGCATATTCATAGGCAAACAATTTTCCGGTCCGCCCGACGCCGGTCTGCACCTCGTCGAAGAACAACAACAGGCCGAACTCATCGGCGGTGGCGCGCAGCCGTTTCAGGTAATCGGGCTCGGCATAATGGATGCCGCCCTCGCCCTGGATCGGTTCCACCAATATACCTGCCGTGGCATCGGTGATGGCGGCGCGCATTTCGTTGATGTTGCCGAACGCGACCTGATCGAAGCCGTCGAGAAGCGGGGAGAAGCCCTGCATGTGCTTTTCCTGCTTGGCCGCCGAAATGGTGGCCAAGGTGCGGCCGTGAAAGCCGCCCGAACAGGTGATGATCCTGTTCTTTTCCGGATGACCGGCCTCCACCTGATAGCGGCGCACCAGTTTAATCCCGGCCTCCACCGCTTCGGCGCCGGAATTGCAGAAGAACACAGACGATGCGAAGCTGTTGTCGGTCAACCGCTTCGCTAGGCGTTCTTGTTCTGGAATCGTATAGAGGTTGGAATAGTGCAGCAGCTTGTCCACCTGGGCGTGAATGGCCGCCAAAAGATGGGGGTGGCCATGGCCCACGGACGTCACTGCGATCCCCGATCCGAAATCGAGGATGCGCCTTCCGTCCTTGGTGAACATGTAAACGCCTTCGCCGCGATCAAACGCGATGTCGGACGGTGCGTAGGTGGTCATGACAGCGGAATTCACGGCGGCTCTCCCTTGCAACGGCGGCCCCTCGAAACCGGGTGGCCGTAAAAGATTAAAAGGGACGGCGCGGTGTCCGCTCCGTCCCGGAAAGCCGCGCAGTATCTGCGCCAGGGCTAGTGCTGTCAACGGCAAAGCGGGAGCCCGGATGATGGCGCCGGCTGGGCGCGCGCCGGTGAATTTGGTAGCATGGCGGCGCGCAGAACCCTACCGACCAAGGCAGCCAATTGGACAATTCAAACCGCAAGGACAAAACCCGGCCAGAGCCGCGCAAGCCGCGCAAGGCGACGCCCAGGTCGTTGGAAAATGCCGCCCATTATCATCTGCAGCGGTTTGCGACCTCATCAGAAAACCTGCGCCGGGTGCTGGGGCGCCGGGTGGATCGCTCGGCCCGCGCCCACGATACCGACCGCGCCGAGGGCCTGGCCGCCGTCGACGAGATTATCGCCAGGTTCGAGCGTGCCGGTCTGTTGAACGATACGGTCTATGCGGCGGCGCGGGCGGCAAGCCTTAACCGGCACGGGATATCCCAGCGCGCCATTCACGCCAAACTGCGCGAAAAAGGCTTAAGCGCCAATGTGATCGAGGCAGCCATCGAGGCCTTGGCGAAAAACCACGCCGAGCCCGAGTTTGCCGCCGCCGCCGCCTACGCAAGGCGCCGCCGGCTTGGCCCTTACCGGCCGGCCGAGGCCCGCACTGAGCGGCGGGAGCGGGATCTCGGCGCCATGGCCCGCTCCGGGTTCGGCTACGATTTATCGCTCCGCGTTATCGATGCGGAGGACGTCGATGCCTTGGAAGAGGACGTTAGCGGGAATAGCTGACCCCGTAGACCGTTACCTCCTGGGTTTTGCCGCGGATCGGCATGGCGCCCATGGCAGTAAACGCGAAATCGCCGGTATCGCCAGCCAAAGTCTTGGTGTCTTCGGATATCAGCACACGCGTTCCGAATTCCTTGTTCATCTGCTCCAGGCGCGCGGCAATATTTACCGCATCGCCGTGGACCGTATAATTGAGCCTTTCGTTGGCGCCCACCGAGCCGGCGATGACGCTGCCGGAATTGATGCCGATGCGCGTTCTCATTTTCTCTCTGCCTTGGAAAATATGGTCGGCCAGTTGGTCTTGGATTTCCAGTGCCGTGCGAATCGCGGCCCGCGCGTGGTCTTCTTTTTCAACGGGAAGGTTATAGGTCACAAGTATCGCATCGCCCTGGAACTGGTTGACGATGCCGCCATGCTTGTAGATGACGCCGATGACCAGATTGAAATATTCATTCAGAAGCGACACCACTTCGGCCGGGCTCAAGCGCTCACAAAGCGCGGTGAAGCCTTCAATGTCCGTGAAAAGGATTGTCGCCAGCTTGGTCTCGGGCACGAACTCGCCCTTGTTGCTGAGAATAGTGTCGGCGACCGATCGGGGCATATAACGGCCAAATGTTTCCTTGATGAAATCCCTTTCTCGCACCTGATCCAGCATGTCGTTGAAGCCGGCGGCCAGACCGCCAATCTCATCGTTGGTGATCACCGGCGTCTTGACGTCCAGATGGCCCGCCGCGTGCCGCTTCATCGCCTGATGCAATATCTCAACCGGGCGCGCCATGCCCCGCTGAATGAAAAAGAACGTGGTTCCGGCCATCAAAACGATGAGGATGAAATCGAACAGGAAGCCCTGTGCCGTGGTGATGCCTTGCAATTGGCGCACTTCGGGGAAGGCAAAAATTTCAAGGACCGCGAGGCTGACCGGAATGACGCCGACGGCGACAAATGCGGCGATCGCCTTGCCGCGAAGGCGGGCGCCGGTGGGGGTGAAAATCTCGCCGGTGGCTTCAAAAATAAAAATTTTCAAGCCCGCCGTGTAATCGCTGATCAGAAAGAAAATGAAGATGCCGACGAAGGTGCAAAACAGAACAATCATGGCGAGATGGAACGGTAGCATGACCGCCGGATCGCACCTCGGGCAGGATGCGCCGAGCACGAAAAAACCGGTGGCAAGTAACATGCCGACCAAGAGCGCCGCCCAGGCGGCCGAGGTCAGCGCCAATCTATTGATGCGCCGATGCGCGCCAGCCAGATCAACGTCGCCGCCAAGGTGTCGCTGGATCGGGCGGAATATGACCCAGGCGCCGGCCAGGTTAAGGATCACCAGCACCGACAAATTCATCGGCAATGCAATAATCAGGGCGTCAAATTGCCCGGCGATGGTCATGAAAGTGACGAACGCGAACATATGAAACACGGCAATGCCGAGCATGCGAACGAGATATCGGGTTTGCATCCGATCAGAGTAAACCGGGCTTACGTTTTGGGCAATTGCCAGATTGGATTAGCGGCGCCCGAATGTATTGACGGCCCGGTCGCGCCGCCATGCCTGCATCTGCTGGCGCCGTTTGGCGGCGAAACCGGTTTTACCTTTGACCAGCTCCTTTTGTTGCCGGCGCAAAGTATTGGCGCGTCTGAGCGCGCCGGTTTCGGCCTGGTAGTTGGGACCCATACGGCCGCGCCGCCAAGCATTCAATTCTTCCACAGAGCGGACTTTTTTGCTGCCACCCCGCTCCGCATTGATGCGCGCGCGAAAGCGCGCATTGAGGACCGCCGTTAACGAAATTTGAGATTCCGGGTCCAGATAAGCCGGGTCCGGCGACGCCAAGGGGCCGAGACTGGCGAGATCGCCGCCGCCGGCGCCCTGCCAGAGGGACAGAACCTTGTTCTTGTAGGAAACATTGCGCAACGGATCGCTGGAATGGTAGTTGGCCGCCGCCTGTGGCCAGGATTGGGTGGTGCCGTGCAGACCCTTCAAAAACTTGGCCGCGTAGGCGACATTGGCGGTGGGATCGAAAGCTTCGTTCAGACTGGCGAAGGCGCGCGGATGGTAGCGCAGATTGATCTGCATGCAGCCCACATCGATATTGGTGACGCCGGCCCGGCGCAGCCGGTTGACGGCGACGATGGCTTCGATCTTGGATTTGAAATAGAGGCCTCTGCCCTTGGCCATAACGGTCCAGGGCCAGGCAAATATTTCCTGCTTTTCCTCTGACCAGCGGCCGGTCTCGGCTAAGGATATGGCGGTCAGAAGATGGCGCGGGATACCCTGCTCCCGTTCCGCCTTTTCGGTAAATGTACGGCAGGAATTCGCTTTAAAATCAGGAGTTTGCTTAGCCGCGGCGCCCCCGATCCAAAGACCGGCGCCAAGGGTTAAAAGAGCGGCAAAGCCCAAAGTTTTCACGCGCATAATATTCATTCCCGTCCTGCCGATTTTCTCGGTCTGGTACCGAACACGCAATCTGCGTGCCAAAACGCCCGGGACGGATTGGAACTGCTTTGAAAATTGTTACTCGGCGGCCAATTGGGAAAGCTCGGCGTCGGCCAAAACGGTGATCAAATGGCTGATATCGCGCTTGAGGTCGTCGAAACCTGGGCCCCGTTCGACGCGCGCCTCGTCCATATAGAGGTGGCGATTTATCTCGATCTGCAGGGCCTGGACCTGGTCCCGGGGTTTGCCATAGTGGCGCGTGGTATAGCCACCCGAATAGGGATTGTTCAGGCGCACAACATAGCCGGCGGCTCGCAAGGTGCTATCGGCCAGCTTCATCAGTTCCGGCGCGCAGGTTTCGCCGTGATTATTGCCGAGCACAAAATCGACCCGCTGGTTGCCGTGGTCCCGGTCCAGGGGCCCGCCGACCGATGGCATGGAATGGCAATCGATCAGGATACAGCGCCCGAACCGCTCCTTGGTTTCTGCGATCAGACCGGACAGCGCCTGATGATAAGGCATATAGACGCTTTCGATACGCTGCTTGGCTTCGGCGAACAGGATTTTGCCGTCATAGATTTCCTCGCCGTTGGAGACAACGCGGGCGACGGTGCCGAGACCGGCATAGACGCGGGCGCTGGCGGTGTTCACATAGCGCGGCAATTTGTCTTCGAACATGCGCGGGTCCAACTCCCACGCTTCCCGGTTGGGGTCCACATAGGCGCGCGGGAACAAGGCTTTCAATAGCGGCGCGCCATGCACCGGCGCATCGGCAAACAATTCATCGACAAAGCTGTCTTCGGATTTTCGGATATCCAGGGCGTTGAGGCGCGATGCGGCGACAAACGCCTTCGGATAGTTACGCCCGGAATGGGGCGATGCAAAGACGTAAGGGACCAATTGGGATTTGGGGCGATCAATCTCGAACGCCGGCGTCTCCCGATGCTGATCATTGGCAGAAATGTTCAACGCTCTCTCCGGTATCGCCGACGCCAATTGCCGGTGTTTTTTGTTTACCTGGTTCAGCCTACACGCGCCGAAGGCAGTGAAAAAGTCAAAAATCCACCAGCATGGTGGCGGGATTGCAAAGCGCGGGCTTGCCTAACTTCGACCATTCCATATATAACCGGCGCGGAAATGGGGCGCGTAGCTCAGCGGGAGAGCACTGTGTTGACATCGCAGGGGTCGTTGGTTCAATCCCAACCGTGCCCACCATTCCAAAAACCGGCAGCCGCGGGTTTTTTTAATGGTGAACTCGGCACATATTTGATTGGAGCGCGCGCTGGTAGCGCGCGGGCGTGCCCACCATTTTCCTCTTCCAGCTTGTTCCTCCATCATTTGATCCCTAGCATGCAACGTGAATAATTATTCGAAGAGCAAATCTCTGGGGAAGCGGTACCATGGAATTCGGCATACATTTTTTCCCGTCGGTGGGTCCGGCGCAGAAATCCGGCGAACAGTATTTCGAGGAATGTCTGCAACTGGTGGATCGCTGCGACGAGTTGGATTACCGGCATGTGCGCATAGTCGAACATTACTTTCACCGCTATGGCGGCTATAGCCCGAACCCGCTGATCTTCCTGGCCGCCGCCGCGCAGCGCACCAAAAAAGCCCGCGTCATCACCGGCGCCAACCTGCCGGTCTTCAACAGCCCATTAAAATTGGCCGGCGAGATCGGCATGATCGACGCCATCTCCGGCGGGCGCGCCGAGATCGGTTTTGGCCGCGCCTTCCTGCCCTTGGAATATGAACGCTTCGGCGTCGATCTGGACGAAAGCCGGCCGCGCTTTGACGAGGGGTTGGAGCAGATACGTCTGCTTTTAGAAAACGAAAATGTCTCATCGGAGGGCCAGTTTCATTCCTTCAAAAACACAACATCCTTGCCGCGCCCCACACAAAAGCCGCGCCCGTCCTTCTGGGTGGCTGCCGTCTCCTCGCCGGAATCCTTTGCCGGCGCGGCGCGCATGGGCCACGGGGTCATGGGAGTTCCCCTGTTTGGGCCGAAGATGAAGGAGATGATGGGCATCTACCGGGAAGCCTGGAAAGAGGCCGGGCATCCGGGCAAGGGCAAGATCATGCTGATGTTCCATATGTTCTGCTGGCCCGACGAGACAGAGGCCCACGATCTGGCCCGCGAGCACATCAACGACTATATCGCCTCGTTCGCGGAAGCGGCCAATGACTGGGTCTCGGGCACCGCGTCGGACGCCTATCCGGGCTACGACAAATTGGTCGCCAACCTCGCCAACGATAATTTCGAAAACACGCTGGCCAGGGGCGCCGCCTGGGTGGGAACGCCGAAAACTATTATCGAGCAGATCAAGGAATTCCGCTCGACCATCGGCGATATCGAGGTCGGATCGTTTCAGGTCAACTTCTCCAATATGCCGGTGGATCTGGCGGAAAAATCTCTGGAAAATTTCAGCCGGGACGTGATGCCCCACTTCAAAGATTGACGCGCTAGTGGATAGGGCCAAAACCGCAACGGGCGGATTGAGCGGCGAAGAACTCGTCCGCCGCGCCGCCGCCATGGTTCCGGCCTTGCGTGCACGCGCCGCCGCTGCCGAAGAGGCGGGGCGTATTCCCGAAGCCACGTTCGATGACGCCAAGGCGGCCGATCTGTTCCGCGCTGCCGTCCCTGCCCGCTTCGGCGGCCACGAGGTGGATTTCAGATATATCCCGCAGATTATCCGCGAATGGGGCCGGGGCTGCACGTCGTCCGCCTGGGTGCTGGGATTTCTGATGTATCACAATTTCCAGCACGGCCATTTCCCCGAGCAATCGCAGGCAGAAATGTGGAGCCCGGACGGCAAGGGCTACACAATGTCGCCGGGCCAGATCGTGCCGGCGGGCAAGGCCGAGCCGGTTCAAGGCGGCTACCGTCTCACCGGCATGTGGCCCTACGCCAGCGGCATTCACCACGGCGATTTCATGCTGATGAGCGCGCCGGTGGAAGGCTCGGGCGAGGTGCGCCGCTTCATCATGCCCATCTCCGAGGTAAACATTCTCGACACCTGGCATGTGTCGGCCATGCGCGCCACCGGCAGCCACAATGTGGAAGTCGACGGCGTTTTCGTGCCCGAACACCGCTCGGTCAATGTGGCCGAATTTCGCGAAAATCGGGGCCCGGGGCTGGCATTGAACACCGGGCCTTTGTGGCAGGTGCCGATGATCACCTATCTGATGTTCGGCGCCGTGGCGGTCATGCTGGGCGGCGCCGAAGCGGTGGTCGAACTGGTCACCGATGTTTTGAAGGACAAGGTCGGCGCCTATGACGGCATGCGTTTTCAAGAACAAATGACCACAAGGGTGCGCCTGGCGGAACTGGAATTGTTGCTGCAATCAACCCGCGGCCTGTTCGACGCCAAGATCAATTTTGTGTCGGACAAGGTGGCTGAGGGCGAGCACTTGAGCCGCGAAGAGCGCATGGAAATGCGTATGACAATCAGCTATATCGGCCGCCAATCGGCGGTCATTGCCCACGAGGTTGGCCAGATGGCCGGCTCCCGCGCCAAGTTTCTGGCCTCCCCCATCCAGCGTTTTCAGGGCGATATTTCCAGCCTGGCAACCCACGCCGCGTTCGAGTTCGAGAATGTGGGCAGCCAGTATGGCGGCATGCTGTTAGGGTTGGCCCCGCCCCTGGAAGCGATGATTTGAGGACCTGTCATGGCCACAGCAATCATCGACGGCATCAACATCAATTACGAGATTATCGGCGACGGCGGGCCAATTGATCTCCCATGGGTGGCGCTAATCACCGGCGGGCGGCGCGGCTATGAAGAGCTGGTGCCGCTGGCCCATAAAATCGCCGCGACCGGCTTTCGCGTCCTCCTGCATGATCGCCGCAACACCGGCGCATCCTCCATGTCGTTGAGCGCCGCCCAGGTGGAAGAGGTTACCTGGGCCGATGATTTGCGCAAACTTCTGGAAAGCCTTGATGCGCTTCCAGCCTTCATCGGTGGCTCCTCGTCTGGGGCCCGCACCGCCATTTTTTTCTGCCTCCGCCACGCCGATGCCATGAAAGGCTTGATGCTGCTGCGGGTCACCGGTGGTGAGTTTGCCGCGAACCGCTTGCCGGAAAACTATTACGGCCAGTTCATTCGGGCGGCCGAAGAGGGCGGCATGGAAGCGGTGTGCGCCCACGATGCCTATCAGGAACGCATCCTGGCCAACCCGGCCAACCGGGACGCGCTGATGGCGATGCAGCCGGAATTATTTATCGATGTGATGACCCGGCTCCGCGAATTGTTTATCGCCGGCGCCCACCATCCGGTGATGGGGGTGACCGAGCAAGAGCTGCAATCGATCCGCACCCCGACCATCATTATCCCCGGCAATGACTTGACCCATTCCTCTGCCAGCGGCCGCGCCGCGCACCGCCTTATCGCCGATAGCCAGATCCATAATCTACCGGTGGAGGATCAGGATTTGCCACTGATCCCGTTTGGCGAATGGGCGGAACACGAAGCGGAAATCACGGCTGTGTTCTCAGGCTTCATGAAGGGCATCACCGCCGAATAGAGGGGCCGCGAATTTTCGATCTACCACCCCTGGTATGCCGCTCCGGTTTGGGACACATCGGTGCGACATATTTTGCCAAAAACGACCATACCGTTTCATTACTATTCCTAACGGTTCCTTACGGATCCTTACGGTTTCTGCTCATCCGGGCACCAAAGTTATTCGCCTCGGCGCCGTGCTTGGCGGGCGTTGATTGGTCTTCCTATTCACAATGTTCAAGAGCAGAGAGCTTGATATAGTCCGTGGCGCCAGCATTGCAAGTGGGCGGCGCGGCCTACTCGCCGGGCAAGCCGAATTGTTTGAGACCATCCAGAAGCGCGTCCAGCATGGGCGCATCGAGGTTGCCGAGGGTGGCGCGCAGGAACGGCGCCGATAGGTCCGGCTTGAGCTTAAGCGTGGCCTCATAAGCGGCGCGCGCTTCGCCGCCCTGGCCCTCTATTTGCCCCAGCATATACGCCAATGACAAATGCGGCAGATACTCGTCGCCCTTGGTTTGAGCCGCCAACTTTTGATCGGTGATTGCCCCATCGACGTCGCCGGCGAAAAACCGGGCGTTGCCGCGAATGTAGTGGAACGACCATAGCTGCGGATCATAAGGGCTGAGCCGAATGGCTTGGTCCAGGGACGCCAGTGCCGCTTCCGCCCGACCGCCCCAAAAATGGGCCACCCCCAGCCCGTAATGGGCCTGAGCCGAGGAGGGGTTGAGCTGGATGGCCTTTTCCAGCGCGCCCTGGGCCCGTTCCATCTCTCCTGCGACGATGGTCACCCGGCCCAGCGCGAACTGGTTGAAACCGTCCCGGTCATCCAGGGCCACGGCGCGTTCGGCGTCGCGCAATCCCGCTTCCAGGGTGGCCGCCCGGTCGTCGGTATAGCCTGACAGCGCCTCGACAGCGGCCACATAGCCAAGGGCGGCATGGGCGTTCGCAAACTCGGGCGCGCGCTCTGCTGCGGTCGCGAACAAGCGCCTAGACTCGGCGACCTCGTCTCTGGACATCTTATTGAAGTGCCACATGCCGCGTTGGTAGTAATCCCAGCCATCCAGAAGTTCCGGGCTCTTTTGCCGTGCGCGGTCTTGTTCGGCGCGGCTCAGCTCAGGCGCAATGGCGCCGATGACGGCGGCTGTAATTTCATCCTGGATATCAAAAATATCTTCCAGCTCCGGCTCGTACCGTTCGGCCCAAATGTGATTACCGGTTTCGCCATCAATAAGCTGTACGGTGATGCGCAAACGCGCACCCGATTTTCGGACGCTGCCTTCGAGCAGGTAACGCACGCCCAGTTCCGCTGCCACAGCCTGGACAACCACCGCCTTGCCCTTGAAGGTGAAGGTGGTGTTGCGGGCGATGACCAGGAATTGGCGGATGCGGCTCAGCGCGGTGATGAGGTCCTCGGTAATGCCATCGCTAAAATATTCCTGTTCAGGATCGCCAGAGAGGTTATCGAACGGCAACACCGCGATGAAGGGTTTGTCGGGAAGCGGCGGCGGGGTAGATTCCTCTGGCCCGTCTTCAGGCACACCGGCTTGGCGCAAACCGTCTATTACGATTTCAACATAATCAGCGGGAAAAATTCCAGTATGATTTTCCCGCAATAAACTGAGGGTGAAATCAGGTTTGCGGGCGGAAAGCGCCGCTCTTGCCTCGGCACACGCGATCGTGTCACCCAAATGCCCGAGCGCAGAGACGAGAATGCAATTCACAGGCCACTGGGTCATGGGATGGCGAAGCGATTCTTCCGCCTCCGTCTTCGCATTTTCATATTGCTTCAAAACAAGGTATGCCCTCGCCTGGAAGGCGTGAATTTGGCCAACGTACATATCCCGGGGGTTGATCGCGAGCGCGCGCTCCAGGACGGGAATGGCTTCGTCGGCGCGCCCCGACATGACGAGACCCGCACCCAATTGATAATGAGCAACGGCCAAGTGGGGATTAAGCTCAATGGCGCGTTCGAGTTCCCGGATCGAGTGCTTCGGCTGCCCGGTAACGGTTAGGACGCGTCCCAGTGCCACGTAGTTGGTCGGATCATCGGGATCAAGCGCAACGGCTTTTTTGGCCAAACGGACTGCGGTTTCGCGCAAATCAGTCGACCGGTCGAAAAATTGGAACAGGAGACCGTAGGCCAGTACTTCGGCCAGTCCTGCATAGGCGACGCTGAAAGCCGGGTCCATCTCGATGGCCTGCTCAAAGTAACCGCGCGCTTCGACGAAATCTTCGGGAGTCTGTTTGTACCGGTGCCACCAGGCGCGCAGGCACATGTCCCAGGCGCTGAGGTTTGCAGGGGGCTTGGACCGGGCGCGCCGTAGTTCTTCCTTGTTCACCTCGGGCTCGATCACCGCCGCCAGGGTTACGGCAATCTGATCCTGGACCGTGAAGATATCTTCACCCGTTATGTCGTATCGTTCCGCCCAGATTTGTTTTCCGCTCTTGCCGTCAACCACCTGGGCGGAAATTCGCACTTTTTCCTCGGCGCGGCGCACGCTTCCCGCAACGACATAATCCGCATCGAGTTCACCCGCAACCTGACCCGCATTGGCGGTCTGGCTCTTATAATTGGCTGTTAAGTTGCGCGAGATAACATAAAACCAACGCGTCCGGCCCAGTGCCGTAGTTATGTCCTCGGTGATACCGTCGGAAAAGTATTCCTGCTCTGGATCACCCGATAGATTTTCGAAGGGTAGAACAGCAACAGAGGGTTTATCCGATACTGCTTGATCAATGGACGTCTCTGGTCCCGCCGACCGGCCCAATCGAATGGCGTAGATCCGTACGGGGACCGATACGTTTTTGACTTCCTGCTCGCCCCGATCCTCGTAGTTTGCCTCTATCCGGTTGCGTACAGAATCGTAAACCATACCCGAAATATTTATGCCGCCGGGATCGGCGAGGCCCTCCAGCCTTGCCGCCACATTGACGCCTTCGCCATGGATATCTTCGCCATCATCGACGATGTCGCCCATATTGACACCCATGCGGAAATCGAGGCTTGAGGCTGCCAGACCCTCTTGCATATTGATGGCGCAGTTGACGGCGTCCTGTACGGTGGGAAATTCGACCAGAAAGCCGTCGCCGGTGAGCTTGACGATGGTGCCGGAATAATCGCCGACATTAGGCTTGATCACGTCTTCCCGGGCAGCCTGCCAGGCGGCGACGGTGCCGTCTGTATCTTTCTCCATGAGGCGCGTATAGCCCGCTACGTCCGCGGCAAGAATGGCCGCCAGTCTGCGCTTGACCTCCCGATCCGCCATTTTGTCTCCCCGAAGGCGGTTTAGTTGGTTGCTATACTAGGTGGGGCAAAGGGCTACGGCAATTTCGTAGATTTTTTATTCTAATGGCCGCATAAGAAAACACCGACCGGAACTACGCCCGAAGGCAAATTCCGGCCGGCTTTAAGTATGCCTCTTGAGGGAAGCATGCCCCCTTTTTAGCAGGGCCTTAGGCACGGCGCTGTGATCGGTGTCACACCTTGGTAATTTAATTTACCGGAATTCGGCGCCTGCTCATCGCCCACCGATTTGCCGCCAGCGGACCTCAAATTCCTGTTTGGTGAGCAACCCATCCTTATTGGCGTCAATATTGGGAAATGCCTGCGGCGGGCCCCGGAATTCAGTCCGGTTAAGTCTTCCGTCGCCGTCACTGTCTGTGTTGGCGATAATCTGGCTGGCGGTGAGCCCACGGGGGCCAACAAGTTCGGGGGCTGGCTGATCGGTGCCCTTGGCGCCGCCCCTAAATTCCCAGCGATTGCCTTTGCGTCCGGGCGCGATAGCAATGCGGGTTTGGCCCCTTTGTTCGGTGACCAGACAGCGTTCCTGGCGGCCGGCGAAAAATTGGGTGAACTGATAGCAAAATAGACCCAGCTCGTTTACCCGCCATTTGCCAACATCGCGGCGGATTGCACCGCCTCTGTTGAGACGAAGCTCGGCGCGCCCGTCCTTGCGAAAAGACATCACGAAGGGCTGGCCCGTTCTTGTGCTTACTCCGTGTAGCGTCTTGCCGGCAAATCCTTGGTCCGGTGCGGGAAACAAATACCAGCCGGCAATTGCCACCGCCAATATTACAATAACCACGCCGGCGGCAATCCCGGTCTTGCGCCCACTTGTCCCGGTGGATGCCGTTGATGGCGCTCCGGAGGGCGCGGGCGCACCCGGCGGTACGGTGGGCGGCGCGGCATCATCCAGAGAGCCGTCCGTAACCAGCCCGATCTGATAGGCCCGGACGCGCGCCGAGACATGCTTTACTTCGCGTTCGCCCATATCTTCGTAGTTGGCGTCCACCCGGTTGCGCACCTGGTTATAGACATCGCCCGATATGCAAATTTTCCCGGGCTCGGCCAGCCCTTCCAGGCGGGCCGCCACATTGACCCCTTCGCCGTGGATATCTTCGCCGTCGTCGATGATATCGCCGAGATTGATGCCCATGCGGAAATCAAGCGGGCTGGCGCTAAGACCGCTCTGCATGGCGATGGCGCAATTGACGGCGTCCTGGACGGTCGGAAATTCGACCAAAAATCCGTCGCCGGTGAGCTTGACGATTTTGCCGAAATATTTGCCGGTAAGGGGTTTGATGACTTCTTCGCGTGCATCCTGCCAGGCGGCCACGGTGCCCTCGGAATCGGCTTCCATCAGACGCGTATAACCGGCCACATCCGCGGCAAGGATGGCTGCAAGCCTGCGCCTGACGTCCCGGTCTGACATATTTTCTCCAAGAGCGAATTGCCTGTTGCGCATTCTAGAGCAAGCCACGGTGCCCGCAAACATCGCTTCTATCCAGCTCTGTCTGAATATTTTCGCCCGTGCATTGCTCCGGCAAAGTTAACGGGCCATACTTGAGGGCGCGTGGGATGATCCACGTGGAGACCTCCTGCCAACTTGGTGTGGCGGGAATTGGGGAGGACGCGTCCGTATAGGCTTTACCGCAGAAAACGCCGCCACTCGTCCCAAGTTTTAACCATCAGATAAGGAGTACAGAAATGTACAACGGGACCAAAGTTCTCGATATTCATGCCCATGTTTCCGCGCCGTCCGGAAACGGCATGCTCGTCATGGGCGCCATGCTGGCCAGCAACACGCCGGTCTGGGCGGACCCGCGCGGAAGCGGGCTGGAAGCGCGCGGCTTTACCGAAGAAGCTTGGGCTGGGCGTGTCAAAACCCACACCGATCTTCTGGAAAGCCATAGCATCGAAGCCCAGCTTGTCGGCCCCCGGCCCTTCACCATGTTGGGCTGGATGCAGCCCCATATCATGAAAGCCTGGGCGCGTTTCACCAACCACATGATTGCCAAGCAATGCGAAATGGAGCCGACCCGCTTTATTGGCGCCGCCATGCTGCCGCAGCAGCCCCTGGCCGATGATCTCAGCCATTGTATCGAAGAACTGGATTATTGCCGCACCGAGTTGGGCTTCAAGGGTTGTTACTTAAGCCCCGATCCCGCCGGCGACCGCTCTTCACCGGGCATGGATCAGCATTATTGGGATCCGGTTTACGAGTATTGCCAGAAACATGGCCTTCCCATTATCGTGCATGGAACCAACTGCACCGATCCCAGGATCAGGACAATCCCGCAGAACTATCAGATCGGCTTTGTCATCGAGCAGTATCTGGCGACCCAGCTTCTCTCCCACGGCGATGTGTTCGAAAGGTTCCCGGAACTGAAAGTGGTTGTCTGCCATTGCGGCGGCGCCCTCGACCGTTTCATCAAGACCGACAAGCATCTGGCGCAGAAAGATTTGAGCAAGAACCTCTATTTCGACACCTGTGCTCTTGATCTCAACTTCCTCGAAGCCGCGATCAAGCAACGGACACCGGCGAACACCTTGTTCGGCACCGAAACGCCGGGTTCGGGCGCCGCGGTGCGCCCGGAAACGGGGCTTCCCGGGGATGATCTGGTTCCGGTTATCGGGGCCATGGATTTCCTGAGCGAAGACGACAAGCAAGCCATCTTCCACGGCAACGCGGCGCATGTCTGCCCGGGTTTGGCGGAAATAGCGGCTTAAAGACGATATATCTGGTTGGGGGTCTTGGCGGCCCTCAACCAGAGCCTTGGGTTCCCCGGGCAAGACTGGTTTGACTCCTGGGTCATGCGGTTTTCGCGGCCCCCCGGCTGATTCCGAGGCCCACTCATTTTAAGACAGGGACGAGCCCTGAGGGCCCTCTGGGCCG